>SKEK01000017.1_pt1 | contig 107965 bp, 101 predicted proteins | sample 4826761 | NCBI WGS metagenome assembly SKEK01 (sample SAMN11008811, study PRJNA524170) | human gut metagenome | biome: Human fecal sample; material: Feces; isolation source: fecal sample from pouch patient p32 | host: Homo sapiens | place: Israel: Tel-Aviv | collected 2015-10-13 | reverse complement strand
TTTGTGAAATGATTTTCAAAAGTGTTGATTTACCTGAACCATTACGGCCAACAATTCCAAAAAAATCTCCTTTATGAACATCAAATGAAATATCTTTTAAGACATGTTGCTCACGATAACCTTTAATTCCTTTAAAACGATTAACTAGAGCTGTACGCAAACTTTGTGTTGATTCCGTTGGTAATTTAAAATATTTACTTACATGATCTACTTTTACTGCAATTTCTTTATCTGACATTATAAAATCTCCGAAAATTTCTTAGCATGTTTATGGAAAATTGAATATCCAATTGCAAGAATTACAAATGGAATAACGTATGGAACTAGAGCAATGATATTATTATTAATCAGTTCCCAGCCTCGCATATTTCCAGAATAAACAATAAAATGACGCATATCTTGGATAACTTGTGCAATAGGATTTAGCATCATAATTTTACCAATAGTATAGTGGTGACGTTGTAAAATAAATGTCAAAGAATAGATAATCGGTGTACCATACATACCAGCCTGAAGAATTACTTCCCAAATTGGTCCCAAGTCACGATATTTAACAAATAGGGTTGACAAGATAAACGCAACACCAGTAGCTAAAACAAATAATTCAATAAACAAAGGGAAAATTACTAAGAAACCGAAGCTAGGATGGACATCATTTAATAAAGCAAAAATGAACACAACCACCATGTTGATAGCATAGTTAATTGCCGCACCAACAACTGATGAAATAACAATAATTTCTTTTGAAAAATTCAATTTACGAAGCAAGTCACCACGTGACACAATAGAAAGCATCCCCATGTTTGTTGCTTCAGCAAAGAAGTTCCATGTCACCATACCAATCAATAAACCAATTGCGTAGTGAGGTGTTCCATCATCAAAGCGCAAGAAACGAACGAATACCAAATACATAATTGTAAATAGCATCATTGGTTTAAGAATTGACCACAAGTACCCGATTAGACTTCCTTGGTAACGAAGTTTAAAGTCCGTTTTTACCATTTCTTTTAATAAGATTTTATTTTCTTTACTAAAGAACTTCATTTATTTCTCCTATAACCAAATTTGGTAATAATTAATGTTCTAAACACAAGCGTATGGAAGGTACGATTTTTTCGTAGGCCATACTGATTCAAGGTTTTAATTCGTTGAATCAGTGGCTTGTCCATAATCGTTGTGAAATTTTCAACCAAGTCTCTTTTTTCAGGGGTCAATGCTAAATATAATAAAAAGCGTGCTTGAGTTTGACTAGCATTAATCAACCACCAATATTTTTCGACTAATTTATGAGGTTTAATCCAATTTTTCATGCGTTTAGTCCATGTACGCGCCCCTAATACATTAGCATCATGTTGACGATACAATTCAGTTGGGTAATCAACATAAGCAAGATTACCTAAAGCGCTAGCAAGCAAAGCAAGATACCAATCGTGCATCAATAAATCATCTGTTGATGTCCACAATTCAGCCAATACATGATTTATCATTGCTGTACCGCCAGTCACTGTGTTTTCTGTCAATTCTTGAACCAACTCAGTATTGGCATGATCAGACTGTGTTTTTATCATACTTTCGTGTAAAACATTTAAATCTCGGTCAACAATTTTCAAATCTGTATAAACCAATAAAGGTTTCTGACTATCATACTTTTGTGCTTCTGCTAAAGTAACTGCTAATTTATCTTCTAACCAAATATCATCTTGATCAGAAAAGAAATAGTAATCAGCTTTGCTATGTTTTAAAAGGGTATAAAAGTTTTTAATAACACCAAAATTTTCACGGTTGTCAGCATTAATAAAAACAATACGTGAATCAAGCTGCGTATATTGCTTAATAATTTCGGGTGTAGTGTCACTAGAGCCATCATCACGAATATACAAAGTCCAATCCTTGACTGTTTGTTTCTGGATACTTTCAATCTGTTCAGCCAAAAATTGTTCACCATTGTAGGTAGACATGAGAATATTAATCTTCATTTAAAAATAATCCCTCATACTCTCCAACGATTTTTTCCCATGTGTAATTTTGTTTAACAATGGCACGCGCACGATTGCCATATTCCGTAAAATCATAATGACCATCGGCGTCATTAATCAGACATGAGAGATTACCTGATGTTTTATTCCAATAAAAAGCACTTGCTCCCGCAACTGACTTATTGAAAGACACATCAAGCACAAGATTTAACTTGGTGTGCCCTAGAGCTTCTAACAAACCAGGATTTGTTCCACCAACTTCATGACCGTGGATATAAGCAAAAGCATTCTCACGAATGTAGTTCAGCAAATCACGATCATACACCGTACCAACAAACTTAACCCTGTGATCACGTTCAAAGTTTGTCAAATGTTTTAACTTGTCAAAATAAGCACTATTTTTGTGGTTAGAAATAATAATCAAATCACGTCTTGTATTTGATTTCATAAACTCACGAATTGCTGTTTCATAATTGTTTTCTGGCACAAATCGGCCAACAATCAGATAATAGCCATTTTCCTTAGTTTTCCAATTATCAAAACATTTTCTAACCTTATAATCGTCAGCTGTCAGGGTTGATTTTTTCAAATCCGTTCCATAAGCAATAAAACGTGTCTTAGCATCTGGATAAGATTCTTTTATATAATTTTCAATACCAATATTATCTGAAATAACCAAATCAACTGTTTTAGCCATCGATTTTTCAGCATATTTTAAATAAGCTTGAACTGGTTTTGACCATTTTGAGCGTTTCCATTCAAGACCATCTGGATTGACATAAACTTTCCCACCAAGAGCGTGTATTCTCCAAACAAAAGGTGCAATAAATGCCCCAATTGTGTTACCCAAAATATAAAAAACAGGGTGTTCAATACCATATCTTTTTACCATTTGAAGTCCATAAGTAATTGCCATCATATCATAAGCAATCACTCGTGCTGGACCAATTTTAGGTACCTTGATGGTAAAACAATCTGCGCCCTCATATTTAAAATGCGTATGATGTTTATCATCACTTAAACAAGCGACATGATAAACAATATCTGAGCTCTGCTTATTTTTTACCAACTCCTCAACAAAAGTCTCAAAGCCACCATATTTCGCAGGTAAGCCTCGACTTCCGATGATGAATACATGTTGCATGGCACACTTCTCCATTCTAAAATACGATCAAAAAATATTATACCATATTTTAAATAAGCTGGCGATGGAAAAACGAAAGCTCCCAGAGAATACAGGTAATCTGGTGGAAATTCCACAAAAAAAAGACCAGTATTTCTACTGGTGTTATATTTTTATCTAATTCCCAAAGCAATGCGGGCATAGCGACTCATTTTATCAACTGACCAGGCTGGGTACCATACTAATTTGACTTCAGTATTAATTACCTCAGGAATCCCACGCATTGCATCGTGAATTTGATCGGTAAGAAGGTCTGCTAGTGGACATCCCATTGTTGTTAAGGTCATATCAATTTCAGTGTGTCCATTTTGTTCAAATCGAATCTCATAGACAAGTCCTAGATTAACAATATCAATCCCTAATTCAGGGTCAATAACTGTTTCCAAAGCTTCAAGAATGCGATCTTTAATCTTTGCGACATCTTCTTCTGTATATTTTTGTTCAGACATAAGCGAACCTCTTGACTATTTTTTTAATCTTCGATAAAATCACGGAGCTGTTTGCTACGGCTCGGATGGCGAAGCTTGCGAAGTGCTTTAGCTTCAATCTGACGAATACGTTCACGCGTCACATTGAACACTTTACCAACATCTTCCAATGTACGCATTTTACCATCATCGAGACCAAAACGCAAGCGCAAGACGTTCTCTTCACGGTCAGTCAATGTGTCTAAGACTTCATCAAGTTGTTCACGAAGAACAACACGAGCTGTGTAGTCTACTGGATTTTCAATAACTTCATCTTCAATGAAATCTCCAAGATGACTATCATCTTCTTCACCGATAGGTGTTTCAAGAGAAACAGGTTCTTGAGCAATCTTCAAGATTTCACGAACTTTATCAGGCGTCATATCCATACGTTCTGCAATTTGTTCTGGTGTCGGATCTTGTCCAAGTTCTTGAAGAAGGTTACGTTGTTCACGAACAAGTTTATTGATTGTTTCAACCATGTGAACAGGGATACGGATTGTACGAGCTTGGTCTGCAATCGCACGTGTAATAGCTTGACGAATCCACCATGTTGCATAAGTTGAGAATTTAAAACCTTTAGAGTAATCAAATTTATCAACAGCTTTCATCAATCCCATGTTACCTTCTTGGATAAGGTCAAGGAATTGCATACCACGTCCAACATAACGTTTAGCAATAGAAACCACCAGACGCAAGTTAGCTTCTGCCAAACGTTGTTTTGCTTGAAGATCTCCTGCTGCAACTGCAACTGCCAATTCTTTTTCTTCTTCGCTTGACAACAAAGGCACAACCCCAATTTCTTTAAGATACATACGAACTGGGTCATTAACTTTGGCAGAGTTGCTTCCAAGCAATTCTTCGTCAGTTAGTTCTTCTGGTTTTGGTTCTTCAACCACATATTTTGTTGATGGGTTACCTTCTTTATCAGTAATTGAAATACCACCGTCTGTCAAACGTTCCAAAAGATCATCGATTTGATCAGCATCGAGTGAAAATGGAATAACCAATTTTTCTGTCACTTCGTCATCGACAGCTGTTCCGTTCTTTTTATGATTACGAATAAATTCTGCAACTTGAACATTAAAAGTAGTAATTTCTTTTTCTTTTGCCATATTTTCCTCTATTCCATTTTTCTTTTTTGAGCAATGAGATTTTCCAAAGCCGCAAGTGCTGCATCAACATCTCCAAGATTGCTAGATTCACGAATTAACTTACTTTGCTTTTGCAAATCTCTTTCTTGGAGCAGGCGATTGCGTTTTTGAATAATTTCCTCAATTTCATTGGGTGCAACATCTTCTGGTAGATTTTCTTCTAACACTTGATAATACATCTGCCGCGTTCGGTCATCTAGCTGCGCTAAATCATAGGAAGTCACCTCACCTTGTTGCATCAATAAATCATAAAGTGTCTGCAATTCTTGGGTATCTAAGGTAAATTCTTCCCGATTTCTAAATTCATTAAGAAGATAATCATGCGTCAACAACCGTTGCATCAATTGACTCTCTGCTTTCATAACCGCAGAGATATTCTTTGAGATCGGTAACTCAACAACCGTCACTCTTTGCTTAGCAGCTTGCGATTGAAGAGCTGAACGATTCTGAAGACGCTCACTATTTACCGATTGCTCAACTTGATAATAATCAAAGTCAGGCAACAAATCAGCCACCATATTAATATACGAATTTTGTGCTGTAATTGACGGCGATTGTGCAATAATCTTAGAAATTTTTTCCACATAAGCAATCTCAGCCTGGAGATTATCACTATTTTCCGGTTTTAAGTAATGAATAAAGAATTCAGTACTGCTAATGCGACTATTTTCAAGCAAGTTAGCTAAGGCTTGAGGTGAATTCTTTTGAATGAATTCATCTGGGTCCATCTGTTCAGGAACTCGCACAATTTCAACATTAAAATCTTTTAAAAGCTCTAAAGACTTAGCAATCGCATTCTGCCCAGCATTATCACCATCGTATGTTAAAATAACTTTTTTAACATATCGTTTTAAATGTATAACGTGCTCAGGTGTTAACGCCGTCCCCATCGAAGCAACAGCATTTTCAATACCAGCGCGATAAGCCGCAATAACATCCATGAAACCTTCCATCAAGTAAACTTCATGTTTTTTAGACAAAACCGGGCGAGCTTTATCAAGATGATACAATTCATAAGACTTATTAAATAAAGCTGTCGACCTTGTGTTCTTATACTTAGCTTGCTGACTATCAAGATCTTCTTTTGTCCAAATACGCCCAGAAAAAGCGACCACCTGACCATTATCATCCGTCAAAGGAAACATGATACGATTTTGAAACGCATCATAAACTCGATTGGTACGTTCAGACAAATTAAAAAGACCTGAAGCCATCAAAGCATTCTCTTCATAACGTTTTGCAAGAGATTGATAAAGAAAATCAGGCTCATGTGGCGACAATCCAATATTGAAATAATCAATCAAGTCATCCGTCAAACCACGTTGCGCTAGATAAGCTTTCGCTTCTTGACCTTCTTTGGTTGTTTTTAAAACAGCATTGTAAAACTTAGCTGCGTCCTTATGAATATCAATAAGAACTTGGTTAGGATTTTGCGGTTTTGCTTGCGCTTGCTGCGTTTCAACCTGCAAAGGAATTCCAGCACGTTCAGCGACACGATGAACACTCTCTAAAAAGCTAATCTGATGATATTCCTCTAAAAACTTGTAAACATCCCCAGATTTTCCGCAACCAAAACAATGAAAAAACTGTTTATCTTCAATAACATTGAAAGACGGCGTTTTTTCCTTATGAAATGGACATAATCCTATATAGTTGCGTCCTGCACGTGTAAGATTGACCACTTCGCCAATAACATCAACAATATTAACGCTATTTTTTATCTCGGTAATTAACTCTTTGTCAATTGCCAAAAGATCACCTCCACGCACTAATCCCATTTTAGTTTTGTATTTCATTATACCATTTTGAATTCAATTTGTAAATTCTCAAAAACCAGACTTTAGCACATAATTTTGGTACAATAATACTAACAAAACATACAGGAGGTTTTTCATATGATTAAAGAACTTAAAGAATTTTTGTTCAAAGCAAACGTTCTTGATCTTGCTGTCGCTGTTGTTATGGGGACTGCTTTCAACGCTATCGTAACATCATTTGTTAACGATGTCATTACACCGCTTTTCTTAACCCCAGCTCTAAAAGCTGCTGGTGTTGCCAAAATCGCCGACCTTTCTTGGAATGGTGTTGCTTATGGTAGCTTTTTAAGTGCTGTTATTAACTTCCTTATTGTTGGTACAACACTATTCTTCATCGTCAAAGCTGCTAACGCCGCTGCTTCTCTAACTAAGAAAGAAGAAACTGAAAAAGCAACCGAAGATGCCGCTCCAACTCAAGAAGAACTTCTTGCAGAAATTCGCGATTTGTTGAAAGAAAAATAATCTTTATCAATCGTTAAAGTATAAAAAGAGACGCCTAACTTAGCGCCTCTTTTCTTTGTATCTAATGTTTAATTAGAATTTTTTACGTTTGCGAGCTGCTTCTGATTTGCGTTTACGTTTTACAGAAGGTTTTTCGTAGAATTCACGTTTACGTGATTCTTGAAGAGTCCCAGCTTTAGTCACAGAACGTTTGAAACGACGAAGTGCATCGTCAAGTGATTCGTTTTTACGTACTACTGTTTTTGACATATGTTTCACCTCCTCAAGACATTGTAACATTTATACGTTCCTCACCATGATACATGAATTATATCAAAAAGTCAATCTAAAAACCACATTAAATGACATTTTTTACGAGTTCTCCTAGTTCACTAAAATAATATTTTTAAATAGAAAAAAAGAGCTATAAATCAGCTCTCTTTTATTAGTCTTCAATTTCATTTGCTGTCAATTTTGCAGCATCTGAAATGTATTGTTTGTATTTATCGTCTTTAGCTAATTTTTTGATAACTTTATTAACTGTCTTAACCATTTTGCCACTACCTTTTGGCATTGCTACTGCCTTAGCGTCTCCATCACTAGTTTTTAGAGCAAAACCAGCAAGAGCAATATCTGAGTTTTGTGATAAGTAACCTTCAGCAACTGGTTTTTCAAGATCAACCGCTTGAACTTGACCAGATTTCAATTCATTGATAGCTTCACCCATTGCTGTTAGGGAAACGATTTTTGAATCTTTTAATTGATCTTTAGCCAAACCTTCTTCGATGGTTCCCTTTTGAACAGCTACTTTTTGATTGGCTAAACTGTCAATTGAAGCGAATTTATCAAGGTTACTTGATTTAACAAGAATAGCATTCTCAGTTTCATAGTATGGATCTGAGAAATCGTAAGCATTTTTACGTTCCTTAGTTGCTGACAAACCAGAAATCGCCATATCAGCTTTACCAGTTTGAAGACTTGAAAGGACGTTATCAAAACTCATTGAAGACAACTCAAGTTTAACACCAAGTTCTTCAGCGATAGCTTTCGCCAACTCAACGTCAGCACCGACAATAGTATCTTTGCCATTAACCAAGGCTTTAAACTCAAATGGTGCATAGTCTGGGCTGATTGCAACAACTAATTTACCTTTTTTAACCACTTTTTCTTGCAAATTTTCATTTGATGAAGATCCACAAGCTGCCAAGGCAAAAACAGAAACAAGCACAAGTGCCCCTAGAACAAGTTTTTTAATTTTCATATTTATTCTCTCTTCTCTTAATATTATCTCTATTTTATCCATTTTTTTGCGATTAGTCAATGATTTTTGAATAAAAATTCAGTTATTTATTCAAACACAAAGATAGTAGCTCTAATCCCTTTTCTAAAGTTTCTTTTTTACATGAATATCCTAATCTAACATAACCTTCTCGGTCAAAACGATTCCCAGGGACCAATAAAACACCATAGTCTTTGAGTAGAGTCAGGCAAAATTCTTCAATTGGACAATCAACTTCCAATTTAACAAAAGAAGTTGGCACTTCTGCTGGTCTTATATAGGAAGCTTTCTTCTCTTTTTTTACCCATTGGTCAAGAATTTCAAGGTTCTGTCTGATGATTTTGCGATTACGCTCTAAAATCACATCCTTATGTTTCAAAGCTAAGCTAGCAACCATATCGTCAAACACACCTGCACAAATCATGGTATAGTCACGATAATCGCGCAAAATGTCAGTCACTTCATCGCAAGCAGCTACCCATCCGACACGAATCCCTGGCAGCGAAAAAGTCTTAGAAAGACTATTTACCGAAATCCCCTTTTCATACAGATCAATAATCGACGAAACTTTCGTATTTGTAAAAGGATGATAAACCTCATCAGCCAAAATATAAGCTCCGCAAGATTTAGCAATAGAGACCAGTTCACGCAGATAGTCATCATCCATAACAGCACCCGTCGGGTTATTCGCATTATTAATACAAATCATTTTAGTATTTGGTCGAATCAGTTGACGAAGTTCAGCTAAGTCTGGTAACCACTTATTTTCTTCACGAACCTGCCATAAATCGACATCAGCTCCCAAAGATTTTGGAATATCGTATAGTTGCTGGTAGGTTGGATACAAAGAAATCACATGATCCCCAGGTTCAATCAAACCGTACAAGACCAACATATTCGCACCTGTGGCACCGTTGGTTTGGAGAATTTGATTTTCAGTTACAGATACGTATAATTGACTGACTGCTTTTTTAAATTCTGGTGACCCTTCAATCCAACCATAATTTAATTTTTTAGCAAGTAATTCCTGATAAAAAGCCGTTTCTGATTCTCCTGTTAATTCGAATAATTCTTGCAATGTTAGAGCTTCTATTGACACACCTGCAATGTCATACACTGCTTCTCTTTCATAGCTATTGAGCCATCCTTCGACTCCAAATCGTGGTAATTTCATCGCTTACCTCTTTTGACTTTCTAAGATTATTTTACCATTCGTAAGGAAAAACTGAGAGTAATAACCCTCAGTTTCTTTTCACTTCATTATTTTGATTCAGAACTACTTTGCGTGTAAGTCGAAGCTTTTTCAATCCAAGCATCAAACTCACCTGATTGTTTAGCTTTCTTGATAACTTTATTCACAGAAGCGATTAGTTTTTTATCCGTTCCCTTAGCAAAGGCTACCGCATAAGTATCTGTATCAGTTGATTTCAATGGCCTACCTGCAATGGCTAAATCAGGATTTTGAGAAATATAGCCCTCAGCAATCGCTTTTTCTAGCACAACCGCCTGAAGTTGATTATTTTTCAATTCATTAATCATTTCACCGTTTGAAGTTAGTGAAACTAGACTTGAACTTGGTAATTGGTCTTTAGCAATATTTTCTTGAATTGACCCTTTTTGAGCACCAACGGATTTTCCTGCCAAGCTTTCAAGACTTGTGTAGGTCGCTAAATCAGCTTTTTTAAGAATCACGACATTTTCTGCTTCATAATAAGCATCAGAGAACTCGTAAGCTTTTTTACGTTCATCTGTCACTGAAATTCCTGCAATAGCAATATCAGATTTACCAGAAGTCACAGAAGCAAGAACGTTATTGAAGGACATCACTGAAAAATCAGCTTTAACATCCAATTCTTTAGCAATTGCCTTAGCTAAATCAATATCTACCCCAACTAAGGTATCTTTGCCATCAATTAAAGTTTTAAACTCAAATGGTGCAAATTCAGATTCCGTCGCAATGATGATTTTACCTTTATTTTGAATACTTTTCTGACTTGTTCCTGACGTTGAACAAGCTGTCATCATTCCTACTGCTAAAAGTAGAAACAAACCTCCTAAAAACTTCTTCATATCATTTTCTCCTTAGTTACTTGATTCACTAGTTGACAAAGCATAAGCTTCTTGAACAAATTGGTCAATTTTACCTGAGTCTTTCAAGTCTTTGATAACTTTATTGACTTCTTTAGTCAATTTATCATCACCTTTAGGAAGAGCTACTGCATAAGCATCTGCGTCATCATTTTTCAACTCGATATTAGCAATTGTCAAATCGTCGTTATTAGCAGCATAGCCTTCTGCAATTGGTTTTTCAAGGACAACGGCTTGGATTTGACCGTTTTTCAATTCATTAATCATTTCGCCATTTTGTGTCAAAGCAACAACTTTTGAACCTTTCAATTGTTCAGAGGCTACATTTTCTTGAATAGATCCTTTTTGTGTTCCGACAGACAAACCATCTAATGAACTTGTTTTTGTATATTTATCAATATCTGTTTTCTTAATCAAAACAACATTTTCTGATTCGTAATAGGCTTCTGAGAAATTATAAGCTTTTTTCCGTTCAGGCGTTGCAGAAATACCTGAGATAGCCACATCAGCTTTACCTGATTGGAGACTTGCCAAAACATTGTTAAATGACATTGAAGAGAATTTCACTTTAACGCCAAGCTCTTCACCAATAGCTTTTGCAATCTCTACATCCGCACCAACAATAGTATCTTTGCCATCAACTAAAGTTTTAAATTCAAAAGGAGCGAATTCCGGATTCATAGCAACGACAAGAGTTCCTTTATCTTTAATATCTGAAACTGATGTATCTTTTTGATTTCCTGAGCCACAAGCTGTCAATAGAAAAGCTGAAGCAACAAGAGCTAACCCACCAAACATTTTACTTACTTTCATAGTCATTTTCTCTTTTCTTTTTTGATATGTATACATTTTATTTAATATTTATACATTTGTCAACCCTATTTTTATAAAAATTCAATATTTTTGTGTTTTTTCTGTATATACATAAAAAGCGAGATTGTTTTATCAACCTCGCATTCTTATTTATACTCTATTTAAATCTTATTTGCTGTGCCAGATTTCATCGTTGTATTGTTCGATTGTACGGTCTGATGAAAAGAAACCAGCTTTAGCGATATTCTTAATAACTTTAGTCATCCAAGATTTTTGATCTTCGTAATCAGCAAGCATTTGTTCTTTAACAGCAATGTATTCTTTAAGGTCAATCAATGTCATGAACCAGTCTTTGTTAATCAATTCATTATAGAGACGTTCAAGACGTTCAGCATTACCATGTTTAACCAATTCATCACTAACAATAAAGTCTACTGCTTCTTTGATGACTGGATCATTTTCATAGTAATCAGTTGCTACGTAACTTTGAGTTGCATAAAGATCAATGATTGTATCTGAATCTTTACCAAATGTATAAATATTATCCATACCAGCAAGTTCAGCAATTTCAACGTTGGCACCGTCCATTGTACCAAGTGTCAATGCACCATTAAGCATGAATTTCATATTACCAGTACCTGATGCTTCTTTAGAAGCAAGAGAGATTTGTTCTGAAATATCTGTTGCAGGAATCAAGTGTTCAGCTACAGTAACATTGTAATTTTCAACCAAGTGAACATTTAAGTATTTGTTAACTTCTGGGTCATTGTTAATCAATTCAGACAAGCAAAGAATCAAGTGAATAACATCTTGTGCAATGATGTATGCTGGTGCTGCTTTACCACCAAAGATAACAGTTATTTTACGCTCTGGAAGGTTACCACGTTTGATTTCAAGGTATTTATGAATGACATAAAGAGCATTCATTTGTTGACGTTTGTACTCATGGAAACGTTTGATTTGTGTATCAATAATTGAATTTTCATCAAGTTCAATACCTTTATTATCTTTAAGGTAACGTTTAAGAGCTAATTTGTTATTGTGTTTGATTTCAGCAAGTTTTGCATGAACAGCTTCATCGTCAGCATAAGCAAGTAATTTTTCAAGCTTAGTAGCATCAGTAAGGTATTCATCACCGATTAATTCTTTAAGGTAATCAGCTAAATCTTGGTTAGCAAATTCAAGCCAACGACGGAATGTAATACCATTTGTTTTGTTATTGAATTTTTCAGGATAAATGTCATAGAATGGTTTCAATTCACTATTTTTAAGGATTTCAGTGTGAAGAGCAGCTACACCATTTACTGAAGTTGAGAAGTGAATATCCATATGCGCCATGTGAACACGACCTGATTCATCAATGATTTGAACGACTGGGTCTGAATATTGGCTAGCAACAAGTTTGTTTAATTTTTCAATGATTGTTACCAAGTGCGGCACAACTTCGTTAAGGTAATCAAGAGGCCACTTTTCAAGCGCTTCAGCCAAGATTGTGTGGTTAGTGTAACCAACCATGCTTTTCACGATTGAAACTGCTTCTTCAAATTCAATACCATGTTTTTCAGTCAAAAGACGAATCAACTCAGGAATAACCATTGATGGGTGAGTATCGTTAATTTGAACATAAGCGTAGTCAGCTAAATCGTGAAGATTTGAACCACGTTCAATAGCTTCATCAATCAACAATTGTGCAGCATTTGATACCATGAAGTATTGTTGATAGATACGAAGCAATTCACCATTACGGTCTGAATCATCTGGGTAAAGGAAGAGTGTCAAGTTTTTCTTGATTTCAGTCTTATCAAATGAAATACCATCGTGAATCAAACCGTAGTCAAGCCCGTCAATATCAAACAAGTTCAAGTAGTTTTTAGTATCGCGTTTGTAGCCAAGAACATCAATACGGTCAAGACGAGATTTAAGTGTAAAATCTTTAAATGGAACATCGTAGCTGATGTCAGTTGGTACAAGCCATGAATCTTTTTCAATCCAGTAGTTAGCTTCTGCTTCTTGTTGGTTATCAACGAAGACTTGTTTGAATAGACCACAGTGGTAATTAAGTCCAACACCTTCACCATTGATACCAAGAGTTGACATTGAATCTATGAAACACGATGCCAAACGACCAAGACCACCATTACCAAGTGATGGTTCAAGTTCGACATCTTCTACTTCTGCGATTGATTTACCTGCTGCAGCTAGTTCAGCTTTAACATCTTTATAGATACCAAGGTTAATCAAGTTGTTTGACAAAAGTTTACCAATAAGAAATTCAGCAGAAATGTAGTAAACTTTGCGTTTAGCTGTATTTTTTGGTTTTTCGGCAGCTAATTCTTTAACGTAGTGCAAAAGTGCTACATAGATATCTTCATTGCTCAATTCGGCAAGTTTTTGGCCTTTCGAAGTTACGTAATCTGTAAATTTAGTTGTCATTATAATATCCCTTTTTCTTTTTTATTTAAATGTATTTTTGCGGCAATAAAGTGCTGTGATGTCTTTCAAGAAAGCTTTGCGTTCATCTGTCAAATCTTCTTTTAATATACGCCATTGCCAGTTGCCACCAACAGTATTTGGAATGTTCATGCGAGACTCAGCTGGTTTGTCAAGAATGTCTTGCATAGTCGCAATTGCAATATCACTAACCGTTGCAAACAAGGTACGAAGCATTGTTTGTGTGATTGGCTCGCCTTCATGACGATGTGTATAAGCATCAACAAATGCTTTTTGTTCATCTGTCAAGTTATCGTACCAACCATTAACCACTTCGTTATCATGTGTGCCGTTGTAAGCAACGCTATTTTTATTGCAGTTATGCGGAGCATCGATACTCTTACCTTCTGTATCGTAGAAACCAAATTCAAGAATCTTCATACCTGGGAAAGCAGTGTCAGTTAACAATTGCTCGGCTTTGGCATCAATATAACCGAGGTTTTCTGCAATAATAGGAAGTTCGCCAAGTTCGTCACGTACAACATCAAACAAAGCACGTCCTGGACCAGGTTGCCAACTACCATCATTCGCTGTCTTGTAATCCCCACGAATTTCCCAATAATCTGAGAAGCCTTTAAAGTGGTCGATACGAAGAAGGTCGTAGAGCTTAATTCCCTCTTTAATACGATAAACCCACCAAGCGTAATTTGTTTTTTTGTGGTTTTCCCAATCATAAATTGGATTTCCCCAAAGTTGACCATCATCACTAAATGAATCCGCAGGAACACCAGCAATACAAAGTGGGGTCTTTTCAGCATCAACTTTGAAAAGTTCAGGCATTGTCCAAACCTCTACGCTATCAGCAGAAACGTAGATTGGCATATCACCGATAATCTTAATACCTTTTTCATTAGCATAAGCTTTTAAATCAGCCCATTGTTGGTAGAAGAAATATTGAGTGACTTTATGATAAGTAATAACATCTTTTAATTTTTCACGATAAGTTTCAAGAGCAGCTTCTTCGCGACGAACAACCGCTTTATCATCCCATTCTTGCAAAGCTTTATTGCCAAAGAATTCTTTAATGGCCATGAATTCAGCGTAATCTTTCACCCATGTAGCTTCTTTTTCAAATTCAGCTAAAGCTTTTTGGTTATCAGCACTTTGCATAAATTCTGCAACTGCTTTCTCCAAAATTGGACGACGAGCTTCAAAAATGCGAGCATAATCAACATTTTCTAAATCATCACCGAAGTTAACAGTTTCATAGTCTTCTTTTGCTAAATAGCCTTGTTTACAAAGTAATTCTAAGTCAATTAAGTGTGTATTCCCAGCAGTTGCTGAGAATGATTGATAAGGTGAATCACCATAACTTGTCGTTGTCAATGGTAGAATTTGCCAGTAAGTTTGATCAGTTTCAACCAAGAAATCAACGAAGTTATATGCTTCTTGACCAAATGTTCCCACCCCTTGTTTGCCAGGTAATGATGTGATATGCATCAATACACCACTTGCACGTTTTTTCATATGTTTTCTCCTTTATCAGCTATCTTTACACTGCAAATTATAACGCAAGCGTTTGCGTAAGTCAATCATTTTTGACAAAAAAATATAAAAAAAACCTCAACTGCTAAACAAATAGCAATTAAGGTGTTAATTTTCATTCATAAAAATCACTAGAAAGGGAATTTATTTGTCTTCAACATGCAATTGACGGACACTTTCACGCTCTCTCAAGGTAAAAGGAACAATGATTTTTTCAGTAATCGCTGTCTCAGGAGATTTAATCAATTCGACCAATCGTCTGAAACTAGTTCGGCCCAAATTAGCAACATTAATATCAAATGTTGTCATATAAGGGTGAATCAAAGTGGAATAGGCTGAGTTATTGAAGGTGATAATTGAAATATCATCAGGAACCTTCAATTGATAATAAGATAAGAACTGTACTAATCGAACTGAAATTGTATCAGCAATTACAATCAGAGCCGTTGCTTTACTTGATTCAATTTTTTCAATTAATGCTTCCATAATCATTGGATCTCTACGATCAAACAAAAGTGCTTTATCGATTGTCAAACCAAGCTTTTCCATACCTCGAAGATAACCAAAATAACGTTCTGATGACACTTCAGATTTTAAATCATCCGTAACAAATAGAATCTCACGATGTCCTTTTTGATAAAGATATTCAACTGCTTTTTTACCCATCAATTGGTTATCATTATCTATGTAAGTAATATCATTTTCGAAACCTTCGGGAGCACCGACAATCACAAAAGGTACATTATTATCCATCAGATACTTACGAACTGGATCTTCTGGATCAGAGTATAAGATAATAAATCCGTCTACTCGCTTTTGGCGATACATTAATTTTACTTGTTCTTCTAATTCATCAACTGTCATACCGGTTGCAATAGAAACCGTAAAATCATTTAATTTCGCTTCACTAGTTATAGTAGAAAGAATTTGCATAAAGAATGGTTCGTTCAAACGATCTGGTGTGATTAACGGTGGAAAAATAAAACCAACATTATACGTTAACCCACTGGCTAACATTTGGGCAGCTACATTAGGAACATAACCTAACTCTGCCATCGCTTTCCGAACTTTGTCTTTTGTTTTCTGAGAAATGGATTTACTATCCTTCAAAACACGGCTAACCGTCGAAGGATTGACGCCAGCTTTAGCCGCTACATCTTTAATTGTAACCATCTAAGTCTCCTTTGCATCTTACATTTTATAATAGATTTACTGTACTGACAAGGTTTTAGAGGTAAAAACTCTTATTTTTATCCCCTATTATACATAAATAAGATTTTTCTACAATTGTTTGCTTTATTTTGTGATATTTTTTAGAATGTTATTGTTTTTTCAGGCTATTTTATAGTAAAAACTGAATAGTATATATCAGATTGATGCTCTTTTTATCAGTTTTTTTATTTGACCTTTAAAGTTTTTTAAACTTTTTTACAAAAAATACTTGACATTAACTGCAAACGGTTGCATAATGAATAGGTGTAAATAATATTACTAATCTTTCTCTAGGAGGGGAAACTTATGAAGAACAACACATGGAAAAAAATGGTCCTTGCTGGTGCAGGTTTAACACTTGCCGGAAGCGCTTTAGTTGCTTGCTCAAATAACTCATCAACTAAATCGTCTTCTGCATCTGACAGCAAGACAATCAAACTTTGGGTACCAACTGGTGCTAAAAAATCTTACACTGCTATTGTTAAAGATTTCGAAAAAGAATCTGGCTACACCGTTAAGATGGTTGAATCAAACGATTCAAAAGCACAAGAAAACGTTAAAAAAGACCCGCAAAAAGCTGCTGATGTCTTCTCACTTCCACACGATCAACTTGGTCAACTAGTTGAATCTGGTGTTGTCCAAGAAGTTCCTGAAGATTATGCCAAAGAAATTGCTACTAACGATACTGATCAAGCAGTAGCTGGTGCAAAATACAATGGTAAAACTTACGCTTTCCCATTTGGTATCGAATCACAAGTTCTCTTCTATAACAAATCAAAACTTTCTGCTGACGATGTTGCTAACTATGAAACAATCACAAGCAAAGCAACTTTTGGTGCAACATTCAAAGCTATGAACGCTTACGCAACTGCTCCACTCTTCATGTCAGTCGGTGATACACTATTTGGTGAAAATGGTGAAACCGTTGACGGTACTAACTGGGGTAACGATGCTGGTGTATCAGTTCTTCAATGGATTGCTGATCAAAAATCAAACAAAGGTTTCGTTAACTTGACTGCTGAAAATGCAATGTCTAAATTCGGTGACGGAAGTGTTGCTTCACTTGAATCAGGTCCTTGGGATCTTAAAGCTGCACAAGATGCTGTTGGTAAAGATAACCTTGGTATTGCTGTTTATCCAAAAATCTCAATCGGCGGTAACGAAGTACAACAAAAAGCTTTCCTTGGTGTAAAACTCTTCGCTGTTAACCAAGCTCCTGCAGGTTCAGATACAAAACGTATCGCTGCTTCTTACAAACTTGCTTCTATGCTTACTAGTGCAGAAAGCCAAGAAAACCAATTCACTTATGAAGGTCGTAACATTATTCCTGCTAACAAAGAAGTTCAATCATCAGATAAAGTTCAATCAGATGAATTGGCTCAAGCAGTTATCAAGATGGCTTCATCATCAGGCTACACTGTCGTAACACCTAAACTTAGTCAAATGACTACATTCTGGACTGAAAGCGCTGCACTTCTCAGCGATGTCTACAATGGTAAAATTCAAAGTGGTGACTACCTCGCTAAATTGCAACAATTTGACAAAGATTTAGCTAACGCTAAGTAAGATGTTCTAAAGTGGGGAGTTACATCCCCACTTTATTTTTAGGGAAACTCTTGTCGGAGTTATTGCTAAGAACTTTAAGATTAAATTTTTAGCAGTGACTTCCAACAAGATTAATAAAAGGAGTTTTGTATGACTAATTCACACTATTTTGACAGTGTATCAGTTACTGAGGTTTTTAAAAAGGGAAAATTTGATACCAAACTGTCATTTCTGATTATGGGATTCTCAAATCTTTACCATAAACAGATTATTAAAGGTTGTTTGTTTTTACTATCAGAGATTCTTTTCTTAATCACTTTCTTCTCTCAGATTATTCCAAACTTGCAAGGATTAATCACTCTGGGAACTCACCAACAAGGTCTTGTTGAACAAACCGTCAATGGGATTAAGATGAAGGTTGCTGTTGATGGCGATAACTCAATGTTAATGCTTATTTTCGGTCTTGCTTCTCTTATCTTCTGCCTTGTCTTTGCTTACATTTATTGGTGTAACCTTAAGAGCGCTAGAAATATTTATGTCATCGATAAAGAAGGTTTGAAAGTTCCTACCTTTAAAGAAGACTTTGAAACATTGGCAAACGGTCGTTTCCACATGACTTTGATGGCAGTCCCAATGATTGGGGTTCTTCTCTTCACTATCTTGCCATTAATTTATATGATTTGTTTGGCCTTCACAAGTTATGACCACAATCACCTACCACCGAAAAGTTTATTTGACTGGGTTGGTCTTGCTAACTTCGGTAATATCTTTAACGGTCGTATGGCAGGAACATTCTTCCCAGTTCTTTCTTGGACTTTGATTTGGGCAGTATTTGCTACAGTAACAAACTTCTTCTTTGGTATTGTCTTAGCACTTATTATCAATACTAAAGGTTTGAAATTGAAAAAAATGTGGCGTACAATCTTCGTTATCACAATTGCCGTACCACAATTCATTTCTCTTCTTATCATGAGAAACTTGCTCAGTGATGCTGGTCCAGTCAATGCATTCCTTGAAAAAGTCGGACTTATCTCTGCTGCAAACCCATTGCCTTTCTTGTCAGATCCACTTTGGGCTAAATTCTCAATCATCATCGTTAATATGTGGGTAGGTATTCCTGTCACAATGCTTGTCGCTTCAGGTATTATCATGAACCTTCCACAAGAACAAATTGAAGCCGCTGAAATCGATGGTGCCAATAAATTCCAAATCTTTAAATCAATCACATTCCCTCAAATCTTACTTGTGATGATGCCAAACTTGATTCAACAATTTATCGGTAACATCAACAACTTCAACGTTATCTACCTTCTTACTGGTGGTGGTCCTACTAACTCTAACTTCTACCAAGCTGGTAGCACAGACTTGCTTGTTACTTGGCTCTACAACTTAACAGTTACTGCAGCTGACTACAACCTTGCTTCTGTTATCGGTATTCTCATCTTTGTTCTTTCTGCTGTATTTAGTCTCTTGGCTTACACAAGAACAAATTCTTACAAGGAAGGGGTTGCTAAATAATGAAAAACAAAAAACGATTAACACTGACTTTTGTCTATATTTTATTGATTGTTTTATCAATCATCTGGCTCTTTCCAATCGTTTGGGTTGTTCTTACTAGCTTCCGTGGCGAAGGAACAGCATACGTTAACTACTTCATTCCAAAAACTTGGACGCTAGATAATTATATTAAACTATTTACTTCAGATGCCTTTCCATTTGGGCAATGGTTCTTGAATACATTATTCGTTGCTTCTGCTACTTGTGTAATTTCAACATTCATCACCGTTGCTATGGCATACTCACTTAGTCGTATCAAATTCAAACACCGCAATGGTTTTTTGAAATTAGCACTTGTGCTTAATATGTTCCCTGGTTTCATGAGTATGATTGCTGTTTACTACATCTTAAAAGCATTCAACCTTGACCAAACATTGCTTGCGCTTATCCTAGTTTACTCTGCTGGTGCAGCACTTGGATTCTACATTGCTAAAGGATTCTTTGATACAATTCCTTACTCACTCGATGAATCTGCCATGATCGATGGAGCTACTCGCGCTGATATTTTCTTTAAAATCACTCTCCCACTTTCAAAACCAATCATTGTCTACACAGCGCTTATGGCTTTCATCGGTCCTTGGATTGATTTCATCTTTGCTAAGGTTATCCTAGGTGATGCGACAAGTAAATACACTGTTGCCATTGGCCTATTCTCAATGTTGCAACAAGATACCATCAATGACTGGTTCATGTCATTCACTGCTGGTTCAGTTCTTATCGCTGTTCCAATCACATTGCTCTTCATGTTTATGCAAAAATACTACGTTGAAGGCATTACTGGTGGTTCAGTTAAATAAGAAGAAGTTCAATCTCTTCTCCCTTTCTATTATTAATTATCAAAAAAAGCTTGGAACAATTGTCCCAGGCTTTTTGATTGTTTAAAATCTGGTTATTTAATAGGAAGAAAACTTATTATTCTTACCAAAATTCGCGTAAGAAATCGTCTTTTAAGCGTTCACGATAAAAGAGTTCATTGAGGTTATCTTCTTCAAAAACACGTAGCAAATTTAACATGTCATAAGCTAAGTCAAGATTAGGTAAGTCTTTTCTGGCTACCCATTTAATTTCTCCCTCATCGGTCGAATGCATCTCACCTTCGAAATCTGATGTACGGTATAGAAAGACTAAGTAACGTTCATCTTCTTTGGTATACCAATGTTTCATCCCAACTAACTGAGGATTTTTAATGTTTAAACCTGTTTCTTCTTTAACCTCACGGATAACTGATTCTACCAATCCTTCATGAGCTTCAATATGTCCTCCAGGAAGAGCATAGCCTGACCAAAGATAACGTTTTGGGTCACGAACCTGCATGACGACATTGCCTTTGCCATCTTCAATTAAGCACATATTAGTTAAAATCACACGTTGTGCACGAGACATTTTCTTACATTTTCCCTTCTAATCCATTGCTTTCAATTCCAACACCATATCACGCAATTGAGCAGCGAGCTCGAAATCAAGCATTTCAGCAGCTTCATGCATTTGTTTTTGAAGTTTCTTAATAGCTTCTTTACGTTCAGTTTTATTCATGCTGCTGTAGTCAGGTGTGTCTTCAGCAACGTCTGTTTCGTTTGCTTTAGAAATTGAAATCAAATCACGAATATCTTTCTTGATTGTTTGCGGGATAATACCATGTTCTTCATTGTAACGCATTTGAATTTCACGACGACGTGCCGTCTCATCCATAGCTTTTTGCATAGATTCTGTAATCTTATCAGCATACATAATAACATGTCCTTCGCTATTACGAGCTGCACGACCAATCGTTTGAATCAGACCTCGTTCATTTCGAAGGAAACCTTCTTTATCCGCATCAAGGATAGCGACCAAGCTAACTTCTGGCACGTCAATCCCTTCACGCAGCAAATTAATCCCAATCAAAACATCAAAAACACCTAAACGCAAATCACGAATAATCTCGGTACGTTCCAAAGTCTTGATATCTGAGTGCATGTATTTGACTTTAACACTCATTTCTTTGAGGTAATCTGTCAAATCTTCTGCCATTTTCTTAGTTAATGTCGTGATAAAGGTACGTTCACCTTTTTCAACACGAGCATTGATTTCACCAAGAAGGTCATCCATTTGCCCCATCGTCGGACGTACTTCCACTTCAGGATCAAGTAGACCTGTCGGACGGATTATTTGTTCAACGACAGTATCGGTTTGTTCTAGTTCATAATCACCAGGTGTCGCTGAGACGTAAACAATTTGGTGAACATGACTTTCAAACTCTTCACGACGAAGCGGACGGTTATCAAGTGCACTTGGCAAGCGGAAGCCATAGTTAACCAACATTTCCTTACGTGAACGGTCACCATTATACATTCCCTTAATCTGTCCCATAGTCATGTGACTTTCATCAACCATAATCAAAAAGTCTTCTGGGAAGAAATCAAGTAGAGTAAATGGTGGCTCACCTTCTGAACGTCCATCCATATAACGAGAATAGTTTTCGACACCATTTGTATAGCCCATCTCACGAAGCATTTCGACATCATATTCTGTCCTTTGGCGAATACGCTGTGCTTCAATGAGTTTGCCTTCAGCTTCGAATTGCTTAACTTGCTCTTCCATTTCTGCTAGAATTTTTTGAATGGCTTCTTCCATGTGTTCTTCATTGGTCATGAAGTGGGTTGCTGGGAAAATCGCCAAATGATCAACATCACCTAAAACTTTACCTGTCAAGCTTTCGATTTCTCGGATACGGTCAATTTCATCACCGAAGAATTCGACACGAAAGGCATGTTCATCTCGGCTGGCTGGAAAAATTTCAACCACATCACCGCGCACACGAAAGCGACCACGTTGAAAATCAATGTCATTTCGTTCAAATTGAATATCAACCAAGTCATTTAATAATTGGTCACGTGAGATTTCCTGACCTGGACGAAGACTGACGACACTGTCCGCATATTCTTTCGGTGACCCCAAACCATAAATGCATGATACGGACGCAACTACAATAACATCATTTCGTTCTAGAAGCGATGACGTTGCTGAGTGGCGTAGCTTATCAATTTCATCATTGACTGAGCTATCTTTTTCAATATAGGTGTCACTTGATGGCACATAAGCTTCGGGTTGGTAATAGTCATAGTAAGACACAAAGTACTCAACCGCATTTTCTGGGAAGAATTCCTTGAATTCCCCGTAGAGCTGACCTGCCAAGGTCTTGTTATGAGCAATAACTAGGGTTGGTTTATTAACTTTAGCAATGACTTGACTCATCGTATAGGTCTTACCAGTACCTGTTGCTCCGAGAAGAATCTGAGCTTTTTCTCCCCCTTCAATATTATCAACTAAAGTCTCAATTGCCTGTGGCTGATCACCAGAAGGCTCATATTTTGAGACTAATTTAAAATGATTATCTTCTATTCTATCTATCATAGTATTCCTCAAACTGTCTTTATTACCTTCATTTTATCATAAATAAAGGTAAAATACTCCCATTTGATATGGCTTCTTCTTCACTCTTGTTTATCATGTTAGGTTTTCTGACATGATATAAAAACTTAAGTTGCTTAAGTGTCTGAATTTTGATATAATTAATGTAATCTATTCTAAAGGAGACTAACATGAAGCACAAATTGAAAGCTATTATGCTAGCAATGGTTTCTGCAATCTTTGTATTTGGTGCAAATGCTAACGCTGATACAATTAGTATCGTGTCAGACACAGCTTACGCCCCATTCGAATTCAAAGATTCAGATCAAGTTTATAAAGGTATTGACGTTGACATTATTAACGAAGTCGCAAACCGAGAAGGTTGGAATATCGATATGACATTCCCTGGTTTCGACGCAGCAGTTAATGCGGTTCAAGCTGGTCAAGCCGATGCCCTTATGGCTGGTACAACAGTCACAGAAGCTCGTAAAAAAGTCTTCACGTTCTCAGATACTTATTACGATACAGCTGTTGTTGTCTACACTCGTAGTGATGCTAAAGTGTCTAACTATAAACAACTGTCAGGTAAAACTGTTGGTGTTAAAAACGGAACTGCTGCACAAGCATTCCTTAAAGAAAATCAAAATAAATATGGCTATAAAATCAAAACTTTTGATACAAGCGACTTGATGAACAACAGCCTAGATGCTGGTTCTATCTACGCTGCTATGGATGACCAACCTGTTGTCCAATATGCTATTAGCCAAGGTAAAAACTACGCTATCAACATCGACGGTGAAAAAGTCGGGAGCTTCGCTTTTGCTGTTAAAAAAGGAAGCAAATACGAATACCTCATCGACGAATTTAACCAAGCTTTTGCTGAAATGAAAAAAGATGGTACTTACGACGCTATCATGGCAAAATGGCTCGGTGATTCTGATAAAGCTGCTGATCAATCAAGTGTTGTTGCCTCAAGCAGCCTAAAATTATCTGGTGACGCTTCTGCAAAAGCAACTCCAGTCAAATCAAGTTATAAAATCGTTATGGATTCTTCATTTGCCCCATTTGAATACCAAAATGACTCAGGTAAATATGAAGGAATCGACGTTGACTTAATCAAAGCTATCGCAAAACAACAAGGTTTTAACATTGAAATCTCAAATCCAGGTTTTGATGCAGCACTTAACGCTGTCCAAACTGGTCAAGCTGATGGTGTTATGGCTGGTATGTCAATCACTGATGCGCGTAAAGAAATCTTTGATTTCTCAGATGCTTACTACACTTCAAACATCTTGCTTGCTGTTAAAAAGGAAAGCTCAGTAAAATCATACGATGACTTAAGCGGTAAAACTGTTGGTGCCAAAAATGGTACATCATCTTACACATGGTTGTCAGAACACGCTGCTCAATACGGCTACACACTTCGTGCCTTTGATGAAGCATCTACAATGTATGATAGTTTGAACTCTGGTTCAATCGAAGCCCTTATGGATGATGAAGCTGTCCTTCGTTATGCTATCAAACAAGGTCGTAACTTTGATACACCAATCGATGGTGAAAAATCTGGTGAATACGGATTTGCCGTAAACAAAGGCGCTAACCCAGAATTGCTTGAAATGTTCAACAACGGTCTTGCTGCACTTGTCAAATCAGGTGAATACGATAAAATCGTAAGCAAATACCTTGGTTCAACTGATTCTAAAAAATCAACATCATCAAGCGTTGATGAAACAACAATTTGGGGACTTATCAAAAACAACTACTCACAATTGCTTACAGGGCTTGGAACAACTCTTAGTCTAACACTAATTTCATTTGCAATCGCTATGGTTATCGGTATCATCTTTGGTATGATGGCAGTTGCTCCAAACAAAGTCCTTCGTACAATTTCAGCAATCTTTGTTGACGTCGTACGTGGTATTCCATTGATGATTGTTGCTGCATTCATCTTCTGGGGAATTCCGAACCTCATTGAATCAATGACAGGACACCAAAGCCCAATCAATGATTTCCTTGCTGCTACTATCGCTCTTTCATTGAATGCTGGTGCTTATATCGCTGAAATCGTTCGTGGTGGTATTGAAGCTGTTCCAAAAGGACAAATGGAAGCAAGTCGAAGCCTTGGTATTTCATACGGTAAGACAATGAAAAAAGTTATCTTGCCACAAGCAGTTCGTTTAATGTTACCAAACTTCATCAACCAATTTGTTATCTCACTTAAAGATACAACAATCGTTTCTGCAATTGGTCTTGTTGAACTCTTCCAAACTGGTAAAATCATTATTGCACGTAACTACCAATCATTCCGAATGTACGCTATCTTAGCAATCATCTACCTTGTAATGATCACCCTTTTGACTCGTTTAGCAAAACGTCTAGAAAAGAGGCTTAAATAATGGCAGAATTAAAAATTGATGTACAAGATTTGCATAAATCTTATGGAGATAATGAAGTCTTAAAAGGAATTACAACACAATTCCACGAAGGTGATGTTGTCTGCATCATTGGACCTTCTGGTTCTGGTAAATCAACTTTCCTTCGTACGCTTAACCTTCTTGAAACAATCACAAGTGGTAAAGTCATTGTCGACGGTTATGAACTATCTGATCCAAATACTGACGTCGATAAAGTTCGTGAAAACATCGGTATGGTATTCCAACACTTCAACCTTTTCCCACACATGACTGTTCTTGAAAACATCACTTTCGCTCCTATCGAATTAGGAAAAGAAAGCAAAGAAAATGCTGAAAAACACGCTATGGAACTTCTTGCAAAAGTTGGTCTTGCTGATAAACGCGATGCCAAACCAGATAGCCTATCTGGTGGTCAAAAACAACGTGTCGCTATCGCACGTAGCTTGGCAATGAATCCTGATATCATGCTCTTTGACGAACCAACTTCTGCACTTGACCCAGAAATGGTTGGTGACGTTCTTGGTGTTATGAAAGACTTGGCAGAGCAGGGCATGACCATGTTAATCGTTACTCACGAAATGGGATTTGCTCGTAAAGTTGCCAACCGTGTTATCTTTACAGACGGTGGACAATTTATTGAAGATGGAACACCAGAACAAATCTTTGATAACCCACAACACCCACGTCTAAAAGACTTCTTGAACAAAGTATTGAACGTCTAATAAATCAAAAAAACTAGGTTTTAAAACCTAGTTTTTTGATGCCTTCATATTGACCAAATGACAATATTTTCTTTTAACAATCTTTATTAAAACTTTGACTTCCATTTTTGCTTTTGGTAGACTGAAGGTAAGTTATCAAGACAATCTACAAACTAAACCTCACCCTAATAGCTTAGGGATTACCTCACTTATATTGACAGAAAACTCTTTTTTAAGCGAGATAAGAGCGTCAAGGTAGCAAATCCATAACTTTTTTCTGTGTAAAATCAGTAGGCAACTACTGTTTAATATAAGGAGGACTTTTATATGTCTAAGTATACTTGTACTCAAAGCGAAAAAAATTTATAAGCTGCATTTGCTGGTGAATCTCAAGCACGCAACAAATACACTTTCTTTGCTTCAAGAGCAAAAAAAATGGCTTTGAACAAATCGCAGAACTTTTCTTGAAGACTGCTGACAACGAAAAAGAACACGCCAAAATGTGGTATAAAGAACTCTTTGGCATCGGTGATACTGCCGAAAACTTGGAAACTGCTGCAGATGGTGAAAACTACGAATGGACAGATATGTACGTTGAATTCGCCAAAACAGCCGAAGAAGAAGGTTTCCCTCAACTTGCTAAAAAATTCCTCATGGTTGCTGAAATTGAAAAGCACCACGAAGAACGCTACCGTGCTCTTCTCAAAAATATCGAAACTGCTGCGGTCTTTAAAAGGGGCGAAGTTAAGTTTTCGGAATGCCGCAACTGTGGTCACATTATTGTTGGTACAAAAGCACCAAAAGTTTGCCCAGTCTGCACTCACGCTCAATCCTACTTCGAAGTTCGAGCTGAGAATTATTAATTTCAAAAATCCTCAGCTTTTTGACTGGGGATTTTCGTATATTCTTTGACAAAAAGAACATCCTTTTCCTAAAATGAAAGCAAATCAAGTAGGAGGATATTTAACGATGAACAACTAAGAGCAAAACGTTTTGGTATACCATATCAGGTTTTGTTTTTAGTGCACTTCTCTATTCTCTTGCTTATCCATCAAGCGTGTTGCGTATTTTTAATGTTGACCATAATGAGATTCACACTCTACCTGCTATGGTAGAGTGTGTTTTTTTGAAAGAGAGGCTCTTATGCTAGAAATTAATCAGTTAAAATATTTCACTGCTTACCTCAGTTAACAACAACTATAACAACAACTAAAAAAGCCCAGCCAAGAAGCTGAGCTTAAGTAGGGGTACAGATTAAGACTCTTGGTCTTCTGCTTCGCCTGCTTTTTCTTTAGCTAATTTTTCGCGCTCCAAACGCAAACGTCGATTTGGATTAAGAGTATTGAAAAGTTCTTCTAGCTTTTCAGCATTCCAAACATCGGCTGCTGATACAAAATTACCATCTTTATCTCGAAAAGATATCGGTTTATCACCCATAAGAACCTCCCATTTAAATATATCTATAAAACTTATTATCGTTGATAAACATCCGCTATACGTAAAATACTAATCCATTTTCGAACTCGTAAGATGCCTAGGGAACGCTCCATAGAGCTTGCCACAACTGTTAATTAGTATACTTAGTATACCAATTAGTAACAGCTAACATATCAATCAAACACGTCCTACGAGCCTGGCAAAAAAGAGAATTTTATCTAGAGCTCATTGTTCTTCGTTAAAATTCCTATTTTTGCTTTGCTCGCTTAACGGACTTTGTATCTTATATTAATCCACGAATTCGAATTCGAAGTTACCAATACGAACGATATCTCCGTCTTTAGCACCACGTTCACGAAGGGCTTCATCGACACCCATACCGCGCAATTGACGGGCAAATTTCATAACTGATTCATCACGTTCCATATTTGTCATGACAAAGAGTTTTTCAAGTTTTTCACCTGACAATACCCAAGCAGCATCGTTATCACGTGAAATTTCAAACGGACGTTCGTCTGGATCAAATCCGTAGTAAACTTCTTCACCAATCATGTCATCTTCAGTGTAAAGCAAGAATTCATCAGTCTTATCAAGCAATTCTGCTGTTGCTTCCATCAGATTTTCCAAACCTTGGTGAGCTAAGCTTGAAATTGGAAAAATCATTGGCATTTCATCGAAATCATCGTAATTTGCTGCCAATTTTTCTTTGAAGACTTTCAAGTTTTCTTCTGCTTCTGGCATGTCCATTTTGTTAGCAACGATGATTTGTGGACGTTCCATCAAACGAAGGTTGTAAGTTTCAAGTTCATTATTGATTGAAACATAATCTTCGTAAGGGTCACGACCTTCACTTGCTGACATGTCGATAACGTGCAAGATAACACGTGTACGCTCGATATGACGAAGAAATTGTGTTCCAAGACCTACACCTTGTGAAGCTCCTTCAATTAATCCTGGAAGGTCAGCCATAGCAAAGCTGTCACCTGATTTTGTACGAACCATACCAAGGTTAGGCACAATTGTTGTAAAGTGATAAGCACCGATTTTGGGTTTAGCAGCTGTAACAACACTTAGTAATGTAGATTTACCAACTGATGGGAACCCAACCAAACCAACATCAGCCAAGATTTTCAATTCAAGTTGAAGTTCACGTTCTTCACCTGGTTCACCATTTTCGGCAATTTCTGGTGCAGGGTTACGTGGTGTCGCAAAGCGGATGTTACCACGTCCACCGCGTCCACCATGAGCCACAACAAATTCTTGACCATTTTCAACAAGGTCAGTGATAACTTTATTTGTCTCAGCATCACGAACAGTTGTTCCTTGTGGGACACGAACAATAAGGTCTTCTGCACCACGTCCGTGCATTCCTTTTGTCATCCCTTTTTCACCAGATTTAGCTTTAAAAATACGGTTGTAACGGAAGTCCATCAATGTACGAAGTCCTTCGTCAACTTTAAAGATGACTGAACCACCTTTACCACCGTCACCTCCCCAAGGACCGCCATTAGGGACATATTTTTCACGACGGAAGGCAACCATGCCATCACCACCACGACCAGCTTTAACGCTGATTTTGGCAGTATCTAAAAACATACTCATTATTAATTCCTATTCTTTCATTGTAATAACAATTGCATTAAAATTGGATGTGCAAAAGCATAAAAAAACGCCTCTTCAGCGTTCTTTAAATAATTGAACCAATAGCAGTCGCAATAAGACCACCTACAGTTACTAGAACCATTAAGATAACAACTACTAAAGTCAGTTTTTCAAACGCTGTTTTTTTACGTGGTCCGTTTTCACCAAATGCCACCTTAATACACCTCGCTCAATTGATTTTATTACTATTATCTTAACATGATTAGGCTAAATAATCAAATAAGTACTGCAAGAAATTTACAATTCAATGTCAAATACTTCTAGTTTCGCTAGCTCTTCTGCTGTCAATCGACGCCACTCACCGAGTGATAAATTTTCATCCAACTGTAATGGTCCCATACTCAAACGTTCTAAATCTGTGACTTCCTTGCCACAAGCTAAAACCATGCGTTTGACTTGGTGGAATTTTCCTTCTTTGATTGTGATAGCAACTAAGCTTGTCTTTGTAACTTCATCAATTTCTAAAATCTCTAGTTGCGCTGGTTGACACGTGAAATCTTTCAACTCGATGCCTTTAGCAAAACGTTCGACATCTTCTGCTGTCATAATCCCAGCTACTTTAGCACGATACAACTTATCAACATGCTTTTTAGGCGAAAGCATAACATGAGCAAGTTTACCATTATTTGTTAAAAGCAAAAGCCCATGAGTATCAATATCTAATCGCCCAACGGGAAAGGCTTCTTTATCCCAAGCGGTCTTATCCAGCAAATCTAGGACCGTTTTATGATGATTGTCCTCGGTTGCAGAAATGACCCCTTTTGGTTTATTAAGCATGTAATAAACGTATTTTTCATAAGACAGATTTTGTCCCCGACAAATGACTTGATCTACTTTTTCATCGATTTGTGTCTTAGGAGAGGTTTCGATTTTTCCATTGACAGAGACTTGCTTTTTCTTAAGAAGCTGTTTGACTTCTGTGCGTGAGCCCTGACCTACTTCAACTAAAAATTTATCTAAACGCATATATTTCCTTTTACTAATATGATACTTTCATTGTACCATTTTTTAAGTCATAAAAAAACAAGACTCGATAGGCTCGAACCTTGTCTCATTATTACTAGAATGATTTATTTTTTGTATGCGTAAGTGAAGTCAACTTGCAATCCTGTTGAGTTACGAACAAGACCTTTAAGGTCAGGATTTTGAAGTGACTTAGTGCTACGGAAGTAGATTGGGTTGTAAAGTGCGTTATCGTAAAGTGCTTTTTCAGCAGCTTTATAATCATCAGCAGCAGCTTGTGCATCTAATGCATCAGTAGTGATTGCTTTTTTGTATGCAGCATCGTAATCAGCATTTGAGAATTTACCGTAGTTGTATGATGAATCAGTTGTGAAGAGTCCATAGAATGTTGAACCTTCTGGATAGTCACCACCCCAAAGAACAAGAGCAACATCAAAGTTTTGGTTCTTAGTATCTTCTAGACGTTGTTTGAAAGTAACAAATTTTTCTTCAACTTTCAATCCTGGAAGAGCTTCTTCCCAAGTTTGTTTGATGTAGTCAACTGAAGCTTTTGCAACCGGTGCATCTGAGTCAGCTGTGATAGTCAATTTAACTGAGTCTGTACCAAGTTCTGAAAGACCTTCTTTGAAGAGTTTTGCAGCTTCTTTCTTATCATAGCTGTAACCAGGTGATACGTATTTAGTCAAGTCTGTTCCATCAGGAAGTTTTTCAAGACCTGTTGGAACAAGCGCTGTTGCAGCTTTTGAACCAGTATCGATAGCAGCTTTAACGATACCTTCACGGTCAGTTGCTAAGTTAAGGGCTTGACGGATTTTAGTATTGTTCAAAGCAGTAACTGTACCAGTTTGGTTGTAAACCATGTAAGCTGTTGTTGCTTCTGGAACTGTAACTACATCGTCACGATTTTTATTTGCTTTGAATGTAGCTTCTGTATTTGAAATGTTTGCTGTATCAACGTCACCATCTTTGTACATTTGAACAGCTGTATCAGGTTTCTTGATTGTTTGGACGTTTACTTTCTTAGTTTTAACGTCTTTTGCATCCCAGTAATATTTGTTTTTCACAAGTGTGAAGTTACCGCTTGTACCGTTCCATTTTTTAACAGTGTATGGACCTGAGTACAAAGCTTTTTCTGATGTTGTACCATAGTCATCACCTGCTTTTTCAACAAATGCTTTACTTTGTGGCATGAAGTTTGCAAATGATAGAAGGCTCATAAATTGTGGAGATGGGTTAGACAAAGTAAAGATAACTTTGTTTCCGTCGGCTTTAACTCCAAGTTCATCAAGACCTTTTGTACCAGAAATAACTTCATCAGCGTTCAATACATGAGCATCTGATACTAGGTAAGAATATTCTGAAGCAGTTTTTGGATCTACAATACGTTGCCATGTGTAAACAAAATCTTCTGCAGTCAAATCACTACCGTCTGACCATTTAAGACCATCACGCAATGTCGCAGTGTATGTCAAACCATCTTCTGAAACATCAACACTTTTAGCCAAATCTGGTTGCAATTTTCCATCTTTATCAACACGGAGAAGGTTACTTCCTGAGTTACCAATAGCAATTGATGAGTAAGTATCAGTTACTTTAGAAATATCAAGAGTACTGATTTCAGTTGGCACGAACCAATTGATATCTTTGCTAGCAGATTTTGATGATGAGTTATTTCCACCACATGCTGCTAGTGTAGCAACAGACAACAATGTGACAGCCCCAAGACCGACACGTTTTAAAGATTTAATATCCATAATGGATCCTCCTACCATATAACTTTCTTTCGGTATACAAGGTATTATAACACAATATTTTCTAAAAATACAGAAAATTTGTAAATTAATTAAAATTTCAAAAAGATTGCTTACACTTATTTTTCACTCATTTTGCAGACATTTAGACTGATAGTGCTGAAAATTGTTCATTATTTTATAAAAATTCACTTTTTTGGTGATTTACAATCAGTTTTCTTTTATCATTTTTAGCGATTATTAGAGTTTTAATCACTCAAATAATCATACTTCTCAAAGTATTTTTCACTGTATAAAAGCTAACATCATTTTACATGTTTTTACATAAAAAGTATAAATATCACGTACAAAAAATAAGCCAAAATATCTGTTGGGCTTATTTGGTTAAACTAAATTCTAATGCTTATTTTTTATAAGCATGGCTAAAGTCCACTGTTAGACCTGTTGAGTTACGAACAAGTCCTTTAAGAGATGGATTTTGAAGCCATTTTGTACTACGGAAGAAGATTGGGTTGTAGTGTGCACCTTCGTAAAGAACTTTTTCTGCAGTCTTATAATCTTCTGCAGCAGCATCTGTATTCAAAGCATCTTCTGTGAGTGCTTTATTATAAGCAGCATCAAATTCATCACTAGATACTTTACCATAGTTGTATGCCGAAGTTGATGAGAACAAGCCATAGAATGTTGACCCTTCTGGATAATCTCCGCCCCAAGAAACTAGTGCAGCTTCAAAGTTTTGGTTTTTAGTATCTTCAAGACGTTGTTTGAAAGTTACAAATTTTTCTTCAATCTTCAATCCTGGAAGAGCTTCTTCCCAGCTTTGTTTGATGTAGTCAACAGCTGCTTTTGTCACAGCATCATCTGAATCAGCAGTCACTGTCAATTTAACTGAGTCTGTTCCAAGTTCTGCTAAACCTTCTTTAAATAATTTAGCGGCAGCTTTTTCATCATATTTATAACCTGGTTCAACATATTTAGAAAGGTCAGTACCATCAGTTAATTTAGCAAGACCTGGTGTTGCAAGAGCTGTGGCAGGTTTTGAACCTGTATCAATAGCTGCTTCGACAACTCCTTTACGGTCAGTCGCTAGGTTAAGCGCTTGACGGATTTTTTCATTAGCGAGAGGAACTACTGAACCAGTTTCGTTATAAACGATGTAAGTCATACGAGCTTCTGGAACTGGAACGGCATCTTTGTTACCTTTATTAGCTTTGTAGATAGATGATGTTGCTGAGATATTTGCTGTGTCTAGCTCACCATTTTTATACATTTGGACAGCGGTATCTGCTTTTTTGATTGCTTGAAGGTTAACTTTAGCAGTCTTGACATTTTTAGCATCCCAGTAGTATTTATTTTTAACGAGTTTGAAAGTACCATCACTACCATTCCAACCTTTTACAGTGTATGGACCTGAGTAGATTTGGTCTTTAGAAGTTGTAGCGTATTTGTCATCTTCTTTTTCAACAAATGCTTTTTTCTGTGGCATGAAGTTAGAAAAGGCAAGGTAATACTTGAACTGTGGACATGGACTTGTAAGGGTAAAGATAACTTTGTTGCCATCAGCTTTAACACCAAGCTGGTTAAGGTTAGAAAGTTCACCTGAGTTAATCTTGTCAGCATTCTCCAGATGAGATTCAACAGCTAGATAAGAATATTCAGAAGCTGTTTTCGGATCAACCATGCGTTGCCATGTGTAAACAAAGTCTTCTGCTGTCAAAGCACTGCCATCTGACCATTTAAGACCATCACGCAGTGTTGCTGTGTATATCAAACCATCTTCTGACACTTCAACACTTTTTGCCAAATCTGGTTTTGGTTCACCTTTTTTGTCAACACGAAGAAGGTTACTTGATGAATTCCCGATTGCCAAAGCTGAATATTGGTCAGTGTGTTTTGAAATATCAAGTGACAAGATTTCAGTTGGTGTGTACCAATTGATTTCGTCTTTGTTAGCAGCTGATTTATTATCGCCACCACATGCAGCCAATAGAGCGACAGAAGCCAAACTTACCGCTCCCAAACCAACACGTTTCCAAGTTGATTTTCTTTCCATGAACTTTTTCCTCCTACCATAAACTTTCTTTCGGTATGTCTGGTATTATAACACACTATTTTCTAAAAATACAGAAAATTTTAAAATTAATAAAAATTTCAAAAACTTACTTTATGATAGTAAGAAGCCATTTATGACTGAAAAATGGTGAAATTGCTTGAAAATACAAGCTTTTTTGGCAAAAATCACTACTTCTGGTATTCTTGTTTTTTCACTTTTAGCAAAAATTAAAAAACAAAAGCATGAAATTTTACGTTTCTTTCCTGCAAAATAGATGAGAAAAACTAACACTATAATAAAAAAGAATGCCCCAAGGACATCCTTTCATCCATATTATTTTTCCAAAGTTGCTGCGCGTTTTAGTGAAGCATCGATATTTTTACAAAGGTTTTCTTGACCAACTTTTTCAACAAAACCAGCTTTTTCCATTACGTGATAAGGTTGTTTATTCACATGAGAAAGAATCAATGTCATGCCACGTTTTTGACAGATTTCAAGTGTTTCTTCAAGAGCTTCAAGTCCTGAAATATCCATAGCAGGGACGTTACGCATACGAAGAATCAAAACATTTTTATTTTTCCCTTCTTCATGAGTGAAGTTAAGGAAGTCATTGGCTGCACCGAAGAACAATGAACCGAAGATTTCATAAACAACTGTATTACTTGGAACATATTTCAAATCAGTGTTTTCTGGAAGTTCAGCATCATCAAGGCTATCTTTATCAACCCATTGACGAACTGCGGCAACGTCTGACATACGTTTAAGGAATAAGAAGGCAGCCAAAACCATACCAAATTCGATGGCTACAACAAGGTCAAAGAAGACTGTCAACACAAGTGTAATCACCAAGACAGCAATATCACTTTTAGGTGCTTTTTTGAGCATGTGAGCAAATGTACGCCAACCACTCATGTTATAAGCAACCATAATCAAGATTGAAGCAAGACAGCTCATTGGGATAAGTGATGCATAAGGCATCAAGAACAAGAGGATCAAGAGCAATGTCACAGCGTGAGCCATACCAGCGATTGGTGTACGACCACCATTTTTAACGTTGGCTGCTGTACGAGCGATAGCCCCTGTAGCAGGGATACCACCAAAGAGAGCAGACATCGTGTTACCAACACCTTGTCCGACCAATTCAGCATTTGAACGGTGGTGACTACCAATCATACCATCTGAAACCACACATGAAAGAAGTGATTCGATAGAAGCTAAGATTGCAATAGTGAAGGCTGGTGAAATCATTTGACGGATAAGGCCAAATGACAATTCAGGCATTGTAAATGACGGTAAACCAGCTTTGATAGTGTACAAGTCCCCGATTGTCTTAACTGACATGTGAGCAAATCCAACAAGAGCTGTTGTTACGATAATAGCAACAAGAGAACCTGGGATTTTTTGAGAAACTCGTGGCCAAAAGATTTGGATAAGCAAAGCAATCATACCAATCAAAAGCGTAGGCCAGTTAATGGTATTGATATGTTGAGCGTAAGCTACCATTTTCTCAACGAATTCAGCTGGAACAGCACCCATACTTAGTCCGAAGAAATCTTTTAATTGACCAACAAAAATTCCGATAGCGATACCTAATGTGAACCCTACTGTGATTGTTTTAGGGATGAATTTAATCAAATCTCCAAAACGAAGAAGCCCCATGATAATCATCATGATACCAGCTAAGAATGTTGCAATAGTAAGACCTGCCATACCATATTGAGCAATAATACCGTAGATGATAACAACAAATGCTGCAGTTGGTCCACCGATTTGGACACGACTGCCACCTAAAAATGAAATAAAAAAACCTGCGACAACGGCAGTATAAAGACCTTGTTCTGGATTAACACCTGATGCAATCGCTAAGGCAATTGATAATGGTAAGGCAATGATTGCCACAATAATCCCCGCAACAAGGTCTTTTGCAAACTGCGCACCCGAATAATGTTTAAGAGTACTAAACAGTTTTGGCTTAATATAGTTAAAAGCGTCCATCTTTTCCTCCTACTTTTATTTGTTCTCAGACCCTTACAAGAACTGACGTTATCATTTTATCACACCGAAAATTAGAATTCTAGGTCTCATCGGATAAAATAACTTAGTATTTGCGCATTTTTTGCCCATTATTCCATCAAAAACATTCTTAAGAATGAAAAAACATTTCAAACTCAAAAAAAGCGCTGCACGACGTTTTAGACCCTATTTTTGAAAATCGTCAAAAATACCATCTCAAGTTTTCAGAATATTTTCCGAAATAAAAAATCTGAGATTCCCTCAGACTTCTTCTTTGTGGTTTTAGACAAATTTGCTTGATACATTGGCGCCATTTTTCAGGATAAGATACCAAGAGTTCCTCGTAGCGATACTCTTGAGGGTGAATAATGGCATTTTTAAAATGATTATTATAGCGTTTCAAATATTTCTTTCCCATCTTCTGCGCGTAAAAAATGTGCACCTGACAGTCGCTGCTTTCTACATGACAAGGTAATGTGTAATTAAGTCAAAAAAATATTGATTAAAGAGCGATGTCTTGCTGACAAACTCCGTCCCTTTTACAAAGGAAAAAATTTCTTTTACATAAGAATCTGTATCAGATACTTTTTCAAAATAGCTATGCAGGCATTTTGGCTTAAAGCACCCTTTTGTCACATATGGCCACATCAACTTAACCAAGAGTTTACTCTTCAAATAAGCAGGCAGGCGACCTGACTGGTCAAAATCAGAGGTGCAAATCACCGCATAAGATAACTGGATTTTTCTTCTTGCGACTAAATGTGCTACAAAAGTCCCACCAAGTGAGGAACCATAGATAGCTAACACTTTTCCCTAATAAGAATGCTTGATATGTACTTCAATCTTTTCAATTTCTGCTAAAACCGACGTGTAATCACTTCTGCCTTTCATATCAAATCCCGTGTAAGAAACAACAACGACAAAAAAATCTTCTATCAAACTAGGAATAACTTTTGCAAAGTTAGTATACCAGTGACACATGGTTCCTGGTAAGAAGATGATAATCGGTTTTGAAGAATCACCAAATTCATGACATAACATGACTAAACTTACACTCACCTTCTAAATTGACATCGACTCCCTAGCATTATATCACTTTATCAAGAAAAAAAGCTGTAACAACTTGTGCTACAGTCGATTTAACTTATCTATAATTTCTTAGTAGAGATTATGTTGCATGTTTTGATAATCTTTAAAGAGTTTCAAACAATCATCATGACCAAGCTGAACAAGGTAGTCTTCAGGGAGATTTTTTCGTCCTCCCATGAGCTCATCAAAGCGTTGGTCATGAAAACCAATCATGGCGTTATCAGCAATTGTACAACCATAATAAACTTTATCAATATTTGCCCAAAGACAAGCTGCTAGACACATTGGACACGGCTCTCCAGTTGTAAACAAACTTGTTCCTGACAAATCATGCGTGCTAAGCATTTGACATGCTGCTCTGATTGCCGTCACTTCTCCATGTACCGTTGGATCGTGGTGAGCTAGGACCATGTTGTGTCCACTAGCAATGATCTTGCCATCTTTTACGACAACCGCACCAAAGGGGCCACCATCTCCTTTTTTAATCCCTTCGTAAGCCTCTTCAATAGCTTTTTGCATATATTCATTATCCATATGGGGCGCCCCTTTCATATCTGTTAACTTAAGTATATCACACTTTTTAAGAAAGCGTTATCATAAAAAATGATTTACATTATGTAATAGTAAGTCTTAAGTCCACAAAGAGGTGATAAACAAAGGTGAGCAATTTTCGCTTTTAACAAAACCACAATTTTCATAGAAATCAATCTCCTTATTGTAGCCAATCACAGCAATTCTCATAAAGGATTTGTATTTTTCTTTGACCAGTTGAATCAACTTACTTCCAATCGTGTGACCTTGATAGACAGGATCAACAAGCAAATAATGAATATAAACATTCATCACCCCATCATCCATGGCACAAATCATGCCAACTAATTGGTCGCCGTCCCATGCTGAATAAACAGTACTAAAATTCTGCATAGCAAGAACTAACTTTTCAGGGTAATGCCCCGAAGACCACTCCACCGAAAGGAACAGATGTTCCAAATCACTGCACTTGAAACTCTGGATAGATTTGTATTCAATATCAGCTGCCATGCTATAACCTCTTTCTTTGGTCAGGTAATTCTTCTCGGTTAGTTATCACGCGCTTTAGTTTATGTCTTCAGTTAATTTGTCTGGTAAATGATGCAAATACATGTCAATGGCATCAGTATTTTTTTCAAGAACTGCCATTAAACCTCGATCTGGTTGTGAATGATTATCATGATAGTCAATCTCTCCAATATCATTAGGATAAAAAGCAAGTTTATCACCATCTAACGAAAACTCTGCTTGAACATTTTTCTTATTTCCTCTAGCATCTAGGCGAAGCCATTTTCCTATAGAATCAAGATAGACAGTATTAAGAGCATGGATGCAATAGCCCATATCTGGAGTAGTTCCAAATATCAAGCGCTGATAAGAAAAAACTGATGGAGTACCATTAGCACGAAGTAGTGCTGCTAAAAGATTAGCTTTTGTCCAACAAATGCCAACCCCTTCACGAAGACAATCACTCGCTGAAACTGTCACGCGCTTATCTTTAACATCCCATGAATGGTGGATATCATCTCTCACAAAATGAAAAGTATTTTTTACCAAGTCAATTTGGTCACTACTTTTTTCCTTTAACTCAAGAGCATACTTTTAAATCTCAGGATGGTAATAGTCAACATACTTACTATCTTCTAAATAAGTTTGCTTCATAATCTCTCCTTTATCCCTTCAAATATTTTTCAATATAATCAAAAAATGGTCTCTTTTTGACATCGAAGACGTGGTTTTCATGCCATGTGTAGGATTCTTTTAAACTGATTGCTACTGGTGTCAAATCAGACAAGAGCTTTTTTTGCCTTTCAACATCTAAAAAGAACTCATAATCGTAAAAACTAAAGTAATTGCGCTGATTAACCTCACCAAAAACTTCGATGAATTCTGGAATTTTATTTCTGCAGGCATAGCAGAGCTTCACCCACTGGCGAGTACTTATAACTTCAGTATTTCCAACATTATAGAGGTGTTCTTTTGGCCGCTTTTCAATAATAGCTTCCATCATACGGCACAAATCCTTAATATAACGGTCACGCCTTCAACTTGTGTCTTGGTATTTCGGTTGAGCACATAGACGTCATAGCTTTTTTAACAAAGTAAGCCGCTGTATACTTGCTAACAAAAACTGTGCCCCCCGTTACAAGTACTGTTTTCATCCAGAAACCTCCTTTTTAATTATCAGAATATTATGATACTTTTGTTGTAGCAAAAAAAGACAGCACTAACAAAGAACAACTGTTTTTTAGTTTTTATCTTGTATCATTCTTTAAAATATTCAAAAAACTGCAGCCAGAAAAGCTACAGTTTAACATCTTATTCTTTATAGATTCAATCGTCTGATAAACTACTCACCTTCATCATCGTCATCTTTGTCAATAAATAGTCCAACCATAACCCCAAAGGCAATACCAAGCGACATCCAAAGCCCAATATTATGTGTTAGAAAACCTATTCCTGCACCAATGGCTACTCCAAATCCCATACCAATTAAGATACCATTTCCTTTAGTCATAATATTGCCCTCCTAAAATCTAAAACTATAAGCGTTTTTCAAATCGAAACATTTCTGAACCTTCATCATCATCGGGATCTTTATGATGGTTATTAAAAAATTCAACAATCTTAAACCCACAGCGATTCACATAAAAATGTGAGAGTGTTTGACACAAGCTTTAAAACTAGGTACTTTAGCCTCATTAGAAAACGGCAAATACCAAAGTTGAATATCATTATCAGCTTCATCTGCCACCTTAAAACCTTTGTAGGCTAAATACTTTGGATCAGCAAGAAAAGGTTTCTTCTTAGCAGCCGAAAGAATGCACAAGCCTTTCTTCCCTTTAGCTTTGCTATCAGCGATACAAGCCTCCAGCAAATCAGTCGAGTAACCATGCCCTTTTAAAGAACCCAAAACCCAGAGACAATCAATATATATGTAATCTTCTGTCTCAATAGGATTCCAAGCCTTTTCTGAAGGGATATACTCAATAAAACACTTGCCACGTCCAACACTTTTTAGAAAAACAAGTCCTTCATCAAAACGTTCAGATAGCCAAGCTTTTTTGGAGGATACCTGAGCATCTTTGGTGTTAGAAATAGCACAACAAATATGCTCTTTTCCAAATTTTCCTTTGTCACCTGGATGTATTTCATAACCAATACCTCCTTTCCACTTAAGAAAACGTTATCACCCTTTGTTTTCATTGTAGCAAAATCAGATGATTATGACAAAAGAAAAACTAACCTTTGATAGGCTAGTTTCTTTTTTTCTTAGGTTCTAGTAGTTCTTCGTACACGGCTTGCAGCAAGCGGCTGAGTAAAGCTTTGTCATCAAGATGATCAACTAAAAGCATCTTTTTAGCACCATCATAGGGAAGTTCAAGCCTTGCTTCTGGTAATAAAGCAGTAGCAGACTTAGTGGGTTTAATCAAAAAACGATTGTCATAAATCCCACCAATGAGCTTACCACGATAATAAAGGATATATTCTCCCATGATTGCACGGTAGGAAATCTCTGGAATTTCTGAAAGCTTGTCTAATATAAAAACTAAGTATTCTTTACTCGATGCTATATCATTCACTCCTTAATCATAAGTTCTCCAAGAGCTCTTTCACATACAAATCTAGCTGGTTAATCGCATATCGACCGTGAGCCAGACCCGCTTTGATTTCCAAGCGACTGTCTGGTAAAAAATCATGTAAATACCTTGCTGAAGCAAGCATTCTCTTAGCTTCTTTTTCTCCAACAATGATACGAACACGCGCTGATGATTCTTTCAAACTTGGTTTTGCTTGATACAAGCTACTAGCCTTTGTAAATGCCATCAAGTTTTGTTTTGAAAGTTTCCTTGTGTCCTCGTAATAGTGCGCAAATAAATTAGCTCGCATACCAAGATAGCGAAACTGCCATTTGGCAAACCACTTCTTTCGTATCAAGTGTTATACATACTGAAATACTAACCTCTCATAGATTTCGGTCTCAGTGAAAAAACATTGCTTTAGTTGTTTTTCAAAATACAGACTATCCAGAAATTTTCCTATTTCAACACATGTGATATATCCATTTAATAACATCAATGAAATTATTCGCCTATTCTTTGGTATTTCTTTATAAAAATCTGAACACCTACACATTTCTCTAACCAAAACCATAAAAGCATCATGATTTAAGACATCTAGTGTATTTGCAAATATCAATAATTCGTAATATCCCCAGTATTCAACACTAAATAAATAATTTGTTAAATAAGATAAATTATCACTAGAATAATAAGTCTCTACCGATAAATCTTGTAATCTAATTTTTAACAAAATAGTATTTATTTGATGAAATTTGCTCCGCTTAGAATTTGACTCCATTTGTCTATAAAGTAATTTTTTCATACCTTCAACATCATGATTAGATACAAAACAATTAACCTTTAACAAAAGCTCACTTAATTCATCACGATGAAAGTCATAAACAGCATACATAAATTCCTCAATCGGTACATTAACCTCATCTAAAACAGCTATAAACTTTGAAATTGTTAGATCAGTCTCACCATTTTCAAAACATGATAACTGAGATGTTGATACACCTGCTTTTACAACATTTTTTAGTCGTAATCCTCTAGATTCACGAAACTTTTTAAAAATTTTTCCAACTTTTTTCATATTGCACCTCTGATATGCATATACGGGAGATTTCTTAATTTTCAGTATTTTATCATAAAATATAAAATGAAAGTGAGGAAATTTACATGAAAAACAATAGGTTATTAACTATATTACTTCTAGCCTTTGAAGGAATCATTATTATTGTTATGGGTTAATTGCTATTTGAAAAATAAAAAAGCGAAGGCATAACTACAATGTCTTCACTAAAATATTTTATACATAAAAGTATTTATTCAATACAATCCTACTTAATAATAGCTAAAAATAACCCTACTTCGCTGTTTCAGAAACTCGTACAAGCAGTGATACTGCCTCAACATGGTGCGTATTTGGGAGTGAAACTATCCAGTGGATAGTTTCAGCAGCTTACCTTAAAATTCAAAAGCAAGCTAAATTCTTATTCTGCGTTTTTAATTAGTAAACTTACATATTCAGCATGTTTTGAGATGAATTCATAGCTGTCAAGAGATATTGGCTCAAATGCTTTTATCGAAAATTCTCTCTGTGGAAACATATCCACAGAGGGCTTTCGTATGTGAGAACATATCAGTCAAAGTATGGATTTATTACATAGCTCCTCTAATACAGTTCTTAGGAAAAAATGCTTCCAAAACACTATCTTCCATACAAACTTAATTGGTTCGCTACTTAAATATTTTTGACCTGGGATTTTAATACTTCATAACCTAATTTGTCGATAACATGTTCAATGTCTTTTATAGATACTTTTTCATCGTCAAATTCCACCCTCACCTTGCTTGAATTAAATAGTACTTTTAAACTCTCTTTACTTACCCCGTCCAAAGATTTTACACCATTCTCTATTTTTTGCATACAAGACGGACATGTTAATGTTTCTAATTGAATCGTTGCTTTTTGCATTTTCTTCTCTCCTTTAGTTTATACCGATTTTATTATACTCGATTATTATCATCATTAAATTGATTTGCATCAACAACTTAATTTGTTGTTTATTTTCATAGTTTGTAGCGTAGCAACCTCATGCCATTTAAAATGACCACTAATATGCTTGCCTCGTGTACTAACATTCCGATTGACATATTCATCCAATCACTAAAAAATACGCTGGCAAGAAGGACTAATACAACCCCTACTGCAATAATAATATTTTGAAGCATGTTATTAGCGGTTGCTTTTGTTAAACCTAATGCATGTGGCAAGCGGCTGAAATCTGAATTCATTAAAACAACATCTGAAGTTTCGATTGCTACATCTGTTCCATTTCCCATAGCAATTCCAATTTGTGCTAGAGCTAGTGAAGGACTATCATTTACTCCGTCCCCAACAAATGCAACAATTTGACCTCTTTCTTGCAGTACTTTAATATATGCTGATTTATCTTCCGGCAACATATGCCCGTGGGCCTCTGTAAGACCTAGTTCACGTGCTACTAAATCAACTGTTCCTTGGTTATCACCAGAAAGAACTACTAGATTTTTAACACCAAGTTTTTTCAACTTTTTAAGATCATCTTTTACACCCGGGCGAATTTGATCACGAATACCCATCAATGCTTTTAATTCACCATCAACTGATGTTAAAACAAGTGAATTTCCATCTTTCTCAAATCTGGCAATATCTGTACGAGCTTTTTCACTTAAAAGAATATTTTCTTGCTCCATTAGTGCCACATTACCGACTGCAACTTTATGACCTTCTACATGAGCTACAATTCCTCCACCTTTTACAACATCTGTTTTTTCAATTGTATATAATTTTATATCTCCAATATATTCTACAACTGCTTTTGCTAATGGATGATCTGATTCCTTTTCAACACTTGCTAGATACCCTAATACTTCATATACATTATCTGCATAAATTTCTTTATCAGCTACTTTGGGATTTCCTATTGTTAATGTACCTGTTTTGTCAAATACCATGGTATCTAGTCTGCTAAAGTCACTAATAACCTCGCTACCTTTTAGAAGGACTCCATGACGTGCTCCATTGCCAATCCCCGCGACGTTTGAAACCGGTACACCGATTACCAATGCTCCTGGACATCCTAAAACTAATATTGTAATTGCAAGTTCAATATCCCTTGAAAATATCCATACAATAAAAGAGAGAACTAAAACAGCTGGTGTGTAGTATTTAGAAAATCTATCAATGAAACGTTCTGCTTCTGATTTTGAATCCTGTGCTTCTTCAACCAACTCAATGATTTTACCAAAAGTAGTATCCTCACCTACACGATCAGCAGTGATTTGAATAGTTCCATTTTCTAAAATTGTTCCGGCATATACCCCCGAATCTTTCTTTTTACTTACAGGAACCGCTTCTCCTGTAATACTTGCTTCATTAATATGCCCTTCTCCTGTTAACACTGTACCGTCAACTGGGATTTTTGCACCCGTCTTAACAAGCAAAATATCTCCTACATCAACTTCATCTATTTCTACTTCTTCAAACTCACCATTTTTCAGTTGCTTTAGAGCAACTTCAGGCGCCATTTCAGTTAATTCTTTTATTGCAGAACGTGTTTTATTCAGTGTTCTTTGTTCTAGATAAGCTCCAAATAGAAATAAAAAGGTAACAATTGCTGACTCCTTATAATTTCTAATTAGAAACGCGCCAATGACTGCAATGGTCACTAACACATCAATACTGACTACTTTAACTCTGAGTGCTTGATACGCTTGGATGGCAATCGGTATAACTCCTAAAACAGAGGCAATTATTAGTGACCATATGGCTATAGGTTCGTTTTGAAATCCTAATTTACTAACATATGCAATTATTATTAAAATTGCACTTACTATTGTAATATGATTCTTTCTTCCTAAAATTAATTTTTGTATATTCATACTCCTTCCTATTATGATTTTTATTAATTGTATCACTTGTTTCTTTTATGATTCATATGCTTTATCTAATTCTGCCAACAGGTTATATACTGCTTCATAGCTTTCACAAACATCCTCTGGAACTGTATAATTGTCTGTAATTTTACGTAACTTTACAAATTCATCTACTAAGTCAGGTTTTCCCCTTCCTGTATCTTTTAATTTTTTTGCAAGCTTATCATATACTTCACGAACTTGGTGAAATTCTGGATGATTGCCGCCATGAACTCGTGCTACAACTGGTACATACTGTGCTAATGTTTTTAAATGTATTTCCTTAACTTGATTAAAATCTAATTTTTTTGACATATTTTTTCCTTCTTTCTTTTTTTGGGGGTTGATTACATTATATAAGGGATTAAAAGATATTAACTTGATCTACATCAAGTTTGTTCTTTTTACGCAGAAAAATAGAACAGTTGGTATTTTTAAATTAATACCAACTGTTCTATTTTTTATTTTAAGATTATCTGCTATATCAGCAACAAACCATCTAAATCTAAAATCTCAATCTTTCTGTTTCTTTTTTGCTTTATATAACCTGCCTCTTCAAAATCAGCCAATGTTCTACTTATCGTTTCTGGTGTCGTTCCTAAATAAGAGGCTAAATCCTTTTTACTCATTGGTAATTCAATTTCTGTTGGACTATCTCCGCCATCTGTACACTCTGCAAGAAACAACGCTAATCTAGCCTCCACTTTCTCGGTGACAAATCTAGTTATTTGTTTTTCTGATATTTCCAGTCGGTTAGAAAACTCAGCTAAAATCTTCAAAGATATCGTAGGGTACTTTAATAAAAATTCTTGTAAGTCATTTTTACTAATCATACATACATCGGTATCAATCATCGCTTCTGCATACGCTTCATGGATTGATTCGCGAAACAGAGCTAATTCTCCTGTAAAATCTCCTGGATTTAAAATTCTCAATAATTGCTCTTTTCCAGACTCAGATAAACGGTAGATTCTAATTTTACCATTACTTACAACATATAAGACATTAGATGTATCTCCTTCTCGATAAAGCACTTCACCCTTTTTATATGAAATTGACTTCATGACTTTCATAATTTCTTCCATCTGTTCTTCTTCTAGATGATTAAAGATTGGAACAACACTGATACATGAAACCTGTGAACCTGCCTCATGTTTGTGATGATGAATGTGTGAGGAAGGATTATAGAGTTTTTTTCTTATATCTTGCTTGGAATCCTTTTTCGACATTCAGATACTCCTTTCATAACTTATTTTGGGACTTGTTTATTTATTTCCAAGTATTCATGAGTCTAGTAAATGCAAGTGAATTCATGTGGAATTCTTATTAGATTATCGCCTTAGCCTAGACTTTCCATTGTTTTTTTAGATGGCCTATTTCTTACTTAAGTCCTCGGATAAGGGAATACAATTCTGATTTTTTCACAGCCATTCATTTAACCTCTCTCATCTATTATGTGTTTTATATTTAGTATTCAGTAATATCTATACCTGCTTTTAATAATCTTTCATATCTCTCGTGGGAGATAAGAACTGCTATAGGCTTCCCATTTTTCAAAACAAAAGCTGTTTTATCTTCATCTGATAAACCAGTAATTAATTTTGATGGTTGTCCTCTAAGAAAATCAGACATGTTATAGAATTCCATCGGTTCTTTTTGGACTTTATCTTCCTTATCGATACCTAAATCCACATTTTTGCCAGCAATCTTTTCAACTCACCAAACCTATATTCAAATTCGTAAATCCGGTGAGTAATCCACCGCTCTTGGATAACTTCCCTCAAAGCAAAAATCCGTGATTATCCTTCCGGCTTAGAACCAGACCTCAAACCACGGAAAGCCTTTATTTGCTTATCTTATACACCCTTAATTATTCACCCTTGACATCAATACTACCGTCTCAACATGTGTTGTCTGTCCCTTGAGAATACAATTTTTTGTCCTCGTCACAGTTTTGAGGACACAATTTATCTAGTTCTAGTTTAGCATTTTTACGTTTACTTTTGAATTGTTTGCCATCCTTATTTTGAGTTTCTCCTGTTTTGAAAATTATGGTTAACATTGCAGGATCAATTTCACCATCTCTATTAACACCACCTACAATAATTTTCTCAACGATGCTCTCAAAAACTGTACGATCAAACTCAGTGAGCATTTTTTGTGAAGACAGTAATTGTTTAAACTCAGCTAGTCTTTTCTTAACATCAATTTCTGACTTCAATGTTGTTTCAACATTTACTTTTTCTTCTGCAAGATATTCTTTTTCTAAGGAGAGCTCATTATATTTTTCATTATAAATAGAATCACTTATTTTCCCTTCTAGTTTTAAATTTACAAGATTCTCCTCTTTTTTTAGTAAAGTACGAAGCTTATTAGTAATCTTTTTTAGTTCCTTGTTGAGGCTATTGTCATTTAATTCAGATTCAATCGTTTCAAGTAAATCTGACACTATATTTTCATTCGAATGATAGAGTTGTCTGTAAGCTTCCATGAAAGCCCCCTCAATAGCGAGCTCTTCTAATCCTTTACTATGCTTACAAAATTTCTTTCCTTTCTTTATGGATGTAACGCAGTGCCAACTTCTTCTAGATAATATTGAACCACAAAAACCACATTCTAACATGCTACTAAAAGCATACATTTTTGAATAGCGTTCACGCTTGCCATCTACATTTGCAGCAGTCTTCTTATTCCCTGCTCTACGCAGTCTAATCTCCTGAGCTTTTTCAAAATCTTCTTTAGATATTATAGGTTCATGATTATCTTTGATATAGTACTTATCTTCTTCTCCAAAATTACTCAACCTTCTCTTGCTTATTGGGTCAACTGTAAAAGTTTTTCCCATTAGAATATCACCTTTATATTTTTCATTCTTTATTATTCCTAGAACTGTTGTATCATTCCAATGTTCTAATCCTCTTGGCGATTTGTAACCAAGTTCATCAAGTTCCCTTGCAATTACTTTTCCTCCAATACCTTCTAGATATCTTTCAAAAATGTAACGAACAATTTTGGCTTCTTTTTTATTAATTGAAAGTTGCTTGGTTTCTACATCATAATCATACCCTAGACACCCTTGAAAGCCAACCAATTCACCACGTTGCATCTTCATTTTTAATCCTTTTTTCACATGTGCAGATGTATTTTCTACTTCTTGCTGTGCAACGGAGCTTAGAATAGTCAAAAGCAATTCTCCATCCATTGTTAGGGTATCTATGTTTTCTTCCTCAAAATATACTCCAATTTGCATATCTTTTAACATTCTGACATATTTCAAGGTATCTAGGGTATTCCTGGCAAATCTAGCAATTGCCTTTGTGACAATGTAATCTATTTCTCCATTTACACAATCATTTATTAAGCGTTGAAAATCTTGTCTCTTTCCTACTTGTGTTCCTGAAATCCCCTCATCTGCATAGATACCTGCCAGTTCCCAATCCGACCGTTGAGAGATATAATCTTTATAATGTCTCATCTGAGATTCATAACTGTTCTTCTGATCTTCGCTATCAGAACTAACTCGGCAATAAGCGGCAACCCTTTTTGAGTCTCTTTTGGAATTGTCGCCTCTTCGACGAACTAAAGAATCAGCTTTTATTATTTCAACATTATTGTTTTTCATACTGAAATTCCTCCTTTTGATTCTATATTACCGCGTTCAGATCAAAAGGTCAGCTATTTTGTGTACTTAATACGCAGTCTATTTTTAATTTTTTCATATTCCTTTTTGCTCACCATATTTCTAGAATATAAAAAGTTGAGCATTGAAAGTTGCATACTATATTTTACTACTGATTGTTCCAAAACTTTCCCTCCTGTTAACATGTTACTCTAAGTTATTCTCTGTGGGTATGACTGGTTAAATCAATCATGGGAATTTCACCCGCTGTCCTTTTTCGATGGCAGCCTGAACGGTCAGAAGTGTCATTATCATTATTTGTGTCATGGCAGATAGGTTACCATCCTATTTTTGAATAAATGATTTTCGCTCATATCATGGCGCATTATATTCTATTGCTCAACAAATAAATAAAGTCCCACCTAGAATTATTCAATTGTCAATGAACAAATCAGGAGGGACTATTTTATATTATGTTTTATTCGCTGAGGAAAGTCTGTAAGTCCTAGCAAATAATCTGTACTGACGTTGTATAAATTTGAGAGCTCAATAAGTATTTCTGTTGTCAATGTTACTTCACCACGCTCAATTTTTGCATAGTTTGTATGAGAGAACGAAAGAATTTCTGCAACATATCTTTGAGTGTAATCATGATCCTCTCTTAAATTTCTCAATCGTCTGTACATTACCTACTCCTATGAAAAGTATAGTGTACTTTCTTTAGGATTTTTATATATTGTCATAATGTGACAATATCAATAAGTCCCCTCCCCCTTAGACGCTTAGTAGGCCGGGGTTTTATTGGTTGGGGGAATGTGGTATAATGAGGCTATGGCAATTTATTTTTACGGATGTGTGACCATGGACGGTTACCTGGCTGACCAGGGCCATGGCTTGGGCTGGTTGGACCAGCTGGCAGCAGGTATGGATGAGGCGGATAGCAGCTATCCAGCCTTTTATGAGCAGATGAATGTGACCATCATGGGCAAGAAGACCTTCGATTACATTGCCCAGCTACCAGGTGCCGAGGACTTTTATTCTCAGACCACCAACTATGTCTTTACCCATGCGGAGTGCCTGCCCATCAAGGGCTACCGGCCTGTGCAGGGGTCGGTGGTGGAGTTGGTCAAGAGCCTGCCTACTGAACAGAATGTTTTTGTGGTTGGCGGCACTGGCCTGGTGGCCGATTTACTGGCAGCCGACCTTTTTGACCACTTGATTATCCAGGTGGCTCCTGTCATCTTGGGGGGAGGCATTCCTCTCTTTAGCCAGCCTACCTTTACCCGCTACTACCAACTGGAACAGTTGAGCCAGTTTGGCCCCTTTGCTGAACTGCGGTTTTCGAGAGTCTAAGTTACATCGTCTAAGAAATGACTTGAGTTTATCACCTCGCTTACTAGACGCAAATAGTTTAGTTCAACTGATTCAAATTGTGGTAAAATAGTTAGGCTGTCGGCAAACCGATTGCGTTCCGCAAGGTTCGTGAATGGAGGTGTGGCCTAATGCATCCAATTCTTCAAGAGCTCTTGCTCTCTATCGTGGCTGACGTCATCAGCAGCTTGCTGCTGCTTGGTATCAGCAAATGACTGGATAGAGAGTAACGCTCGACAGACTGCCTCACCCGTTAATCTCAACTGAGAACGTAAAAAAAGCCCCTTGGGACTGCCATCCCTTGGGGCTTTGGTGTTGCCGTGCAACCAATTCTTTCACTCATGATTATCCCACAACATCAGTATTCTGTCAACGTCCAAGCCTGCTCCTCTTGGGCACCCCCTATAAACCGAGGTCACGGTCATGCCCCCCACTCTTAGTTTTAGGCGGGTCAGGAGTAAACCCACTCCCCTTTTAAGCATCAGTATCATCCATCCTTACAAATTTGTCCATGACATAAACAATTCTACTTCCTGAGTATCTTCATCTATGTTCTCCGAAATAATCGAAAATCCTTCTCTCAGGTAAAATGAAATTGCTTTTTGGTTTTTTTGATATACATTTAACTGAAGCGTTGGATGAATTACTTTTACAAAATTAAGCAACTCCCTACCAAAACCACTACTACGCAAATCTTTGGAAATAAAAATTCCTGCTAGATATGTTCCTTGCATTCCAATGAATCCAACAATTCTTTCTTCAAAAACATAAACATAAATCTCTGCATCTAATAGCTGAGATGTTACAAAGTCAATTTTTGATTCCCAATACTCAGCTGGAATAAATGCATGGGTCTCAACATTGACAGTCAACCAAAGTTGAACTATTGTTTCAATATCTTCTTTTTGAAATTTTCTAATCATACCTTTACCATCCAATCTGTTCCATTCTACTAATAATAAATAGTTTTTGCAAGCAGTAGCATTAATTTTGTACATTAATTAACATATTTTAAAATTTTAGGTAGGTACGTTTCTATTCCCATAAACTCCTTGTCAATGGAAATAAACACGTACCCACAGGGTAAATGGAAATAGAAACTGGTAATTTCTAGCTATCACTTCTACTCCCTCCAAAAAATTACTCACTCTGATACTTCCCCCCATACAACAAAAAGCCTTGTAATCAAGGCTTTTCAGTATCCCTTTCGTTCAAAGGTTTTTAGGCTTTTACTAGCAGAGCAACACACTCTACGTGATGTGTCTTTAGAAAATCAATGATACCACATCTCAATCAAACCTTTAAAACAGCTCTGAGAACTATCCTTCACCACAAGCAACACGTCATAAACGCTATTGAGCTTCCTTATTCTAACGCCAAACTGGAGGTAACCAACAAACTCATCAAAGACATCAAGCGTAATGCCTTTGGATTCAGGAAATTTGACAACTTGAAAAAACGTATCTTTATCGCTTTAAACATGCAAAAAGAGAAGACGCATTTCGTCTCCTCTCGTGCTTAGCTATAAGTCACCCACTACAGTTGACAAAGGGCCCAAAAAAGCAGAGGCTTTGACACCTCTGCTTTTGATTTGCTTTTATCTCGACAAATTAGGATTTGTTAGTCTAACAAGGTAGTTCCATAAGAATTATCAATAGCACATAACCATTTACCATTGATTTTTCTATAAACATAAGTTGCTCTTCTATCCATGCTATATTCAGATGTCTCCTTGTTATCAGCATCTAACAAAGTTTGAGATAGAACAAGAACAGTATCTCCTGCTTCAATCATTAACATCTTACCTTGTGTTGGTTCGATACTGTTTTGAAAATAAGCTGCGATTTTTATAAATGCACTTTTAATCGCATCCTTGCCTTTTACTTCTAGTCCTGGACGAACTACCAGTACCGCATCATCTGTATAAAACTCCATTAAGTCATCAAAACGTTCTTCTTTAATAGCTTTATCAGCACATGCGATTAATGCTCTTATTTCTTCATTCATAATTTATATCTCCACAAATTCAAATTTGTCTTTATCTTTTCACTCAGATTTGATCCATTCTCTTACAGCGAATTATATCATAAGTTTGACCGATTTTCAAGGTGAGCGGTATTATCTAAACACATCATCTTCTATGCTCATTTGCCTTGTCGGTATTTGGCTTGCCGCTGTTTCTTTGAGGACTTCATGGGCTGCTTCTGCTTGCATCTTCTGGACGGCTTCTCTTGGCAAGCCCAGCTTCTTGAACAGCACCTTGTCAGCAACCTTTATCTTGATTTTCTTGCTTCTTAACCATATCCTTTCTCTCCTTTTTCATTTTTATTTTTATTTTTTCCCCTCAGTTATAAGCTTTATTCAACTGTTCAATCTCAAGCTTCTTCATCTTTAAATCAATATCTATGACCCTTTTCACACGATCTTTGTCTTGGTCCTGAAGATATTCAAATAATACCTAAAGAAAAATTTCCCAACAGCACTTGTCTATCTGAAATAGTATACACTCGACAAGATGCATTTGCGGAAGTAAAAGGGTCCAGTGGACCCTTTTAGCCTTGCCCCTTAAAATGAGGAGGGGCAACTGGTTTTATTTATTCTAGGGCAATATCACTTTGAAATTCGTGTTCTGTCTGTTTATTAGTATTAAGACTCTTGACAAATGTTTCCAACTTCCTAGCTAATCCTTCGTACTCATCAAGATAATGACCCAGTTCTTCTTGTAGCGCTCTTATTTCTTCAGTCACTTGTTCTACTGTAATTGATTCTGTTAAATTCAGTTTTGAAAAGTCATACCTTGCTAATTTTCGACTATTCGGGTCTTCACTCTTTAAGTTGATAAGCACTTCCGCCATCTTGTTCAAGGTGGCGATTTTTTCATTGGTTTGATTTAGTTTGACATCTAGCTCTGCTATTTCTGCGACCAGTTCATCTTTAACGTCTTGGTATCTTTTGTCTGTCTCTGTTAACTCAATCAAGAGGTTAATCTCAGAAATCTTTTCTTGAAGTCTTTCAACAGTCGGTCGTCTGTATGGTATTACTCGACTATCGTTGGTTAGCTGTCTAATCAAGGTTCGCCCTTTGATGTACTGATTCTTATCCGAATGTTCTTTGTTATAGATAAAGTATGAGGTTGTCTCACGGATATAAACTTTATATTTTTTCTGATTCTCTTCTTCAAGAATATCTAATTGATAGTTGGGAATGAAAATAAGACCGCTCTGCTTTACACCAAAAGACACCTTGATATAAACGCCCTCATCAACTAACTTCTCTATTTGGTGTCCTGCAATTTCCACTTCAAATTCGTGAACGGCATCTCGTTTTTCCTTAAATGTCTCAAAGGCTTCCTCAATCTCTTCAGTGTATACCTTGTCCTTATCTCGTTCTTCTTGAAAAGCATGGTACTGATCCTGTAGATTTTCTAATCCTTCTGAAATACCGACTTTCTTATTTTTAAAGTAATCTTGAAAAAAATTGACATCATATAATTTCTTATCACTTATTTTTTTATGACTCAGACTGAATTGATTTCCATTGTCTTCAAATATAAAGATTACATTTTTTTGTTTTAAGTCAATGGTTAGATTCAATTCTTTCGCTTTTGTTAGCAACTCTTCTAAAGAATTAACACGGTTCAACAGAAATTCTAATCGACTTTCAATCTCTTGCTTGGCAAAATGTGTACGAAAAAATTCTTCATCATATAAATCTCGTTTACTGAGTTGGCGTCCTCGAATTGGCTTTGTCATAGCTCTATCTGTCATCATGAATCGACTATGCTTCTGACTAAAATCAATATGAACATGTAACTGCACCGCTTTTTCTAAAAAATCATCAAAGGACTTTGAGTGCTGCATCAAAAAATAAAGACGTTGCCTCAATTCAAATTTATGACTAGACTGCCTATATTTTTGATAATCACGGTAGGAGAAACGTTTTTCAATAATTTTCGCTCCAGCAACCTTAGAAATGCGGTCTGAAATCATACGAAGGTTTCGTTCCAAGGCATAATTCCATATCAACTTTTTATCTGAATTACGGTCAATGGCGTTGATTAGGATGTGATTATGAACATGATTTTTGTCTGTATGAGTTGTCACGATAAAACGAAAACGGCCTCCTGTTAGTTCTATCATGGTCTCATAGCCAATGCGGTTAATTTCTTCAGGTGTCAGATTATCTTCAGGAGAAAATGATTGAATGAGGTGATGGGCATGAATAGTTTGTTGATGTTTTTCTTGTCGATCATTTCTAGATTCGTACAACTTGTCGTTATTGGTAAAATTGACATTGTACATGTCAACCATTTCTTCATAGCTAGGAAAATCTAAGTAATTACTCATGCCAAAATCAGATACCAATTTCAAATTGTCCGTTTTATCGGGATTGAGGATATACTTAATCAAACGCCTGCGATATTTTTTTCCGTGCGTCGCAAAATGTTTAGTGACAACCATGAAACTCCTTCAATCTTTTCAATTCCACTTGAAATTCTTTCTCTACTCCAGTAATTAATTCACTAACTCCCTTACTTAATTCTTGTAACTGTTCCTGGGAAATCAGATGACTTTGATTGATCGCACGCGCAATTTGATTGATGTTATTTCCAATCCGTCTCAATTCAAAAACTAACTGGTCATAAGTTTCAGTGTTAATTGTGACAAAAGACATATTGGGATTAAGCAACACTTTTCTGGCATAGACCGAGAAATTTTGACAGCGACTCTTAGCAATTCGTTCATTCAATTGATGTAATTCTGAATCTGTTAGAAATACTTTTTTGAGATTGGTACGATAACGATAGACCATAGTAGCCTCCTATCTCATGTATTTTTCACGAAACTCACGACTGAGTGGCTGTACTTGATTGACTTCCGCAATCAATTCTTGAACACAGGTCAATAAGATTGAAATGTGTTCTTGAGTCACTTGGTGATTTTCTCTTGCGACAACTAGAACTTCATGCACATCTCGACTAATTTGTTCCAACTTTTGAGACTGCCAAAGGGAAAACCAACTTTCAAAAATTCTATCCTGATAATTCTTTTTCAACAAATTTTGACGAAGAAATTCTGAGAAACTATCCACTTTTTGTTCCCTCATCATTTCTTTTATCTGTTTTTCTTCTTGTCTCGTGATTCTAAATTGCTTACGGATTAACTTAATTTCTTATCCCATCCTACTATTCTTTCAATATTATACTTGTCTGACAGTGTCAGGCTGCCTCACATTGTCAGTACGATTCCTAAATACCTCAGTAGCTTCTTGTTCGGTCTTTGCGAGCTCAGGCATTGTGGTCACAATACCCCAAAAATCATATCGCCAGCCGACCAAAACCTTCCAGTTTTGACAGCCAACGATAAGATAACTTGGTGGCTTCGCCCCCAAACCCCCAGTAGAAAATCAAAACTTGATTTTCTTAGGAATGATATAAGGATAGCAGGGATGATTGGGAAAAGTTATCACAACATGGAAAAAGAGAGCTAAACAGCTCTCTTTAATACCTAGTAATAATACTATGACAAAAAATCTCAATAATCGAAAGTCACATTCATTACATCTATATTTTTGAATTTAATCATCAATCATTAAAAATTAAGTTATCAGACGACTAAATTTAACATACAAAGATAAAGTGAATATAGGTGAAACAATAGCTGATGATGCCACAAATCAACTCATCCCTTAGTTCAAATCGTTTCCTTCGGTTACGATGAAGTTGTGCCATAATCTGAAATGCCTTAAACGTCGCATTAAAATGTTCAATCTCAATGCGAATGGTAGCTACTTACCTATTAAACTGCTTATCATCTTCAGTCAATGGATGATTTTTAGAACTTTTAACAGGAATGAAGCTATTCTCATGATACTTTACAATGCCTAAATAACCTAAATCCACAAAAACAAGTGATTTTCTGGCAAGCTATGGCCTATGCTTTCTTTAAAAAGAGTAAAATCATGTGTATGGCCATCTGAAAAAGTTAATTGGCAGGCACGATGAGTGGTTAAGTCCAGTATGATTTACGTTTTTATGGTGTGTCTCTTCTTTTTACCAGAGTAATTCTTGCTTTGTTTTTTTGGACGTTGAATAGGACTTTCTGTGACATCAATAGCCATAGTGGCACTCGGTGCTTCTAAGTTGTCTAAGTCAAACAAACCAGAAGAACGTAGAGTATCTTCTCCCCATGTGATGGCTTCATTGACTGTTGCTACACCAAAATCAAATGCTAGGAGACGTTGAGTGGGATAATGGCGTAAATAACGTAAGGTCATTATCAACTGTTCTTTTAGACTTAATTTTTTGGGACGCCCTCCTTTGCGGTGCTTGGTTTTATAAACTGTATCTCGATAGGATATCATCGCTTCAAAGGTAACTTTTTTTACACCTATCAATCATTTAAAGTTCTCAGGAGTTAGTGGCATGGCTTTTTCGTACATCGTTTTCATAGTTATAGTATATCACTTTATTGTTTCCGAACAAGTCTATTCATTTTTTCCATATTTATCTTCAAAAGCTTTTTTGATACTTAAAGTTGTTCTAACATCTCCCCATCTTTGCACTAGCTTTTCTTTTAATTTTTGATGATCCAAAAAACCTAATTCCGAATAAATATAGTAATCCAAAATTATCAACAAACAATTATTATAGATTGTTAATTCCTCTTCGGATAAAACTCTGCCTCTTTCTTTTATTGACTCATCATAGTGAATATAATAATTTCTAGTATTAGCAATAATGGATGGAAACTCCCACTTACTAATATCTCCTGTTATAAAAAATACCTGATATTCTGCAAGCACTAAATCAGCAAGTCTACTTTCAAGCGTAATAAAGCTTTTAGATTTTGCTAATAGGAAACTTTCCATACCATCTGTACGACCATCTGTTAATGTTTTTACTCTATCTTTAAATTCTTTCATGGCTCCAGCTTTAAACCTAGAATGATAAGTTTCTAGAGCTTGAACAACATTTAAAAATAGTCTTACTGAGGATATCCCATTCGTATATAGCAATTCCATATAAAGCTCTATCACTGGTTTTAATTTATGATAAGAATCAAAATAATTTTTAAAACCATTATTTTTAAGCAAATCATCTAAAAGAAAAGTTTTTAGTATATACCTACCATAATAATTCCCCTTAAATCTATCCTTTCTGATAATAGGACTAATTATCTCCAATGTTCTAGGAAATTTATGTTCACTATCATATACATCAAATTCTAAATTAGATACCCCCTGAATTTTATGAACAACAATTTCTTCAACAAGCGTCAACTCAATTAATCTTTTGGTCTTTTCAAATAAGTTAAAAAAATTATCTAAAGAGGTTTCGTTTAAGAATTCAATCTCAATTAACGTTCTTTGAATCAGTTCGATTTTATCCTTAAATAATTCAGACTCATGGACAGGAAGCATAGTACCTTTAACATGATATTTAATATTCACGCTATCATCTTTATAAATTAAAGTACCATCATCAAATTCATTGTGGACACCGTAGTTATCTCCAATTGAGTATGCAGATTTCCCGCCCCATCTCATTACTCCACTAATTTCAAAAAATACACTTTTAAATTTATTTTGAAACCGTTCTAAGTCACTAAACCCGCTAACATAGTATTTTGCACCAAAAGAAAAAGTAGATATACTTGATGAAACGTTACTGGAAACTCCTTTAGAACGATATACATCAAATAGTACAAATTTTGCACCATTGGATAATTCGACTTTTAATTCAGTAATATAGTCTGGCAATTCCAATGTGCTAGGAAGTGCTTCATTAACCACTATATCAAGTAATATTCCTCCTTCTTCATTATTCAAAAAAAGATGACACTCTCTTTTTTTACCCTGTAATTCCACAGCACCACTACCATGATAAGACAATTCCATATTAATTCCTCCAATTGAATCTATTTAAATTGTAATATGTAACTTAATAAAATTATCAAAATGTTTCTTAAAACAATTGTAACATAAGCAAAACACCTCCACAAAAATTTATAAAAATAATTCAATTATAAACTCCTAACTCAATGAAAAAACTTTAATATTAGAGTGTTAGTCTTAGACAAGCAATAAATGATTATTTTAAATAAACAAATTTTCTTTGAATCATTAATTAAGAAAGATCAATACTTGCATCTTAAAAATATTTTGATATAATTGTTGCATAATAAAGCAACAGGGGTTTTAGCTTATGTTTTCTGGTAGCCGTCTTAAAGAATGTAGAATGGAAAAACACTATTCTCAATCTGAGCTAGCTAATCTGTTAAAAATCAATAGAGCTTCATACAATAAATGGGAATCAGGTAAATCTATTCCTAACCAAAAGAACCTTATTACACTCGCAAGAATACTTGATGTTCCGACAACCTATTTTGAATCGGAATACAAGATTGTGAACACTTACCTCCAACTATCTTCGGAAAATCAAGAAAAGGTTGATGAGTATGCACGGGAACTACTTCAAGCACAACAATCGCATGATAAAGTTATTCCATTGTTTGCAGTAGAAGTATTATCTGATGTTTCACTTTCTGCTGGTCTTGGGGAATCGCTCTTTAACGAATACGAGACTGAGACCGTCTATGCTGAGGAAGAACAGTATGGTTATGATATTGCTGCCTGGATTAAAGGAGACTCTATGGAACCCATCTACCTTGATGGTGAAGTAGCCCTTATTCGTGCTAGTGGTTTTGATTACGATGGTGCAGTCTACGCCCTATCTTGGAATGATTCTGTCTATATTAAAAAACTTTATCGAGAAGAAAATGGCTTTAGAGTGGTGTCACTCAACGATAACTACCCTGATAAATGGATTCCTTATGAAGACAATCCTCGTATCGTAGGGCTTGTTGTGAGTCACTTTATGCCAGTTATAGGAGCCCAAGCATGACAGTTAATGTTAAAGAAATGATTTATCTCAGGGACAATCGTATCTATGAAAAGGCAACACTTTTCTGAACAATTTTTATAAAGTGCTTTTTAAGCGATAATTCGTTTGGTCATGGGAGTTTGGTAGTTAAGACTACCATGAATGCGATGATAGTTCCACCAGTGAACATAATCTTTCGTTTTGAGGGCTAATTCTTCTAACGACTGAAAGGTTTCTTGGTTGATAAACTCCAGTTTGAGGGAACGATAGGTACTTTCAGCGACGGCATTATCATAGGGACAACCAGCTTGACTGAGGGAATGAGTGATTCCAAAAGCTTCAAGCATCTCATCAATCAGCTGATTGTCAAACTCCTTGCCACGATCAGAATGGAACAACTTGACCTTGGTTAGTGCATAAGGGATGCTTTGAATGGCTTGTTTAACGAGCTCCGCAGTATTGTGCCAGCCAATGGACAACCCTATGATTTCACGATTAAAGAGGTCAATGATAAGACAGACGTAAGCCCAGCGCCTATCCACACGGACGTAAGTCAAGTCGGTCACCAGGGCTTCCAGTGGTCTTTCTTGGTCGAATTGCCTGTCTAGGCGGTTTGGAATAGGAGCTTCGTTCTTCCCTTTAGAATGCGGTTTGAAGGCTGCTTTTTGATAAACGGATACAAAGTTTAGGCGCTTCATGATGCGACGAATCCGACGGCGAGAGAGTATGATGCCGTCCTTTTCTAAGCATTTCTTGATTTTTCTAGCTCCATATCTGGACTTGCTCTCAAGGAAAATATAGGTGATTTTATCCTCGAGATCAGCCTCTGACACAGGATCTACAGCTTGGTAGTAGTAACTTGAGCGCGGGATGTTCAGCCAACGACACATAGCTGAAATGCTGTATTTATCCTTGTTGGCAGTGATTACTTGTCTTTTCGTGCCATAATCACTGCCGCTTGCTTTAGGATATCTAATTGCATTTCGAGTTCTTTATTGCGTTTTCTGAGTTGAATCAGTTCCCGTTGTTCATCTGTCATATTATTATCAACATATTATCAACAGACTTGAAGGAACCCGTTAGTTTGGCTTGTCTGACCCACTTATCGAAGGTTGAGGGCGTTAACTCATATTCTTTGATAAGCTCACTTCGTTTCATTCCAGCATTGTGGAGGTCAACAATTTGTTGCTTAAAGTCATCGGTGAAGTGGCGATGTATTTTTCTAGACATATCTGTTCTCCTGTTTTCTTTAGTGTAGAACACTTTATAAATTCTGTCTAGTTTAGTGTAACCGATTCAACTCATATCAATAGGTGACCTGCCTTCACCAAAGCACTTCACTGTTATTAATGTGGTGACGACATCATTCTTATCATTCCAAGAATAGCCTTGCCCATATGCCCTAAAGGCGAGATTGTTCTCATCCGTTAGATAAGTGTCAACACCATTTTTGATGTCTTGGGTTTCAATAAATTCAAAAATACGATGTAAGTTGGACTCATAAGCTAACGGATAATTTATTTCTTTGTGGTAGTCATCTTCAAAAGTGACATCAATGTCACAATCATAATTGGGTAAAGAAGCAATCATTTCCGAAAATCTCTCTACTTCTGCTTGATGTATGACTTCTTCTAGCTCCATGCAGTTCCTAATACTTTTACTATGTAATAATTTCATGTTTTTCTTCCTCTTCAATCTTTCTAAATTCTCTAGCAATGGCCTCGATAACGGTGACGGTCACGCTATTGCCTGCTTGTTTATACAACTGGCTTTTACTGGATACGTTCTCAGCTCTGTCATAAGCCCAATCAGGAAACCCCTGAAGTCTAAAACACTCTCTTGGGGTTAGGCGTCTGATTCTCAAACGATACAGTTTTCCCTCTAGGATTATTCCAGTCACTTCATACCACTTGTCCTTACAGTATTCCAAAGCAGCAACAACCACTCCCATATTGTCAGAAGTGGTTAAAGTATTTGAAATCCCCTTTCCCACTCGTCCTCTGCGTTTGGTAAACTCTGGGTAAGCAAGGTTGACAAAATTTCCCACTATTGCCTTGGCATAGCCTAGTTTGGTCGCCTCCCTAATTTTCAAATGTGGCGCTTCTTCACGACAGAGAATCTTAGGAACTTTATCCCCTCCTTGCATCGTGGTCAGTGTTGGAGAAAGCCCTGAAAAGTCATAAACTCGTCCAGTTTGGATAAAAGAGGTTGGTAAAGTTCCTGCGACAACTACACCATGCCGATCTTGGCTAGTTAAAGTAAACATCGGATCATCGTTCCCTTTAAAGCGTCTCCCATGTTGGCGTTTTTTTAGCCTATCAGGGGTTAAAACAGGAATGGCAATTTTAGTTCCCTCACCTTTTCCTCTGGTTAAGGTTGGCGCTATCCCACGTGATAAATAGACTTCTCCATTCATCCCTTTGCCTGACGGATTAACATTACCTAATCGTTCAAGACCAACTGAGCTGTTTTCTCCTCTGAGAGGAAATAGGAATCGGGGACGGTATCTTCTAGAATGTCCGATAAATAAAAATTCTTTCACGGTTTTGCGGCACTTGGAAATCTTTACTGTGAAGCACCTGCCATTCAACATCATACCCCAACTCATCCAATGTAGTGAGGATTGTTCGAAATGTCTCTCCCTTGTCGTAACTGAGTAAGCCCTTGACATTTTCGAGAAATAAAAAACGTGGTTGGACTTGTTTGGCCGCTCGAACAATCTCAAAGAACAAAGTTCCCCTAGTATCCTCAAATCCCAATCGTCTGCCTGCGAGTGAAAATGCCTGGCAAGGGAATCCCCCCACAGATGATGTCCACTTGCCCTCTAAGTTGTCTAAAGTCTTGGTCTGTGACTTGTCTAATATCATGAAATTCTATTTCTCCTTCGGTCTCATAGATGGCCTTGTAAGATTTCCTCGCAAACTTGTCAATCTCACAAAAGCCAATACACTCATGGCCCTGACGGGTTAACCCCAGTCGAAAGCCTCCAATTCCTGCAAACAAATCTAAAAACTTCATGTCTCTCATTCCTTTCTGACAAAACTAAAAAGGACCTTACTTCTTGCGTAACGTCCTTTCTTAACAATAATCTTCCATTTCTGGGGCAGTGATAAGTTCAAAAATAAACCAAATCATTCCTAATCCCCAAATACCTAATAATATCCACCAAAACATCTTAGTCACCCCCTTTTAGTTCTTTTAAGCGTTGGACCTTGGTCCATTCGGATAAGACGCCATTAAAGACGTATTCCGCTATCGTTTCTGATTTATCCGCAAACCTCATATTCTCTAAAGCATACTGATAACGATGATCAAAATAAATAACGATGATCAAAATAAATCATGGCATAATCACTAGCGGCACGTGATAGACCAACTTGTCTCAACTGGTCATGAACCAAACCCCAAATATAATCTCTGTCATATCTTGTGACTTGCTCCACCTTACGTTGAAAATAGTCATTGTCGTTTTTCTTACTTGTTTGACTTTCTTTCTCCTCCTCATCCTCAATGACTGACTCACTCTCTTTAGTTTCATTCATATCAGTCTCACTAACTTCAGTCTCACTAGTGGCTGAATTTAAGACCGGCCCCGGCTGATTTTGATACCCCCCTAGTGTTTTTTGAACACTACCCCCGTTTGAATTTAAGACGGGGGTAGGTTCATGTTCTAACTCCCCCAAGTAAATCTTATTGGCCATTCGTCCTTTTTCACTGGAAGACTGTTGGACTTCATCAATCAAGCCATACTCTCGTAAGGTTTTCTTAATCGTCAGTAATTTTGACTTGGAACAGCCAAGCAGTGCCATGAGTTTTGAGTTGGAATAAACTAAATAAATAACTCCATCTTCATCTATCCAACCTCTGCTTAATGACAATTCCAAACGATCTTTGAGAACAGCATAAGCAACCTTAACCTCAAGTTTCATGTCCTTGTAGCGCTCACTCTCAAACAAGAATTTTGGGAGCTTATAGTAACGTTCTGACGTTTGATAGTGATTTGCGGTGATACGTTTCATGATTGTCCCTCCAACACTAATAAACCAACATTCCCCATGTCATCAAACTGGATTAAGCCAGACTCTTCCATCTCACCAACTATCCATGTCGCTTTCTCAATATCGATTCCCATGATAGCCATGAGATGACACATCACAATTTGTCGTGATGACTGTTCATTCTTTTGCATGATTTTCCTCCTGAGAATAAAAAAAGCGAGAACACTTATTAAAATGTTCTCGTTTAGTTAATTTACTACTGACGTATCTATTTTTTATCTACGCAGTCGACATCCAAACAGACGTTCACATCAATGTACTTTTTTTTGCACCTTTTTTATGTCAAAATCACTCTTTTCAATAAAGACAAAATGCTTGAATAAGTGCTTAAAATAAAGGATTTTTACCCTTTGCTTCGTTGTAGCAACACTACGCACTCGACGTGGTGTGTATTCGGGAACAAATCCACTGGCTGTACTTTTTGGAGTTTGTAGCCGAATTCTTGGTAGAGCTTGATGTCACGCGCCATGGTTGCTGGGTTACATGAGATGTAAGTAACTTTTTCTGGCTGCATAGCTACGCTTGCTTTGATGAAGTTTTCTGTCAAACCTTTACGTGGTGGGTCAACCAAGATAACGCTTGGTTTGATACCATTTTTACTCCATGTTGCCATAGCATGCTCTGCTGAATCTGCCACATAATGCGCATTGGTAATGCCATTAAGCGCAGCATTGCGTTTTGCATCTTCAACAGCTTCTTCAATCACTTCAACACCGTAAACAGCTTTGACGTTTTTCGCAAATGAAAGACCGATAGTTCCAATACCAGAATAAGCATCAATCACGATATCATCAGCTGTCAAATCAGAAAAATCAATGGCTGTTTGGTAAAGTTTTTCAGCCATTTCAGTGTTCACTTGATAGAATGAACGTGCTGAAATTTCATATTGATTGCCAAGCATGCTATCAACAATCGTGTCTTTACCATAAAGCGTTCTAAATTCCTTGCCGAAAATGGCATTGGTATTTTTATCGTTAATGTTTTGGATGATTGATTTCACCGCTGGAAATTCTACGACAATTTTTTCGATGATTTGCTCGATGCGGAAAATTTTCGGACGTGTTGTGACAAAAACAAGCATCATTTCACCAGAGTAGTGTCCACGACGAACCATCAAGGTACGAATTAAACCAGTTTCCTCTTTTTCATCGTATGGTTTAAGGTCAAAACGACGAAGCAAATCACGGGTGAAATTAATCAAACGGTCAATTTCTTTATTTTGAATGTAAAAATCAGAAATTGGCATCAAGTCATGTGAATGTTTGCGGAAAAAGCCAGTTTCCAACTGCCCATTAACACGACGAACTGGTACTTGTGCTTTGTTACGGTAGGCGTAAGGATGCTCCATCCCAAGTGTTTCTAACACTTCAACATCTGAAATACCAGCTGTTTTGTACAAGTTATCAGCAACTTGTTTGCGTTTGAATTTCAACTGTTCAGCGTAAGCCAAGTGTCCAAAATCCGCAATTCCTGTACGCAAGTAATCCACATTCAAATCTTGGTTACGGTGTTTAGAAATAGTGAGGTATTCTTCAACCTTACCAAAACCAATATTTTTCTTCACTTTCAAGACGCGCATCTTGATTTTTTCACCTGGAAGAGCATTTTCAACAAAAAAGACGAAGCCATCAACTTTGGCAACCCCTGCTCCTTCGTGTGATAAATCTGTGATTTCAACCTCTACAATGCTATTTTTTTCTAACATATTTTCCTTTCATGCCTGACTTATATAAGCCATCAGTAATACCTTATTCTCGGTTTCTTCACTATAAAAAATAGAGAAGCTTAACTGCCTCTCTATTATATCATATTATTAACGTAGCCCAAGGTCCTTCAACTCTTTTTGATATTTATTAAAATCAATAGCAATTCCAAGACCACCATACATATCGTAATCATCGGTCCAGTCGCCTTCCGCAGGAACTGTCTTTTGCTCAATTCCTTTTTGACCACTTGTTACCACACCCAAACCTTCTTTGATAAGAAATGGATAAGAAATATTAGTTGAGGTGAGGGCATAGATTTTGCCGATTGCTGCTGAGCCTGTAAAGAGTTTTGAAGGATCTTTGATTTGATTGACAATTGCTGAAACCACTTGTTGTTGACGTTGTGTACGACCATAATCGCCATCATCATCCTTACGAAAACGCGCATAATTTAGCAAAGTTCGTCCATCCATGCGTTGTTGACCAACTTCAATGGTCTGATTAGGAACACTACCATCTGCTTGTATGTTAAGGTCATCTGGTACTTCAACCGATGACACTTCTTGACCATCAACCGTACCAAACTTGGCATCTATCTTTACGCCTTTTGGAAAGAGCGTATTGATAGCTTCTGCGAAGGTTTCAAAATCAACCATGACATAATACTTGACGTTAATATCAAAATTATCCTTCAAGGTTTTGCGCATGAGCTCAGCACCTTGACGGTCATCTTGTTCACCAATGTTAAATGCCACATTTAGCTTTTGGTCATTAGCATAGTCATTATAGCTGACACCATTAATATTCACCAAAGTATCACGCATGAAGCTAACTAGTTTAACTTTACCTTCTTTGTTGCCAATATTCATCACCATGATGGTATCTGTTCTAGCATCAGATGAGCCTTGCGAAATCCGCTTATCACTGCCAAGAATCAAAATATTAGTCCCGTCACGACTATCTTGACCGTTAAAAGGTTCTACCACTGCAGCAGAATAATTCGTCTCGCCACTAGAAACTTCGTGAACCCCATGATAAAACATGTAAACCATGCCAATCATAACAATAACAACTAAGAAACCACAAAATTGCAAAAAATGCTTAAAACGTTTTTTATGGTTCTTCTTTTTGGGCTTCTTTGCTTTGGTCGCCTTAGGTTCTTCGTGTGCGATTCCTTCGTAATAATCTAAATAAGAAGTTTGCTTTTTTGACTTTTTCTTTCGCTTTGAAGAACGTGACTTTTTTGCCTGCGGATATTTTGGCAGACCTTGTGAAGTGACTTGATTATCATAATCATCATAATCATCGTCATAGTCATCATCGTAGTAATCATAATACTCATAATAGTCACCATAATCGTCATAACGCTCATAATTTGGCTCTTTATTGGCAGACGAAGGATATCCAGATGACATCTCTCGCATAATCATCTGCTTTTTATGATAGAGATAACCAAATTCTTCCTTTTGCTGCGGATTTAGATATTCTAAATTTCGCAAAAGGTATTCATATCTTAATTCTTCATGTCGACTTAATTTATCTTGTGCCATATCTCATACCACTCTTTCAATCTAGCTATACTAAAGTCAGTACAAGTTTAACGAAACGACTATACTAATATTATACTAAAAAATGACATCAGAACGAAATCATAACTTGTAAACGTCGTAATTTCCGAGCATTTTATAATCAATACCCAACAAATGCAATTCTTCTAAGGCAAAAGAGACCAGGGCTTCATTGGTGTTATCAACATCGACGATGAAAAAATACTCTCCGAGAGCTGTCTTTAAAGGGCGACTTTCGATTTTAGTCAAGTTAATTCCTCTCCATGCAAATACAGACAAAGCCTTATAAAGTGCCCCTGGAAGATTATCTGGCAGAGTCAAAGTAAGAGACACTTTTTGTTGACACTTAGTCAATTCAAAAGCGTATTTCTTTCGACCAAGCACCCAAAAGCGCGTGTAGTTTTCATCCATTTCTTGGATGTCTTTGGCGATAATCTCTAAGCCGTATTCTTTTGCGGCAGCAACTGGAGCAATCGCTGCAAATGGCTCATCAGGATTTTCAGCAATAAAACGCGCAGCATAGGCAGTGCTCGCTGTCATTTCAATTTGAGCATTTGGATAGTGAGACTTGGTGTATTTTTTCCCTTGAGCAATAGCCTGCGGATGTGAGAAAATTTTTTCAATCACCTTATCCTGCGAAGTTGCTAGAAGCTGTTGTTTAATCGGTTGAATCATTTCAGCAACTGCTTCAATTTGTGCTTGATGAAAAAGGTAGTCCAAGGTTTCATGAACTGACCCTTCAATGGAATTTTCAACAGGAATAATAGCGTAATCAACTACACCTTCTTCATAAGATTTAATCACTTCTGTGATGTTGCCAAAAGACACCCTATCAGCGCTAGGAAATGCCTTAACCGCAACATTGTGCGTAAAAGAACCATTTGGTCCTAAATAGCCAACTTTCATCCAATTTCCTCAACAATTTCTTCTGGTGTTTTGCCAGTAACTTCAATAATGCGGGTAGCCGCAGACTCATACATGTCTCTACGTCCATCAAAGATAGCCTTGAACGCTTCTTTACTGTTATTAACAAATAGCGGACGGACATTTTGGCTATCATTTTTAATGCGGTCATAAAGGATTTCAAAATCAGCTTTAAGGTAGATGGTTTCAGGATTTTTTGCCAAAATCTCACGATTAATCGGATTAATCACAACACCACCACCCGTTGAAATAACGTGGTCAGAATCCACCAATTCTGCTAGAACTTGTGATTCAATCTCACGGAATTTTGCTTCGCCTTCTTTTTCAAAAAAGTCCGCAATTGACATGCCAATACGCTCTGTAATCAAAGCATCCATGTCGATATAATCTTTATCTAAAAGTGAGGAAATGGTTGATTTACCAGATCCCATAAATCCAATAATAATTCTAGCCATGTGACAAGACCTCCAAATCACTAAAGAAGCTTGGGTAGCTTGTGTTGATTGCTTCTGCTCGCTCTAACTCAACATCACCCTCTGACACCAAAAGCGCGGCAATTGACGCCATCATACCGATACGGTGGTCACCGAAGGTATTGATTTTAGCACCATGAAGCGGTGTTTTTCCTTTGATAATCATACCGTCATCTGTTGGTGTAATATCAGCTCCCATAGCATTCAAAGCATCTACCACTACTTGGATACGATCTGTTTCTTTGACTTTTAACTCTTCAGCATCACGAATGATTGTTGTGCCACTTGCTTGGGTAGCAAGAAGCGCAATAATTGGCAATTCATCAATCAAGCGTGGAATGATTTCACCACCAATTTCAGCGCCGTGAAGTTCAGATGTTTCCACCGTAATTTTTGCTGATTTGGCAATGTCATCAACATCTGAAATAGTCATTTTTCCACCCATCGCTTCAATGACATCTAGAATACCTGTGCGTGTTTCATTGATACCAACATTTTCAAGCACCACGTTAGCATTTGGAACAATAAGCCCTGCAACTAACCAGAAAGCTGCTGAAGAAATATCACCTGGAACAACAACATCTTGACCAGTGAATTCTTGACCACCTTTGATGCGAATTTCTTTGACATTGACATTAATTTCTCCGCCAAATTGGACAATCATATCTTCAGTATGATTACGTGTTTTTTCTTTTTCAATGATGACTGATTCACCGTCAGCTTGTAAAGCCGCAAAGATAAGAGCTGATTTCACCTGAGCAGATGCCACAGGAAGTTGGTAGTGAATTGGTTTTAAAGATTTGCTACCATGCATAGTAAGTGGTGGCAAGTCACGCTCAGTCTGACCAGAAACCTCTACCCCCATTTGACGAAGTGGAATCGTCACACGATCCATCGGACGTTTTGACAAACTGTCATCACCAAACATTTCAACGGTGAAATCTTGCCCAGCAAAAACACCTGAAATCAAGCGAATTGATGTCCCTGAATTTCCCATATCAAGTTTATTTTGAGGTGCTTTAAGTCCATCAAAGCCAACACCAGTGATAGTAACAAGCTCACCATCATCTTGAATATCTACACCCAAATCACGAAAAACTTGCATCGTTGACAAAACATCTTCGCCACGCAAAATATCGCGAACAGTCGTTTTTCCCTTAGCAAGACTTCCAAACATGATTGAACGGTGGCTAATTGATTTATCGCCAGGAACACGCAAGGTTCCTTGTAATTGTGACACATTTGTCAATAATTTCATACAACTCTCCCACGGTTTAGTTTTAATTCTATTGTACCATAAAAATACTGAAAATTTGCACAACTCTCTAGTTATTCTCTTTTTATGGCTGAAATAAGTAGAAAAACAGCTGAAAATTCAGCTGTTTAATAGTTTATTTTTTACTACTTTCATCATCCATTGAAAGTACTGACAGGAAGGCTTCTTGTGGCACTTCAACAGAACCGATAGCTTTCATACGTTTTTTACCTGCTTTTTGTTTTTCAAGCAATTTACGTTTACGAGAAACGTCACCACCATAACATTTAGCCAAAACGTTTTTACGAAGGGCTTTAATATCTGAACGAGCCACGATTTTTTGACCGATAGCTGCTTGAATTGGCACTTCGAATTGTTGACGTGGAATGATTTTCTTCAATTTTTCAACGATTAATTTACCACGTTCATAGGCAAATTCATTGTGAACGATGAAGCTAAGCGCATCGACTTTATCTCCGTTAAGCAGAATATCCATTTTAACCAATTTAGATTTGCGGTATTCTGAAATTTCGTAATCAAAGCTTGCATAACCACGTGTTGATGATTTCAATTTATCAAAGAAATCAAAGACAATTTCAGCAAGCGGAATTTGGTAAATGACATTCACACGATTTTCATCGATGTAATCCATTGTGACAAAATCACCACGTTTGCGTTGCGCAAGTTCCATAACAGCTCCGACAAATTCTTGTGGAACCATGATTTGTGCTTTAACGTATGGTTCTTCAATACTTGCCACCTTAGTTGGATCTGGGAATTCAGAAGGGTTTGATACTTCAAGCATGTCGCCATCGGTCGTATTAACATGGTAAACAACGGATGGTGCTGTCATGATCAAATCAATGTTAAACTCACGTTCCAAACGTTCTTGGATAACATCCATGTGAAGAAGTCCCAAGAAACCACAACGGAAACCAAAACCAAGAGCTTGAGATGTTTCTGGTTCAAATTGAAGACTAGCATCGTTCAATTGAAGTTTTTCAAGAGCTTCACGAAGGTCGTTGTATTTGTTTGATTCGATTGGGTAAAGACCAGCAAACACCATTGGGTTCATTTGTTTATAACCGTGAAGTGGTGCTTCTGCTGGGTTATCCGCAAGAGTAACCGTATCACCGACACGAGTGTCCGCTACAGTCTTAATGGATGCTGCGATATAACCAACATCACCAGTTGCTAGGAAATCACGACCCACTGCTTTTGGTGTGAAGATACCCACTTCAGTGACATCAAATGTTTTACCATTAGACATCAACTGGATAGTATCGCCAGGTTTTACCATACCATTGACGATACGAACTTGAAGAATAACCCCACGATAAGCATCGTAAACTGAGTCAAAGATAAGTGCTTGAAGTGGTGCTTCAATATCACCTGCTGGCGCTGGCACGTACTCAACGATTTGCTCAAGGATTTCTTCAATCCCGATACCAGCTTTTGCTGAAGCAAGTACTGCTTCTGATGCATCAAGTCCGATAACATCTTCGATTTCTTGACGAACACGTTCAGGGTCAGCAGCTGGCAAATCGATTTTATTGATAACTGGCAAGATTTCCAAGTCATTATCAAGTGCTAAATACACATTGGCAAGTGTTTGAGCTTCGATACCTTGTGCCGCATCGACAACCAAAATAGCACCTTCACAGGCTGCAAGTGAACGAGACACTTCATATGAAAAGTCAACGTGACCCGGTGTGTCAATCAAGTGGAAAATGTAAGTTTCACCATCTTTAGCTGTGTAATTCAACTCAATCGCATTCAATTTGATTGTGATACCACGTTCACGTTCCAAATCCATACTATCCAAGAGTTGAGCTTGCATTTCACGACTAGAGACAGTTTCAGTTTTTTCCAAAATACGGTCAGCCAAAGTTGACTTTCCGTGGTCAATATGCGCAATAATTGAGAAATTGCGAATCTTTTCTTGTCGTTTTTTTAATTCTTGAATATCCATCTATCTATAATCCTATACAATTATTCATTATTTCTATTATAACAAATAAACACCACTGGTGCTATAAAAAGTTTTCTAGGCACGATAAATATCGCTAAAATCAGCTACCGCAAATCATTTTACAAATTTTGCAGAAAGCGTTATTATTAATCAAAGGTAATAAAAACTCAATTCTGCAAACCTATGACCCACATAGATTACCCCACCCAGTGACGAACTAGGTGGGGTTTTGGTGTTGTAAATCTTGAGAGTACAAAAACGTCCTCTTTCTATTTTGTTTTTAATTTTTTGTTTTACGGTTACTTAAATCTTGAGAGTACAAAAACAAATCGTTTACCATGATTATAAGCTTCTGTGTTTTACGGTTACTTAAATCTTGAGAGTACAAAAACCTAATCAGTTAAGTTGTTTTTTCGTGTTTAGTTTTACGGTTACTTAAATCTTGAGAGTACAAAAACTCGTATCCTTTGCGGTTAGTCAACCCAATCGTTTTACGGTTACTTAAATCTTGAGAGTACAAAAACTGACGTTATAACCACAAAAATAAGAAAAGTGTTTTACGGTTACTTAAATCTTGAGAGTACAAAAACTAGTCTCTTCCGCTTCTTTGATGAATTCCTGTTTTACGGTTACTTAAATCTTGAGAGTACAAAAACTTACGATGCGATGATGGTTAGTAAGATTATGTTTTACGGTTACTTAAATCTTGAGAGTACAAAAACGCCAAATGCGTCAAGAACATTCGTCATAGTTTTACGGTTACTTAAATCTTGAGAGTACAAAAACTGTCAGACGGCTGCGCAATCAGAAGCAATTGTTTTACGGTTACTTAAATCTTGAGAGTACAAAAACTATTGTTCAATTTCTAGAATTGTAAAATTGGTTTTACGGTTACTTAAATCTTGAGAGTACAAAAACAACGGAGATAATCTTTTACATGCGCCTACAGTTTTACGGTTACTTAAATCTTGAGAGTACAAAAACAGTCGTCACCATCTTCGGCTTCTTCGTCGGGTTTTACGGTTACTTAAATCTTGAGAGTACAAAAACATATCAATAAAATATTTATAAAAGCCATATGTTTTACGGTTACTTAAATCTTGAGAGTACAAAAACAGCAAGAAATACAATCTCTGTCCTAATTGGTTTTACGGTTACTTAAATCTTGAGAGTACAAAAACCGAAGATAAAGGCATGTGGATTCAGAATCCGTTTTACGGTTACTTAAATCTTGAGAGTACAAAAACTGTAGTTTTATCTTTCCTCATGTTCTAAATGTTTTACGGTTACTTAAATCTTGAGAGTACAAAAACCTGTAATTTTTCCTGTTTCAAAATTAAGTGTTTTACGGTTACTTAAATCTTGAGAGTACAAAAACGACGGCTGATGACTGTTTTAAGTCACTAGCGTTTTACGGTTACTTAAATCTTGAGAGTACAAAAACCATCTGTTGGTGGTAATTTACCAGCTAATTGTTTTACGGTTACTTAAATCTTGAGAGTACAAAAACTAGGATAAACGCTGTCCATACCCCAGAAATGTTTTACGGTTACTTAAATCTTGAGAGTACAAAAACCATGTTATCTAAAGCTTCCTTCATGGCTTTGTTTTACGGTTACTTAAATCTTGAGAGTACAAAAACTTGTAATGACAAGCGTTCCAATCATACCACGTTTTACGGTTACTTAAATCTTGAGAGTACAAAAACAGCTGGTGTGACGGCTTTTGCTTTCCATAAGTTTTACGGTTACTTAAATCTTGAGAGTACAAAAACATTATAATTAGGTTATAAAAATTAGTACAAGTTTTACGGTTACTTAAATCTTGAGAGTACAAAAACTGTTAACAGAAACTCTATAGTGTGTTGTGTGTTTTACGGTTACTTAAATCTTGAGAGTACAAAAACAGAATGGTGCTTCTTTAAGCGGCTTATCTAGTTTTACGGTTACTTAAATCTTGAGAGTACAAAAACGTTCGGTGACGTTCAGGAATTTCCCGATCAGTTTTACGGTTACTTAAATCTTGAGAGTACAAAAACTAATATGACTAAATCGTTCACTAATGAAATGTTTTACGGTTACTTAAATCTTGAGAGTACAAAAACTTTACGGTCGGGGAATGCTTGTGCTCTCCGTTTTACGGTTACTTAAATCTTGAGAGTACAAAAACCTTATGCCGTCAGAGTTTTATGGAGAACCGGTTTTACGGTTACTTAAATCTTGAGAGTACAAAAACGAAAATGTCGTACAATGAAAAATGTATTGGGTTTTACGGTTACTTAAATCTTGAGAGTACAAAAACCGGGGTTCTTGGTAAAATTCGAAGTGCTCCGTTTTACGGTTACTTAAATCTTGAGAGTACAAAAACAAATAATATAGAGGGTGTGAATTATGGTTGGTTTTACGGTTACTTAAATCTTGAGAGTACAAAAACTACTGTTCGGGCTTAATGCGAGGAGATTCTGTTTTACGGTTACTTAAATCTTGAGAGTACAAAAACTGTCCCAAAAGATATTAAGCGCTCCAGTAAGTTTTACGGTTACTTAAATCTTGAGAGTACAAAAACCTCAAATCGTCATTTTGGGTCTTTATACTCTACAAGAATTATAATTTCATTGAGCCTAAAAGTCAATCTTTATCCTTAAGAAAGCTTATTTCAAGCTGATTTATCTCTGAAATTGGATATTTAACTGACTTATCATAGTGATATAAACTATTTAGTATCTTGATAGCTACCATATCCGAAATTCCTAAACTCACATATGAAATTTGCTCACTAAATAAATAACTTGCATTCTTCTGTAAAAGAATTAAAAATTCTTTTTTTGTTGGTACATTGTTGGATGGATATCTTCCAACAAACCTTTCATACATAAAATCAAGATCAAACAAAGATTCAATATAATCTGAAACAATGGTAATATTTTCTATTGTTTCTTTAGTCACATACAAGTAGCTTTCGTTTGACGGAAAAATCGTACAATAAAAATTTGGAAACTCATCAGCCATTCTTGTGATAACCTGACAAATTCTTATAAATGAGGCATAATCAAGGTAATCATCCATATTCTTAAAAATCAGAAGAATGTTACTAGTATCATTGGATAATTTTTCACTTAACATTTTGAGTAAAAACATTACCTTAATCTCGTTATCAACAAATTCAAAAGCAATATTTTTGTCTTGATATTTAAAATATGGTTGAAAATACTTACTCAATAAGTGTTCAGCCGTAACCATACAACTCTCTGTATGATAAGTTACATCTTTAATCGATAAGTCTAGAGCTTGATTAACAGTCAAAGAAACTTTTTCTAATTTATCATTGATTTCATCGATTTCTTCCATAACATCAACTGTATCTAGATTTATTTTCATAAAATCAAAGGCCACTGTACCTTTTTTATAAGACATCTGTTCAAGTAAATCTTTAATATCAGAAATTGAAATAATACTAAAATCATTTCTTTTTAAACTTTTTCCTTCACATAAGATTTCTGGTTCTTCTTGGTTAAACAACGATAAATCTTCTTCTGAATATTTTTTGCCGTCAAAATACCATATAAATAATTGCCACATATAATATTTTAATTGCTGATTTTGACCAATAATTTGTGTAAATTGTCCAAAATGAATATCAAGATTATCTTTAAAAGGATGCGTAAAATGTAATCTCATATAACCACCAATTTATTATCACTAACAACTTCTTCTTGTTTCGTTTTACCTCCAACAATCAAAGTCATTTCCGAAAACTGTTTTTCAGTTACAGCCAAAAGTCGCACATTACCTGCTGGTAAATTACTTTGTTGCAATCTTTTATAAAACTTATTAGCAAAACTCCGATTTGGGCATGTACGATAATAAACAGAAAACTGCAACATTTCAAAACCATTAGCAATTAACTCTTTTCTAAAATTTCGATAAGTTCTTTTTTCTTGTGCAGTTTCCATCGGTAAATCAAAAAAACATAATAATCTCATTGCAGCATACCTCATCTTAAGACTCCAATTCTAGACTAGAAACCACCGGACAGAAAAACTTACTAGTATCTTTCTTGTCAATACATTTTATAAAACCTTGAACATATTTATCCATAGCTCCAGTCACCGTACAATTCTCATTACCATACTTAATCTTAGCATTTAATAAATTTGTTAAAGCCAAGCGATATTCATATTTTAAATATTCTTTATCTCGCAAATTTTGATAAACCCAAACATCAACGATTTGTCTAAATGGCTCCATTAAATCATCTACTAAGTTAAATTGATTATATTCATTTTTATGAAAGATACCAACTAAAGGATTTAGACCGTATCCCTCAACAATCCTAGCCATCTGTGCTCTTAAAATTGCATATCCATAATTTAGTCCAGCATTAATCACATCAGCTTCCTGCTGTGTCACGCGCGTAAACTTTTTACCAAAAAGCTCATTAAAATAAACTTTAGCCGCATGTCCTTCACGATTAGTCTTATCCCCTAGCTCAATGTGATCTTTATAGTCAGCTAACAATTGGATTGCATCGATATCTCTTTCAAATAGAGATAATACGTCTTGTTGGTTATTAATTTTAAAATAGGTTACAATTTGCCAAAGCTTATCTTTTTGCTCCTGACTCCACTCTAACTGCTTTTGCAATCTCTTATAAGCCCTAGAATGTCCATTCGGTGCATGATAAATACCTGTCGGTAAGTGTTCATTATCACAAACAATAAGAGCAATATTGAATTTGCTCAAAGCACTAAGCAAACGAAGAGTTACTACTGTATCTCCACCTTCAGCGACAATGATTGAAATATCACTTAACGGTATCGTATATTCTTCACCTTGCTTTTTTATAACAATATTATCCAATTTCAAATGCATTTTTTCACTTTGATTGACATGCACAACTCTCCAAGTCATCATACTCTCCTTTTTACACAACGAAAAGCACCCCATGTAAACATGGGGTGCTTGAATTCGGCATGAAGCCTTATCTTTGTAGGCTCTGCAAGATTTAAGTAACCGTGCAAGACGTCCCTTGCAAAAACTATTATATAGCGTTTACATAAAAATTGCAACCCCAAATTTCAATTATTTGTTATTATTTTTAAAATCTAACTTAGGTTTATCACCTTCTTTTTTAATAAAGAATTTATTACCAAGAACATCTGTTCGAACTTTATAGATTGATATGTTAGGTTTATTTAAACCTTTAATAAACTGTCCACTTTTTGCAACTTTTCCCAAAACTGGTAAAATTTCTTCCTCAGAATCAAAAGTTCCTTTTTCTAATGGTTTTAATTCCACATAGTGCTTAGATGTATCATTTTTTGAGCCGAATCTTAACATCCTTTCACAATTATTTAGAGTATCTTTGATTAAAATCAAATCATTTCGGTAAAGAGTAAACTTAAATTCTGATTTTTTGCCGATACCTTCTTTTTCCCTTATCGCATCATACTTTTCTTGTGAGATATGATACTTACCAGTTCCTTTTTCAAAACTTAAATCAGAATATTTCAATCCCATCAGTTCATATTTTAAAGTCTCTAGATTAAAGTAAATATCAGCTCACCATGGAGAAATTTGTCTCAATACAACTCTATTTTTAGATTTTTCAGGTGTTATATCAATACAATTTCCTAATTTTTTATCATAATACTTAAGAGACTTAATTGGTGTTCCATTTCCTTTTTTACTGTATTTACAGATTAAGCCATTTTCTCTACGATACTCTTCAAAAGGATTGCATTTTACAGTTTTTTTACCATCTTCGGAAAGTTTTTCACTTGGATAATCTCTGAGAATAACTTCAATAACATTTTCCCAAGTTAGAGGATCTTTTTGATACATCAAGAATTGTGTTTTATCTTTTTTATATCTTTTAATAAAAGTATCAAAACCATCTTGACTGTAGATATCTTTTATCTTCCCTAAAACATAAGTTTCATCTTTTTTATCTTTTCCAAGTTTAGCTTTTCGTGTTGAGTAAATAGTAGCATCAGAGACTTTACGATTAAATTTTGAATCAACTTGATAAGAGAATAAAATTTCATCCTCAAATCCTTTACTTGAAATCGTATTTACAAATCCTTGATAAGGTGGTTGGAAAACTAATTCTTTATATTTATCATCAGAGATACTTAAAATTTCACCAGTCTCTTTATTCACCACTTGATTTTCACCATAGCTCTCAAACATCGGATTTTCTTGTTTTTGCCACAATTTCAATTGACTTGAAGCAGCAATAATTAAAGCATCAACAGCATGATGGTGGTATGTTTCGCGCGATTTATCAATATTCCATTTTCGGCGGAGCTGTGATGTAAACTGACCTCTGACAACAGAAACTTTAGTATCTTTCCCCAACTCTTTTAATGCTGTTTGAAGACTATTAAGCACTACTCGTGAAGCATAACGAGTGTCCACAAGATTACGTTCGATAAATTTCTTTTTAACTTCGATTTTATCGATATTTTCTGTTGTTAAAAGATATTCACGTTTTTTCTTACCAAGCCTTTTTTGTTTTAAGACATAATCTTTCATTTCTCTAAATGACCATGCCGCATCCATAGAATCAATAACTTGATAAGGAGTTTTTTGTCCCTTCTCTTGGTTAGTCCAAGCATACACTAAAACCTTATTAGCTAAACTATCATCAAAAGAAAGTGATAAAGGCAAAATATGATCAATCTCAAACTTATTTGAATTATGCACTAAATCATGAATAGAAATTAGCTTACCAGAATATAAACAACGCTCACCTTGTTGATACCAAAGGCGAATTTTAGTTTTTAACTCTTTATTGCCATGAAAAACGCCATCAGGTAAGTTATCAGTACCATTATAAAGAAAAGCTGCTCGTTTTAAAGAATCATCTTTTTCTTTTTTATTTTCTTTTTCCTTTTTATCAATAAATTTCTTCTCATCTTCAGCATTCTTATCTCGTGGCATCTCGATAACAATCTTATCAAAATCGCCATATTTCTTAACAGCCGCATTAATGATTTTAATTGTTTGTCGAACTGATTTTGCTACAACAGGATTATAAATTTCATCTGTTATTTCTTTTTCATCAATTGTTTTTGTATTTTTTGATGATTTTTTATTAACCTTGAATTTTTCTAGTCTTGTCAAAATTGTCATCTGTTCTTCAGATGTTACATACAGTTCAGGGATTAATTCATTCATCAATTTAGCTGAAAAGCTATGCCAACCTTTATTGAATGCTGAACTTTGATTTTTCCTAATTTGGACAATTTCAGAAATTTGTTCTTCGGTAAATTGACTTGGAAGATTGCGTTTGATAGTATCTTCAATACCCTCACGCTCTGTATTAAGCGTTAAAATATCTGCCAGTTTATCTAATGTTTCTCTTGATAGTTCATCAATATCAATTGAACTTAAATTAAATTTTAACTTACGATAAGGCTCAAAAGTATGCAAATCTGGCTTATCTTTATTATCTACTCGATAGCCCTTAATATCATCTACACTACAATCTACTATCTTCGCAATTTCTTTTAATAATTTAGAAGCACCGAGTGCTTTTGATTTCTTAGCAAAATCTACTAAATACTCTTTCTGCTCAGTAGACAATTTACCAGTTTCAGTAGGAACTTTTAAATTATTTAAATCATTTAAAAAGTTAAACTCTTGCGCAGTATATGAAGCTTTAGAAGCACGGTATTCTTCAGGATAAAAACTACATTTTCCAATCAAAATTCCAAAGATATTCTCCAAGGTTGTTCCATCTGTACGAAAACGTCCGTAATCTGTACGAGATTTTTCGTTACCTGGCCCATGGTAATATTTTCTTTTTTGAGTTAGGATTTCAATATAGTCTTCAATAAACTCATCTGTAATTTGTTTATTATAGTTTGATTGAGTTTCTAAAATTTTACGTGCTTCATTCTTATAATCAGAAGTAGAGAAAACGTTAATTAGTCTATGAGCTTCACCATTTTCATCATACACTGTGAAGTTTCCACGTAATTGACCATATTTTTCCAATCGTTCTAATTGAATTTGACCTGGAGTTTTAGTTTTCAACAAACGACGATTCTCATCAATAGATTTTGCATAATCTGAACTACCTGTTGAATCATCTTCTGCATCATCAAGATATGAAATGCCGCGTCTTTTTGCAATTGTACGCAAAGCAGCAAACAATTCTTCATTTGTTAATTGTTCCGTTAACCCTTTAACACGAAGTTCGTACGGATTTAAATTTAGATTTCTAAAATCAGTTGAAATATCATATTTTTCAAATAAATCACGAACACGTTTTACACGATGTTTTTTACGACGGGTTAAACGTCTTGCACCGCGAAAACCTCTCCTTTCAGCATTATTTTCAGCATTTGCAGCAGAAAATAAACGCGAATTGGCATGTATTACATTTCCTGTTTTTGCATCAATAATACCAACACCAACGGAAGCTACACCAATATCCAAGCCTAAAATTTTTCCATTACTCATAGTTTTTCCTTCTTCTCTAATATTAAGTAATCCCTTACATTTTACTCTTTTGAAAACTAAAAAACAAGCACCATTAAGCGCTTGTCAGCTACTAAACTATCAAATTATTCCCCAAACCAAAGGGCAATTTCACGTTCAACTGATTCTGGTGAATCTGAACCGTGAACGATGTTAAATGTTGCTGCTCCTTCTGCGGGTGCTTGTGCATAGTCACCGCGGATTGTTCCAGGAAGAGCTTCTTTAGGGTTTGTTGCTCCCATCATTGTACGCCAAGAAGAAATCACTTCTTCACCTGACATAACACCAGCAATCACTGGACCACTTGTCATAAAGTCTACGATTAATGGGAAAAATGGACGGTCAACTAAGTCTTCGTAGTGTTTTTCTAGCAATTCTGGAGTTGCCATACGCATTTCCAATTTTTCAATTTTGAAACCACGACGTTCGATACGGTGCAATACTTCACCAACAAGACCGCGTTTCACACCATCTGGTTTAATCATAAAGAAAGTTTTTTCCATGTAAACAATCCAACCTATCTAACTAAAATAAATTCACTTTCAATTTTACCATAAAAGAAAGTTTTTGAAAAACGTTGAAAGACATTTTCACTAAATTTTTAGTTAGAATTTGAAAAGTTAAACTTCCACAAATTCCACATGCACTCCTGATAAAAACTCCTTAGCATTTCTTTTAGCTTCTTCCAAGTTATCATCCTGAGTTCCACCAGCAAAATCAGGAAATTCTCCCCAATAACTTCCATTAGTTTCAGTGTGAAAAATAACTGGATAAATTTTAATCATTGTACTTCTCCTTATTACTGCTTAACTCACCAACCAGCCCCAGAAGAAGGGGAGGAGAAAGGCGATGATGCCGCAGATGACATAGGTGATGCTCAGGCATTTTTGCGAAATGTTAGAGGATTTTACCCAAAATGTGATGGCAAATATCCACGCTACTGCAAACAGTAGCCAAAAGTACCATACAAATGTCATTTTTCATCCTTTCTCTCGTTATTTTTTAGATGATGATTTAATTGCTTACGAGCTATTGCGACTAAACTTAGCATCATCGCTTCATAAGCTACAAAGAAAATGATAAAGCAATGCATGAAGTATTCTTCTGGTAAAACCCATATAACTGGGTCAGTCGCTGGGTTAAAAAGCCAACTGCTATCACCAGGAAATAAGGCTTCATGAAAGAGAGTAAAGAATTGGTCAAAACCAATCAAAAGCCCTGCTACTGCAATGATAATCGGTAAAATTGCAGCTAAGGTAAAAGCTCTCTGATGAAGAAAAAGTGACTTTTCAGCTCTGCTATTTTTCAAAAAGCACCAAGAAGGATATAGCAAAATCACAAAGACAGCTTGTGCTAAGTGAAAAAGGTGTTTAACATCATGAAAATGCTTGAGTCCACTAGCTGATGAGTGAAAATCTGGCATGACAAGTCTGTGTGACAAGGGATTTGTCAGATAAGTCATCAAGATGTTAAAATTTTTCAAAAGTTCATCTTTTGTGATAGTCACTTGGAGGCTCAGTTTTAGCCAGTCAATCTCTAGTGGATAAATCAACCACGCGCCATAAATAGCTACAAGGACTGCTAAAGATAGCAGCCACAGCCAAGTACTAAAAGTCCAAGATTTAGTTTTCATCAAAGTTCCAATCATCAAGGCTAGCAAGAACGTGATTAGGTTTTACCGGGAAAGTTGGGACTTCTTCAGGCTTAGTAAATCCAGTTGTGACAAGAAGCGTTGCAATATCATTTTGAATTCCCGCCATAATATCTGTCAGATAATTGTCACCAACCATAATAGCTTCTTCACGTTTAACTCCAAGAACATCAAGAGCTTTATTCATGATAATAGCATTTGGTTTTCCAATAAAGACTGGTTGCACGCGAGTGGCTGCTTCCAATAATTTGTTAATAGCGCCCGCACCTGGCATCAAGCCACGTTCAGTAGGAATGTTCAAATCTGGATTTGTTCCGATAAAGACAGCACCTTTTTGAATAGCTAATGTCGCTACTGCTAATTTTTCATAAGTCAAATCATTATCAAGACCAACAACGACATAAGCTGGATTTTCAGTGTCTTCTACATAACCCGCCTCAGCAATCGCTGTTTTCAAACCAGTTTCACCAATCACGTAAACCGTTTTACCACGATTCAAATCGTTCATGTAATCAATCGTCGCCATTGTTGCTGTGTAGATTGTTTCAAGTGGGGTGTGAACGTTGAACTGAGTTGACAACATTTCTTGAACTTTTTCAGGTGTACGAGTTGAATTATTCGTTACTAAAACGTAAGGAATATTTCTTTCTTGAAGTCTTTGAATAAAACGTTCCCCTGCTGGAATACGATTTTTTCCTTTGTAAATAGTTCCATCCAAGTCGATTAAATAGCCTTTATAAGTCATTTTTCCTCCAATATAAATAGTAAATGACCTTTCTGATACAGTTAAAAGGTCACTACTCTTACTTCTTTTCTTAGTTACTTTAAAAATAGCAGAGCTTTTATTTTGCTTTCCATTCTATGCGTGCTTGAGCTCTAAGAGCACCTTGAGTGACAATTTCATGTTTGGTTGTCAAGCCAATACGTTCAACACGTGACTTGATGTCATGACCATATTGCACTTCCTTCACATATTTCAAGTTAATGTGGTGTGGAATGTATTTTTCCAAAAAGTTAACGTCTAAAACATCATACATCCATTCAAGGTATTTGCTGTTATTGACATGACCATTCAAATCAAGGTCGAAGAAACGCACGTGATAGAGAGTTTCTTCTGGATTTTCCAAACCTTCATAACGAGGTCCACGATAGATTTTCTTCACTTTTTCAACTTGGTAAACATCGACAATGTCATCAACGACAGGGTGAACTTTTCGTGTGTCATAATCCATCAAAACAAAAGTTGAATGAATGGTCAAAATCTTCTCACCATCTTGACCGTAAACATTAAAATCACGGTAACAAAAGAGTTTATTATAAGCTGTTGGTACCGTCTCAATCACGATGTTTTCAGTGTATCTTGGCAAACGATCAATTTCAATCGCATATTCTGTGATAATCCAGACAAGGTTATAAGTTTGAAAAACATACTCGTCACTCATTCCAAGACTTAACGATTGCTTGCCAGAAACTTGCAAAACAAGCGATAAGAGCTGTGATAATTTCATATTTTGATTAATATCACTTTCATAAAAAGGTACTTGATATTTTTCTTGATAACTTAATCCCATCTTTTTTACTCCAATATAAATCTCTCTGCGACTGTGTCTCCCAAAAACAGTCCTTTTTTGGTCATGCGAATCACCTTGTCATCTGGTACTAAAAGCCCTTGTTCACAAAGTTCTCTCACGATTTGACCATAACGGTCTTCAAAAGACAAGCCGAATTTTTCTTCAAATCTAGCAATAGACACACCTGATTTTTTGCGTAATCCTAAGAACAATTCTTCTTCCATCATTTCATCTTTTGTTAAAACTTCTTCTGATAATCTAGCATTACCCTCGGCAACTGCCTTAAGATAGTGCTGAATTGGACCACGATTACGGTAACGAACACCATTTAGATAACCAGAAGCACCTGCACCCACACCGAAGTACTCAGCATTATCCCAGTACATCAAATTGTGACGACTTTCAAAACCTGGTTTAGTGAAGTTTGAAATTTCATAGTGCTCAAAGCCATTAGCTTCCAGCTCAGAAATAATATATTCAAACATCTTCGCTTCCAAGTCTTCTTTAGGTAATTGTAATTTACCGCGACGCATTTTATTCATGAAAACCGTGTGATGTTCCAGAATCAAGCTATATAAACTCAAATGTGGAATATCTAGAGCAATCGCCTTAGCCACATTTTCCTTGACATCTTCCATGGTCTGACCAGGAAGGGCATAAATCAAGTCAATTGAAATGTTATGAAAACCAGCTTTTTTCAAATTCGAAATCGTTGAATAAATCTGAGCTTCATTGTGACTACGTCCAATTTGTTTCAAATGCTTATCATTAAAAGTCTGAACGCCAAGTGAAACACGGCTAACAGCTGAATTTTTCAGCACTTCAATCTTATCTTCAGTCAAATCACCTGGATTTGCTTCGATAGTGAATTCTTCCAAAACACTTAAATCCAAATGTTTTGTTAAATTCGTCAATAAATACTCCAATTGCTCTGCGGTAATTGAGGTTGGAGTGCCGCCTCCAATATATAAAGTACGCAATTTTTTGATATCATATGATTCAAATTCACGAATAAGAGCCTGTAAATAAGCATCAACAGGCTGATTTTTGATGAATACTTTTGAGAAATCACAATAATAACAAATTTGCGTACAAAATGGTATATGTACATAAGCTGATGTTGGTTTTGTTAGCATGACGCTATTATAACATTTTTAAGAAAGATAACCAATGAAATAAACACAAAAAGGTCTGAGCCTAACACCCAAACCTTTTCTTTTTTATTGAATTTAGTCGATACCGATTTCGTTACGAACAACGTCAGCAATAGTATTTACATAGTAGTCAACTTCTTCATCAGTTGGCGCTTCAGCCATAACGCGAAGAAGTGGTTCAGTACCACTTGGTCGAACCAAAATACGACCGTTTCCATTCATTTCTTCTTCCATTTTGCTGATGATTTCTGCGATAGCTGGAACCTCCATGGCTTTGCTCTTCATGCTGTTTTCAACACGAATGTTAACCAATTTTTGTGGGTAAATTGTAACTTCAGCAGCCAATTCAGAAAGTGTTTTACCAGTTTCTTTCATGACTTTTACCAATTGGATACCAGTCAATTGACCATCACCAGTGGTGTTGTAATCCATGATAATCACGTGACCTGATTGTTCACCACCAAGGTTATAGCCTGATTTACGCATTTCTTCAACAACGTAACGGTCACCAACAGCTGTGATAGCTTTATTGATACCTTCTCGGTCAAGTGCTTTGTGGAAACCAAGGTTTGACATAACAGTTGTTACGATTGTGTTGTGAGCCAATTGTCCACGTTCAGAAAGGTATTTACCAATGATGTACATAACTTTGTCACCATCAACGATTTCACCATTTTCATCAACGGCAATTAAACGGTCGCTATCACCATCAAATGCAAGACCAACTGCAGCACCTGATTCTTTAACAAGTTCTTGCAATTGTTCTGGGTGTGTTGATCCTACACCATCATTGATGTTAAGACCATCTGGATTTTCACCGATAACTGTAATATCAGCATCAAGATCTAGGAAAATATCACGTGCAGATACAGATGCTGAACCGTTTGCTGTATCAAGAGCAACTTTCATTCCTTCTAGGCTAATACCTGTTGATACAAGGAATTTTTCGTATTTACGAAGACCTTCTGGATAATCAACAAGTGTTCCCAAACCGTCTGCTGAAGGGCGTGGAAGGGTATCTTCTGGTGCATCAAGGAGAGCTTCAATTTCCAATTCTTGATCATCAGCTAATTTGAATCCATCACCACCGAAGAATTTAATACCATTATCTTGAGCAGGGTTGTGACTAGCAGAAATCATAACACCAGCGCTAGCTTTTTCAGTACGGACAAGGTATGAAACACCTGGAGTTGCTAAAACACCAAGTTTGTAAACTTCAATACCAACTGAAAGAAGTCCAGCTACCAAAGCTGATTCAAGCATTTCACCTGAAATTCGAGTATCGCGTGCTACAAATACTTTTGGACGTCCTGTTTCATGCTGACTAAGAACATAGCCACCAAAGCGTCCTAATTTGAAAGCTAATTCAGGGGTCAACTCAACATTTGCTTCTCCACGAACACCATCTGTTCCAAAATATTTTCCCATTATTTTTTTAGCGAAAAATTCGCTTCCTCCATTACTAATATTCTTTTCCTAAGGACAAGAAACTTACTTGCCCAGTATTCTTTAATATATAGTCCTAGCTATTATGAACTATTTTTTTGTCACTGTCAACTGTACCGTCACTATAGAAGGCTCTACTGCTACATTATCTGCTGTTAAGTTGACACTCAAATTGGTATCTTTTGTCATATTTGAAACATCGACATTAGCAACCACCTCGTTAACAGCGTTAAGGGCATCTTGACTACCAGTAATCGTCACCTGATTTTGACTGAGGCTATAAGAGATATTTGATAGCTTATCATTCATTTTCCCAGTCATCTTAACAGTCACTGGTACGGTTTTGGTCAATTTCTTAACTGTCACTTCAAGTCGAGCTTTTGACGGGTTGATGGCACTAGCGAGAATTGTACCATCTGAGGCAACGGCTTGCAAGGCAACTCGTCCATTGTAATTCTCGTTTAGGACTTCATTTTCAGGTAGTTTAGCAACCACATGATCGATTTGGTCAATGATTGATTCTGCACTTGTGACTTCAACTTCAGATATATCTGTTGACACTTTCTTCAGCTCATAGCCTTTGGCGATTTGATTATCGTCAATGACGCCTTGAACATCAAAGGTCTTGGTTTTCTTTTTGCCAATAGTCACTGAGATATTATTCGGTGAAGCTGTCGCTGTAACACCTGATGGCAAATTAGTCACCTTAAGAGGTACCGTTTGAGTGCCTTCACCCAAGTTTGACAAGTCAGCAACAACCTTGAAACTTCTCGTGTCATTATTGATTTCAGAGTCCAATTTAACACGGTTGATTGATGTTAAATAAACTTCTGTTTCATAAGAATAACCACTGATAAAATACTTATCACTATCGTATTTGATATCGATAGGGACATTTGTTAGGGTGTGGGTAAAAGTCTCTGTTGCTCCAGATACCTGCGACCCAACATGCGTATAGTTACTTGTTGTGGCAGTCAAAAATAGGAGAATAGAAAAGATAATAGACACAATAACCAACCAGAATTGACTATTGAAAAACTTTTTCATTTTTTCTTCCTCCAAAATTTTTGATACCAGTGGTCTTTTTCCTCAACTTTTGTAATTAAATGTGTGCGAAGAATAGCTTCAAAATTTTCTTTTGTCAAATCATGCAAAAATTCACCTTTTGAAGTGATGGAAACCCCACCAGTTTCTTCTGAAACAACAATAGTCAAGGCATCTGAGTTTTCTGAAAGACCAATAGCTGCGCGGTGACGTGTTCCGAATTCTTTTGAAATGGCCATTGACTCAGACAAAGGAAGGTAAGAACAAGCTGTCGCAATTTTGTTACCACTAATGATTACCGCACCATCATGCAAAGGAGTGTTTGGAATAAAAATATTAATCAACAACTGACTTGAAATATCAGCATCCAAAGGAATCCCTGTAGAAATATACTCTTGCAATGTTTGCGTGCGCTCGATAGAAATCAAAGCACCAATTTTACGAGGGCTCATGTAAGCAACTGATTTTACCAAGGCTTCAACTAATTTTTCTTCGTCACTAACTTGTTGCGTTTGTGAAAAAACTTGCGTCGAACGACCAAATTTTTCAAGACCAGAACGAATCTCAGGAGCAAAGATAACAACACACGCGATAACACCATATGTGATAACTTGATTCATCAAATAAGTGATAGTTGTAAAACCAATCCACTCAGCGACAAATTTCAAAATGATGAAGAAGACAACACCTTGGATCAAGGACATAATCTTCGTGCCCGCTAAAGCTTTTATTAAACGATAAATAAAATATGCTACGATTAAAATATCTAGTAAATGAACAACAATAGTCCATGGATTTTCAACTAAAGTTGCCCAGAATTTGGCATCAATAGCCGCTAAATTACTCATACATACATCTCTTTTCTCTAACTAAATAAAACTACCTTTCTATTATACCACTTTTAAAACAGATTTTCTTTATTCGAATACTCCTTTTTGTGGTACAATATTCCTATGAAAGTAAACACATTAATGGGAATTACAGCTGGTAAAGCAACTCACGCCATTCTTTCAAAAATGGGACGTGGCTCAACCTTGCCTGGAAAAATCGCCCTCAAATTCGACAAAGATATTTTAGATACGATTGCCAAAGATTATGAGATTGTTGTTGTCACTGGTACAAATGGTAAAACCCTCACAACTGCTTTGACAGTAGGCATTTTGCGTGAGGCTTTCGGTAAAATCGTGACAAACCCAAGTGGTGCCAACATGATTACCGGAATCACATCAACTTTCTTGACAGCTAAAAGAGCTAAATCTGGTAAAAAAATCGCTGTGCTAGAAATTGATGAAGCTAGCCTTCCAAAAATCACAGAATACATCACTCCAAGTCTTTTTGTCTTCACAAATATTTTTCGTGACCAAATGGACCGTTATGGTGAAATCTATACAACTTATCAAATGATTTTGGATGGTGCAGCAAAAGCCCCAAATGCAACTATCCTAGCTAATGGAGACAGCCCACTCTTCAATTCAACAAACGTCATTAATCCAGTCAAATACTATGGTTTTGATACTGAAAAGCATGTACCAGAATTAGCTCACTACAACACTGAAGGTATCTTGTGCCCACAATGCCAAAACATCTTGAAATACAAACTTAACACTTACGCTAACCTTGGTGATTACGTTTGTGAAAATTGCAGTTTCCACCGTCCAAAACTTGATTATGCTTTGACAGACTTGACAAAAATCACAAACACTACATCTGAATTTGTCATCGATGGGCAAGACTACAAGATTAACGTCGGTGGTCTTTACAATATCTATAACGCCCTTGCAGCCGTGTCTGTAGCTGAGTTCTTTGGAGTTTCTCCTGAAAAAATCAAAGCTGGTTTTGACAAGAGCCGTGCAGTCTTTGGACGTCAAGAAACCTTCAAAATCGGTGATAAGTCTTGTACTTTGGTTCTTATCAAAAACCCAGTTGGTGCTAGCCAAGCTCTTGATATGATTAAATTGGCTCCATATCCATTTACACTATCAGTTCTACTCAATGCCAACTACGCTGACGGAATTGATACTAGCTGGATTTGGGATGCTAACTTTGAATCTATCTTAGACATGGATATTCCACAAGCCTTTGCTGGAGGCGTGCGCCACTCTGAAATTGCTCGTCGCTTACGTGTGACTGGTTATGACGAAGACAAAATTACGGAAGCTGAAAGCCTAGAAGATATTATGGCCTTGATTGAAGCTCAGTCAACTGATCATGCTTACATCCTAGCTACTTACACTGCTATGCTTCAATTCCGCGAAATCTTGGCAAGTCGTCACGCTGTTGGAAAGGAGATGAACTAAAATGACTTATACATCACTACAATCTCCTGCAAATAAAGATTATCAATACGAATTAAACGTTGCTCACCTTTACGGAAACCTTATGAATACCTATGGTGACAACGGTAATATTCTCATGATGAAATACGTCGGTGAAAAACTAGGTGCTAAAATGACCTTTGATATCGTATCACTTGGTGATAGCTTTGATGCCGATTACTATGATATGGCTTTCTTTGGTGGCGGACAAGATTACGAACAATCAATCGTCGCTAAAGACCTGCCAAGTAAAAAAGAAGCTATCGCTGATTTCATCAACAAAGACAAAGTCATGCTTGCAATCTGTGGTGGTTTTCAACTTCTAGGTCAATACTACGTCCAAGCAAACGGTGAAAAAATCGATGGTCTTGGGGTTATGGGACACTACACCCTTAGTCAAAATAATAATCGTTTTATCGGTGATATCAAAATTCACAATGATGAATTTAACGAAACATATTACGGTTTTGAAAATCACCAAGGACGTACTTTCCTTTCAGAAGATGAAAAACCACTTGGAACATGTGTTTACGGAAATGGCAATAATAAAGAAGACGGTACTGAAGGCGTTCACTACAAAAACGTCTATGGTAGCTACTTCCACGGACCAATTCTTTCACGTAATGCCAACTTGGTTTATCGCCTCGTAACCACAGCCTTGAAAAACAAATATGGTTCTAGTATTGCACTACCAAGTTATAGCGACATTCTTTCAAAAGAAGTTGCCGAAGAGTATACCGATACTAAGAGCAAGGCTGAATTTGAAAAATAAGATTTTACAAAAAATGCTTAAAGAAAATTTCTTTAGGCATTTTTATAATCACTTTTGTGTTCACTCAACTAAGTTAACTTTTCAACAGCGATGTCAATATACTTTTTAAAAGTACAAAAAACCTTAGCCTAAGCTAAGGTTTTTAACTTGATATAATCAGAGATTATTTTTTCAAGTTGTAGAATGATTTCAATCCACGGTATTCAGCTACTTCACCAAGTTGGTCTTCGATACGAAGCAATTGGTTGTATTTAGCGATACGGTCAGTACGTGAAAGTGAACCAGTTTTAATTTGACCAGCGTTAGTTGCAACTGCGATGTCAGCAATTGTTGAATCTTCAGTTTCACCTGAACGGTGTGATACAACTGCAGTGTAACCAGCTTCTTTAGCCATTTCGATAGCTTCGAATGTTTCAGTCAAAGTACCGATTTGGTTAACTTTGATAAGGATTGAGTTAGCAGCTTCTTCTTTGATACCACGTGCAAGGTATGAAGTGTTTGTTACGAAGAAGTCATCACCAACCAATTGAATGCGTTTACCAAGACGTTTAGTAAGTTCTTTCCATCCGTCCCAGTCGTTTTCGTCCATTGCATCTTCGATAGTGATGATTGGGTATTTGTTAACCAATTCTTCGATGTAGTCGACTTGTTCTGCAGCAGTACGTTTAGCAGCACCTTCACCTTCGAATTTAGTGTAGTCATAGATTCCGTTATCGTAGAATTCTGATGAAGCACAGTCAAATCCAAGGAATACATCTTCACCTGGTTTGTAACCAGCAGTTTCGATAGCTTTGATGATTGTTTCTACAGCGTCTTCAGTTCCTTCAAATTTAGGAGCGAAACCACCTTCGTCACCAACAGCTGTTTCAAGACCACGTTCTTTAAGGATTTTCTTAAGTGTGTGGAAGATTTCAGCACCCCAACGAAGAGCTTCTTTGAATGTAGGTGCACCAGCAGGTACGATCATGAATTCTTGGAAAGCGATTGGAGCGTCTGAGTGAGAACCACCGTTGATGATGTTCATCATTGGAGTTGGAAGAACTTTAGTGTTGAAACCACCAAGGTAGCTGTAAAGTGGAACTTCAAGGTAGTCAGCTGCTGCACGAGCTACGGCAATAGAAACACCAAGGATAGCATTTGCACCGAGTTTACCTTTGTTTGGAGTACCGTCAAGAGCGATCATAGCACGGTCGATAGCTTGTTGATCACGAACATCGAAACCGATGATTGCTTCAGCAATGATGTTGTTAACGTTGTCAACAGCTTTTTGAGTACCAAGACCGTTGTAACGAGATTTGTCTCCGTCACGAAGTTCAACTGCTTCGTGTTCACCAGTAGAAGCTCCTGAAGGAACCATACCACGACCAAATGCGCCTGATTCTGTGTAAACTTCTACTTCAAGTGTTGGGTTACCGCGTGAGTCAAGGACTTCGCGAGCGTAAACATCAGTAATAATTGACATTATGTTACTCTCCTTATGAGTTTTTAATATTTTTACACTAAAATAATACCATAATATCGGCGCTTAAGCAAATAAAAACAAGAAATTTTGAAAATCGCTACCAACTTTCATGGCTTTTCACAATTTTCAATAACAAAACAGCCCAAAACTGACAGTTTAGTAAATTTAACTTATAATTATTATAAGAATATATGGAGGGCCCTGCTATGACTGATTTAGAAAATAAAGTTTTACAAGCTGCAACAGGCGAAAAACGCTTAAATCCAGATGAACAACGTCTTTATTTTGGAACTTTTGCCGAACGCGTTGTCTTATCAATTTCTCTTGAAGACAGCCGTTTAGAAGAGGTTAAAAATCGTTTTAGTGATATTTTAGGACAATTAGCTAAACAACACGACACAATATTAGTTAAAATTTCTCCTAAGCTCTCTGCTTCCAATCAAATGTTTTACATGAAAATTGCTCAAAAACAAAACATTCAAGCAACGATTGTTGATGAAAAGAATGCTCAATCACCTTATGGCATTATCGTTCATTCAACTAAAGCTGAAAACGTAGCTAATCCTTCATTATCTGAACAATTTCCGACTACTCCAGAAAAAACAAAAGAAGCCCCTAAAAAAGGCTTCTGGTCAAAATTATTTAACAAGGATTAAAATCTAGTAAAGCTTAGTAAATTTCCGATGTTTTGCGCAGTGCGTTCCAGATTTTGCTCAGCTTTATCTAGAGTATTTTCCAACGTATCAGCGTCAGCAATTATCGGAAAAGCTGCTTGAATGTTAGAAATTGGGAAACTTGGTAAATCATCTTTGAGGCTACCACAGATGGCAATGACTAATTTACCACGAGGCGTGCGTTGTGCTAGACCAACGGGAGCTTTACCTGAAAGACTTTGCTTATCCATGCACCCTTCACCGACAACAACAATATCAGCTTTCTGAACACGTCGGTCAAAATCAAGCATATCAAGAACAGCATCAATACCAGAAATGATTTGACCTCCTGCAAATGCTGCTAGACCTGCTGCCATTCCGCCACCTGCTCCCGCTCCAGCCAAATCCAAAACAGCTGGGAAGAAAGTTTGGTAAAATCTTTCCATATCTTTATCAATGCTTGCAAATTTATCTTTTGCAAGCCCTTTTTGTTCTCCAAAAATATAGGTTGCCCCATTTGGACCACATAGAGGATTTGTCACGTCAGTGATAACTGTCACCTTAATTTGAGATAAATCCCAACGACAGCTTTCATAAGAAACCATGGTAATATCACCAAGGTGTTCACCTATCGCTTCGACTTCATGACCTGTTTTGTCAAAGAAACGATAGCCAAGACCTGCCGCCATTCCCAGACCACCATCATTGGTTGAACTGCCTCCAACACCAATCATGATTTCTTCAACACCAAGATCAACCAAGTGACCTATCATTTCACCAACACCTTTTGTCGTAAGGGTTAATGGGCTACGCTGATTCATTGGCACTTTTTCCAAACCACAAATGTCTGCCATTTCAAAAACGGCCAAACGACCATTAGTCGCATAATAGGCTTCGACTGGTTGACCAAACGCGCCAGTAACCGTATGGCTTTCACGTTTTAAATGAAGACCGCCTGTCAAGGCTTCCAAAGTTCCTTCACCACCGTCACCAACAGGCATGACATCAAAAGTCGCATTTGGCAAAGCTTTTCGAAAACCTTTTTGAACAGCTTTTGCAACTTCAAGTGCTGACAAACTTTCCTTAAATGAATCAGGTGCAATTAATATATGCATAGTACCAACTCCCCCTTACATTTCTTATAACTATTATATAATTTTTTAAAGGAAAGAGGTTACAAAAACATTAATACAAAGCAAAACTCCCCTTCAATTTTAGAAGGGGAGCTCTTTATATAAGGAAAGTAAGGTATTTAAATGTTAATGACTTTTTTGGCGTCTTTTAACTTCTAACACTGCTAGACTAGCAAGACTTAGAAGACCAACAAAAGTTAAAGTATTACTATCTTTTTGACCAGTTTCTGGCAAGGCAACTGTGCTATTTTCAGTAACAGCAACTTTTTGAAGGTCAGAAAGGACTCGAGAAGCCGCTTGATTCCAGACTCCAGTCTGAGTTTGGGTTGGCGCTGTAACTTTCGCCACTTGATTCGAATTAGCTGGCACTTCAGTTTTTGCCACTTGGTCTTGATAAACAATGCCATATTGGCTGAGGTGGTCAACATCAAAGATGACGAATTTAACGACTTGCCCAGCCACTAACTTGCTAACTTCTCTAAAGGCTAGAAGTTGCGGTTGTGCATTTTCTGGAAGATAGAAAACTTCTGCAACAGCTTTACCAGCATCAATTGGTAAGATGACTTGATCTTTTTGAGTTGTGCTAACAACATAGCCATAAGCATCCTCAGGCTCGATATCATATAAATCATAATCTTTACCTTGCAAGACTGAAGAGGTTTGACTGTCATTTGTTTCTTTGTGATGGACTTCAATCTGTGTAATCTCTTCACGTTCACCTGGAGCTAAAATGACACTTACACCACTTGCTTGGTCATAAAGGGTACGTTCTGTTTCTGCATTCGCCTTTCTCAAACGTAGGATTGTTGCTGTTAACGGATTAAGGGTAATGCTATTTTCCGTAAACGCCACACCTTTTGGATTCAAGATAGCATCGACACCTGCGGTATCGGCGTCAGCAAGAACTTCTGCGTTCAACAAAGCTTTGTAATCATCTGACAAGACAAAGTCACGCGCTTTGCTATCAGCATTGACAAAGACTGCATAGATGTCACCATTACTTGCTTGTGTTTGGTAAGCGATAATCAAATCTTCTTGACCAACTCCATTTTCATTTGGAATGGTGATGAGTTTGACCTTGCTATCAACATCAGCTTTTGTCTTAAGGGTAAAGGCATCTGTTGAACGACGAAGAGCGATGAGCCCTTTGGTATAAGCTTGCGTTTTAGCATTTTCTGGGTAAACCTTGCCGTCAGTTGCTTTTGCCCAATCAAAATGATTAATAGCATCCGTAGAATCGTAAGAATCACTGATAAAGTAAGGATAAACAAATAGTGTGCCATCAGCGTTTGTTAGCAAATCTGATTTTGCTGGGACTTGATCAGTTGCTACTGGTGTCTTATAAGCTTCATCACGGAATTGTTTGGTACGACCATATTCTTGACCAGAATGGATGAAGGCTGTTCCTTGAGAAGTCAAGATAATAAGATTTCCCAAGCGTTGACGACGTAAAATTTCAGCTTCATTTTCTGCTACTGATGGGTCTTTGTGGATTGATTTAGCAATAATATCGTGAAGGGTTAAATTATCGTGAGCCGCAATGTATTGGATTACATCACCTGGATCATCCGCTGTGAAATTATTCGGCTGAGCCTTTATGCTATTAAAGAGCTCTTGCAAATTTTTAACCCCACCTGTAATAAAGCATGGTGCACCTTCACTTGGATACCCTGATTTAAGGAGATTACGAATATCATCAGAGAATGAAGCCACACTGTCTGTGTGTGCCATCCAAGTTTGGTCAGCAGGTTGACGGCTATCATTGGCATCACCAGCATAAGTAATCCAACCTTCACCAAGCATGATAACATTTGGATTCAAAGCTTTTGCTTTGTCATAAGCCATTTGAACAGTCTCAGCATCCAAGTCACCCATCATATCCAAACGGAAGCCATCCACTTTAAATTCTTTTGTCCAATAAGCAATTGAATCAAGCACCATACGTCGTGTCATATAGTGAGTTGTTCCTGGGCGACCACCACCAAAGCTTGTCTTAGCCTTGCCATCAGCTTCCATGAAGTGATAATAATTTGGTTCCAAATCTTCAAGAATAGCAAGGTCAGCTGTATGGTTATAAACGACGTCTAGGATAACTCCCATGCCACGTTTGTGAATTTCATTAATCAAGTTTTTAAATTCTTCAATACGTTTTGCTGGGTCAGCTGGATTTTCAGAATACATCCCTGTCAAAGCAAAGTAACTTTGTGGGTCATAACCCCAGTTGTAGTTTGTATTACTTGAGGCATAATCTGTTAAGCGCTTGTTATTCATCACTTCGTTAACGTAGTAATAACTCATAACAGGAAGCAATTGAATATGAGTGACACCCAGGCTTTGAAGATAATCCAATTTTTCAGCAAACGCTGCAAAGGTACCAAATTGATTGCGAAGTTCTTCTGAAATAGCTGTATCTGACGTAAAGTCACGCACGTGCGCTTCGTAGATAATAGCATCTTCACGATCTTTGTAGCCCTTGATATTTGCATAAGTCAAGTCTTGATTGCCAATAGCACTAGTATCAACAATAGCTGCCTTAGCCACTTTATAAGATGGATCAGTTCCAATCAAATCACTATTCCACTCAGCTAATGATTTAGCATAAGGGTCAAGTGCCAGAACAGTCTCTTTTCCGCGAGTGATTTCATAGTGGTAATAATAGCCACGATAATCACTAATACCTAAACCAAGACTTGATGTTAAGCTAGCTGACCATTGACCTTTATCCCCTTTAGTCATAGCAATTTTGCCAACGACTTTGGTTTGGTCATTCTTATCATAAAGAACAACAGAAACGTTATCTGCATTTGGTGACCAAACGGTCAAATCAACACGCACTCCATTATCAAAAACACGTGCTCCTAAATCACCATCGTAAGCATACTTAGAATCTGTGTATTGCCAACTTTGCTGTGCTTGGTATTGATCGCCATTGTAGCTTACTGTATAGAGACCGTCACTTGAAAAATCACCTTCGATAATAACTTTATTACTTGCCTTATCGAGAGTAATATCTGTAATAGCAACGACATTGCCAGCTTTATCAGTCACTTTAAGATTTTCTAGAAGTTCAGCTTTATCGGCGTCTGCTAGATTGCTGATAATAGCGACAAGTTCTGATTGACTAATTTGTTGTGCGGATGTTAAGCGAATAGTGCTTACAAAATATGGATTCGTATAAATGGTCTTATCCTCGTCTTTCAAGAAAATTTGTGTTTGATTAGCTAAATCCTTAAAGGTGTAATTGTCTGGTTGAATCTTAGCCGCATCGCCTTCTTTTGATTCATCAAGGAGCAAGAAACCAATCTCATTAAAATCGGCTAGTGGCACATCGATATAAGCACCGTATTTGCCAAAATTTTCAAAATCAACACCATCAGGCCAAGAACCTAAGCGACTAGTAATGGAACTGTCTGCACTTCCCCACAACCAAATTGCCAAATTCTTGTAATTACTATCACTACGATAGTAATTAATACGGATTTTTCCTTTTTCAAGTGGGGCGTAATAGTTAGCATTATAATCCTCATCAAACCAAACTTCATTCATGTCCTGGCTGATAAGATTCACCACCTTTTCCCCTGAAACATTCTCACCACTAGTATTATTGATGAGCAACCCAACTTTGTGACGATTACCATTGACCAATTTCACATCGATGTAATAACCGTAAGCGTCGTGTTTAAGATTAGAAAGATTAATCGCACCATTTGGCCAAGATTCAGAGGGATGTTCGACATCTTCCCAAGTCCACAAACCAAGACTTGCCAAATCATCTGATGGCAAGGTCTTAAAATGAACGCGCAGCGTATTTTCAGCAATTGGCTCTTCTTCTGTCTGAGCGATAAAAGCTTGTATAATAGCACCTGCAGACACTTTTAGCAACATGGTACCACCTTTTGAAATGGCTGGCGCTTCAATATCAAGATAATACTGACCGTCTTGTCCAAGAAGAGCTTGATAAGTCGTTCCTGTGTAATAATCAGTCACCGTTGCTGCCTCAGATAAAAGTAAGTGAAGTTTTTGTGACTGGTCTTTCAAATTATACAAAATATAAGCTGCATCTGAATCATTTGCTCGTTTGGCAAGAAGCCAGCCTTGGCTATCATTAACTGCTACTGTACTGTGACTACCACGCGCCAACAATTCACTGTTATCACGACGGAAGGCTAATAATTTTTGATAGTGTTCTAAAATTGCATTTCCAGCCACGTCGTCCCAGTCGAACTCATAACGATTATCATAATATGGCCAGTTATTAGCACCAGATTGACCTAATTCTTCACCGTAATAAATGACTGGCTGTCCTTTGGCTGTTAGTAAGAGCGTCGCTGTTAGTTTTAGTCTATTTAAATCGCCACCAATACTGTACAAGAAACCATCTTCATCATGACTTCCAAGAAATTGCGCCAAGGTATAGGCACTTGTGAGCACATCATTTCTGGCAATCAATTCATCATTTGCTTCTTTCAAGCGACCATTAACTAGCAACTTAGCAATATCTTTAAACCCAAAATCAAGCAAACTATCCATGCTACCAGTGCCTAAATCACCCTTGGTATCTTTGTAATTGGCACCCCAACTTTCTCCAACTAGATGGAAATCAGCATCTTTTAGCGCTAGCTCATTTTTGAAATACTGCCAAGTCGTATCATCAACGTGTTTAACAGTGTCGACACGAAAAGCATAAATTCTGTTTCCTTTGGCGGTTGTTGATTTTTCAAGCCAAGCTGTCTGCCAAGCAACTAATTGCTCACGAACAGCTGCATCTTCTGTCTTGAAATCTGGAAGACCTGATTGCGAGCCTTGGATATCATCACCTTTGTCTTCTTCTGGCGTGCGCACCATTCCGGTAAATTTATCTTCCGTACCATAACCCGAATGGTTAAGCACCACATCGACAATGATGTTAATGCCACGTTCATCAGCTTGGTCAATTAACTCATGGAAATCATCAAGTGTGCCAAGATGCGGATTAAGCTTTTCAAAATCATCTGCCCAATAACCATGGTAGGCATAATATTCTTTACCAGCTTCTGTGCTAACATCTTGCGGAATATTATCCACAATTGGGGTAACCCAAATACTTGTCACACCAAGTTGTTTGAGGTAATCAAGCTTTGCAGTCACCCCTTTAAAGTCTCCACCTTTATAAACACCAGCTTGATTAACTGCGCCAGCGTAATCTTGATGATATGGGTTGTCATTACTTGGGTCTCCGTTATAAAAGCGGTCAGTTAACATGAAGTAAATTACTTGTTCATCCCAGTCTACTTCTCCAGCTTGTTTAACACGTTTCGTTACCGTAACTGATACTGTTGTATCGTAATAACCGTTATCCTTATCAAAGACTCGAACTGGTAAGTCATAAGTTCCTGGCTGAGTATCTGACGTTGCTGTAATTGTGACACGATTGAGCTCTGGCGAAATCTCAATAACCCCACCACCGATTTGTGCGGTATCAATTTGCATGCGTGTAATCTCAACATTTTCTGGATTAGTAACTGTCACATCAATTAAATCAGTTTCATTATAATTAAAAGGACGATAGCTACTTGCTGATACTGAAATATTATGGACTCCAGGTGTCGCTTTTGAAAAATCTTGTCCTGTCACCGTAGCAATATAGTACGGATTGGTATAAACAGTCGCATCATCATTATGCAAGAAAATTTGACTATGAATGTCACGATCAGAAAAACTCATATCAAGCGTTTTATTGCCAGCTTTTTCTGGGTCATTTTGATTGACCAATAAAAAACCAATATTTGAATCTAATAATTTTGACAAAGGTAAGTCGATGTAGCGACCATAAGCACCTTCCTGAGTGAAATCAAGAGCATCTGATGGCCATGCACCAAATTGCCCAGCTACATCGCCCCAAGCCCAGAGACCCCAACCGTCATAATTACCATCATCACGCTTATAATTAATCCGAATAATGCGATCATCTGCCAACAGCTTATAGCTGTAAGTCATAAAATCAGACGTAACCCAAACTTCATTTACATCTTTTGATAAAGGTTTAATACTTTGGTCAGAGTCGCTAGTTTTCTCGCCATTTTTAAGAAGGAGGTAACCAATATCACCGTGACTGGCTGCCTGTCTCACATCAATATAATAACCAAAATCATCTTTTTGATTTGCTGAAAATGGCGTTGCCGCTGCAGGCCAATTATTGCCATCAGACGGTTCAGCTACGGCTCCCCAAGTCCACAAGTCATACTGAGTGTAATTATCATCCGTAACTGCTTGGAAATGCATACGAATCGTATCTTCAGCAATTGGAGGATTTGACACTTGATTATCAGGTTGAGAAGATTTTAGGAGATTCACCTGATTGCTGTTTTCAGCACTTGTTACTGTTTTTACATCAGCAATTTCAGCTGTTGCTGCTGTTCCTTGAACCTCTTGTGTCTGTGAAATAACTTCTTGAGGCTGTGACTCTGGCTCAGTTTCTTCTACCACTGGACTCTCTGGCTCAGTTGATTGACTTTCGCTATTATCAACTACGTCAGAAGCATTAACTGTTTCAATCGTTTGATTAACATCAACGGCTTTCTCTGACTCAAGAAGCGCCTCGCTGCTATCATCTGGAGAAGACGTCTCACTGACTACTTCTGAAGTAGCTGCTTGAGCAGTAATCTGATCCGCTGAAACGCTTGTTAATCCAGCACCCCAAAACAAAGCTGTTGCAATTGCAACCGAAGCAACACCAACTTTTAGCTTACGAATCCCAAAGTACTCCCGCTTTTCTGGGAAAGAAAGCCGACTCACCTTTTTCATAGAAGACCTCCGTCTTAAAATTAGTAGTATTTTATGCTTTCAGTATACAAAACACTTTATGTTTTTGCAAGCGTTTTCGTAAAATAAATTTCGTTTTTAGGCAATAAATTCTAGTTTATTCCTAACACATCACCCATAATTAGTGCAATCGATTGCTTTTAAGGATATAAAGAAAAAGTAGGAAATATTTTCCTACCTCTTCTGCTTAGTAATTTGTGATTTCTAGTCGGTCGTGAACGTTACTTTTTTTGCCTTGGCGAGCTTTCAAAACAGCTTCTACATCCTCAGTTGTAACACCAATTTCAACTAGCATGACAGCCAAGTGATACAAAACATCTGCCGTTTCATTTGCGATTTCATCTTTGTCAGCATTTTTAGCAGCGATAACAACTTCAGTTGCTTCCTCACCAACTTTTTTCAAAATCTTATCCAAGCCTTTGTCAAAAAGGTAATTAGTGTAAGAACCTTCTTTAGGATTTTCTTTACGGTCTAAGGCTTCTTTATAAAGTGTTTCTAACATAGTTTTCCTTTCTATAAAATATCATTGAAGAAACAGCTGTAAGCACCTGTGTGACAAGCTGCTCCTTCTTGTTTTACAGCTACAAGTAGCGTGTCACAATCACAATCGGTTTTAATGGATTTGACATATTGATAGTGACCACTTGTTGCTCCTTTGTGCCAAAGTTCATTGCGCGAACGACTCCAGTAGTGCATTTGCTTGGTTTCCAAGGTCAAACGGTACGCTTCTTCATTCATGTATGCCAACATCAAAACTTGACCAGTCTTATAATCAGTGACAATGACCGGAAGAAGACCATCTTGTTTGGCAAAATCAAGTTTAATATCACTCATCGTCTCACCTCAATTCCAGCTTCAGCCATAGCTGCTTTAGTATCTGCAATCGATACCTCGCCATAATGAAAAATAGAAGCAGCTAAAGCACCTGTAGCCGTTGTCTTTTCAAAGACTTCAACCATGTGCTCAATATTTCCAGCACCACCTGAAGCGATAATAGGAACATTCACCACATCAGCAACAGCGTTTAACATTTCCAAATCAAAGCCAGATTTTGTGCCATCTTTATCCATGCTAGTTAGAAGAATTTCGCCCGCACCAAGACTGACTACTTTTTTAGCCCACTCAATCAAATCAATACCAGTGTCTTTGCGACCACCAGCAACATAGACATGCCAAGTGCCATCTGCTTCCTTACGAGCATCAATAGCTGATACCACACACTGATTACCAAACTTTTCAGCACATTCTTTGATGAGTTGTGGATTGGCAACAGCCGAGGAATTAACAGCTACTTTATCGGCACCTGCTTTTAGCATTTTATTCATATCCTCAACAGAACGAATACCACCGCCGACTGTAAAAGGAATAAAAACTTGGTCCGCAACACGTCTTACCATATCAACTGTCGTATCACGTTTTTCATGCGTTGCTGTGATATCCAAGAACACCAATTCATCACATCCAGCTTCATAATAAGCACGCGCTGCATCAACTGGGTCACCAACATCCGTTAAATTAACAAAATTAACCCCCTTGACCACACGTCCATCTTTGACATCAAGACATGGAATAATGCGTTTTTTCAGCATAAGCTATCCTCCAAAAGCTTTCAATTCTTCAAGACTAATGTTGCCATTATAGTAAGCTTTACCGACGATTGTTCCAGCAACTCCGATTTCCTGCAATTTCACCAAGTCAGACTGTTCAGCAATACCACCTGAAGCAATGACTTTAGCTGTTGTCAACTCAGCCACCAAGCGCTCATAGTGTTCAAAATTAGGTCCTGTTAGTGTCCCATCTCGATCAACATCTGTGTAGACAAAGAGAGTCACCCCAATTTTTTCCATGGCTTTAGCTAAGCTGATGTAATCAACATTACTTGTTTCAAGCCAACCTTCTGTAGCCACCATGCCATTCTTGGCATCGATACCGACAACGATTTTGTCACTACCAAATTTTTCCAAAGCAGCTTTGACAAAGTCTGGATTTTTCACGGCCATTGAACCAATGATCACACGGTCAATACCTACCGCAAGATAATCTTCAATCTGTTCAAGCGTGCGAATACCGCCACCAACTTCCACACCAAGTCCAGATTCTTTTTTCAATTTGGCAATCAAATCACGGTTTGTAGCTCGTCCATCAAGAGCTCCATCTAAATCAACAACATGAATAAAATCAATGCCAGCTTGCGCAAAGATTTTAGACTGCCCAATAACATCAGGGTTAACAACAGTCTTTTGATTAAAATCACCTTTAAAAAGACGAACTGCCTGTCCTTCTTTGATATCAATCGCTGGAAGAATCTGCATATAAAACTCCTTTTCTCTTTTAAAATGCTACCCAAAAACTGTGAAACTTATTTCTCACACAGTGCAATAAATTTTTTTAGAATTCCTAAGCCCACATCACCAGATTTTTCTGGGTGGAACTGGGCACCATAAACATTGTCCTTGTGAATCATAGCTGGCACATCAATGCCATAATTTGCAGTCACATCGATGTATTCTTTTGGAACATCTGTAAAATAACTGTGAACAAAATAAACAGACTGTCCTTCAAGACCATCTGTTAAAGGACTTTCATGTTTAACTGTTAAATTATTCCAGCCCATGTGGGGCACTGGCATGTTTTTGGTTGCTTTGATTTCTCTACAAACACCTGGAATAAAACCAAGTCCTTTTGTTTCTTGATGTTCTAAACCAACTTCTGTCAAGACTTGCATTCCAAGGCAAATACCAAGTAGCGGTGTTCCTTTAGCAACTGCTTCTTTAATTACTGGCACCAAACCACGCTTAGTCAGCTCGGCCATGGCAGCTGGATACGCTCCAACACCAGGTAGTATAAAACCTCTAGCTGCTAAAATTTTTGTCGGGTCACTGGATAATTCAGCCTGAACACCAATTTTTTTCAAAGCCCTTAAGACATTAGCAGTATTTCCTGCATCATAATCAATTACAATAATCATTAGCTAAGTTATCAAACCTTGCAAACGCCACTAAATAAGAGTGCTTCGGCTGACTTTCCTTTCTAGTTTTAATTACAGCAAACCTTTTGTTGAGTTAACCCCGTGAATTTCTGGGTTAATGGTAATAGCTTCACGAAGAGCTCGGCCAGTTGCTTTGAACAAACTTTCTGATTTGTGGTGGTTATTTTTGCCATGTAAAATCTTCAAATGCAAATTCATTTGAACATTAAAAGCAAAGGCTTGGAAGAATTCTTCTACAAGCTCTGTATCAAAGTTGCCAAGTTTTGGATTATCGAACTCACAATCAAAAACAAGGTAGCTACGTCCTGACAAATCAAGGCTTGCCATTCCAAGTGTTTCATCCATTGGCACAAATGACGTTCCGTAGCGATTGATACCAGACTTATCTCCCAAAGCTTCTTTCAATGCTTGACCTAGCACAATTCCAACATCTTCAACCGTGTGGTGACTATCCACATGAAGGTCTCCATCTGCTTTTACCACAAGAGACATGCGGCTGTGTCTGGCAAAAAGAGTCAACATATGGTCAAAGAAACCAACACCAGTATCAATAGAAACTGGCTCTTGGGCATCAAGATTAAGGCTCAATTTAATTTTAGTTTCAAAGGTATTACGTTCAATCTCTGCTTGTCTCATAACAACTCCTTTTTGATACTTTTATCTATCTGCTTTGACTATCTAAAATATCAATCACTTTATACAAATTTGCTTCATTAATTTGGTAAGGGGCTTCTTTTCGCACAACTGGTTTGGCACAAAAGGCAATTCCGATACCAGCTGTTTTAATCATTGGAAGGTCATTAGCTCCATCTCCCATAGCAATGGTTTGACTTAAGTCTAAGCCATTTTCAGCTGCCCATTCAATAAGGCTTGCTTTTTTAACATCTTTGGTAACCACATCACTAAGCACTTTTCCTGTCAAAAGTCCATCTTTAACTTCTAAACGATTAGCTTTAACATAATCAATACCGATGCGCTTAGCCAAGACATCAACAGTTTCATGAAAACCACCTGATACCACGGCAACTTTATAACCACGATGATGAAGTTCAGCCACCAATTTTTCAGCCCCATTTGTAAAATGCATGCGAGCTAAAACTTTATCAAAAATCGTCTCTGGCAAGCCTTTTAGGAGACCCACACGTTCATCCAAAGCTTGTTTGAAATCTAGCTCGCCATTCATAGCACGCGCTGTAATATCAGCAATCTTTGTACCAACACCTGCTTCTTCACCAAGCAAGTCAATTCCTTCTTCTTGGATGAGTGTAGAATCTACATCCATCACTAGCAATCCTTTTACTTTAGTCATGGCGCACCTCGATTGCTTTAGCATGAGCCTGCAAACCTTCGGCATAAGCAAGTGTTGTAATATCGTGACTAGCCGCATTGACAGCTGCTTTTGAGTACTGCATGTACTGAATTCGTTTCACAAAATCATGCACTCCAAGAGCTGATGAAAAACGACTGGTACTTGTTGTTGGCAAGACGTGGTTTGCTCCAGCATAGTAATCACCAATCGGTTCACTGGTGAAATGACCCAAGAAAACTGAACCTGCATTTTGTACTTTATCAAGATAATCATAAGCATTATCCATAGCCAATTCCAAGTGTTCTGGTGCCACTTGGTTCATCAAATCAAACATAGCATCAACCGAATTTGCAATGATAATGCAACCGTTATTTTCAACTGATGGGCGAGCAATGTTTTCACGTGGCAAACGTTTAAGTTGCTCTTCAATCTCTACCTCAACAGCTTCAGCCAATTCAGCCGAATCAGTTACCAAAATCGCGCGAGCACGCACATCGTGTTCAGCTTGAGAAAGCAAATCTGCAGCAACGTATTTAGGATTTGCTGAACTATCGGCAATCACTCCAATTTCTGATGGTCCTGCAATCATGTCAATTCCAACAAGACCGTAAACCATTTTCTTGGCTGTCGCAACAAAAATATTTCCAGGTCCTGTAATTTTATCAACACGAGGAATCGTTTCTGTCCCATAAGCAAGAGCCGCTACCCCTTGAGCACCACCAACTTGAAATATCTTATCGACACCAGCAAGTGATGCAGCCACCAAAATAGCAGGTTCAAAATGTTTTTGCGGTGGGGTAATCATGATAATTTCCTTAACACCAGCAATCTTCGCAGGAATCACATTCATCAAAACTGACGATGGGTAAGCTGCTGTCCCACCTGGCACATAAACACCAGCTCGTTCAATTGAACGAATCAATTGACCACGAATAACACCATCAGTCGGTTGGTCTTCAAAACCTGATTCCAATTGTTGTTTGTGATAACTTTCAATGTTTGCTTTCGCGTTTTTGAGAGCTATCAAGACTTCTGGATTAATCTCCTCAAAAGCTTGGTCAATCAAATCTTGACTCACTTCAAAGTCATCCAAAGCAATCTTGTCGAATTTCTCAGAATAAACTTTTAAAGCTTTATCTCCATTTTTCTTGACATCTTCCAAAATTTGACGGACTGCATCATCGACGTCAAGGTTTTCTTTACTTAATTCGAGTTGTTCTTGATAGAGAATTTTTGAAATTTCTTCTGTCGTTCCTGTTAAAACTTTCATTTAAAAGCTACCTCCTCATTTCCAACGATACTTTCCAATTTCTGGATAAATGGCATGATTTCTGGATTATTTTTCAAAGCTGCCTTATTGACAATCAGACGAGCTGATATACGACAAATGTCTTCATAAACCTTGAGACCATTGGCAACCAAAGTATTTCCTGTTTCTACGATATCAACAATAGCATCCGCTAAGCCGATAACTGGAGCAATTTCGACACTTCCTTGAATTGAAATAATTTCAACATCTTCGCCTTTTTTATTAAAATAATCAGTAGCAATTGTTGGATATTTTGTGGCAATACGCTTACGCTTGTGATCATGTGGCTTGTAAGCGTCCGTTGAAGCAACAGAAAACTTACACAACCCAAAATTCAAATCAAGCATTTCAAGGTAACCAATCGGATGCTCAATAAGCAAATCTTTTCCGACAACCCCAAGATCAGCAACACCATGTCGAACATAAGTTGTCACATCGGGTACCTTAACAAGCAAAAAGCGGAATTTCTTATCCGGACTTTCAAAAATTAAGTTACGTCCCTTATTCGCCATAAAAGACATATCAAAACCAGCTTTTTCCAAAAGTTTGACGGTATCTTTTTCAATACGTCCTTTGGTCAAAGCAATCGTAATTTGATTTTCCATCAGGCACCTCCTTCTAAACTATCGTGTACTGCTTGGTAAATGGCATCAATATCTACTGCCCAACCAACCGCTGTTAATTTTTTAGCCCCAAAACGTTCAAATAACTTGTCATAGCGTCCACCTGAAGCAAAAGCATCAGGAACCTTATCTCCAAAGACTTTGAACATGACACCAGTGTAGTATGGCATAGATGGAATTTGAGCTAAATCAATATGACTCTCAGGTAAAATATCAGAGACCTGTGCCAACAAATCTTCCAAATCAGTCAAAGCAGCTAAGATTGCCTTATTTTTAACAAGCTTATGGGCTTTACTAAGTACTTGATGACTTTCACCGAAAAGGTAAGGCAAATTTTTCAAAAAATCATCAAACTCACTTGGATATTTCTTCGTTAACTCATTTAATTGCGTAATATTTTTGTCTTTTAGTGCCACATCCAACTCTTTTTCCGCTGCAGCTGGTAGATTCAAATTTTCAAAAATCGTTTGTAAAATACCAGCGTGTGAAAATTCAAATTGATAAGATGGGATATCTGCTTTATCAAGCGATGCTTTCGCTGAAGCAATGGCTTCATAAACCGCATCCTTAGCTGGATAACCAACGATTTCAATTCCAGCTTGTGTGTGTTCATTCATCAAACCACGCATTTCCTCGTTGTATTTGAAGACCTTGCCAGAATATGAAAATTTAATCGGTGTTTCAACTTGAGTTGAAGCAATAACACGTCCAATCTGACTAGTAATATCCGGACGAAGAGTTAACAGTTCGCCACTTTTATCAAAAAAATTATAATTATTTTTACTAAGCGTATCACTGAAGACTTCAAAATGTTCCAAGGTCGGTGTTTCAATACGGTTAAATCCCTGACTCATCAAGAAATCACTGATATCTCGTTCAATTTTGTAGGTTACACGTACGCGTTTGAACAGTTTATCGTGCATGCCTACTGGTAAAGTCGTCTTTTTCATTCCATCACTCCTCAAATCATTTCAAACAAACAGCCAAGAACTTTTTAATCGCCTTGAGCACTTCTTCCATTTCATCTTGACGCCCGATAGAAATGCGCAAGTAATTTTTAATGCGTTCAACTTTTGGGAAATAACGCACATAAATATTTTTAGCTTGTAAGTAGTCAAACAGTAAGGCTGCGCCGTTATCTGGACATTCTACTAAGACAAAATTTGTCTTTGATTCTAAAACCTTAAAGTCTAAAAATCTCAACTCTTTTGCAAACCAATCTCTGGTTGCCATGATTTTTTGGCAAGTGTCTTCATAATAATCCCAAGATTCAACAGCTGCAAGCGCTAATTTTTCAGCAATCAAATCAACATTATATGGATTAACGGAATTCTTAACCGCATTAATCACCGCCATTAATTTTGGACTTCCCAAACCATAACCAACTCGCAAACCAGCAAGGGAAGCATCTTTTGAAAATGTCCGTGTGATAAAGACATTCTCATATTTTTTAAGAAATGGCAGAGCACTTTGACCACCAAAGTTAATATAAGCTTCATCAATAATGACGACCACGTCTTGATTAGCACGAATAATCTTTTCAAGCTCATCAAGCGATTTATAAATGCCAGTTGGCGCATTAGGATTGGTGATGATAATTCCTCCATTGTCAGCAATGTAATCACTAGAGTCAATCTCAAACTGCTCATTCAATGGAATTTCATGGTAATTGACATGATACAAATCCGCCCAAACCTTGTAAAATCCATAAGTTAAATCAGGAAACAAAACCGGATCATCACTATTAAAAAATGCTAGAAATGCCATGGATAAAATATCATCTGAACCATTACCAACGATAATCTGATCAGGTTCAAGACCGTGTTGCTTAGCAAGCGCAATGCGTAGTGATTTTTGATCCAAGGTCGAATATTTTCGCAATTGATGGACATCAAACTGTGAAAAAACTTCTGCTACTTTTGGACTTGGTCCATAAGCATTTTCATTTGTATTTAGTTTAATTAAATTTTCACCGCTTGGTTGGCTTCCGGCAACGTAAGGTTCAATTTCTCTCAATCCTTTAATAGTTGTCATAATAAGATCCTTTCTATTTTCTGATATAAAAAAGACGCCCTCGCAAAAAAACTTTGCAAGGACGTTAACAACGTGGTTCCACCTTTGATTCAACAGCAAGTCACCTTAACTGCTCTCATGAAGTACTAGACTTCTAATCCGTAACGTGGATCCATCCGTCGTGCACTACTAGCTAGAAGCATTCGCACACGCACTCAAGAATGTGTTGCCTAAGGATTGCATGCTTTTCTCACCACCAAGCACTCTCTGTCTGTTGTCTTAGGCTTTTTCTATCATCGCTTTTTTATATTAAAACTATTTTACAAGAAAATTCTGAAAATATCAAGCTAAATTTTTAGAATCTTTATATTTATACCCAAAATTTTGCCAAATTTCAAGTTCAAATTAGCCAGCCTGTAAAAACTCTTTAGGAGATTTATAATTGAATAGTTTCTTTGGATAGTTGTTAATCCAGTTTTCAATAAATGCGACTTGTTGTTGAGTCGCATTTTTGCTTCCCTTAGGTAACCAACGCCGGATGAGTCTATTATGATTCTCATTAGTACCACGCTCCCAAGAAGAATACGGGTGGGCATAATAGATATGAGTAGGGTTAAAAACTTCTGCTAAACGACTGAACTCAGCCCCGTTATCAGCTGTGATAGAATTCATTTGATAATCCTTGAGGATTGCTTTCAGAGCTTGATTGACTGAAACCGCGGACTTATCGGGAATGACTCGAATGATTTGATAACGACTCTTTCTATCGGTTAGAGTCAACAGACACTCGTTTTTTGCCCGTGTTTGAATAACCGTATCAATTTCAAAATCACCGATATTCTCACGCTTATTAATGCTTTCTGGT
>SKEK01000016.1_pt1 | contig 108368 bp, 90 predicted proteins | sample 4826761 | NCBI WGS metagenome assembly SKEK01 (sample SAMN11008811, study PRJNA524170) | human gut metagenome | biome: Human fecal sample; material: Feces; isolation source: fecal sample from pouch patient p32 | host: Homo sapiens | place: Israel: Tel-Aviv | collected 2015-10-13 | reverse complement strand
GGCGGCCAGTTTGGACCTTAGTTCGGGGTGGGCGACGAGGTGGTCGCCCAGGGCTGTGGAGCCGCCGATGAGTGACAGTAGTCGGACGCGGATGGCTGGGTCCCTGCGGATGGCGCGATCAAGGGCGTCGTAGTCCTCACCAAGGGCTGATTTGAGCCGGACTGCGGTGTTGAGGGCGAGGTCTACGTCGCCAGCCCCCGATAGTGCCCAGAGTATATCGAGGGAGTCTTCGTTGAGCCAGCCGAGGGATTCGAGGTCTGCGGTGGCTGTGGGGCTGGTCAGTCCGAGGGCCGCGTTGGTGGGCAGTGTTCGGCGGGTGGTGCGTGAAGAGTACATGCGGTGCCTAGTAATGCAGGTTGGTTTTCAGTTCCCATTGGGTGATTTGCGACTGGTAGTCGTTGATTTCACGCCATTTGTTACGCAGGAAGTATTCGAAGACGTGCTCCCCTAGGGTGTCGGCGACCAATTCGGATTGTTCCATGAGTCGGAGGGCTTGGTCGAGGGAGGTTGGTAGTTCGGTGTATCCCAGTGCGAAGCGTTCACGGCGGCTCAGCGCTGATACGTCACCTTCCGCGGGTTCGGGCAGGGTGTAACCCTCGGTGATTCCTTTGAGGCCTGCGGCGAGCAGGACGGAGAACGCGAGATAGGGGTTGCAGCCACTGTCGGGGCTTCGGACTTCAACGCGTCGGGATTCGACCTTGCCGGGGCGGTAGGTCGGCACACGCACCATGGCAGATCGGTTGGACACACCCCATGTTGCTGCTGGGGGTGCTTCGTTACCGAACATCAGGCGCTTGTAGGAGTTGACCCATTGGTTGGTGATGGCCGAGATTTCTGGGGCGTGGTGGAGGATGCCTGCGATGAAGTGTCGTGCGGTCGAAGAGATGTTGTATTCGTCGTCAGGGTCGTGGAAGGCGTTGATGTCGCCTTCGAACAGCGATATGTGGGTGTGGATGCCGGAGCCTGCGTATTCGGCGAAGGGTTTGGGCATGAAGGTGGCGGCTACCCCGTTGGCGATGGCGACCTGTTTGATCAGGAATCGGAAGGTCATGATGTGGTCAGCCATGGTCAGCACGTCGGCGTGGCGCAGGTCGATTTCTTGTTGGCCGGGGGCTGTTTCGTGGTGGGAGAATTCGACGCTGATGCCCATCGATTCAAGGGCTTGGATAGCTTGCCTGCGGAACTGTGGGGCCAGGTCGTTGACGGATTGGTCGAAGTATCCGCCGTTGTCGGTGGGTTCTGGGCGTAGGCCACCAGTGTTGAGTGTTTTGAGTAGGTAGAACTCGATTTCGGGGTGGACATAGCAGGTGAAGCCTTCGTTGGCGGCGGCGCGTACTTGGCGGCGCAACACTTGCCGGGGGTCGGCCCAGGATGGTTGCCCGTCGGGCATAGCGATGTCGCAGAACATGCGGGCGGTGTGTGGCTCGGTGCTGCTGGGCATCAGTTGGAAGGTAGAGGGGTCGGGCAGCGCGATGGTGTCCGCTTCGCTGATACGCGAGTAGCCTTCGATTGCTGAGCCGTCGAAACCGATGCCTTCCCCGAAGGCGCTTTCTAGCTCTGCCGGGGCGACGGCCACGGATTTGAGTGTGCCGAGAATGTCTGTGAACCACAGTCGGACGAAGCTGATGTCTTGTTCTTCAACGGTGCGGAGCACGTATTCCTGTTGGCTATCCATGGGTACTAATCTATCTCTATACTGGCTGCTGTGGGGGTCGGCCCGATCTTTTGGGGTTTTTTAATGTCTGTTGATTTTTATCGTTCTGGTCGTTTGTTTTTGCCTGATGGCTCGTGTTTGTCGGAGTTTTTATCCTCCGAGCTTTGGAGTTGTTTGGTGACTTTTGTGCGCCGGGGCGGGTGGACTGCTGGGGATTTCTCTCATGTTTTTGGCGCGAAGGGCCAGTTCATTGCTTTGGTGTGGTTTGATGACGTCGCGTCGGCGTGCGGTAGCGCTGCTGTGGTTGCCGACTGGCGTCGGGGCTTGCAGTGGTCTCGGGTGCTTGATAAGTCGGGGCAGCGGGCTGTGCTGAAGGGTGGGGAGAAAGCGTGGTGGGCGTTGGCTGATCGTCTGCGTCGTACGTGGCCTCTTCACGAGTGGGAGGTGCAGGATCAGTTGGCTGCGGATCCTAGTGTGTCGAAGGTTCGCGATCGGGTGTTGAGTTTGTTGCGTAAGGCGGAGTCGACGACGTTTGCGGCGGAGGCTGAGGCTTTGGTGGCGAAGGCTCAGCAGTTACAGCAGCAGTATGTTTTGGATGGGCTGGTTGCTGAGGGTTTGTCTGCGGAAACGATTCGCACACATCGGGTGTGTATTAGTGGGCCGTATATTAAGCATCGTTTCCGCTTGTTGGGGGGTGTGGCTCGGGCGAATGGGTGTCGGGCGATTTTGGTGCACCCGTTGGGTTTAGTGTCGGTTGTTGGTGAGCCAGAGTCGTGCGCTCATACGGCGCAGATGTATGAGTCTTTGCAGGTGCAGTGCGATTACTACATGTCAAAGGATCCTCGGGCGGAGCAGGCGCGTATGGATAAGCAGCTTGCGCCGTTCAAGCGTAGTTTTTTGTTGGCTTATGCTGCTCGGATTTCTACCTTATTGTCTGAGGTCAATGAGCATGCGTTACCTGAGGATGAGGTTGCGCGTGCGTCAGCGGAGAAGGCGTTGGCGTTGCGTGGCACGGCGGTGGATCGGAAAGTGGAGGACTTGTATAGCAATCTTCGTTCCTCAAGCTTGGCGGTCAACAACTGGTCTGGTTATTCGGCGGGTGTTGACGCCGCGGAGCGTTCCCGGTTGGGCGGGGCTGAGATTGATGCCCAGAAATCTCTGGAGTCGAGCGCCTAGCTGCCCGGTGTTGCGCCAGTGCCTGGTAGAACGGGTGGTATGAGTGTCGAGTCGAACCTTGAGGTCGAGTTAAAGTTTTCTCCGGGGGATGCCGCAGTTCCGGATTTTTCTGCCGCGTCTGCCATTGATGCTGTGTCCGGGCCTGTGATTCGGCATTTGTCTGCTCTGTATTTCGATACGGCCGATGCGGTGTTGTCGCGCAATAAAATTACGTTGCGGCGCCGTACAGGCGGTAAAGACGACGGGTGGCATGTGAAACTGCCTGGTAATGGTGGTCGCGTGGAGTTGCATAGCCCTGCAACCCAGGGCGAGCAATCCCCTCCTGCGCAGCTGCTTGCCCATGTCGCTGATCTGGTGGGCGGCAGTGAGCTTGTGGAGGTCGCGCGCATCGATAATGAGCGCCACGAGTATGTGCTGATCTCTGGGGATTGCCCGGTGGTGGAGTTTGTTGATGACCACGTCACCGGCTACCACGAGGGCCGCAGCCGTTCGTGGCGGGAGTGGGAGTGCGAGCGTATCGGGGATTCACCCGCGGCGATCACTGCCTTTGATCAGGCCTGCGATGTTGTGCGTTCCGCGGGTGTGCCGGTATCTGTGAGCCCATCGAAATTAGCCCAGGCCCTAGCAATCTAGCCTGTTCAAACTATTTTTCCCAGGATGCTGGCTTGCCCCAGTTGTCGCCTTGCTCATCGTATTCGTCAGCGGCTTCGGTGCGTGCCTGTGCGGTTTCCAATGCTTCGCGGGCTGCTTGCTCGCTGTCGTAAGGGCCCATTCGGTGGGTTGCGTCGAATTCTAGGCCTTGTGCTACTTCGCCGGTTTGGGGGTTGAAGTACCACTTGTTGTCGAGGTCGTCCACGAGGGTGCCTTTCTGTTGTTCGTTGTACCCATCTGTGTGGGCTGCCGTGAATCATTGTAGTCGCCGCAGTTACTATGTAGGGATGGAGCGAGTCAACCAGATGGAGATCGTGGCCTCAGCGCCGGCGACGTTTAATGTCATCGGCGAGCACACTGATGCTGTTGGTGGGGTTGTGTTGATGGGTGTGGCGTTGCCGCGGGTTCGGGTTGCGGTGACGCGCACGACCAGCGGCGTGGTTGAGGTGTCCAGCAGCATCGATGGGATTGAGGATTGCTCTGCCCGGTGGGCGGAGTTGCCGATTACTGCTGCGGGGGCTGTCAGCGAGCACGCTGGCCCTCAGACCAACCTTGCGGCGCGTTTCGGTTCAATTGCGAACATGTTGATCAACAAGCAGTTGATCACTCGCGAGCACAACGGGTATGTCGTTGAGGTTTCTTCGGAGTTCCCTTTGGGCGTTGGCTTAGGCGTGGTCGAGGCCCTGGAGTGTGCGTTTGCGTTGGCGATTGTTCGCCCCCATGTTGATGATGACGACGCTCCCCTGCGCGCCAAGCTTGCGGAGGCGCTGGTAGACACAGCCACGTTGTTGCGTAAGCAATGTGATGACGCCGCATTGGTTGCGGCGTCATCGGATCCTCGCGAGCATGCGTCGGTACAACGTGTGCGCTACGAGGTTGCTTTGCGTAGCCCGGGCGGGGTGTCGGTGTTGGATTATCGGGATAAGTCGTTGACCACTGCCCCGCCGTTGGGTGATGTGGTTCCTGTTGTGGTCAATGCGTCGAAGCCACCTCAGCCCAGTGCCGAGTTGTCGCAGATGTGCCGCTTCCTTTTTGATGCCGCCCATGCCTATGGGGTGTCGGAGATTCGCCATGTTCCGGATGCTTCTCCGCGGGTAATTGAGTGGTTGACGGCTGTGCATTCGGTCAAGCCGGATTCTTCGGCTCCTGCCGTTCCTGTGGCTCAGCGGTGGTTGGATTTTCTTGATGGCGAGACGCAGCGTGCGCAGCAAACGGTTGCGTTGTTGCGTTCGCGGCGTCAGCGGGAGGCTGCGGATATGTTGCAGCAGAGCCATTGTGCGGTGGCTGAGGAGTTTTCCTTCCCAACGGCGGCAGATGCTGTGGGGCTGCTCGCTGCGGAGCGCGGTGCGGTGGCATACCGCGCAGCCCACGGTGGGCATAGTTGTGCGGTGATCGCGTATGTGCCTTCGGCTAGCGTTGATCGTTTTATTGCCGATGCAGAAGCCGGATTGAGCGTGCTTGCCTTGGATCCTGGTTCGCGGGCTGAGGTCGAGCACTGCGCTGTCTGCTAGCGCCACTGGGTTCTACCCATAGGGTTGGGGGGCGAATGAGTTAGCCGATAAGCCGGATTTTGTTCCCGTCAGCATACGTAGTGCTGACGGTGGCGAACATCCATCTAGGGCCGGCATGCGGCCTCGAGCGGCTCACCCATGGATACGGTAGACGAGCAGCCTGATCCATGCAGGCACACCGCGGTGGTGCGCCCTTTAGCCTTGCTCCCGGTGGGGTTTACCTAGCCACCTCAGTCACCTGAGGTGCTGGTGCGCTCTTACCGCACCTTTTCACCCTTACCCACTAGTGTTTCCACCGTGGGCGGTTTGTTTTCTGTGGCACTGTCCCGCAGGTCACCCTGGGTCACCGTTAGTGACCACCGTGCTCTGTGGAGTCCGGACTTTCCTCGAGTAAACACGCCGTCTGTGGGATACCCCGAAGGGCACCTCGCAGGGGTACGTGACTCGCGTTCGCCCTGGCTAACTCATTCGCGCTTCCACTATAGGGCTGCGGGTGGGGTGTGACAAGTACGTCCTAGGGGCGGGTGTTCATTGCTCGGAGGCAGGTGGGGCCGTCGGCGTAGAACTCGATGATGGTCAGCGAGGATAGGTCGATCTGCGTGCGGTAGTAGATCGCGGGGGCTGCGTCGAGGGCTAGTTTGATGAGTGCCTTGATGGGGGTGGCATGGGTGACGACAACGATGTTGGCAGGCCCGTGGGTGTCGGTGAGTTCCGCTAAAACACCTTTGATGCGTCGGGACACCTGGTTGAGGGATTCTCCCCCGGGTGGTGCGGCTGCGGGGTCGCTCAGCCACGTGCTGTGCAGCTCGGGGTCTTTGTCGTGGGCTTGGCCAAATGTCAGCCCTTCCCAGGTGCCAAAGTCCATTTCGTGCAGGTCATCGATGACCATGTAGTCGTCGGTAAGCATCTGGGCGGTTTGTTGCGCGCGTCGTGCCGGCGAGCATACGACGGCGTCAATTCCGCCGATTTTTTTCAGGTAGTCGGCGGTGCGTTGTGCTTGTTGGCGTCCGCGTTCTGTCAGTTCGGGCCCATCGCTTCCGGTGTCGCCGCTGTATCGGCCGTTGACTGATGCGTCGGTTTCTCCGTGGCGCCAGCAGATCAGGCGGGTGGGTGCTGACGTTGCGGGAGCTTGTGTTGTGGGCTGTGTTGCGTATGCCTTGTCGGTTTGGCCGTCGGTGCTGTCTTCGCGGATCTCGCCGATGTCCCGGCTGACGAATCCGACGGGGGCTCCTTTAGCTCCGGCGTCCATGGCTTGGTTGGCTAGTGCGTCGGCGGCTTTGTTTTTGGCGCGCGGTACCCAGGTGTAGCTGATGGAATCGAAGGTGGCGGCTAGTTTTTGTGCTTTGAGCGCCAGCTCCTTCATGTCGGGGTGTTTGACCTTCCAGCGCCCTGACATTTGTTCGATGACGAGTTTGGAGTCCATGAACACGTCGACGGCGGTGGCGCCGAGCTCGCGTGCGGCTTCCAGGCCGTTGATCAGGCTTAAGTATTCGGCGACGTTGTTGGTGGTTTTTCCACCGTAGTAGGCGATCGATCCTAGAACTCGTTCGCTGGGTACCTCGATGAGGACGGTGCCGGAGCCTGCGACACCGGGGTTTCCGCGGGATCCACCGTCGGCTTCGATGCGGATGCGCATTAGCTCCTCACCAGGTAGGTGCCGCATTCGGGGCAGGTGGGTAGTTCGTCGGCGGGTGCGTGGCGCAGGGCGCTGATGGTGGCTGGGGGCAGGATGAGGTTGCAGCCGTGGCAGCTGCGCCCTTGCAGTCGTGCGGCTCCGATGCCGGCGTCTTCGCGTTGTTGGTCGTAGGCGGCGAGAACATCGGGGTGGGTGTTGGAGAGGGTGCTGCGCAGTGCGTTGATTTGTTGGAGCCGTTGTTCGGCGTGTTCCTCTTGTGCGCGTTGTGCGGCTTCGAGTGCGCGGGTGGCTGCGGCGATTTTGTCGTCGAGTTCGCTGTGGTGGGCCCCGTTGTGTTGGGCATTGAGCCTTTGGGCGTCGCAGCGTTTCAGTAGTTCGTCTTTTTCGGCGAGTTTGTTGTCGATGCGGCGTTGTGTTTGTTCGAGGTCGCGGTGGAGTTCGCGGCGAAGGCCTGGATCTTCGGGGTAGCGTGCTAGCTCGTCGGCGTCGGCTTGTTGGCGCTTGCTGAGTTTTTTGAGGTCTTCGTCGATGGTGTGGATGCGCCGTTGGATGTCTTGGACGCTCATTGATGACGCCGCGGCGCCGTCGCGCAGTTCGGTGCTTTGCGCGCGCAGGTTCTCGAGGGCTGCGCGTTCGGGTAGTTCGGCGGGGTCGATGCGTGCGGCGAGTTCGAGGTCTGCGAGTTCGAGCAGGAGGTGTTGCTCGCTGGCGGTCATCTTCATGGTGTGTTCCTACTGGGGTGGTTTTATTTGGTCGCTTGTTTGGCGGCGAGGTTCCACGGGTCGGTTCGGATATCGATCATGTGACACTCTAGTCCGAGTGCGTCCTGGATGAGTTGTTGTGCTTGGGTGAGCCAGGGGGATTCGCTGGCCCAGTGTGCTGTGTCGATGATGGCGGGGCCACCGGCGCGGAGGTATTCGTCGACTGGGTGGTGGCGTAGGTCTGAGGTGAGGTAGGCGTCGATGGGGGTGGTGTCGGATAGTTCGATGATGGTGTCGAGGAAGCTGTCGCCTGCGCCTGATGCGACGGCGACGGTGGTGATGGTGGCGTCGGGGTCACCGGCGGCGCGTACGCCCCATTCTGTGGTGGGGAGTCGGTCGGCGACGCGTTGGACGAATTCGGCTAGCGGCATGGGGGTGTCGAGGGTGCCGATGCGCCCGAGGCCGAGTTCCGGGTTGTTTTTGTTGGGGGAGATAGGCTGCCCGGGGGTTATTCCGAGTATTTCGGCGAGTTGGTCGTTGACTCCGGGGCGGGCGGAGTCGGCGTTGGTGTGGGCTGCGAATAGCGCGACGTCGCCTTTGATGAGGGTGGTGACGGTGGCGCCTTTGGGGGTGTTGGTGGCGACGCTGTGGACTCCGCGTAGCAGCAGCGGGTGGTGGGTGATGAGCATGTCGATGTCGGCGTCGACTGCTGCTTGTGCGACGGCGTTGGTGCAGTCGAGGGCGAAGCCGACGCGACGTACGGGTGCGTCGGGGTCTCCGCAGATCAAGCCTACTTTGTCCCAGCTTTCTGCGAGCGCTGGCGGGTAGGCTTGCTCCATGACTGCGATGACGTCTGCGACAGTGGCTGTGGTGGTGGGTGCTGTGTTTCCTGCGTGTGCTGTGTTGTTGCTGTTCATGTGTCTAGTCTTCCATGGTTGCGCGGGTGTCTCTACGGCTGGGTGTGGGCGTTGTTGAGTGCCTGCGTGAGGACGTCGATGAATGCGTCGGTGGTTGCGGGGTTGCGGACGGCTAGGCGCCACCAGCTCGCGTCGAGCCCTGGGAAGGTGTCGCATCGGCGGATGCTGATGTGTTGTGCTGCGAGTTGTTGCCGAATGTTTTCGGCTGTGTGTGGGCCCCAAGGGGTGCGGGTGAGGATGTAAGGTGCGTGTCCTTCGATCGTGTCGAAGCCCAGGGGTGTGAGTGCGCCGATGAGGTGCTCCTTATGCGCAATGACGTCGCGTTGGATCTGTTCGCGGTGTTGTTTTGCTTGCTCGTGGGTGGGGCTTGAGGGGTTGTATATGGCGTCGAGGGCGACTAGTTGCAGTGTGCCCATCGACCAGTGGGGGCGCAGGTGGGTGAGTTGTTCAATCAGGTCGGGGTGTGCGACGGCGTATCCGCATCGGAGGCCGGCCAGTCCGTAGGTTTTGGTTGCGCTGCGGAACACGATCGTGTTGGTTGTGGTGGCGGCGCGATGCACGAGGCTGTGTTGTGTTTGGAGTTGGGGCGGGAGCGTGTCTATGAATGCCTCGTCGGCAACAAGGGTGCTGTCGAGGTCGGCGAGTTGTTCGGCCAGGGGTGCTAGGTCGTGGAGTTGTCCTGTGGGGTTGGTGGGGTTGCCGATGACCCACAGCTGGCGCGTGCCTGGCGCGCTGTCAGCATCTTGTCCACGGGGTGCCTCGAGTTCGAACGGGGGTTGCAGGGTCTGCGTGCTGACGGGGATGCGTGCGCGGCGCAGTACCCATTCTGGTTCTGTGAATCCTGGGTGCGGGATGACTGCTGTGCGTAGGCCGGCTGTGCTGAACAGTTGTGGGAGGAAGGAAAATCCTTCGGCTACGCCGGCAAGTGGCAGCACGCAGCGTGCCTCGATGCCGTGGTGGGCCGCGATCCCTTCTTTGACGCGCTGGTGGAGCTGTTCAGAAGGGTAGCTGTGCAGGTGTGGGATGTGTTCGGCAATGACGTCGCGGAGCCACTGCGGTGGCGTGTTGTCGACGACGTTGACCGACAGGTCGATGCGTGCGTCGGCTTGCGCGGCGTCAATATCTCCGTGGTGGCGGAGGTAGCTGTAGTCCTTATTGGGCTGTTTGGTGACGTTGTTCATGTGAGATGTCTTTTAGCCTTCGCCGAGTGCGAGGGTGATGATCAGCAGCTCGGCTTGGGTGGCTGGGCTGGAAAGGTCGATTCCGCAGACTTTGTTGATGCGGTCTATGCGGCTGCGCAGTGTGTGCCGGTGGACGCCGAGGACGTCCGCGGCGTCACTGAGCTGGAATCCGCTGCGGGCATAGACCTCTGCTGTGCGTGCGAGTTCGGTGGCGTTTATCCGGTCGTATTCGCGCAGCGCCCCGAGGGTTTGGTCGGCGCGGGCGGTCAGCAATTTGCGGACGGTGTCGTTGTGCAGCCACTGCAGTGCGACGTCTTCGCCTGCGACGCTGCGGCCCAGCTCGGCGGATTGGGCGGCGGTGCGCAGCAGGTCAATATCAGCCATGGAAAGTTTTGACCACAGGGTGGGTTCGCCGATGGCTAGGCGAATGCGCTGGAATGTGGGGCCGCTACAATAACTCCGCACGTTGGTGTGGGTTCGGTTGCCGCGGAACAGTACCACGACCGTGTTGTCGTCGAGGGGGACGGAAAACAGGGCTCGGGATTGTTGTTCAAGACGCTCGTCGACAACACGCAGCGCTGGCGCTAGTGCTTCGGGGTCGTCGGCGTAGAGCACGGCGGGCCGGACTCGGCCGTAGGCGTCGGTGGCATTGGAGATCAGTTGGGACAGTGTGCGTTGCCCACCTTCGATTCCAAGCAACAGAGCTAGGGCAAGTGAATTGAGTTCGCTGCGGGCTTTGCGCAGTGTGCGGGGGCGCTGGAGCACAATGTCCGCCAGGCCCATGCAGTGGGTGATGGCTGAGAGCTCCGAGCGGCTAAACCCCTGCTCGCGGACTAATTTCAGCACGTGGTAGCGCTCCCCCTGTGAGCCTAGGACGTGCGTCATCTCGCACACGAGGTCTCCGTCATCGAGGGCTCGCCAACGTGCAGAACTTGCGCTGGGCCCCTTGCCTGCGGGCAGCTGGCTTAAGTCTGTGATGATCAACCGCTTAGCCAGCCCCTCGCCTTGGTAGACAACACGGCCATCGTTATCGGCCAATGCGACGTCTGCGCGTAGGTCTTTGGCGAGCACGTCCAGCAATTGTGCGATTCCGCCGTCGATGGCGGCGCGGTTGAGTCGATCCTGCTGACGGGTCAGGGCCCGGTAGTCCTGTTGCAAGCGTCGGTTTTGTTCCGCATGGACCGCGTGCACAATGCTCTGGAAGGAGACCGCACGGGGCACCGCAAACACTTCCAAACCGGCGGCCTGTGCCCCCTTAATAAGGGGGGCAGGTACGTCATCAAATTCGACGCCAATTCCGAATCCGATGCCGGTTGCCCCTGCCGCAGCAAGCTTCGAGGCATAGGCCTTGAGCCCCGCGACGTCATCCTCAAACGATAGACCAAGGGTGAGCACCAGGGTTCCTGCTGTGACGAACTCCGGCTCGACCATCTCGCTGACCTGTACATATTCGAAACTGCCCTGTTGGCTGTGCACAGGTACGAGGCCAAGAGATTTTTGGTCATAGAGCCAGCTAAACGCGATATCGGTGGCGGCTACGGGGGTTGCTGGACGGGTCACCCTTAATAATCTATACGATGTGGCGAATCTTTAGCGCACTCATTCGCCCAAACGTCTAGCTCCTGCAATCCGGTTATCAGTCCCATAATTTGTGTGACCCCTAACGCACACCGTTGATTGACGAAGGAGACCCCCATGAAGGACTTCACTTACCGCATCCCCCAGCAGCGCAACCTGGTGACCGAACTGCCCGGCCCCAAGAGCGCAGCCCTTGACGCCCGCCGCGAAAACAGCTGTGCCCGCGCCCTCGCCCCTGGCCTGCCCGGCTACGTTGCGGACGCCGACGGCGGCATCCTCCTCGACATCGACGGCAACAGCTTCATCGACTTCGCATCAGGCATCGCCGTTACCTCCGTCGGCGGCTCCAACCCCGAAGTCGCCAAGGCCACCGCCGAGGCAGCCACCCACAACACCCACACCTGCTTCATGGTCTCCCCCTACGAGTCCTACGTGGCTGTCGCTGAAAAGCTCGCAGAGGTCACTCCCGGTGACCACGCCAAGAAATCCGTACTGCTCAACTCCGGTGCGGAAGCCGTCGAAAACGCTGTCAAGATCGCCCGCGCCCACACCGGCCGCAACGCCGTCGCCGTCTTCGACTACGCCTACCACGGCCGCACCAACCTCACCATGGCGATGACCGCCAAGAACATGCCCTACAAGACCGGCTTCGGCCCCTTTGCCGCTGAGATCTACCGCGTGCCCATGTCCTACCCGGTGCGCGACGGCTTGAGCGGCCAGGAAGCAGCCGACCGCGCCATCCACGTGATGGAAAAAGAAATCGGCGTCGAAAACCTCGCCTGCGTTGTCATCGAACCCATCCAGGGCGAGGGCGGCTTCATCGTTCCCGCCGAGGGCTTCCTGCCCGCAATCTCCAAGTGGTGCACCGACAACGGTGTTGTTTTCGTCGCTGACGAAATCCAGGCAGGCTTCTGCCGCACCGGCGACTGGTTCGCAGTCAACAACGAAGGCGTCGTACCCGACCTGGTCACCCTCGCAAAGGGCATCGCCGGCGGCCTGCCGCTGTCCGCAGTCACCGGCCGCGTCGACATCATGGACGCGCCCGTCGTCGGCGGCCTGGGCGGCACCTACGGCGGCAACCCCGTTGCTTGTGCAGCAGCACTGGCCGCGATCGGCGAAATGGAAACCCACGACCTTGCCGGCCGTGCGAAGGAAATCGAAGCCATCATTCGCGAAGAATTCGCTAGCATCGCTGACGAGCCCTACGTCGCAGAAATCCGCGGCCGCGGCGCCATGATTGCTATCGAGTTGCTTAAGGACGGCAAACCCGCCGGCAACGAGACCAAGGCTGTCGCAGCCGCTTGTAAGGAAGAGGGCGTACTGATCCTCACCTGCGGCATGGACTACAACGTTATCCGCCTGCTGCCCTCGCTCGTGATCTCCGAAGAGGTCCTGCGCGATGGCATGCGCGTCCTGGTCAGCAACATTAAGAAGGTGTTCGCATAAATGACTCGCGCAACTGTTTCCGGTGTCTCCGTCCCCACCCAGATTCTCCTGGCAGGTAAGGGCGTTGATTCCTCCGACGAGGCAACCTTCGACGTCCACGACCCCGCCACCGAAGAGGTAATCGCCACCATCGCGGACGCCACCGTCGACGATGGCGTACGCGCCCTCGACAAGGCGGTTGAAGCCCAGGAGCAGTGGGCAGAGTTCACCCCTCGCCAAAAGGCAGAGGTACTCCGCGCAATCTTCGACGAAGTAACCAAGCGCACCGACGACTTTGCCCGCGTCATGACCACCGAAATGGGCAAGCCTTTCGCCGAAGCGCAAGGCGAAGTTGCCTACGGTACCGAATACTTCCGCTGGTTTTCTGAGGAAGCCGTGCGCTTCCCCGGCCGTTTCGGCGGGGCACCCGCGGGCGTAGGCACCATCGCTGTCACCCGCCGCCCTGTCGGCCCCGTTCTGGCGATCACGCCGTGGAACTTCCCGCTGGCGATGGCCACCCGCAAGATCGCCCCGGCCCTGGCTGCAGGCTGCCCGATCGTGGTCAAGCCCGCCCACGAAACCCCGTTGACCATGCTGCTTCTCGGCGAGGTCATCGCAGAGGTATTCGATCGTTTCAACGCCCCCCAAGGCCTTGTATCGATTGTTCCGACCACCCACGCCTCGGACATGTCCAGCACCCTGATGGCAGACTCACGCCTGCGCAAGGTCACCTTCACCGGTTCGACCCCCGTTGGCAAGGTTTTGGTCAAGCAGTCTGCCGACAACCTCCTGCGCACCTCCATGGAGCTCGGCGGCAACGCCCCCTTCGTGATCGCAGCAGACGCGGACCTCGACCTGGTGCTCACCTGCGCCATGCAAGCAAAGATGCGCAACGGTGGCGAGGCCTGCATCGCGGCCAACCGCTTCCTCGTTGACAGCTCCATCGCCGAAGAGTTCACCCGCCGCCTCACCGAAGCCATGGAAGGCGTCGTCATGGGCCATGGCTTGGAAGAAGGCACTACCCTCGGTCCCGTCATCACAGCCAAGCAGCGCGATCGCATCGCCGAGCTGGTCAAGGACGCCCTCGACCGTGGCGCTGTCGCCACCGTCGGCGGCGAAGTGCCTGAAGGCCCCGGTTATTTCTACCCCGCCACCGTCCTCAAGGACGTACCTGCCGACGCCAAGATCCTCACCGAGGAAATCTTCGGCCCCGTGGCTACTGTGAGCGTCTTCGACGACCTCGACGAAGGCATCCGACGCGCCAACGACACCCCGTTCGGCCTGGCTGCCTACGGATTCTCCTCCAACACCGACACCGCCCGTAAACTCGCCCAAGGTTTGCGCGCCGGCATGATCGGTATCAACCGTGGTGCCATTTCCGACCCCGCGGCCCCCTTCGGAGGAATCAAGCAGTCTGGTTTCGGCCGCGAGGGTGGCACCGAAGGTATCGAGGAATACCTCGATACCGTCTACCTCGCGCTGCAGTAACACATCCTGGGGCCTAGCCCCGGGATGCACCTGCCAACCCTGTTGAACTAGCCAGCGACGCCCCGAAACCGCCCGGGTTTTCAGCGGTCATCGGGGCGTCGTTTGCGCGTAGCCACAACCAAACTTCACACAAAGGAATATGTTCATGAATACCACCACTAAAAATCTCGAACACGAGCTGCTGGGCAGCAGTCATAAACTCACGGTCGCCCAAGGCGTCGCCTTGATCTTCGGCACCAACATCGGCGCAGGCATCTTGAGCTTGCCCTATGCCGGCAAAAACGGTGGCTTCCTCGCCCTCGTCATCGCCCTGCTCATCGCCGGTACACTCACCACCATCTCTATGCTCTATGTGGCCGAGGTTAGCCTGCGCACCAAGCAGCCGCTCCAGCTGTCCGGTCTAGCGGAGAAATACCTCGGACAGTGGGGCCGCTGGCTTGTGTTCATCGCGGTGATCGTCAACGGCGTCGGCGCACTCATCGCCTACGCTGCGGGCTCCGGCAACCTGCTCAACAAACTGTTTGGCCTCAACCCCGTCGTCGGTACTCTGCTGTTCTTCACCTTCGGCACCTACGTCATGTGGAAGGGCCTGCACGCCACCGGCGTCGTCGAGGGAGCCATCACCACCGGTATGGCACTCATCATCCTCGTTTTGTGCGGCTGGACGTTTATCGGCCCTGGTATTGAAGCTGCAAACCTCATCATTTTGCGCCCCTTCTACATCGTGCCGATCATGAACCTCGCGGTGTTTACATTCCTCGCCCAGTACGTCGTGCCCGAGCTCACCCGTGGCCTGGAAGAAGACAACCCCCGCGCCATCCCGAAGGTCATCATCGCCGGCATGTGCATCACCGGCTTCACCCTCGCGCTGGTGCCTTTTGCCGCACTGGGCCTGTTGGGCGACAACGTCACCGAGGTCGTCACCATCGCCTGGGGCGAGTCCCTCGGCAACACCGCGTTCATCATGGCGAATCTCTTTGCTCTGCTGGCTATGCTGACCTCCTTCCTCGCCATCGGTTTCACGACCATGCGTAACATTCTGGACATTTTGCACTGGGACGACCAAGGCCGTCTTCGTCTCATCGCCGTGCTGCTCACGGTTATCCCTCCACTGGCTATCTCCCTCGCCGGCTGGGGCGGTTTCGTCGACGCCCTCGGCTACGCAGGTGGCTTCGCGGGCGCGGTCATGTCGGTGATCCCTGTAATGCTGCTGCGCGCAGCACGCAACAATGGTGACCGCCAGCCAGCATGGAATGTCACCTGGCAGGGCAACCCCGTCATCCAGGTGACCATCATCGTGGTCTACGGCATCGCGTTCATCTACTCGCTGCTATCCATCGTTGGCCTTCTGCCCCACGGCTGGTAAACCTGATTCACCCCTAAAAGTGGGCAGAACATAAAAATCAGCGTCGGTAATGCGTATCCTTTTCTAATGGATTATAACCAGCGTCTAGATACGCTCCGCTTTGGTAAACCACATCAAAAACTCCTCTTCCGCTCCGGCATCGGCTGGGCACTCGACGCCATGGATGTTGGCCTGATCAGCTACATCATGGCCGCCCTCGCCGCGGAATGGGGACTGACTAAAGGCCAGCTCTCCGGGCTGGCCTCAGCCGGTTTTATAGGCATGATGATCGGCGCCACCCTCGGGGGACTGCTCGCCGACAAAATCGGGCGCCGCTCCGTCTTCGCCCTCACACTGCTGATCTACGGTATCGCCACCGGAGCCTCAGCTTTCGCCGGCGGCCTCGCCGTCCTCATCGTCTTGCGCTTTATCGTCGGTGTCGGCCTCGGCGCAGAACTTCCCGTGGCATCCACCCTCGTCTCTGAATTCTCACCCCGCCACATCCGTGGCCGCATGGTTGTAGCCCTCGAAAGTTTCTGGGCCTTGGGCTGGATTGGCGCGGCATTACTGGGCTACTTCGTAGTCCCCCACACCTTCGCCAACTGGCCCGGCTGGCGCTGGGCACTATTGGTGGGAATCGTCCCCGCCGCCTACGCGCTCGTCATCCGCCGCGGACTGCCCGAATCCGTGCGCTACCTCGTAGACAAAGGCCGACTGACAGAAGCCGAGGCCGCCGTCGCGCACTTTGAAGACAGCAACGCTGTCCACACCAGCGACGCACGCGACGTCACCACCCCCACAGCTCCCGCCACGACCACAGCGACCACAGCAGAAGAACAAGCCACCTCGATCTTCGCCCCCGCCCTACGCGCCCGCACCGCAGGGTTATGGTCCATCTGGTTCTTCCTCAACCTCGCCTACTACGGCGCATTCATCTGGCTGCCCACCCTCTTAGTCCTCCAGGGTCACGGGCTGGTGAAATCCTTCGAATACACCCTGATCATCACGCTTGCCCAGCTGCCTGGCTACGCGGTAGCCGCCTGGCTCATCGAAGTCTGGGGCCGTAAAGCCACCCTCACGACCTTCCTCGCAGGCTCCGCCGTCGCAGCGGCATTCTTTGGAATGCAGCACAGCCCCACCGGAATAATCATCGCAGGCTGCCTACTGAGCTTCTTCAACCTGGGCGCCTGGGGAGCCCTCTACGCCATCGGCCCAGAGCTCTACCCCACCCACATCCGCGGCACTGGAACAGGAAGCGCAGCCGCCGTCGGACGCGTGGCCGGCATCCTCGCCCCCTTCATGGTTCCACTCATTCCCGGCACCGGCGCACTGTTCGCAGTCTTCGGCCTCGCCTTCGCAATCGCCGCAGCATCCACCTTCGCCCTGCCCGAACAACGCAACCAAACACTCCTCGGCTAACATCGTGTGGTGTGAACGAGCGCACGCAATCCCTATACGTTGTTTTCGTCTGCACCGGCAACATCTGCCGCTCCCCCATGGCGGATGTCATGTTCAGCGCCGCAATCGAAGATGCCAGCCTCTCCAATGACGTACTAGTGAAATCCTGCGGCATCGGCGGCTGGCACATCGGCGATCCAGCCGACCGGCGCGCCGTGGCCTCACTGGCCGCAGCAGGACACGACGGCAGCAACCACCGGGCCGCCCAATTCGGACCCGAGCACGCCGACGCCACATTATTTGTAGCCATGGCTGAAGGCCACGTGCGCGAGCTCCAGGCCTTGGGCGTCGACCGCCACAAAATCCGCCTGCTGCGCTCCTTCGATCCAGATTCCCCCGCCGGCGCCATCGTCGCTGATCCCTACTACGGTGATGACGCACGATTCGACCGCACCCGGGCAGAAATCGCAGCCTCCATTCCGGGGCTGATCACCTGGGTGCGCGAGCACCTCGCATCATCCTCGGACCGCTGACATGTCGCGCACCCCCTCTACCCGCGTATCTGGAACCGCCTCCGCCAAGTCCCTGGCGTTGGCTTTCCTCAAACCCGGCTGGGTGATAACAGCTGTAGCGGTTATCGCCTTCGCCTACCTCGCGTTCACCGTGCTGGCCCCATGGCAATTGGGTAAAAACGAAAAAACCTCCGCCCGTAACAACCAAATTTCGGCGGCATTCGACGCGGACCCCATTGCCTACAGTTCCGTTTTTACCCAAGGCTCCATCCCAGCAGATAAGGAATGGACTCGGGTGACGCTGACCGGGCACTACCTGAACAACCAGGCGGTGTTGCGGATGCGACCAGTCAACTCCGAACCCGCCTACCAATTCCTCACCCCGTTCGAAACCACTACCGGGGAAACCTTCCTGGTCAACCGTGGTTTTGAAAGCGCCGGCGATAGCCCTTCTGCGAACACACCACCCAGTGCGGTCACCACTATCATCGGCTATGCCCGTTTGGACGAAGACCCACCAGCCAACGCCCCACTGACCAACGTGGATCCCGTGCAGGTTAGCGGCATCAACACCGAGCAGATTGGTCACGAACTTGGAGTGCACTTAGCCCACGACTGGATCGAACTAGCAGAAGGCCAGCCCGGGGAAGTCACAGCGATCCCCCTACCGAAGCTCGATTCCGGCCCCTACCTGTCCTACGGGGTGCAGTGGATTGCCTTCGGCATCATGGCGCCCCTCGGCCTAGCGTATTTTGTGTGGGCCGAGATCAAAGAACGACGCCGCGAGGATCGCGACCGCACGCAGCTATCTGCCCCCAGCACTGCAGGCTTTGAAAGATCCGAAGAACCCACCGACACGAGCGCCGAGCACAACGAAGCCGAGCACGCCAGCATTCCCACTACCCCAGCGCGCCGACAGCGTAGCCGATACGGCGGCACCCGCTCGGATCACTGGGGCAAGCTGGCTGAGAAAAACGAAGAACGCTTCTAGCGCCGTCTGCGCATAGCCGACAGCCCGCCAACCACCAAGGCCGCCGCTGATTGGCTCCACCGCGACAGGCGGACACTCCCCCGCAAGGCTTCTTCCCCAGGCGCGGCGCCGTGCCCCAGCTCAGGCCGGTGCTCCACCCCGTAGTCATACACTGTGCGGCCACCCAACTGCACACCGAGGGCGGCCGCTGCTGTCGCCTCCACTGGGCCCGCATTGGGGCTGGGATGCTTAGGTGCGTCATCACGCCACGCGCTCATCGCCGCCCGCAACCCCTCCAAGCCTGCCGGTCGAGCGCACGCGGCATAGGCCGTGTTGCTCAGCGCATTGATGCGTGCAGGCAGGTAGGCCGCGACGTCATCAATAACAGCGCTGCACCAGCCAAAGCGCTCATATCTGGGGCTCCGGTAGCCCACCATTGCATCCAGCGTGTTTACACAGCGGTGGAATACCACCCCGGGCGCGCCCAGCAGCGACCACACCAACGGCGCGGTCACCGCATCAGAGGTGTTTTCCGCCAGCGACTCCACTGCCGCGCGCGTCATGCCCTGAGCATCGAGCTGCTGAGGATCGCGGGAGCACAACCACGGCACCCACGTGCGTGCGCGCTCAATATCAGCATCGACATAGAGGTCGCGGTGAATACTCCGCCCCACCCAGCGCAACGTATGCCCGCCAAGGGAGGCCCACACAGCAAGGCCCAGCAAGCCTTCCCGCGCGATGGTTTGGGCACGCGACGTCGGCAATCGGCGGGAAGCCCTCTGCAACGCAACCGCCCCTGCCACCGGTGGAGCGACTGCCGCAACCCAATAGATGACGCCGGCGGTGCGTGTGTCGCGATACAGTGCGCGTTCCAACCATGTGGCGTAATGCCCAAACCATGCCACTGGGTGGTGGCGCTTGGGGTCACCAAACACACTGTCGGCGGCGATCCCCGCAACCAGGCCCCATGGAAAACCCACTGGCACGCGCACCTTAATCCTCAAGCCCGAAAGCACTACGCAAGAAGCTGATCACTTGCACCCGACTGTCCACACTGGCCTGGCCATTGGTCACGCTATGCCCGCCGAGAGCAATGCGATAGCCGTAGGCGTTCATAGTCTTCTGTGCGGGCAGCCCCGGGAAGTAGAAAGGATAACCAACATTGTGACCCGCACCTTTAGCGACGTAGCGGAAAACCTCCACATCTGAAGCACGTAATTGCAGCGTGAGCGACATGCTGGCACTGTCCCAGACGGCGTCCTCGCTGCCAGCTGTGAGCAACAACGGCCCGCTCATTTTTTGCACCTCGATGGCGGCGGCCTCAATGTCCTTGGTGTGCTCGCGGGCGGAATCATAATAGGCGCGCAGGCGCCAGGGCTGGCCTTTGAGCTTGGGCTGAATAAACGCGTGCCAATCAGCCGCAACATCCTGCTTACCGGGGGCTTTGATGGTGACCTTCGGCAAACCGGAACCGACGAACACATCAGGCTGAGAATCCTTATCGGGCCAAGCGCTCAACACATCCGTTGGGGAATGGGCCACCACGGCGCCAACGAGGTTCGGCTCGAGGCTGGCGATCAGGAGTGCGAGCTCCGCACCGCGGCCGGTTCCACACAGCGCTACTGGCAAGCTGGAATCGATCTCCGGGAGGAGACGGATTCCCCGGAGCATGCGCCGAACGGCATCAACATCAACCACTCCCCCCTTTTTCCTTGGGAAATAGTCGTAACTAAACACCGCGACCCCATGATGGGCAAGCGCCGCGGCACTGGCGGAATCTACCCCGCCGCCGGCGCCGCCGAACAACACCACCAAGGGGAATGGGCCCGGTTCATCCGGACAAAAGGCCCGTCCCTTACAAGACACCGGCAGCGGGGTGATCTCCCTAGCCCTACGCGAAATCGTGCGGGTGACATGGGTGCTTTTTCCTTTTTCCCCCTCCACGCGAGCTTGAACCTCCACGCGCATGTGGTTGAGCCCATCCACAGCAAAGGTGGCATCCTTACCGTCCTGGGCAGTCATCTTCCACAGCACACCAAGGCTGCTGGGAGTCACCCAGCCTGCGTCCTGCGGAAGATGCTTCGATGTGTCCACCACGCCATCACTGTTGGCTTTAAACACAGTGGTGGAACTAAACAACCGATCGGCGGCGTCCACCGCCTTTACTTTCAGTTCCAGGTTGGCCCCTGGCGCAAGCCCACTGACCACAATGGGCATCGGCGAATTAATGCCGCTAATTGGCGTGACCTGCAGATCCATACCTTCAAGCCTAGGCTCACTAGCCGCCAAGGGCCAAAGTTGCCTCGCGGCTATCTAGCCCCAGCTAGACCACGGCGCTCCAACAGGGCGGTGACGTCCTTAGCGCGACCGCGCAAGGTAGTAAAAGCCTCCTCATAGTCTCGCGAACCACCTGCAGAAAGCACCAGTTCACGGAAGCGCGCGCCGGCCGCACGTGCCGCGGCGTCATCACTAGAGTGCCCTGCAGCACCAGTTTCCTTGAACCATTCGAAACCATCGGCATCCAGGGCCTCTGCCCACAGGTAGGAGTAGTAGCCGGCAGAATAACCGCCACCAAAAATATGGTTGAAGAAGCGCGACTTGTAGCGAGCATGAAGATTGTCGACCTCCAGGCCTGCATCTGCAAGGGCCGCCCGTTCAAAAGCATCAATATCGTTGACGGCGGCGGCTTGCTCGGGTGTCAGCGTGTGCCACGCCATGTCAATGATCGACGCCGCGAGGTATTCACTGGTCGCGAACCCCTGGCCAAATTTAGCGGCCGCGTCAACGGCGGCAATCAGCTCGTCTGTGATGACCTCACCAGTGTCAACATGACGGGCATAATTACGCACCACAGCCGGGTCAAACGCCCAGTTTTCGTTGATCTGCGAGGGGAATTCGACGTAGTCACGGGGGACGTTGGTGCCCGAGAACGTCGGGTATCGAACATCCGAAAGCAGACCGTGCAAGCCGTGCCCAAACTCGTGGAAGAGGGTATGTACCTCATCGATACTGAGCAACGGTTGGCTGCCATCAGCAGGCTTGGTGATGTTCATGACGTTGACTACCACCGGTTTACTGTCCAGTAGGCGGGATTGATCGACAAAACTCGACATCCAAGCCCCGCCGCGCTTGGACGGGCGCGCGAAGTAGTCAGTGAGGAACAACCCGATGCTGGAACCGTCCGCATCCTTGACTTCGTAGACGGCGACTTCCGGGTGGTAGCCCTGCAGATCATCGCGGGGCTCCACGGTGATGCCATACAAACGATTGGCAGCATAAAACACGCCATCACGCAGAACCTGGTCCAGTGGGAAGTACTTTTTCAGCTCTGCTTCGTTCAGGCTGTAGTCGCGCTGCTTGACCTTGGACTCCCAGTAGGACCAATCGGCGTCACGCACCGTGGCGGTCGGATCAGCCGCCTGTGCCTCCTCCACCAGCAGCTTGTACTCCCCTGCTGCGTTGGCGGAGGCTGCCGGGGAAAGGTCACGCAGCAGCTGCATCACGGCATCTGTACTGCCCGCAGTTTCTTCTTCCAGCACATAGTCGGCATGGGTGTCGTAGCCGAGCAGCCGCGCACGCTGTGCACGCAGTGCGGCGATTTCGGTGACCACGGCACTATTGTCGCCCCCAATGACGCCGCGTTTCAACGATGCCGCCATGAGCGCCTTGCGGGCCGCAGGGTTGTCGAGGTCGGTTTGATCGGGCTGTACCGCTGGCAAACCCAAAGGCACCACATATTCAAAGGACGCTAATTGCGGATTGTCCTTATAATCTTCCGCAGTTTTACGGGCGGCGTTTTTGCGTGCCTCGTCCCAGCCCGCGACGTCATCCTCCGTTAAGCCAACGGCTAAAGCTGCGGTGGATTCCCGAAGGTTCTTTCCGAACTGTTCGCTCAGCACAGCAAGTCGGCTGTTGAGTTCACTCAAACGTTTTTTGCCTGCCGCATCCAACTCGGCACCCCGGCGGCGGAAGGATCGCAACAACTTGTCCTTCAGGCGCTGCCCTTCCCCATCATCTGCTGGCGGGGTGGCCTGCTGCAGACGCTGGTAGAGCACCTCGTTCTGGTAGAGGGCATCACTGTGTTCAGACAGTTTCGGGATAATCTGCTCGGCGATGGCGTCCATTTCGGGGGAAGAATCGGTGCCGTGCAGGTTGAAAAACACCGCGCTAACGCGCTCGAGTGCGCGGCCCGAGGCCTCCAAGGCTTCCACGGTGTTAGCCCATGTTGCCGGCTCGGGGTTGTTAACGATGGCGTTGATTTCCGCTTCATGGTCAAGCAGGGCGGTGTCGAATGCCGGCAGGAAATGCTCGATCTTTATATCCGCAAAAGGCGGCAGCTGGAAAGGAAGCTCACTAGGAGCGATAAGGGGGTTAGAAAAATTGTCGGTGTCGCGATGGGCATCTGTCTTAGTGGTCACATCCGCCATGCTAGCGAAAAAACCACCACCCACGCGATGGTGGGTGGTGGCTTTCATTTGGTGCGCCCTGACGGGTTCGAACCGCCGACCTGCTGGGTGTAAACCAGCTGCTCTTCCAGCTGAGCTAAAGGCGCGCAACGGATAGCAACTCTAGCATGCTATCCAAGGCGATGTACAAAACCACACCATAAGGCGGCTAAGACTAGGTAAAAACAGCTATCCGCGGACGTTCTTGCCGCCACGAACCAAGCAGGAACCTTGCCAAGAGTTCAACCGCTCGTTACGGGTCTGCACCAAGCCTGCCAACTGCGCCGACTCAGCAACCTCGCCTGGCTGCAAGGCATTCGACTGCGATGCCCCGGGGGACAACACCCAGATACAACCGCTCTCGTCTAGGTTGCGCAGGGCATCGACCAAAGCGTCGACCAAGTCCCCGTCGCCGTTGCGCCACCACAGCACAACCACGTCGCAGATTTCGAGGGAGTCCTCCCCCAGTAGATCATCATCAATAGCGTCTTCAATCGCGACACTAATGTCGCTGTCGCAATCTTCGTCCCAACCAATCTCTTGGATCAGCTGACCGGGGCGCACCCCTAGGATGTTGGCTACCTTCTGGGCTGCCGCTTCGGCACTGCCCACGCGAGTTTCCTCCTCAGTTTTAGGCCTCATGGTTTAACTACCTTACTGTAGTAACCCGGCAAATGTGCGAAAAAGTGCCCCTCAGCGAGGGGATATGTCGCCCCCGATGGTTAACCCCGTATCCTAGGGGTTAGCGATTATTTTGTTTAACGATTTCCACACAGGAGGAATTCATGGCTGACAAGCCACTCGACGACACCAACTTCGCGATGATCCGCGACGGCGTGGCGTCCTACCTCAACGACTCCGACCCCGAAGAAACCCGGGAGTGGATGGAGTCCCTTGATGGCCTCCTGGAAGAAGCATCCCCTGACCGCGCCCGCTTCCTCATGCTGCGACTGCTCGAACGAGCAACCGCTAAGCGCGTGCCGCTTCCTCCACTGACCTCCACCGACTACGTCAACACCATCCCCACGACAATGGAGCCCGATTTCCCCGGCGACGAGGACATCGAAAAGCGTTACCGCAAGTGGATCCGCTGGAACGCAGCCATCATGGTTCACCGCGCCCAGCGCCCTGGTGTTGGTGTCGGCGGCCACATTTCTACGTACGCCTCCTCCGCACCGCTGTACGAAGTGGGCATGAACCACTTCTTCCGCGGTAAGGACCACCCGGGCGGTGGCGACCAGATCTTCTTCCAGGGCCACGCATCGCCCGGCATGTATGCTCGCGCGTTCCTGGAAGGCCGCCTCAGTGAAGACGACATGGACGGGTTCCGTCAGGAAGTCTCCCGCGAACAGGGCGGCATGCCTTCCTACCCGCACCCCAAGTGCATGCCTGAATTCTGGGAATTCCCGACCGTGTCCATGGGCCTTGGCCCGATGGATGCGATTTACCAGGCACGGTTCAACCGCTACCTACACAACCGCGGCATCAAAGACACCTCTCAGCAGCATGTCTGGGCGTTCCTTGGTGACGGCGAAATGGACGAGCCGGAGTCTCGCGGCCTCATCCAACAGGCTGCTCTCAACAACCTCGACAACCTGACCTTCGTCATCAACTGCAACCTGCAGCGCCTCGACGGCCCTGTGCGTGGTAACACCAAGATCATCCAGGAACTGGAGTCCTTCTTCCGCGGTGCCGGCTGGTCCGTCATCAAGGTCGTCTGGGGACGCGAATGGGATGAATTGTTCGAGAAGGACAAGGACGGCGCACTCGTCGACCTGATGAACAACACCTCCGACGGTGACTTCCAGACCTTCAAGGCAAATGACGGCGCCTACGTGCGCGAGCACTTCTTCAACCGCGATCCCCGCACGGCCAAGCTGGTTGAGGATATGACCGATGAAGAAATCTGGCGTCTGCCCCGCGGTGGCCATGACTACCGCAAGATTTACGCAGCTTTCAAGCGCGCCATGGAAACCAAGGATCGACCCACCGTCATCCTTGCGCACACCATTAAGGGCTACGGTCTCGGCCACAACTTCGAGGGCCGCAATGCGACCCACCAAATGAAGAAGCTCACCCTCGAAGACTTGAAGCTCTTCCGCGACAAGCAGCAGATTCCGATCTCCGATGAGGTCCTCGAGAAGGATCCTTACCTACCTCCGTACTACAACCCCGGTAAGGAGTCCGAGGAGATCAAGTACATGCTCGAGCGCCGTAAGGATCTCGGCGGCTGGGTACCCGAGCGCCGCACGTCCTACAAGCCTTTATCCGTCCCGAGCATGGACGATCTGAAGATCATGCGTAAGGATTCCGGCAAGCAGCAGGTTGCTACGACCATGGCTGTGGTTCGCACCTTCAAGGAACTCATGCGGGATAAGGAACTGGGCAAGCGCTTCGTTCCGATCATCCCTGATGAGGCACGTACCTTCGGTATGGACTCCTGGTTCCCGACGCTGAAGATTTACAACAGCCACGGCCAGAACTACACCCCGGTCGACCATGACCTCATGCTGTCCTACCGTGAGGCTGTTGACGGCCAGATCATGCACGAGGGCATCAACGAGGCCGGTTCCATGGCCGAATTCATCGCAGCTGGTACCTCCTACGCCACCCACGGCGAGGCGATGATTCCGCTGTACATCTTCTACTCGATGTTCGGTTTCCAGCGCACCGGTGACTCCGTGTGGGCTGCCGCTGACCAGATGGCCCGCGGCTTCCTCCTCGGCGCTACCGCCGGCCGCACCACCCTGACTGGTGAAGGTCTGCAACACATGGATGGCCACTCCCCCATCCTGGCTGGTACGAACCCCGCAGTGATTTCCTACGACCCGGCTTTCGCCTACGAGGTCGCGCACATCGTTCGCGAGGGCATCGACCGCATGTACGGTGAAGGTCGCGGCGAAGACGTTATCTACTACCTGACGGTCTACAACGAGCCCACTCACCAGCCCGCAGAGCCCGAAAACCTCGACGTTGAAGGTCTGCACAAGGGTATTTACCTGTACTCCCCGGCTTCCGGCGATGGCCACGAAGTCAGCCTGCTGGCTTCCGGTATCGGTATGCAAGCAGCACTCCAGGCCAAGGAGATTCTGGCGGAGCAGTTCGGTGTCAAGGCCAACATCTTCTCGGTCACTTCCTGGAACGAACTGGCTCGCGAAGGCCACGAGCTCGAACGCGAGCAACTGCGCCACCCGGATCGCGAGGTCACGGAGCCTTTCGTCGCCAAGCAGCTGTCGAAGGCTTCTGGCCCGTTCGTTGCTGTGTCGGACTTCGCGACCGCACTGCCGGAGCAGATCCGCAAGTGGGTCCCGGGCGATTACACCACCTTGGGTGCGGATGGTTTCGGTTTCTCCGACACCCGCCCTGCCGCACGCCGATTCTTCAACATTGACGCCGAGTCCGTCGTTGTCGCAGCACTGTCCGGCCTGGCACGTGAAGGCAAGATTGACAAGTCTGTCGCAGCCCAGGCTGCTAAGGACTTCAACCTGTCCGATCCGACTGCTGTCTAACACCCGCCGCTAGCGACCTAACTAGGGGGGCCTTTCCACTGACTGTGGGAGGCCCCCCTTTTTTGTCTGCCAAGCCCCGGCTGTGACGATGCCGAGAAAGACTGTCAGCATCCTGAAAATCCTGAAAAATCAAGCCTTTAAACCTTCGAGCGCTGAAAGGATTCTCCTAAGAACGCACCACCTATACCCAAGTGTTTTGCCAAGTTGAGGGTCTTCAATAGTAGTTAACCCCGCACCACGGGGACCTACTACACAGCAAGGATCTTCTTTCATGAACCTCCCTCAGCTTTTCCTCGACGCCCTATCCATCGGCGTCCTCGTTTTCGCGGTCTTCTACCCCAGGTACCGCCGCGGTGACCTAGCTGTCGCGTTCATCGGAATTAACGCCGGTGTCTTCGCAGTGACCTCCGTCCTCACCGACTCCTCCATCACCGCAGGCCTAGGGCTCGGATTGTTTGGTGTCCTGTCCATCATCCGACTGCGCAGCTCAGAGATCACCCAACGCCACGTCGCCTACTATTTCGGCGCCCTGGCCCTCGGCCTGGTGTGTGCAATGCCCACCAGCATTGTGACTCAAGCGAGCCTGGCCGCCACCATCATCCTGTCCATCGCAGTGGTGGACCTTCTGATCATCCCCTCAACCACAACCGTCGAGGTTCATATCGACAAAGCCACCTACGGTAAGCAGTTGGAAGCGATGGTCCGTGATGTTCTTGGAGACGTCACCCTCCGCGACGTCAGCATCCAGAAAATTGACACTGTTAATGACCTCACCATTGCGAGTGTGACCTATGCGTAGCGTCACTGGCCTCCCGATCCTCAACGCAGCGCAGCGGCAGAGCTTCGACGCACTGTTAAGCCCGCTGCCCACAGTAAGCCTCGAGCAGGTCAATCAGCGTGCCCGCATGATGAGCCGCATGGATAGAAAATACGTGCTCAGCAGCGACCAATGCGCAGGCATACTCGCCCAACTGCCCGATGAAACGTCCGTGATGAGCATCGGTGGTGCTCTGTCACAGCGCTACGAATCGGTCTATTTCGACACTTGTGGCCTGGACAGCTATCTCAGCGCAGCCTACGGGCGCCGCAAACGCTTCAAGTTGCGCACCCGTAATTACCTGGACTCGGGTTTAAGTTTTGTGGAGTTCAAACATAAAGGCCCCCGGGGCCTGACCGCGAAAACCCGGGTGTCCACCGAGTTTCACACCGGTGTGCCGGACGCACTGCCGCAGGCGGATTGGGCGGCCGCACAGCTACAGCGTGTTGGTGTTGACGCCGCGGTCAGCCCAACGCTGCACGGTGGATACCGTCGCTGCTGCCTGCTCACTGACAATGGTCGAGCAACCATCGACAGCGGACTGTTCTGGATTGGGCTTCGCTCCTACTCCGACAGCACCGTCAGCACCAGCGACGCAGAGTGCCCGCGCCTGGATGCCCCAGAGATGGTGATCATCGAGACCAAGTCTGGGGCCCAGCCCGGCGCGATCGACCGCCTGCTGTGGCGCAACGGTATACGGCCTTGTCGGATCTCCAAGTACGCAACAGGCATGGCAGCGGTCTACCCGCACTTGCCGAGTAATCGGTGGCATTCGACGCTCACGCATCATTTTGATCTTCCTGCCGCAGCCTGACGCTGCGTATCTACTCGAACCCCTTACTGCACTTTGAAGGATGTAATTGTCATGACTAAACGTTCAAGCCTTGCTTCCCTCGCCCTGGCGGCGACCCTTCCCGTAGCCCTAACCGCGTGCGCGCACGCCGGTGATGGTGCACCCCTGGACGCCAGCAGTACCGCAGCGATTGCGGCACACAACACTGCAACAACAAGCACCGTAACTAACGAACAAAGCAGCAGCCCCTCTGCCGAGAACATTGTGGAGTCCGAAGTTAAAACCCCGAAGTTGGTGGAGGATTCCCCTGACGTCGCGTCGGCCACTGTCTACGACGGCGAAACCATCACGAAGGCCGGAACCTACCGCATCAGCGGTGAGCAGGGCGACGTCATCGTGGACGCGGGTGATGCGGACGTGGTTCTGATACTGGACAACGCCACCATTGCTGGGCAGATCAACGTTGTGAGCGCCGATAAGGTGCAGGTGCATGCGGTGGGTTCTTCGACGGTGACGGCGACGGCCCCTGATTCGGCGGCGATCTACTCTCATGCGGATCTTGTGCTCAGCGGTGACGGGACGGTCACCGTGCACTCTGAGGGTGAGGGCGCCGATGGCATTGCTTCCTCGGATGATCTAGCGCTCTACAGCGGCACGTGGAAGGTGACGGCCGCAGACGATGCTTTCCGGGGGAAGGATTCGGCCAGTGTGCTCGGCGGCCACCTTGATGCCACCGCCGGCGATGACGGTGTGCGCAGCGATGTCGCCGTGCACCTTAGCGGCGGCGCCGTTGATGTCAATGCGGGCGGCGATGGGGTGCACTCTGATGTTGCCCTGCTTATCGACGGCGGGGATGTCACCGTCGCGTCCTCCACCGAAGGTTTGGAAGCCGGGCTGTTAAGCATCAGCGATGGCACTGTGAACTTAACTTCCAGTAACGATGGAATTAACGGCTCCGGGGCCACCAGCGTCGATGCCGCAACGGAGCAAGAGCAGCAGGAGCAGTCAGAAGAAGCTGCAGGACCACAACCACCGGAAGGTATGCCAGAGCCACCCCAAGCTATGCAGCAGCCGCAGGAGGGCATGCAACCTCCGCAGCAGGGCATGCAACCTCCGCAGCAGGGTGGCGCCTCTGGTGGGCAACCCGGGGCAGGCATGGAACAATCCACAGGAGAGCAGATTGTGATCAGTGGTGGCACAGTGAAGGTTAATGCGGCCGGCGATGGAATCGATTCCAATGGAGACCTACGCATTAATGGCGGGACCGTGCTGGTGTTCGGCCCGAGCGACGGCGCTAACGGAACCTTCGATTATGCGGGTAGCTTCAGCATCGATGGCGGCACCGTCATCGGGTTGGGTTCTGCGGGTATGCCCGCTGATCCGACCGGCGGCACCCAAAGCTTCATCAGCGCCCATCTTGATAGCTCGGTGACCGGTGGTGCCGTCACCATCGAGGATTCCTCCGGCACGGTGATCGCCACAATCGAGGCGGGCGACAAGCCGTTCGCACTGGTGCAGTACTCCTCTGACAAGATCAGCGCAGGCCAGAGCTACACGGTCAAGGCTGGCGCTAGTTCTGTGTCTGTGGTTGCGGGGTCGCGCGCCGAATCATCTGCTCCAACGCGCCGTTAACAATTTCTGGCGCCTCGAGGATAACCATGTGCCCCACGTCTGCCAGGCGGTAGAGAGTGGAGTTCCCCCATGCATCTGCGATGACCTCTGATTGGCTGGGTGGGGTGAAGTGGTCTTCCTCCCCCACAATCACCACACCTGGTACCTCGTTGAGCTTGTCGATCGCTTCGAGCTCCTCGTGGTGCTGCAGGTCGTCGAAGAAACCAACCATTGTTTTCAGCGGGGTGTTTTGAATCATCGCCGCGTGGAATTGCACCAGGTCGTAGGCGACTCCATCGCGGTAGAACACTGTCGCTGCCAGCGCTGGGGCCAGCAGTGCCGCCACCTCTGTGCGGAAGGCTTGGGCTTCCTTCAGGGAGGCCTCTACCGCGTTGTGTATTTTCTCCGCCGCAGGCAATGCCAGCACTTGGGGCACGCCTTGGCTGGACAATGATTCCACCGCGGTGGAAATTAATATGACGCCGCGCACCCTAGCCGCCAAGTCACGATAGCGTCGCAGAAAGTTCAGAGCGGTCATCCCGCCGAGGGAATGCCCGACGATGACGAGCGGGCCTGTAGGTGCCGCAGTGCGGATAGCTGACGCGACGTCATCAGCTGTGGCATCCAACGTGCACAGTTCTGGCTCGATTTCACCGCTGTCGCCGTGCCCCCGTAGATCCAGCAATAGGCAGCTGACTTCCGGGTAGCGGTAGTGCAAAAAGTCCACCTGCTGGAAATACGACTGTGCTGTGAGGGTGAACCCGTGGATGAACACCACTGTCACGGGGCCACTGCCCTGACTGTGGTAGTAGCGCACCGGCAGGTCACCGCACCAGCCGGGCGTGAGGTCGGTCCGCTTGTTCGACTGCATGTTTGTAGAGACTACTCTGGAAGCTATGTCTGATTCTTTTACACCCCGTGTCGTCAACATCATCAGCGATGCCACGGGGCTTGATGCGCCGATGATTACCCCTGAGTCGACCATCGATGGTTTGGGGATCGATTCGCTGTCTCTCATCGATATCTGCGTCCGTTGCGAAGACGAATTCGGTGTGCGCATCACCGATGAGGACGCGCTGGGGTGGCGAACCATCGCCGACATGGTGGATTTTGTCGACGGCCACAGCAGCCGTTAGCTCAGGCAGGCGCTGAATCCGTGCTGCTGCGCTAGCCGAGTCAGTGCGTCGGCGAAGTCGGCTAGTTCGTCGGTGACAGCGTCGATACGTTGGGTGCAGCCGATGGTTGCCGGCAGGTGGGACCGGCGCCATAAGGTGCACGGGTCTGGGTAGTCGCATGATGACGCCGCGGGGGTTGGCAGGCGCTGCAGCATCAACTGTTCCACGTGCCGGCGTAGTGAGCGCGGCATATTGGTTATTTCTAGCAGTGCGGTGGTGTGGGTGGGTGGGGTGATTGTTGTGTTTGTTTCCTGTTTCACGGGTGGGGTCTTTCGCTTCGGTTCGACAGTCGTCTTCCCCAACGTTGTCGCGTTCGAAGCCTGCGGACTTGTGTGCTCGCGCTACAGCCTCAAAGGTAGGCAACTATAGCCCCACCAGCAACTCTAAACCACAACTTTAACCAGCATATGGGGGTGTTAATGCGCCACTGAGCTCGTCGTTGAACTCCGCCCACAGCGGTTTAGCCCAGGGGCCAAACGCCCGATCCGTCAGCACCACACAACCTCGCTCGGCTTGCGGATCAACCCACATGAAGGTGCCCGATTGTCCGAAGTGCCCGACAGTGCGCGCCGGCAGGCGCGTGCCTGTCCAATGCTCCTTGCCTGCCGTCCCCTTGCTGCCTTTGACCTCGAAGCCCAGCCCCCACGGGCACGGGGTAAACGATCCATAGCCAGGAACCACACCTGCCAGCTCCGGGTACTGGATACTCAGCATCTCTTCCAGCGTGCTGGGGTGAATGAGGCTCGGCTGCAGAACTTCCTTAACAAACGTCATGACGTCACGCAGGCTTGCGGTCACCCCATGGCCTGCGGATCCATCCAGCGTGGCGCCTAAGCCCAAGGGCTCGCAGAGGGCTTGGCGGAAGTACTCGGGGAAGGCGATACCCGTTTCCGCTTCGACTGCGTCTGCGAGCAGCTCAAAACCAGCGCTGGAATAGATGCGCCGCTGCCCCACTGGTTTCTGGGGCTCAGGGGTATCGAAGCCAACCCCTGATGCGTGGGCAAGCAAGTGCCGGACTGTGGATCCTTCCGGCCCGCAAGGACTATCCCACTCGAAGACACCCTCTTCGACGGCGACCGCAACCGCATAGACCACTAAAGGTTTGGTGACGCTCGCCAGCGGGAATCGATAGTCAGTATCGACGGTACCGGCGTAGTAGGTCTTGCCTTGATCGATGAGCCCAGCGGCGACCGAGTCCACCGGCCAGTCATCAACCTGGCCGAGCGTGCGGGCAAGGGGGTCTGTGTGGGGAGGTTGCTGCATGCCCCTAATGCTAAATTGATCCCCTGCGCTGGAGGAAACTGCTATCGACATGCTCTGCTTCCGTCATCTCTCGTGCTGCTGATGTCCCACGCCGACGACGAAACGATCAACAATGCCGACACCATGGTCCTGGGTGCCGCCTGGCAGCAGATGGGCGCTGACGTCACCATCAACGAAGCCCCCTCGAAGCCACTAGTGGCTGCTCTGCAGGCGGGGCAAGAGTACATGGTGTTTCGCAATGATGCTTTGATCATCGATTGGTTCAATCGCTCCCTGCGCGAGGAGGATCGCTAACTATCCTCCTCGTGCCCCGTGACGTCGCGGTCTGCGTCTCCGGTGTCTGCGGGCGTGTCATTCGTGCCCTCTGGCGTCGTGTCGGCAGTTGCTTCCGCGTGGCCTATACCTGCATCGTGGAGGCTCTCAGCGAGCTTCTCAGCGAAATCCTCACGCACATCCTCCGGGATGTGCAGAGCATCCTCCCACATCTGCCGCTCCTGGGCGATGCCCTGCTCACGCCCGTGTGCACGCGCGCTCTTGAGCTTCTGTCCGAACTGCCGAGCAGTCATATTCACCGGCGCCCAATCCGGATTAGTTGGCAGAACCCACCCACGCCAATAGGCCAAAATCGCAGATCCCGCGCCCACCGTCGTGGCGACAAGCATCCCCGCGGCGTCATGACCCATCATGTGGAACAAAACCATCACCGCACTACCCAACAAAGCGGGTGTCGCATACAGTTTATTGCCCCCAAAAATTGCGGGCACGCTCCCCGTTGCGATGTCGCGAATCATGCCGCCACCAACAGCGGTCAGAACACCCATGAACAATGCACTGGCCAAAGGCATCCCGTAGGTCAGGGCTTTAGTCGAACCGGTAACCGCCCACACACCCAAAATCACCGCGTCAGCATGGGCCTCAAACAACTCCCACGCCCGGCCACGCAGATGGATGAGCATCGCCAACAGGCCACCCAAGATCGCGAAACCCATATACATCGGCTCAGCAATCGCCGCTGGTGTACCCCGCTGCATCAACGTGTCACGCAACATGCCGCCCCCGAGGGCAGAAAACAGCGCCAAGAAGCTAAAACCGATGATGTCGAAGCCACGCTGCCGCGCGATCGTGCCGCCAATGGCGCCATTGAGCACAACGCCAATCAAGTCCAAGCTGCGATACAAAGCGAGAATGGTGGGATCTACAGTGGGCATGAGAGATAACTTACATACGACAAAACCCCCGACACAACGTTAGTAACGTGTCGGGGGTGAAACGCTCCCCCAACTGGACTCGAACCAGTAACCCTTCGATTAACAGTCGAATGCTCTGCCAATTGAGCTATGGGGGAATACTTGCGCTTGAACAACCGCTCAGGGTGCTCGCTGCAACGAGATAAGACTATATAACCCGCGCTGGGATTGGCGCAAATCTGCACCTCACAACCCACCTCGACAGCTTCTTTCTCCACGGCTTTTACCCCTGAGCGGCCCCGCCTCTATACTGATTGAGTTGCCTCGCTAACCGCGGGGTGACGGTTGGGGCTATAGCTCAGTCGGTTAGAGCCGCGGACTCATAATCCGTTGGTCCCGGGTTCGAGCCCCGGTGGCCCCACAGACAACACAGAAACACACCCCAGCAGAGCACCTCTAGCTGGGGTTTTTCTCTGTTTTACCCACCCACCAGCCTAAAAATCGCTACAGTAGTTGGGGCACAAAGAAGCACAAAGGAGAATCCATGATTCAGTTCGTCGTCGGCGCCGCCGCAGGCTACGTATTCGGCACCAAAGCCGGCCGCAAGCGCTACGAGCAAATCAAAAAAGGCTATCTCGCAACCGTCAACTCCCCCGTCACTCAAAAAGCAGTCACCGTGACACGCAAAGCTCTCGCCGACAAGCTCGACCCTCAACCGCGCATGAAGGAAGTCCGCAACCTGCGCACGGAAGACGGACACACCGTCCTCGAACCAGACGAAGACTAGCCGCACACCCTAGCGCACCTGGGGTTTGATCGCCCGGTCAAGCAGCTGCCTGCGCACCTGTTCCAAAGCCACCAGATCTGCGAACAAAGAGTTGTAGGCCGCAGAATCATCGCCGGGGCGCATGCGCTGCAGCTGCCCCTTCAACTGGGCAATCTGATTGCCCACTCGAACCTCCTGCAAACGAGCCAGGACACTATCGGCATACGCCTCCAAAGAATCGTCGCTGACATGCATCGACTCCACCGCCAGTTCAGCGATCAGCGACTGTGCCACCAAATCATTGACCTTGCTGGAGACCTCCGGAACCCACTGCTTTGCACTCATCGTCGCACCCGTGGCACTACCGCCGGCATCAATAATCGCCTGCCTGACGGCCTGATACGCGGGGTTGCTAAAGCACCCTTGTTCAAGCCCGTCGAAGAAGCTGCCCGCTAACGATGGGTACTGCAAAGCAACTTTGAGCGCTTCCCTCTCGCACCACAACCGTGGGTTCTTTGGATCAGGCAGCACCAAGGTCGAAGCCGGTGCCGTATCAACGGGGGCGGAGGTGGCCTGCGCGAAGCGACGCGCGCGCAAGGGCTTCGTAGCGGGCTTGGGGGCAGCTCTAGCCACCCGAACCTGTGCCACGATCTCCGCCGGGTCACCCCACCCAGTCCAGCCTGCTAGCTGGCGGGCGTACTCGTTGCGCAAGGCTTCATCGCGAATCCCAGCCACTACCGGCACAGCCCGTCGGATCGCTTGCACCCTGCCGTCAACGCTGTCCAAGGAATAGCTTTCCACCAACGAGCGAATAACAAACTCGAACATGGGCACGCGACTAGCCACCAAGTCGCGCACCGCAGCATCGCCCTTCTGCAGGCGAAGATCACAAGGATCCATCCCATCCGGGGCAACAGCCACATAGGACTGCCCCGTGAACTGTTGTTCGCCTTCAAACGCGCGCATCGCTGCCTTCTGCCCGGCTTCGTCGCCGTCGAAGGTGTAGATCAGTTCGCCGCGGAAGAAGTTGTCATCCAGCATCAACCTGCGCAGCATCTGCAGGTGTTCCTCTCCGAATGCGGTACCGCATGCTGCGACAGCGGTGGTAACTCCCGCAGCGTGGCAGGCCATCACGTCCGTATACCCCTCGACCACCACAGCTTGGTGCCCCGCCGCAATGGACTTTTTAGCCATATCCAAACCGAACAACACCTTCGACTTCTTGTACAGCATCGTCTCTGGGGTGTTCATGTACTTGCCCAGTTTGTCATCATCAAACAACTTCCGAGCACCGAAACCGATGACGTCGCCCGCCAAGTTTCGGATCGGCCACAGCAGGCGCCGGTGAAAACGCTCAATCGGACCCCTACGCCCCATCGTCGACAACCCTGCGGCCTCGAGCTCCTTAAAATCAAAGCCCTTGCGCATGAGATGCTTGGTCAACGTATCCCAGCCCGCCGGCGCATAACCGCAGCCAAATTCATGGGCATGCTCGGCGGTGAAACCGCGATCAGTCAAGAATGCGCGAGCCGTCGCGGCGTCATCAGTTTCGAGCTGTTGCCTATAAAACTCGTGAGCAGCTTTATTGGCTGCCACTAACCGCTGGCGTGTACCTGGCTCCTCCCTGCGCCCAGGCCCACCGCCCTCATAGTTGATCTGATAACCGATTTTTTCCGCGCACACTTCCACGGCTTCGGGGAAACTGATGTGCTCCATCTCCATGAGAAAACTGAACACATCACCACCCTTACCCGTGGAAAAACAGTGGTAATAACCACGTGAGGGACGAACGTGGAAGGAGGGAGTCTTTTCGTCTTTAAACGGCGACAGGCCTTTCAGTGAGTCGCTGCCCCCCGGCTTCAACTGGACGTACTCACCGACGATCTCTTCAATCGCTGTGCGTTCACGGATAGCTTGAATATCGCTTTCCGGAATCCTTCCTTTGCCCATAAGACTAAACATTACGTGCTTAAACAACTCCGCGCCACGGCCTACTAAGCTAACGGCTATGTCTAGTCCGAACGGGCCGTACAAAAAGGTCGCTGGTGCGGCTGCAGCCGTCGCTGTAGCCGCCGTCGCCGCATGGTTTGGTGTGGATTCTCCTGCGCGGGATGACGCGCGCCCTGAGTCAACCCGCAGCACCGCATCCGCGCCCAGCACCACACCCACATCCAGCACCGCACCCACATCCAGCAAGCGCGCAAAAGACACCCAAGAAGATGTGTGCCCGCTATCGTCCCTGCCGCCCGAGGCCGAGGAAGTCGTCGACGACATTTTGAACGGCGGCCCCTTCGCCCACCCCGACAACGATGGGGTGCGCTTTGGAAACTACGAGCACGTCCTGCCACAGCAATCACGCAATTACTACCGCGAATACACCGTGGACACACCTGGTGTGAAGCACCGCGGCGCCCGACGCATTGTGGTGGGCGGCGGCTCTAAAACCGACCCCGATGTGTGGTTCTACACCGACGACCATTACGAGAGTTTCTGCGAGATCCCCGATGCCGAACAATAATCTCCACCCCAATTCTTGCCCACCGTCGGGCCACGTATTCTCCATGACAGCGCAAGGTGTTGTGCGTGTTGACGCCGCGTTGACCGACCGCCGCGCATTAGCACAGGCCCTCATGGGGTGTGGAGGCAATCTGGATGCGCTGGCAGACTGGCTCAGAGACGCACGGGCAGCTGGCGTGCGCTGCGTGTATTCGCTGGCTTGGCAGGGCACGTTGAAAGAGACCGTGCTGGTCGCGGAGGTATTTAAAGACTCCGGCGTCGCATGGCGCCTACGCTAGCCGCCCCCTAACCATAAAAACCGGATACGCCGGCTGCGAGGTGGGCCAGGCGTTCCAACCTGGATTCGGTGAGGCTGGCGATCTGGTCGATGATGACGCGGCGTCGTTGCTGATCACTATCTGCCTGCATGTACCAATGCGCAAAGCTTGGGTCCAGGGAGCCCGGCGCGCCCATGCTCAAGTAGTCGAACACCCTGTAGATGCGTTCGCGTTGGCGGTCTTGGCGGCGTAGGTGGACGGGTTCATCCATCACGTAGAGCACCGCGATGGTTTTCAGCAGGGTGACTTCTGCGGCTACGTCTGGCGGGACCACTAACTGACCGTTGTGGCGGCCCAGGGCTTCACCGTTGTTTTCTCGGGTGGCAGTGATGATTGCGCCGACGAATCGGCCGACGAGTTCCGAAGTCAAGGCTTTGAGCCCAACAAGCGATGGGAAGGTTGCGTCGTAGTCAGCGGCGCGGCTGACAACGTCGAGTTGTCGGAGCCTGTCTGCGGCTTCCACGAGTTCGTCAGGGTTTCCGCCAAAAGCGCGTGCGCCTTTTTCTGCCAGTGCTGCGAGCTCGACGAGGTCCCACATGACTTTGAGGTCGATGCGGCCGGCGAGGATGCCGTCTTCAACGTCATGTACGGAGTACGCCACATCATCGGAGATGTCCATCACTTGGCCCTCGATGGGGGGCTTGAGGTGGGTGTCGCTGCCGCTGCGGATCCACTCGAGGATGTGGGCGTCTTCGTCGTAGCAGCCGTATTTTTTGGTGTTTTTTGCTTCAGCTTGGCTGCGTGTCCATGGGTATTTACAGGCGGCATCTAGTGCTGCGCGGGTGAGGTTGAGTCCGAAGGAGGTTTCGACGTCGCAAACCTTGGGCTCGAGTAGGGTGAGGATCCTTAAGCTTTGGGCGTTACCTTCGAAGCCGATGTCGCCGGCAAGTTCGTTGAGCGCCACTTCCCCATTATGTCCGTAGGGTGGGTGGCCGATGTCGTGGCACAGGCCGGCGAGTTCGCACAGGTCGGGGTCAGCACCAACGCCTGCTCCAATGCCGCGGGCGATTTGCGCGACTTCGAGGCTGTGGGTCAGGCGTGTGCGTGGGGTGTCGCCGTCACGGGGACCAACCACTTGGGTTTTGTCTGCCAGTCGCCGCAGCGCTGCGGAGTGGAGCACGCGGGCGCGGTCTCGTACGAACGCTCGCCTGGTGTCAGGCAGGGTGCCGCTGACGGTCGAACCTTTGGCTTCTTCGGGGTGGCGGCGTTGTTCATCGAGCGAGCTGTACTGGTAGTGCACAGGTTTACTGTAGCTAATGCTGTGGGCTCTGTTTGCGATTGAGCGGACGGGTTTGTGTAGATAACACGCGTAGGATCTAGGGCATGTCTAAGTTTTCGCGTCGCGCTCGTGTTGCTGTGTTCGCTGTTGTTTCTTCTGCTTGCGTTGCTGGGGTGGGTGTTCTGGCGCCCACTGGGGCGTTGGCTGCCCCCAGCCCTGTGTTGTTGGCTCAGTCGGGTGGGGGTGCTGTGCAGTTGACTGGTTCGGTGACGGACACCTCTGGTGTGTTGTCCAGTGACGAGGTTTCTCGTTTGAGGGATCAGATTAATGACGTCGCGGAATCCACCGGCGTCAACATGCGCGTGGTGTTCGTGCCGACGTTTGAGGGGCAGACCGCTAAAGAGTTCGCTACGAATCTGTATGACGCTTATGGTGGGCAGAGAGGCGTGATTTTTGCTGTGGCCACCCAGCAGCGGGATTACACCACGGTGTATGGCCCGGGTGTTGACCCGGAGGTATCGAAACAGATCACGAAGGCCGCGACGTCATTGTTGTCCGATGAGAAGTGGTTTGATGCCGCTTCTGCAGCGATTTCGGCGGTAAAAGACACCGAAGGCGGTGGCTCTGCGTCTTCCGCTGATGGGGGTGGTATTGATGCCGGTGGTGCTGCGTTGGCCGGTGGTGGTGCTCTAGCGGTCGCCGGTGGTGCGGTGGCTTATGCGCGCCGTCGGCGGAAGAAGGACGATGAGCAACGCCTCGAAGCTGCGCGGTCGATGGATCCTGCCGATACCCGTGGGTTGCAGCAGCAGGATCTTGCCACCTTGCGCACCTTGGCGGCAGAGGAGTTGGTCTCTACTGACGAGTCCATCCGTCGCGCGTCTGAAGAGCTCGAGCGTGCCCGCGAAGAGTTCGGGCCGGCGCGGGTTGCTCAGTTCACCCAGGCGTTGGAGTCGTCAAAGGTGACGCTGGCACGGGCGTTTGCGTTAAAGCAGGCGATGACGCCTCAGGACGAGCACGCCACCTTAGTGCAGATCGTGTCGATGTGCGGCATGGCTGATGACGTACTTGATGCTCAGGCCGAAGAGTTTGCGCAGATGCGCAGTGTTTTGCTGACCGCCCCTGAAACGTTGGATTCTTTGACCCGCAAGATTGTTGATGGCCGCTCGCGCGTTCCTGCTGCCGCGGCGGCGTTGGACAAGCTCATTGAGGCCTACGGCCGCGAATCGGTCGCCTCTGTGGCCGATAACGTTGAGCTTGCTTCTAACCACTTGAATGACGCCGACCGGGTACTGGAGCACGCACGCACTGTAGCTGCGAAACCCGCCGGCCAGCAGCAGGGTTTGGTGGACGATATCCGCGCTGTGGAAACGACGCTGCAGCAGGTGGACATGTTGCTATCTGGTGTGGAGCATGCTGATGACACCATCCGTCGCGCCCATGCTGACCTGCCGCAGTTGACGGCCTCCGTGCGCGCCAACGTTGCGGATGCTCGCGCGTTGAAGCAGTCCTCCCCGGAGGTGGATTTGTCGGATATTGACGCCGCGGTGGATCAAGCAACGCAGGCACTGGCGGTCGCTGATGGTGGCGCGGATCCTTTGGCTTCCTACACGGGTTTGTTGGAGGCAAGCACTCAGCTGGCTTCGGCTCTGGCGCTGGCTCGCTCGACTGCTGCGGACTACAGCGTTCAGCGTCAGGTGTTTGATCAGACGATGGCTAACGCGCACGCCCAATTGCAAGCTGCGACCGACATCATCAACACCCGCGGTTCCATGGTGGGCTCTGCTGCACGCACCAGCCTGGCCACGGCGCAGCAGCACTGGTCTGAGGCCGAGCGCCTGACAGACAGCAACAGCATTGATGTAGGTATCACGCATGCGCGCTCGGCGGCGATGTGGGGCAAGCAAGCTCTCGATGAGGCCACTCGCGATGTGCGCCGATACCAAAATCAAAACATGTCCGGCTTTGGTGGCGGCGGCAATGGTCTTGTCACCGGCCTGATCCTCGGAAACATCCTCAGCTCCTCCTTCCGCGGCGGCTTTGGCGGCGGATTCGGAGGAGACTTCGGCGGAGGTTTCGGAGGGGACTTTGGTGGTGGCGACTGGGGTTTTGACAGCGGCAGTTTCTAAGCGCGCTACATCAAAAACACGAGGATAATAAACGGGGTGAGGGCGATAAGCGACCACATCAAAATAGTGGTCGTTCCCACCAGGCGCTGCTCCACCACTGTGCGGGCCAGCCAGGCCAGATAGATTTCCTCCAACGGAGTGATCGTTGGCAGGGCAGCCTGCTCGGCAAGCGCTTCGGGGGTCTCCAACGGCTGGCCTTGCTCATCCGCCTGACCGAATTGGATGAGCATATTGCGCACATCATCACCAGTGAACTGCGCGACAAAGTTACCTTCGTGCAGGATCACCCATTCTTTCTTCCGCTCGTTGAGCAACTGGTACTCCCCACCCGACAAGGTGGTAGTGACCTGCTTAGCCTTCTTCAGCGAGCCTTTGTCTGCGACGGCAGAAAACGCGGCGTCATCACCAGAAAACGATCCAGTGGAGGCATCAAGGGTGTACACCTGCTCGCCGATGGTGGCGGAGGTATCCGTGAAAGAAGCCAGGTGCTCCGGGACTTGATCCAGGCGGGTGGTGCCTCGGTGCAGCTCCGCGCGACCGCTCCACTCTAGGTAGTGCATGGTGTTAGCAGCCGATCAGACGCTGGGCTAGGTAGGCCTCGAGCTCGTCGATCTTGACGCGCTCCTGCTCCATGGTGTCGCGCTCGCGCACGGTCACCGCGCCGTCCTCCAGAGTGTCGAAGTCGACAGTCACACAGAAGGGAGTGCCGATTTCGTCCTGGCGGCGGTAGCGTCGGCCAATCGCACCGGAGGTGTCGTATTCGATGTTCCAGTGCTGACGGAGAGTTTCCGCGACCTTTTCCGCAGTGGGGGTCAACGTGTCCTTCTTGCTCAGCGGCAGGACGGCAACCTTGACAGGCGCCAGGCGACGGTCGAGTTTAAGCACGACGCGCTTGTCCACGCCACCCTTAGCGTTGGGGGCTTCGTCCTCATGGTAAGCATCCACCAGGAAGGCCATCATGGAGCGACCAAGACCCGCTGCAGGTTCGATGACGTACGGGATCCAACGCTCGCCGGTCTCCTGGTCGAAGTAGGACAGGTCCTCACCAGAGCCCTTGGCGTGCACAGACAGGTCGTAATCGGTGCGGTTGGCAACGCCCTCGAGCTCGCCCCACTTGGAGCCAACGAAGTGGAAAGCGTATTCCACGTCGACGGTGCGCTTGGAGTAGTGAGATAGCTTTTCCTGCGGGTGCTCGTACAGGCGCAGGTTATCGGGGTTGATGCCGAGGTCGACGTACCAATTGTAACGATGGTCAATCCAGTACTGGTGCCACTGCTCGTCGGTGCCGGGCTTGACGAAGAACTCCATCTCCATCTGCTCGAACTCGCGAGTGCGGAAGATGAAGTTACCCGGGGTGATCTCGTTGCGGAAGGACTTACCGATTTGGGCGATACCAAACGGAGGCTTCATACGCGCGGAGGTCATGACGTTCTTGAAGTTCACGAAAATGCCCTGCGCGGTTTCGGGGCGCAGGTAGTGCAAGCCTTCTTCGTCGTCGACGGGGCCAAGGAAGGTCTTGAGCATCCCGGAGAATTCGCGGGGCTCGGTCCAGTTGCCGGGCTGGCCGGTTTCCGGATCGGGAATGTCAGCCAGTCCGTTTGCTGGCGGGTGGCCGTGCTTTTCCTCGTAGGCCTCCAGCAGGTGGTCGGCGCGGTAACGCTTGTGGGTGTGCAAGGACTCCACTAGTGGGTCGGTGAAGACCTCCAGGTGGCCGGAAGACACCCAGGTCTGGCGAGGGAGAATGACAGAAGAGTCGAGGCCCACGACGTCCATACGGGTGGTCACCATGGAACGCCACCACTGCTTTTTAATGTTTTCTTTCAGCTCAACGCCGAGCGGGCCGTAATCCCATGCGGAACGAGTGCCGCCATAGATTTCACCGCACGGGTAGACCAGACCGCGTCGCTTGCACAGATTGACAACGGTGTCGATTACAGAAGCCACGATTCTCCCAAGGTTGGATGACAGGTATAGACCTAGGAGTCTAATAGATCACCGCCCCCTGCCCCACCCTGGGGTGCGCTTGAACAATTGCCCGCGTGGATGCCACCCAATGCGCGCCACTACCGGTGCTTTGTGACAGAATACTCATAACACTTCCCACAGCCCTACCGTCACATGAAAGCACATGACTTACGCCACAACAGCTTCCAAAAATGCCTCCGCACGACAGATAACTAACATTTTTCACTTTCATTTGGTGGTCATATCGACAAAAATCAGACTTTACCTGCGTTGTTAGTATGTGTTGGGTTACAAGCCCTCTGTGCACCAATCGGGTCTCAATTCTAAGAAACGCTTAAACGCGCTTAGTATCAAAATGGTCCCCAAACAAGCATGATCCAAGAAAAGCAGACACAATCGGGCGAGCCACCCCGATTGATTGCGATGTACTGTGTCTGTTTTGTGTTGTGTTTGGTTCGCACACTTCGCACATTTCAACATGGAGGATAACTGTGGCGCAAACCCGCACTGTCAAAAACATAAGCAAGGACAAGAAGAACCCGCCCATGCCGAAGCTGGGCGCCCGCAGCACCCGCCAGCGTGCAGCTGTGGTCACGGTCCTTCGAGATCTCGAAAACTTCTACTCTGCCCGCTACATCCACGATGAGCTGATCGTCCGCGGCGAAAGCGTTGGCCTGACCACCGTGTACCGCACCCTGCAATCCCTCGCAGAAATCAACGCCGTCGACGTGCTGCACATGCACACCGGCGAAACCCTGTACCGCCACTGCGCTAGCAGCCACCATCACCACCACGTGGTCTGCACCAACTGCGGCAAGACCACGGAAATCGACGGTGGTCCCGTCGAGCAGTGGGCTGCAGAGCAAGCAGTCGAGCACGGTTACCGCTTGACCAACCACACCGCCGAGGTCTTCGGCCTGTGCCCTAAGTGCCAGGAAAAGGCAGACGCCGAAAACAAGTAAGCCACGCGCAGACACACATGTGGGGCATCCCTTTTTCACAAAGGGATGCCCCAGTTTTTTAGCTAGTAGCTTGTGCAGCTCTACCCGAACAGGGAGCCTATGCCGTAGGTGGTGGCCGCAGCGGCTAGACCGATCGCAAGTTGCCGTAATGCTTTGAGCATCGGTGAAGTACCGGATAGTAAGCCGACGGTGGCTCCGGTGGTCAGTAGCGCCACGCTGACGATCACGGTGGAAGCAACCGCTGCCGTGTTCGTGGGCAAGTTAAGGATGAAGGGGATGATGGGCAACAGTGCTCCAGTGGCGAAGAAAATGAATGACGATAACGCAGCCTGGGTGGGGCTTCCGGCAGCATCCAGGTTGCCGTCGTTGGTCAGGGCGTCCACCGGCTGATTATCTCGAATACTGCGCAGTGTTTGCTGGGCCTTGTGATCAGCGGTTGCGGCGTCCATCCCGCGCGCACGGTAGACAAGTGCCAGCTCGTTGGCGTTGACGTCCAACTGCGGCAACAGTGTGTTGGCCTTGGGATGGGGTGTGCTGGCTTCAAGCAACTCCCGTTGGGACGCCACAGAGATGTATTCGCCGGCAGCCATGGACAAGGCGCCGGCGAGCAAGCCGGATAAACCCGTCAGCAGAATCGTGTGGTTACTTGCACCACTGGCGAAAATACCCAGCACCAAGGCAAGGTTGGACACGAGCCCGTCGTTGGCACCAAAGATTGCCGCACGGAATCCACCCGAAAGCTGTTGGCGGCCGCGTTGGGCAAGCCCGCGAACGACTTCTGCGTGAATGCGCTCATCGGCCGTCATCTGTTCGGTGGCATCAGCGTCCTTGGAATAAGGCGTGCGGCCTTCCGCCGATTGCATCAATGCCAGGGTGAAAACACTGCCGAAGCGTCGCGCCAGAAACGCCATGGTGCGGGTACCCATGGATGGCCTACGTGGCATACCAAGGTCATTGCCAAGTTTGTTGCGCCAGTATTGCTCGTGGCGGTCTTCGGCTTCCGCCAACTTGAGCAGGATGTCGCGTTCTTCCCCATCAGCGGTGCGCGCAAGCTCTCGGTAGACAACTGCCTCTGCACGCTCGTTGGCCAGGTATTTTTGCCACCGCCGTATTTGTTTTTTATCGGGCGTCATTTGGTGCCACCGAACCGCCGGTCACGTTGGGCGTATTCATAAACCGCGTCGTAGAGGTCTTCGGGTGTGTAGTCGGGAAAGAGCTTGTCCTGGAAGACCATCTCTGCATACGCCGATTGCCACAGCAGGAAATTACTGGTGCGCTGCTCGCCGCTGGGGCGCAAGAACAGGTCAACATCGGGCATGTCGGGATCATTAAGGTAGCCACGCAAGCTGTTTTCGGTCAGCTGGTGGGGTTTGACGGTGCCGTTAGCTACGTCTTCGGCGAATGCGCGCGCGGCGTCAACAATTTCGGCGCGGCCACCGTAGTTGATGCACATCGCGAGTGTCATGCGCGTGTTGTTTTTTGTTAATTCTTCGGCTTCCTGGAGTTCTTTGATGACGCTGCGCCATAGGCGTGATCGTCGCCCCACCCATTTAATTTTGACGCCGCGTTCGTTAAGGCTGTCGCGTCGGGTGCGCAGCACATGGCGGTTGAAGTTCATCAGGAAGCGGACTTCCTCGGGGCTGCGCCGCCAATTTTCGGTGGAAAATGCGTAAGCCGATAGGTAGGGTATGCCCAACTCTAGGCAGGTGTCGACCATGGTGTCGAGGACTTGCTCGCCGCGTTTGTGTCCTTCGGTGCGTTTCATGCCGCGTTGTTGTGCCCATCGGCCGTTGCCGTCCATCACAAGCGCGATGTGTTGCGGCAGGAATTGGGGGTCGAGTTGCTGCGCTGGGTGGTTCACGCTGTCTATTGTTCCACAGTGCGTAGGCTGCGCAAACGTTGCTCGGTATGCCAGTGGAAGTAGTCGAGAGTCAGGTTGTGTGCGGCGTGGATGTCCACCGAGTTGGCTGCGGCTGCAAGTTCGGTGTGGCCTGCGAGGATCCACCAGAGGATGCGGAGGCTTTCGCCTGGCGCTGGGGTTGCTGCGGGTGGTCGGCAATCTTCGCACACTGCACCACCCGATGCTGGGTGGAAGTGATGGTGGGGCCCCGGTTTTTCGCAGTTTGCGCAGTTGTACAGGGTGGGTTCCCATCCGTTGTGCCTCATGGTGGTGAGGATGAATGCGTCGATGGCGATGGTCGGGTGCGCAGGGATGCGCTCGAGTGCACGGTTGGCCTGGTCAAAAGTGTAAGGGTCGCCCGGTGGGGTGTGCAGCGTGAGCTTTTGGGCGGCCTCTAGGATGATGGCGCCAGCAGTGTAGTGGTCGTAGTCGTCGATCAGTTTGCCGTAGTGGCAGATGGTGTCGGCTTGCGTGAGAGTGGCGAGGTTGCGCCCGGGGTACAGATTGACGTCGATCAGGTTGAATTGCTGCACTCGGGCGCCGAAACGGCTGTTGGTTCGGCGGATCCCTTTGGCGACGGCGCGTACAACCCCATGGTTGCGTGTGAGTAGGGTGACGATGCGGTCGGCTTCGCCAAAGTCGTAGGTGCGGGTGACGAGCGCTTGGTCTCTGAAACTACGCACGGTGTGCCCCGTTAACTTTTAAAAACCTAGGCGGCCCAGGGCTTTAGGGTCGGACTGCCAGTTTTTCAAGATTTTGATGCGTAGGTCTAGGTAGACGTTGCAGCCGAGCAGCTCGATGATTTCTTTTCGCGCGGTGTGCACGATGCGGGACAGTCGGCGTCCGTCGCGTCCGGCGATGATGGTTTTCTGGCCGGGCCGCTCAAGGTACATGATGGCGTGAATGTTGAGCTTGTCGGGGTTGTTGTCGTCGGGGATGATCTCATCAATTTCCACAGCCACGGAGTGCGGTAACTCATCGCGCAGACCGTAGAGTGCCGCTTCGCGAATGAGCTCTGAGATGCGGGTGTCGCGGTCTTCGTCAGTGGTGTGATCTTCCGGGTAGAACTTAGGCCCTTCCGGAAGATATGTGGTGATGACGTCGAGGAGGGTGTCTGTTTGCTCGCCCGCTGTGGCGCTCACGGGCACGACGTCTGACCCACCGATCATGTCGTAGACGGCGACGAGCTGTTCTGCGATCTGGTCTCGGCTGGCTTTGTCCGTCTTGGTGACGATGCCGACGATGGGGGTTTTGGGCGTTGCCTTCTTGACGGCGTCGAGGATCCAGCGGTCACCGGGGCCAATTTTTTCATCTGCGGGGATGCACAGGCCGATGACGTCAACATCGGTGTAGGTGTCTTTAACGATGTCATTAAGGCGCTCGCCCAGCAGGGTGCGGGGCTTGTGCAGGCCGGGGGTGTCGACGATGATGATCTGCGCGTCCTCGCGGTGGACGATCCCGCGGATCGGCCGACGCGTGGTCTCTGGTTGGTTCGCCGTGATTGCGATTTTTTCACCGACGAGGGCATTCGTCAGTGTAGATTTGCCGGTGTTGGGGCGGCCCACGAAGCTTACGAAGCCAGAGCGAAAAACGTCAGTCACGTGTTTCAGGGTACCTCAATGACAACAGCAGTCGTGCGCAGGCGGCCGCGGCGGTCTCTAGTGCCCTCACTGGTCAGTTTCAGCCCATTGCTTTCCACCGTCACACCGGGAAGAGGTACACGCCCTAACTCGTAGGCGAGCAAACCACCAATGGTGTCAACCTGGTCCAGAGTGTCCTCGGGAAACTCAATGTCCAACAATTCGGCCACGTCATCCAGGCTCAGGCGTGCGACGACACGGTAGCGTCCATCGCCTAGTTCCTCTGTGGTCGCCTGCTCCGCGACGTCATACTCATCGGCAATGTCGCCAACGATTTCTTCCAAAATGTCTTCGATCGAGATCAGTCCGGCGACGCCACCGTATTCGTCGATCAAGATGGCAATGTGGTTGCGGTGCAGCTGCATGTCATGGAGCAGGTCATCCAGCGGCTTGGAATCCGGCACGAAGGTTGCCGGGCGCATGATGTCTTTGACCTTCACGCTATGGCCTCCGTCTGTGGCGTGATAGGTCTGCTGCACCAAGTCCTTCAGATAGACAATTCCCTGAATATCATCGACTGTCTCGCCCACCACGGGGATACGAGAATGCCCGCTACGCACGCACAATGCTGTGGCTTGACCAGCAGTTTTTTTGTCTTCAATCCAAATCATCTCCGGGCGAGGCACCATGACGCTGCGGGCGGTGGTGTCGGCCAGATCGAAGACATTTTGGATCATCTGGCGCTCTTCGCTTTCCACCACGCCACTATCTTGGGCGAGGTCCACCATTTCGCGAAGTTCGACTTCCGTGGCGAACGGGCCGTCTTCGAAGCCCGGGCCGGGTGCCAACTTTCCACCGATCCACACGAGGATTTTGGTGATGGGGCCCAGCACGAAAGCCAGCGCAGACAACACTAGCGCCGCCTGGATGGAGACCGTGTAGGGGTTGCGGCGGCCGACGGTGCGGGAGAACACACCGGCGATCACGTAGGTGATAGTGGCGACCACCGCAACGGCGGCGGCTATGGCCCAACTGCGGCTGCCGATGAGTTCTAGGGCAAGTGCGCCCCCGACAACCGCGGCTGTGGTGTCCAAAAGAGTGCGCAACAAGATCAACAGGTTGATGTTGTCACTGCGATGGTTAAGGACCTTCAACAGTGCCGCAGCGCCCTGGCGTTCTTCCTTTACTAGCTCTTCGACGCGTGCGCGGGATAGTGCCGTGACCGCTGACTCGACTGTGCCAAGAACAGCGGACAGCAGTGCCGCTAGGGCGACTACCAGCAGTTCGATCATGTACGGTCAGCCGCCGTGGGAAACGCTTCGGGCGTGTTGGGTTTGGGCTGGTAGCTCACCCCACGCTGCTTGCAGTCGTCGTACCACAAGCGCAGCAGCTCATTTTGCAAAGAGAACATGTGCTGCTCTTCGCTGGGTTCAATGTGGTCGTAGCCCAGCAAATGCAGGCAGCCGTGAACGGTCAGTAGGGCAAGCTCGTGGGCTAGGCTATGCCCCGCCTTCTTTGCTTGCTTCGCAGCAAAGCTAGGGCACAGCACAATGTCACCCAGCATCGCGGGACCGGGTTCGTTCGCATCCGGCCGCCCACCGGGCGTGAGCTCGTCCATTGGAAAGCTCATCACGTCGGTAGGCCCTTCCAGATCGAGCCACTGGACGTGCAGGTCAGCGATGGTATCTTCGTCGACGATGTAGATGTTGAGCTCGGCTTCAGAGTGCACGTCCATGCGCGACAGAGCGAAGGAGGCCACATCGATCAGCGCTTCCTCGTTAACGCCGTCCACAGCATCTGCAGCGTCCACAGCATCTACGGTGTCTGTAGCGTCTTGGGCGCCATAGGTGGGGTCTTCGTTAAAAACCTCGATGTGCATTACTGTCCCTATGTCTCTGTGTCGACGGCGTGCCCCGCGCCATTCTCGCGGGGGCTTTTATTGTCGTAATTATCGTAAGCGTCGACGATGCGTCCGACCAGTTGGTGGCGCACGACGTCTTCGCTACCGAGTTCGCTGAAGTGCACTCCGTCGATTCCTTTGAGGATGTGGCGCACGACCTTCAGTCCGCTGTGCTGACCACCAGGCAGGTCAACCTGGCTGATGTCACCGGTAACAACCATTTTGGAACCGAACCCTAGGCGGGTGAGGAACATCTTCATCTGCGCCGGGGTGGTGTTTTGGGCCTCGTCCAAAATGACGAAAGCGTCGTTGAGGGTTCGCCCGCGCATGTAGGCCAGCGGGGCGACTTCTACGATTCCGGATTCCATCATTTTGGGGATGGATTCTGCCTCTACCATGTCGCGCAGTGCATCGTGCAGGGGGCGCAGGTAGGGGTCGATCTTCTCATTCAGTGTGCCGGGGAGGAATCCCAGCTTCTCCCCTGCTTCGACCGCCGGGCGGGTCAAGATGATGCGGCTAACTTCCTTATTATTAAGCGCCTGCACAGCCTTGGCCATCGCCAGATAGGTCTTGCCGGAACCCGCGGGGCCTATGCCGAAGACGATGGTGTTCTCATCGATGGCTTCCACGTATGCTTTCTGGCCTGTGGTTTTGGGGCGCACTACTTTGCCGCGGCGGGCGATGATGTCGTCGGCGACGATCTGACGGACGCTGTGCACCGCCCGGGTGGTGTGTTTGACGGAGTCGGGGCTCAGCGCGTAACCACGGCGTGCCATGGATTCGAGGTCCCTTAAGACCTTCACGACCTGTGCGACGTTGTGGTCTTCGCCGTTGATGGTGACCTTGGTGCCGCGCACAAAAATGTCGCAGTCCAGGTATTTTTCCATCGCTTTGAGGTTGGCATCGTTGGTGCCGAGCACTGTTTGTGCGTGGGATGCGTCGAGCTCGAACTCTTGGGTGATCATAGTAGCCAATCAGTGTAGCAAGGTGGGGTGCGTGTGTTGGTCTCGCCGGTGGACTTTACCAGCGGGTGAGCGCACCGATTCCGGCGAGTGCGGCGAAGCCTGCTGTAGCGGTCCTCAAAATTTCGGGGCCGAGTTTTGCAGCACGGCCGCCCGCGCGGGTGAATGCCTCGTACTCTTCGGGGGAAATACCCCCTTCTGGGCCGACGATCAGCATGATGTCGCCGCGTAGATCCATGCTGCGCAGAGGTTGGTCGGCGGTTTCGTGCAACACGAGTACGGGGCCTCTGCCCAGCTCAATGTGTTGTTCAATCAGGGTGATGACGTCGCGGGTGCGATGCAGCTGTGCGACTTCAGGCCACCAGGCACGCCGGCATTGCTTGGCTGCTGCGGTGACGGTCTTTTCCCATTTTGCGTGCGCTTTGGCTTCTTTACCGGCCCATTTCGCGATACTGCGGCTGGCTTGCCAGGGGATGATGGTGTCGGCGCCTGCCTGGGTCAGTAGGTCGACGGTCAGTTCGCTGCGTTCGGATTTCGGCAGAGCTTGGACAACGGTGATGTGTTGGGCACGCTCCACCGTGTCAATGTGTTCAACGTCGACTTCGACGGCGTCCTTAGACACCGCGGTGACTGTGCAAGTGGCGCTGCGGCCCTGGCCGTCAACCAGCACAATCTTCTCGCCCACGGTGATGCGCTTGACCTGCACGTGGTGTGCTTCGGCACCGCGCAGCCCGTCGAGCGTTGAGGAATAGAAAACGGGAAGCGTCATGAGCGCCGGAACTTGTTTCGCAATCGGTCAAACAATCGACCGTTTTCTTGGTTGACTGCCGTGTTTTCCCCTCTGTGTTCCCGCAACTGCTCGAGCAGCGAGCGGCTGGTGCCATCGAGGTCAGTGGGGACGGTGACATCGACGTGGATGAGCAGGTCACCAAATTCTTCGGAGCGCAGTCGCGGCATGCCTTTTCCAGCCTCGCGCAGTGCGGTGCCGGGCTGGGTGCCGTTGGCGATGGTAACGGTGATCGGTTCGCCCACCAGGCTGTCGAGTGTGAGCGTGGTGCCCAACGCGGCGTCAACCATAGGAACGGTCGCGCTGACGTGCAGGTTGTCGCCGTCTCGGGTGTAGATCGGGTGAGGTTCAGTATGGACCTCGACATAGAGGTCGCCTGCCGGGCCGCCGCCGTGGCCGACCTCGCCTTGACCTGCCATGCGAATGCGCATTCCGTCGCGAATCCCTGGGGGAATGTTGACCACCAGGTCTCGGCGGCTCAGGCTGCGTCCGTCGCCGTGGCAGTTGTTGCATGGGTTTTCGATGACGTCGCCGTAGCCCTGGCAGGTGGGGCATGGGCGTGAGGTCATGACGTTGCCAAGGAAACTGCGCTGCACCTGTTGGATTTCGCCCGCACCACCGCAGCTAGAGCAGGTAACCGGCTTGGATTTGGTGGCGCTGCCGGTGCCTTCGCAGGCGATACACAGCACAGCGGTGTCAACCGTGATGTCTTTCTTGGCACCCAAGTAGGCTTCGGCCAGTGTGATGGTGGTGCGCAGTAGTGCGTCGTTGCCGGGTTCGGTGCGTGGGCGGGGGCCGCGGCCTTGTGCCCCGCCGAAGAATGCGTCGAAAATGTCGCCGAATCCGCCGTAGCCTGCGTTGCCACCGCCGCCTTGGGCTTGTTCCATGGGGTCGCCGCCAGCGTCGACGATGCGGCGTTTATTGGGGTCACTGAGTACTTCTTGCGCGAGGGAAATCTCGCGGAATTTCTCGGCGGCTTCCTCCGTGTCGTTGACATCGGGGTGGTATTTGCGAGCCAGTTTACGGTAGGCCTTTTTGATCTCGGAGTCGCTCGCATCGCGCTCCACGCCGAGGATCCCGTAGTAATCTCGTGCCACGGTGTTTTTCACGGTCCTTTCTGTTAGTTGCCGCCCAGGACACGGCTCACGTACTGTGCAACGACCGAAACCTTAGAAATTGTTCCCGCGTAGTCCATGTATGTGGGGCCAACCACGCCCATGCTACCGAATGGGGTGTCTGGCCCATAGCCGGTGGCCACTATTGATGCGCCGTGGAGTTCGTCTCCGATGTGTACGCGCACGTGGCCGAGTTCTTGCGCTTCGGCCAGCAGTCTGAGCACTACCACTTGCTCCTCTAGCGCTTCGAGAACTGGCGGCAGCCCCTCGGGGAATTCTCCGCGGGTCAGGTGGGAGGCTCCGGCGAGGATGAGTTTGTCGCTGGGCGCTTCGACGAGTGTTTCGATGAGCACAGTGGCACATCGGATGACGACGTCGCGGATGTCGCTGGGCGCTTCCTCGGCAAGCTCTGCGATGGACACGCTGGCGTCGGAGAGTGTTTTGCCGGCGAGCGCCCGGTTGAATAGTTCGCGCAGTCGGCTGGCGGTGCCTGGGCTGCACGGGTTGGCTATGTCGACGTTGCGTTGCTCCACGCGCCCTGTGTCGGTGATCAGCACGAGCAGCAGGCGGTAGGGGGTGAGTTCAACGACTTCGCAGTGCCGCACGCGGGAGACGTTGAGTGTGGGAATTTGCACGACGGCTGCTTGGCGCGTCAGTTGGCTCAGCAGCTGCACGGAGCGGCGCAGGACGTCTTCGAGGTCCACTCCCCCTTCGAGAAAGCTGGATATCGCCCGGCGTTCGGCAACGGACAGGGGTTTGATTTCGTCGAGGGTGTCGACGAAGAGTCGGTAGGCCTTGTCTGTTGGGATGCGGCCGGAGCTTGCGTGTTGGCTGACGATGTAGCCTTCTTTTTCCAGCGCGACCATGTCGTTGCGGATGGTGGCGCTGGATACACCCAGTTGGTGGCGTTCGAGTAGTGTTTTGGAGCCGACGGGTTCGTGGGAGGCGATGTAGTCGGCGACGATGGCCCGGAGGACTGCTGCGCGGCGTTGTTGTGCGGCTTTGCTCATCATTGTCCTTCCGCTACGAGAATGTCGGCAATGATTCCGTCTGCAAGGAGCCTCCCTGCGTCTGTGACGTGCAGCCTACCGTGTGTGCGTGCTAGGAGTCCACGGTTGATGTAATCAGCAATGACGTCGCGGGCGCCGGCGCCGATGATCTCCTCGCGGATGCCTTCGCGCAGGCGTAGCCCGAGCATGAGTGCTTCGGTGTGGCGGTCGTGTGGTGTCAGTTCCTCGCTGCCGGCTTGCGGTTGGGTAGCTTGTGCGGCGTAAGTGGCGGGGTGTTTGACGTTGTAGAAGCGGGTGTTTCCGATGTGCGAGTGTGCGCCGGGGCCTGCCCCGTAGTAGTCGTGGTCGCGCCAGTAGCCCAGGTTGTGCAGGCATTGCCCGCCGGGTTTGGCCCAGTTGGACACTTCGTACCAGTCGAAGCCTGCTGTGGACAGCGCCTGGTCGATCATGGCGTAGCGGTCGGCGTAGGTGTCTTCGTCCGGTTGAGGGATGATCCCTTTGCGTACTTTGCGGGCCATGGCGGTGCCGTCTTCGACGATGAGCGAGTAGGCGCTGACGTGGTCGACAGGGGCGTCGAGAACTGCGTGGAGCGTGGCGCGCAGGTCGTCATCGCTTTCGCCGGGGGTGCCGTAGATGACGTCAAGGTTGAGGTGTTCGAAGCCTGTGGCGTGTGCTTCCGCAATGGCTTGGAATGCACGCCCCGGGGTGTGGCGCCGCTCGAGGATGCGTAGCACGGTGGGGCTGGCTGATTGCATGCCGAGGGAGACACGGTTGTACCCGACAGCCCGGATGTGGTCGAAGAATTCCTGCGAGGTGGACTCTGGGTTGGCTTCGGTGGTGATTTCCGCGTGTGCAGCGACACCGAAGCTGTTGCGCACCGCCCGAAGAACGCGCTCAAGGCCTGCCGCACCGATCAGCGAAGGTGTTCCGCCGCCGATAAATACGGTGTCTGCTGGCCCTAGAGGATAGGTCTGCGCTGCGGCGTCGAGTTCTTTTTCCAGCGCATCAAGATAGCTGTCGGGGCTGGATCCCCCTAGCTCGCTGGGGGTATAGGTGTTGAAATCGCAGTAGCCGCAGCGGGAGGAGCAAAACGGCACGTGCACGTAGACCCCGAAGGTCACGCTCCACCTGCCTGCTGGAGGGCACGCTGGACGCGGGCGACGACGGCGTCAATACGCGCGCGTTCGCCAAGGAAGGTGGGCGGGTTGGATCCGCGCATCGCTTGGGCGTAGGAGGGGTCAAGCAAGACGACGCAATCGATCCACGCGTGCGCGCAGTCTTCCACTAGGGCTTTGGTGCGGCCGTAGAGCATGGGCAGGCTGATCGCGCTTAGGTCTGCGGCGGCGACGGCTGTTTGGTCGAGGACCCATTCGACGACGCGTTCACAATGTTTGACGACGGCGCGGGTGCGGGCGTCCAGCGCGGTGAAATGCTGCTCCACCCCTACCGGGCCGTCGAGCGGGAACCATTCGCACAAGGTGTCGGCACCCAAGGGGTTGGGGCGCTGCACTGTCGGTTCGCGGCGTTCCCGGCTGACACCGACAGTGCCGCCGCGGATACCGGAGGATAGTGCTTGGCGCACGCCATAGAGTTCGGCGGATACAACGCGGGAATCGTTGCGGGCATCAGTGATGATTTCATCGAATTCGATGAGGCAGTCGCGGACGAGGTGAACGTCCCAGTCGGCCACCGCCTCGGCGAGGTTTTCAATGTAGGCGGCTACCTCATCGCCGATGTTGTAGACCTCTTGGGTGAGTTCACGGTGGCGCAGCTGGGCGTCTGCACGGTGCACGGCTGCTCCTTTTCCCACGAGTTAACTTGATCGGAGCACAACTCTAGACGGCGACAGGCCACGAGTTGTGGTGCCTCGCCGCTAGCGCTTGTAGAGGAAGTCGATTTCTTCCGAGAAGCGTCGTACGACGACGTTGCGCTTGATCTTCATCGTGGGTGTCAGTTCGTTTTCCTCTTCGCTCAAGTCACGGTCGAGGATGTAGAACTTCTTAATGGCTTCTGCGTGGCTGACCAGCGAATTTGTTTCGTTGATGGCGTCTTGAATTTCGGCGCGCAGCATGGGGTCTACTGCTAGGTCGGACACCGTCTTGGATGCTGGAATGTTGTGGTCAAGCTTCCACCGGTTAAATGCTTCTTCATCAAGCGACACCAGCACGCCGACGAAGGGCTTACCGTCGCCGACCACAAGCGCCTGGGAGATCAGCGGGTGGCTGCGCAAACGGTCCTCCAGCGGGCCAGGGGAAACATTTTTACCACCGGCGGTGACGATGAGGTCTTTCTTTCGACCGGTGATCGCGATGTGCCCACTGTCGAGCACTTCGCCTAGGTCGCCGGTGTTGAACCAGCCGTCCTCCATGGACTCTGCGGTGGCCTCGTCATTATTCCAATATCCGGCAAAAAGGCTTTCGCCCTTGAGCAGGATTTCGCCCTCCTCGTTGATCTTCACGGACATTCCACCCACGGGGCGTCCGACGGTGCCAATGATGTTGGTGTCGCCGAAGTTCACTGCGGCTGCGGCTGCGGTTTCGGTCAGTCCGTAGCCCTCATAGATGGTCACGCCCAGTCCGCGGAAGAAGTGCAGCAGCTCAGGGTTCATCGCCGAGCCACCCGAGATACAGTACTTCACGGACGATCCCATGGCGGCACGGATCTTGGAGTAGATCAGTTTGTCGAAGGTTGCGTGCTTGAGCTTCAGTGAACGGCTGGGGCCCTCTTCGCTATCCAATGCGCGGGAGTAAGCACGCGCAACTTGTTCTGCTTTGGCGAACATAGTGGCTTGCACGGGGCCTTTTTCTTTTGCGTTGGCCATCGCACCGGCATGGACCTTTTCGAAGACTCGGGGCACGCCGAGGATGAGGTTGGGCCGTGCACGCTGGAATTCCACGGACAGTGAGGAGGTGTCGGACCAGTGGGACTGAGTGGCGCCACCGATGGCGACTGCCAGGGACACTGCGCGGGCGAGCACGTGCGCCAAGGGCAGGAAGGTCAGCACGCGTGTGCCTGGGATGGCGATCGCACCAATGGGGTGGGTCAGCAGTGCGCGTACTTCAGCAAGCCAGTTGTGGTGGGTGAGTTTGCAGCCTTTGGGGCGGCCGGTTGTGCCAGAGGTGTACACCAGCGAGGCGAGGTCATCCGAGGTGGTGGCATCGATGCGGGCCTGGACTTCTTCGTCGCTGATGCTGCGTCCCTCAAACTTGAGGGTGGTGATGGCCGAGCTGTTGATCTCCAGGATGCGGCGCAGCTGCGAGGTGGAGTCTTTAAGGGCGGGGTTGCCCTCAGAGTCGAGCTCCAAGTGCTTCATCAGGTCCGTGTGATCGGGGGTTTCGGAGATGGCGAAGACCGCACCAGAATCTTCGATAATCCAGCGCACCTGTGACACTGATGAGCTACCGTAGATCGGCACGCTTACAGCTCCGGCTGCCCAGATGGCGTAGTCGAGGAGGGACCATTCGTAGCGGGTTTCGCTGAGCAGGGCGACGCGGTCGCCTTTTTGCACGCCGTTGGCGATGAGGCCTTTGGCTACTTCGAATACTTCGTCTGCGAATTCTCTGGCTGTGACGTTGACCCATTCAAAGCTTTTCGGGCGGGTGAACATCACGCCGTAGGGGCGGGCGTGCGCCATGGCAAGCATGGCGGTTAGGCAGGTTTCTTTGCGTCCGATGGTGTATTCGGCTGGCGTGCTGTATTCGGTTTCCACAAATATCTCCTCGTTTTTGTTCACGTCTAGGCTACCTGCTTGGCCTGACTAAGATGTTGAGGTGTGAGCACTTTTGATGAGCAGTTGCGTGGTTTGGCCGATTCTTATGGGATTGCGACGCAGTTCTATTCCTATACCGGCGAACACGTCCAAGTTTCTACGGATACGCTGCTCAAGACGCTGCATGCGCTGGGGGTTGATCTTGCCGAGCACACTGAAGAGGCTATCGAGGGGGCCTATCGACGCCGCGAGGATGCGCGATGGTCGCGCCTGTTGCCTCCCTGCGTAGTGACCAAGCAGGGCGACCAGCCCCGGGTGGATGTCCATGTTGATGATGGCGCCCCCGTCCAGGTGTGGATTACCTGCGAGGATGGCAGCCGTCGCGAGGCTTTTCAGGTGGATAATTTCAATCCTCCCCGCGAGGTTGAGGGGATTTTGCGGGGGGAGGCCACGTTTGGGCTGCCAGAGGACCTGCCTTTGGGGTGGCACCGTTTGCACGCGCGCTCGACGGGTTCAGAGGAAGTTGTCGATTTGATTGTGACGCCGCGTCGCTTGTCGACTGCGGATGCTTTTGTCGCCCAGCCTGCCTCGGGTGTGATGGTGCAGGTTTATTCGGTGCGCTCCTCAGATAGTTGGGGCATGGGCGATTTTCATGACGTCGCTACTTTGGCCGACATGGTGGCGCGAGAAGCCGGCGCTGATTTTCTGCTGATCAATCCTTTGCACGCTGCCGAGCCTGCCCCGCCTGTTGAGGATTCGCCCTACTTGCCAACCACCAGGCGTTTCGTCAATCCGCTGTATCTGCGTATTGAGGATGTGCCCGAGTACAATCACGTCACTTTTACGGATGCACAGCGCGAGGTGTTTGCGCAGCTTAAGGCTTTGAGCTCCAGCGGCGGTTTGATTGACCGCAACCGAATTTACGAGGCAAAGCTGGCTGCCTTAATGCAGATGTTTGAGGCTCGCCTGCCGGAGCGCGAAGCTGCTTTTGATGCGTTTGTGGCGCACGAGGGCGAAGGACTTGAGCTCTTTGCCCGATGGTGTGCTGCAACCACTGGCGTGGATCCCGTGTTTTATATGTGGCTGCAGTTCCTGTGTGATGAGCAATTGGCTGCAGCACAGGCCGCAGCTAAAGATGCGGGAATGCGGATCGGCATCATGGCTGATCTTGCTGTGGGCGTGCATCCTGGCGGTTCCGATGCTCACAACTTGTCTGCGGTGCTCGCTTCTGAAGCCTCTGTTGGCGCCCCGCCGGATGGTTACAACCAGCTGGGCCAGGATTGGTCGCAGCCCCCGTGGCACCCGGTAGCTTTAGCAGAGGCCGGTTACCGTCCTTGGCGCGACATGCTACGCACGGTACTCAAGCATGCCGGCGGTATTCGCGTTGACCACGTGCTCGGCTTGTTCCGCCTGTGGTGGATCCCCCGGATGCAGCCGGCGACCACGGGCACCTACGTCTACTACGACCATGAGGCCCTCGTGGGGATCTTGGCACTAGAGGCCGAGCGTGCGGGCGCGGTCGTCATTGGTGAAGACCTTGGCACCTTTGAGCCGTGGGTGCAGGATGCTTTGGCCGAGCGTGGCATCATGGGCACCTCAATTTTGTGGTTCGAGTCCGAGGGCGATCAACCTAAACATGCTGGCCATTACCGCCCCTTGGCGCTGTCCTCGGTGACCACGCATGATCTTCCCCCGACTGCTGGTTTCCTAGCCGGCACTCACATCCGCTTGCGTGACGAGCTCGGCCTGTTTGAACGCCCCATCGAGGTCGAGGAAGCGGAGGACGTCGCGTGGCAAAACCGGGTGCTGTCGCAGGTTGCAGAGTATGGCTTCTGCCCGCCGTTGGAAAGCGACAAGCGTGGCCAACGCGGCGACACTCTAGAACTCGTAGCCGGCTTGCATCGCTATGTGGCCTCTACCCCCTCGGCGTTGGCATGTACCTCTTTGGTGGACATGGTCGGCGATGTGCAGGCCCAAAACCAGCCGGGCACCACCAAAGACCTGTACCCCAACTGGTGCCAGCCTTTGCGGGATGAAACCGGTGCAGTGGTGCTTCTCGAAGAGCTCACGCGCCACCCCTGGTTTCGCGTTATTGCGGAAGCTGGCAGGCGCCCCAACGGCTAGTTGTCCACGCCCTACTTGTTACATGCCGAGAAGCCAGGCGACGATCACGATAATGATCAGCAGGATCAGCACCTGCTTGACGCGCGAAGTGCCGAAAGGCTTCTTCGGCTTGTTGGGTTGTGTTGGCTGCGACATAGGCTCCAACCTTAACACTCGCAGCTTGGCGTTGAGGTTATCGACGCCCCACACCATCGCGTAGGCCAGTGGGGCACACACAGCGATAACACCGATGAACACCAGGGGAACCTGCAACCACAGGGGGGCTGTGGTCAGGAATTGTCCGAAACCGTCGATGGCGCTCATGCATTCAACAGTAGCGCCAGCCGCCTCAATTCTCCCCGTGTCTCTCCCTCGCATCACTAGACTGGCTAGACGTGCAGCACATTCACGATCAGGTCTATAGCATCGCGGAGCCTTTCGGCATTGCTGTTGCGGCAGATGACAGCAACAACACTTCCCCAGCTGCGGCTGGCAGCCAAACGTTAAGCATCGTCGGCCCCCGCCTTCGCCCGAGCGCGGATGCCCCGGTGCGCGTCGTCGTCGGCCACAGTCCAGCCGCACCTTCGGATGAGGATCTGCTGGTGCGGGTGCATTATCGGGGTGGTTTCGAAGGTTTCTTGCGCTTTCACACTGACGAGCCGCACCGTTTCCGCGGCGTCGACGATTGCGTGTTGGCTTTGGAGTGGGTGCAGAAAAACATTGAGCGTTTCGGGGGCGACCCCACCCAGGTAACCCTGGTGGCTAGCGGGGTGGATGCTGCAGTCGCGTTGTGGTTGTGCCGCCGGGACCACTACCGGGGTGCTTTTCGCCGAGTCGATCTGCGCGATCCCCGCTTTCCTCGAGCGACCTTGGATAAACGCAAGTGGCTGCTGCGTGGTTTCGTCGGCCCCGTCCTGCCGGAGCGTATAGCCTGGGTGCAACGCGAGCATCCCGGGCGTTTGGAACGCGCGCGGCGGGCCTATCGTCTGCTGTACCGGGTGCCTTTCGGCCCTGGACCGCATGATGATCAGATGGTGTCGACGATGATTGGTGGGCTATGAGCGCTGCAAACTGGTGTGAAAACGCAGTGTTTTATGAGGTGCTTGTGCGCACCTTCCAGGATTCCAACGGCGACGGTGTAGGGGATTTCGAGGGTTTGGAATCCCGCCTTGATTATCTGCAGTGGTTGGGTGTTGATTGCTTGTGGCTGCCCCCATTTTTCGCCTCCCCTTTGGACGATGGGGGTTATGACGTCGCGGATTTCTTGTCGACTCACCCGGATTTCGGTTCCGGCGAGCAGCTGTCGCATCTGCTTGACGCCGCCCACGCCCGCGGCATGCGGGTGATTGCGGATTTGCCGCTGAACCACACCAGTATCGCCCACCAATGGTGGCGTGAAGAGCTGGAGGCCTTGCGCGCGATCGATGCGGGAACCTTGGATGCTGCAGACTTCACCCCGCGCTACGTGTGGTCAACGACCGGCGAGGAATACGCCGATGCCCGGGTGATTTTTGAAGACACCGAGACCTCCAACTGGACCTTCGAACCCAGCGTGGGCCGCTTTTATTGGCACCGCTTTTTCTCCCACCAACCGGACCTGAATTACGACAATCCTGCGGTGCAAGAAGACATGCTGGATGTGCTGCGCTTCTGGCTGCGCAAGGGGCTTGATGGTTTCCGGCTCGATGCTGTCCCCTACCTGTACGAACGCCACGGCACTAATGGTGAAAACCTTCCCGAAACGCACGCCTATTTGGCACGCGTGCGCGCCATGGTCGATGAGGAATTTCCCGGCTGCATGCTGATTGCTGAAGCAAACCAGTGGCCCCGCGACGTCGTTGATTATTTCGGTTCCGAAGAGGCACCGGAATGCCACATGTGTTTCCATTTCCCACTGATGCCTAGGATTTTCCTTTCCTTCGCGCGCGGCGAGGCCTCATCGATCGACCGGATTCTGACGGATACGCCACAGCTGCCAGCGGGTGCGGTGTGGGGTACCTTCCTGCGCAACCACGACGAACTCACCCTAGAGATGGTTGATGATGTCGAACGCGCGGACCTCTATGCCCGCTACGCCCCGGAGCCTCGCATGCGGGCGAATGTGGGGATCCGCCGGCGTCTGCTGCCGCTGCTAGGTTCTGCGGAGGCCGTGGAATGCGCGGTGGCGATGTTGTTGTCCATGCCCGGCGCGCCGTTTTTGTATTACGGGGACGAAATTGGGATGGCCGACGACATTTGGTTGGTCGATCGCGATGGGGTGCGCACGCCGATGCAGTGGGACGGGTCGACCAATGCGGGTTTTTCGCCCCAGTCGTCTTATCCCCCGGTGTTGTCGACGGTGCCGAATGTGCAGGCGGCGTTGGCGGATCCTGCCTCGCTGTTGCATGCCCACAGGCGGTTGATTACGCAGCGTAAGGCGGTTTTTGATGCCTCTGATGATTGGTGCATTGTTGCTTGCACTAAGGTCTTTGCGTTCGAGCGCGCAGGGGTGTTGTGTGCTTTTAATGTCACGGCTGAGCCGCAGTCGGTGACGGTTTCCGGCATTGAGGTGTGTCTGCCTGGCTATGGCTACGCGTGGGTGCCGTTGGTGGATCGAGTGTTGCCTCATCTGGTGGGCCAGCGTTTCTATGGGGGTAGTGCAGATTCTTCCGCGGTGCGGATTGTTCGGGCGGAGTCGTGGCAGTTCGGTGGGGTGTGGTTGACGGTTGAATCTGCGGGCGCGCTGTACCGCACGTTGGTTGATGCCACGGGTCGGGATCTGTTGGCGCAGTATGCTGCCGACGGTGGGGGTGATGACGCCGCGGGGGCTGAGGTTGGTATGGATGTTGTCGGCTATGTGCGTGCTTTGTTGGCTGAGCGTGGACACACGTTGGTCGGTGATGTTCGAGCGCAGCGCGTGGGCGGCGAGCAGTCCAATACGTCTTTTATTGTGGGCTCGTGGGTGGTGAAGTTCCAGCGCCGCTTGTCTGAGGGGGTCAATCCGGAGGTCCTGGTGGCGGATGCGTTGGCTGATTGCCCGCATGCTGCACACGTGGTGGCGCATGATGAGGGTGCTTGTGTGGCGACTGTGGTGCCGTTGGTTGATGACGCTCGCGATGGCTGGGAGTTAGCCCTAGAGCGTGGACTGGTCGGCGATGATAGCGGCGAGGGTGTTGACGTCGCGGGGCTTGGGGCAGCAATCGCGCGCGTTCATGCCACGTTGGATGAAGGCCACGTGCAGCGGCGTGAGGATCTGCTCGATTGTCTTCGTGAGCGGATGATTCGCACTGGCACGCAAGCGGGCCTGGGCGATGCGTCAAAAACAGGGTTGCTTGAGGTTCTCGCCAACGCTGGAGCCGGGGCTGATCAGGTGCCGGTGCAGCATGTGCATGGTGATCTCCATTTGGGCCAGGTGCTGTGGGATTCTTCCCGCTGGGTGCTCATTGATTTCGAGGGTGAGCCCGCCGCCACCCCGGCGGAGCGTGCTGCGGAGCATTCTCCGATGAAGGACCTCGCCGGGATGATTCGTTCCTTCGACTACGCCACCCAGGTGCGCGCACGCGAAAACGCAGCCAGTGACAGCACTCCAGCCAACGCCGGTGCCAGTGCCGACGCCGGTGTTGTCGAGCAGGCTACTCAGGCGCTGCTGGATGGTTACCGGCAGGCAGGCGGCACGGTCGATAAGGCACTGTTGCAGGCTTATCTGTTGGACAAGGCGCTCTACGAGTACGACTACGAGCTGCACTACCGCCCGGATTTTCGCTACATTCCGGCCAGGGCTCTGAGAGCGCTGGGGATCGCCACGCCCGAGTGATCCTGGGGTAGCTGCTGGGTGATCTGCTCGATTTGCTCCACCATCCAGGGGCTGAGCAGCTCGGGCATGTTGCGGGCACTGTGCGCCAGTGCCGCCGGGTCGACCCACGCGTAGTCCATGACTTCCGTTGGGTTGGGCTCAAGCGGGGCGTCGATGCGTGCGGCATGCACGGGGCAGAATTCGTATTCGACAATCCCACTGGCGTCGACGGCGCGGTAGGAAAAACTCGGCAAAATGGTGATGACGTCGGCTACCTTGGTGCCCAGCTCGACCTGCGCGCGGCGAGCGATCGCGGCGTCAAAGCTTTCCCCGGGCGCTGGGTGACCGCAGAAAGAGTTGGTCCACACACCGGGCCATGTTTTCTTCTCCAGGGCGCGGCGGGTGATAAGTAGCTCACCTTTGTCGTTGTAGAGGTAGCAAGAAAACGCTAGGTGCAGCTGGGTGTCCGTGGTGTGGACGTGCTGTTTGTCAGCATGCCCGATGGGATTGTTGTCGGAATCCAGCAGCACTACGAGTTCGGCCATGGGCACAGCCTACCGAAGATGCGACAATGTCTTGCATGTGTGCTTTTCCACTGAAGGACTACTACTCGATGTCTGCGGGTGCCGCCAGCAAGGTGATTGGCGCTTATTCGACGAGTTTTTCGCTGGCTTCCCGTTTGTTGCCGCGGCGGATGCGTTCGGATATCGCCAACCTGTATGCGGTGGTGCGCATTGCCGATGAGATTGTGGATGGCACGGCTGCAGCCGCTGGGTTAGACGCTGCGGCTATCCACGCCGAGTTGGATGGGTTTGAGGCAGAAATCTACCGCGCGATTGACTCTGGTTTTTCCACCAACCCTGCGGTGCAGGCGTTCGCGATGACCGCCCGCCGCGCGGGGATTAAACGCGATCATATCGAGGCGTTCTTCCATTCGATGCGCGCGGATATTGACACTCCCGGGGGAGATAAGGCTTCCGGTGATACGGCCACGAGTGAGCGGCGGCTGCACGTGTATTCCCCGGAGCAACTGCGTTCTTATATTTATGGCTCTGCCGAGGTCATCGGTTTGATGTGCCTGGATATTTTCCTAAGTGACAATCCGCTGCGTCCGGCTCATTATGCCCAGGCTCAGCGGGGTGCCAGGGCGTTGGGCACTGCTTTTCAAAAGGTGAATTTTTTGAGGGATTACGCGCATGATCGCAACATTTTGGGGCGGGTGTATTTTGCCCAGTCTGAAGGCGGGATGACGGATGCGATTCGCGATGAGATCATCGCCGATATCGCCCACGATTTGGACGTCGCCCGGTCGACTGTGGATTTTCTGCCCCGCGGCCCGCGTGCGGCGGTCACCGCTGCCCTGCTGCTGTTTAATGAGCTCAACCAGCGTCTAGCTACCGCCGATGTGGAGACCGAGCGGGTGCGGGTGCCGGATGCTCTGAAGGTTCGTCTGTTAGCGCAGGCGGTTGCCACCACAGCCTTCAAGCGCAACTCCGCTGGCGATGCGGAGTCGGCTGCGGAGTCAGCTGCGGGGTGGAAGGATGACGTCGCGGGGGATCCAGCTGCGGATAGCGCGCAGCCGGCACAGAAAGCTGTGGTCATCGGCGGGGGTATCGCGGGTCTTGCCAGCGCGGCCTTTTTGGCCCGTGAGGGGTTCGAGACGACTGTGTACGAGAAAAATGACACCATCGGTGGGCGTGCTGGCCTGCTTGAAGATCAGGGTTTTACGTGGGACACGGGCCCTAGTTGGTACTTGATGCCCGAGGCCTTTGACCACTTTTTCGAGCAGTTCGGCACCTCCGCGCAGGAGCTGTTGGATTTGCGCCAGCTCTCCCCCGCGTACCGGGTGTTTTCTTCTGGTTTCGAGCCCGTGGATGTTCACAGTGGTGTCGATCAGGTCGCCGAGCTGTTTGAGTCCATCGAGCCGGGCGCGGGAGAAAAAATCCGCGAGTATTTGAAGGGCGCGACGCAGACCTATCATTTCGCGATCGACCGCTTTTTGTACACCACCTTTAGTTCTTTTTCGGACTTCGTTAACAAGGCGACCATGGCTCATGTGGTGCTGTTGGCCAAGCTGCTCAGTACTCCTTTGAGCACGTGGGTGGGGCGCGATTTTTCTGATATTCGTCTGCGCCACATTCTGGAATACCCGGCGGTGTTTTTGTCCTGCGAGCCCACCCGCACTCCCGCGATGTATCACTTGCTCAGCCACACTGACCTGGTTGAGGGCGTACGCTACCCCATGGGTGGTTTTAGCAAGATCATTGATGCGGTGGCCGATGTAGCGACTGCGCAGGGTGCGAGGATTGTCACCGACCGCGCGGTTGAGGGCATCGAGGTGGTTGATGGGCGTGCCCGCGGCGTCCGGCTGGCAGCTTCCACCCCAGGCGGTGAGCCTAAGCGGGTGGATGCGGATATTGTTGTTGGCGCTGCTGATGTCAACCACCTGGCCGGCCTGCTGGGCAGGAAGGACAAAGAGGTCGATCCTGGTATCGGCGTGGTGTTGGGGTTTGTTGGTGTGCGCGGCGCACTTCCGGAGTTAAGCCACCACCAGTTGTTCCTGGAGCGCGAGTGGGAACGCGATTTCGAGGCGATCTTCCCCAAGGATGGTGCCACCGTACAGCCGGGTGTGTCACAGTCGATCTACGTGTGTAAGCCTTCCGAGACTGATCCTTCCGTGGCGCCTGAGGGCTGCGAGAACTTGTTTATTTTGATCCCCACCCTGGCCGATGAAGGCTTGTTGGGTGATGACGCCGTGGTGGCCCGGCAGGCTGCCGAGGCCCTGGTCGACAAGACGATTGAGGCGATCGGTCAGCGCGCAGGCGTCCCGGATCTTGGCCAACGTGTGATTGTTCGTCACGCTATGGGGCCAAAGGATTTTGCGTCACGTTTCAACGCATACAAGGGCAATGCTTTGGGCTATGCCCACACGCTGGGCCAATCGGCGTTTTTGCGCGGCACGCAGCAGGATCCGGAAGTATCTGGACTGTTGTATGCCGGGGCAACCACGACCCCCGGTGTTGGCCTGCCGATGTGTCTGATTAGCGCGGAAAACCTCCTGGAGTGCCTGGACTAGTCCCTTTTGCGCTGCGCTACCCCGCGCACCCCGCTGATGCCCGCCACCAGTGGTGTGGCCGCCGCAGAGGCTGCCTTGGAACCACTGGCGGTGTTCTGCGGGTGGTGGGGTGTGCTGATTGTTCCGGTTGCCCGCAGCTGTTCGAGCACGGTGGGGTTGGCAATGGTTCTGGATCGGCTGGACGCGCCTCCGCGTACTGAACCGGCTCCTCCGGCGATCAATCCTGCGGCGCTCATTGCCATGGTCCGCCCCACCCCGGAAAGACCCGATGGCGGGGTCGCTGTGCTGGAGGTCTTCACGCCTAGCTGTTCTGGGGTGGGTGCGGCGGCTGCGGCGTGTGTTGCAGCCGCGTGGCTGTGCAGCCCGCCGATTCCACCGAGGGAATACAGCTCGAGGTTGTTGGCGCCGCCCCGGGCCTTGCCAAGCCCGTCGATAACCCCCAGCATGTCGCCCTTGGGTGGGGTGATGTCGGCGAGGATGGCCGGCAGGTCAACGGTGTAGAACTTGTCCGCCGCTTCGCTTTCGGCGGCTTGTGCGGCGGCCGCTGCAGCAGCCGCGTTGTCGCTGCCGGTACCTTCCTGCGCTGCGATTTTCGCGATGTCCTCTTCGTATCCGGACAGCACCGCGTCGGCCTTGTCTAGGGCGTCGTTGAGCTTGCGGCTCCACGCACTCATCGCTCCGGCGTTGTCGGATAGGTGCTGCGCGATCTGTGTGGTTTCCGCTAGTGATTCACAGGCTTGGGTGATGACGTCGCCGTGGTTGCTGCCTGCCAGTTCCTGGGCTGCTTTGTCCAGCTGGCTGGCGGCTTCTGCGCATTGCTGTTGGATGCGTGTCCAGTGTTCGCTTGCCTGCTGGGCTAGTTCGCGTCTGCTGGTTGCGATGAGGATGCGGATCCCAGCGATCGTGCCGCCACCACAGCTGCAGGTGGGCGTGTGGAAGGCGGTGTGTGCTGGGTGGATGGCGGGTTTGGGTGGGAAGACGACCGATTGGTTGGGGCCGGGCACGGAGTCTAGGTCCAAACCGTGGGCGTTGAGGAGGTTTTGTCCGCTCAGTGCCTCAATGGATGCGCCGAGCGCCTGGGCTAGCCAGGTGATGCGTTCACCTAATTGTTCTTGTGCCCCGTGTGCGCTGGTGAGCGCTGCGCTGTGTAGCTGCGCGAGATCGCTTAAACCGCTGAGTCCTGTGTAGGAGTTCAGCCCGGGTGGCGGTGTGGGTGTGCGGTAGGCCTGGGTGATGGTGGTGATGACGCTGTCGATGCTTCGCAGGTCTAGTTGGATATCCAAGGGGTCCCCCTTTCTTGTCGTGTGTCCCCTTACGACAGTGTTAGACGCCGCGCACCCACCCACGGTTCCATCACGTGACATGATTCACACAACGCGGCGTCATTACCCCCGATGCCCACCCATGGCACCAGTGGGCTAAGTGTTCAGCGAACCCTTGAAAATAACGTTGCCCACCTGCAGCTCAGCAGCATTAACGTTGCCGACTGTGGTGTTAAAAGCGAAGTCCAAGTTGGTTGTCGCACCACTACCCAAGGGCAGATCCAAACCGGACTGAACACCAGACTGACCCTCCCCCAACGGCTCAATGTTGGTGGACTGGCCGTTGTAGCCGGTGGTCTTGAGCGTCGCCTTGACCACGTCGGTCGGCAGGGCGCTTTCGTTGAGGTTCTTGACATCCACGTGCACCACAATGCCCCCGATCGGGGCGGCACTAACCCCGCGGAGGGTCCAATCCACGTTCAGACCGGGGTCGTGGATGGGCTCGTAGAGGGTCGGCGCGACAATCGGCTCAACCTGCTGCGCTACAAACGGCGCGGGGTCGGGGTTATCCGGGTTGGTCGGCTGAGCGGTGACCACCAGGGTGTCCGAGGTGTCTTGCGAATCATCACCACACGCGACAAGGCACGTCGCGGCGATGGTCCCGCTAATCACGACCATAACTTTTGAAAGCTTACGGTTGAGCACCCTTTCAGTTTAAGGTAAGTGCATGACTTTCCCCACCCTCACTGAACTTGCAGCCCGCGGAACCGAGAAATGGCGGGCGTATTCACCCGACGTCCTGCCCATGTTCGTTGCCGAATCCGACTTCGCTACGTGCCCGGAGGTCAAGCAGGCAATCGCCGATGCTGTGGAGCGGGAGATGTTCGGCTACACCTACCCCGATGAGCGCCTAGGGCAAGCCGTGTCGGAGTTTTACGCGCAGAGTTATGGGTGGCGCCCCAACCCCGAGTGGATCCGCGCGGTTCCTGACGTTGTCCGGGGTGTCTGCCTGTCCATCAGCCACCTGACGCGCGAGGAATCCGCAGTCATCGTCCCGGTGCCCAGTTACATGCCGTTCTTCCAGATTCCTGGCGTGACCGACCGCGACATTGTGCACGTTCCGGTTGAGGACCTCACCGGTGATCTACGCGAAACGGAGGCAGCGCTCAAGGCCGGCGCAGGGTCGATCATTCTGGTCAACCCCTACAATCCCTTGGGCCTGGTGTTCGAGCAGGAGACCTTGCAGCAGATCTGCGACTTGGCGCGCGACTACGATGCCCGCGTGATTGTTGATGAAATCCACGCCCCGCTGGTGCTCAACCCAGACTGTCGCCACCATGTTGCGGCCGCGTTCGCCCCGGACGTGTGCATCACCATCACCGCTAGTTCTAAGGCGTGGAATGTGGCGGGGCTTAAGTGCGCGCAGATCATTTTCTCCAATGACGATGACGTCGCGTCGTGGGACGCCCTGCCCAGCGTGACGCGCGGCGGCGTGTCGATCTTGGGTCAAGAAGCAGCTATTGCCTGCTACAGCGCCTGCCAGTCGTTTATTCAAGACCAAGCCGCCTACCTGTGGGAGACAGTCAATTGGTTGCGGGAGGAACTCCCGGCGCGCATCCCCGGAATCCGCATCGCCGGGGCGTGTGATGCGACCTATCTGATGTGGTTGGACTTCAGCGGCACCTCTATCGCGAAGGTCACTAATAGGCCTGCGGAGTACCTGTTGGAGCATGCCAAGGTGGCGTTGAACGAGGGCGCGGCGTTTTCCCCCGAGGACCAGTGTTTGGGCGACCACCATGCACGCCTGAACTTTGCGTGCAGCCGCGACAACCTCGCGGAGGCCATTGACCGTATCGCGGCCGCCCTGCCCCAGTAGTTTCCCGGTGGGTTCTTAGTACCCCTTGGAGGGGTCAACCTCGGTAGGCATGGTCTCGCCGGCGACCAACGCTCGGTAGTTGGCGGCGACCACCGGCGCCAGCAGCCGGTCCATGGAGTTCATGGTGTTGGCGGTGTGCGGGGTGATGATGACGTTGCTCATAGACCACAGGGGGTGCTCGTCGGGTAGGGGCTCGGGGTCGGTGACGTCCAGGCCGATGTAGATCTTCATACCCCCACCATAGGGGATAGATAGGGTGACCTCGAACACCTTGATTTAGTGTCTATGTTCATGAATCGCATCAAAAAGGTTGCGGCAGTCATGCTGTGCTTAGCAGGGGTCTTAAGTTCCTGTTCAGCAGGACACACCGCTATCCACACGGCCTCTGGCTCCCATTCGGGGGGAGTAGTTGTAGCGCTAGCTGCGGCTCCCACTTCACTGGACTTCACCACGACCTCCGGCGCCGCCATCCCGCAGGCAATGATGGCCAATATTTACGAAGGCCTCGTGCGCATCAACCAACAGGGCGAGATCGAACCCCTTCTGGCCAATGATTGGACGATCAGCGAGGACGGTAAAAACTACCGCTTCAACCTGCGCAAGGGTGTCACTTTCTCCAACGGATCGCCTTTTAATGCCCAGGCAGCGAAGTTTTCCATCGAGCGCGTCCAATCCGATGCCTGGACTAACGGCCTCAAAGCACAAATGGATCCGGTCGAGTCGGTAACAGCTGTTGACGACTACATCCTGGAGGTCACCCTCAAAGAGCGTTCCAACAACTGGTTGTGGAACATGGGCACTTTCGTTGGTGCCATGTTCAGCCCCGACGGTGTGGACAATCTTGCCGAAAATCCCATCGGCACCGGCCCCTATGTTCTCGACAAGTGGAATGTGGGCCAGTCGTTGGAGTTTGTCGCCCGCGAGGATTATTGGGGCGAGGCTCCGAAAAACAACCGCGCTGCCCTGCGTTACTTCGGCGATGCCGTCGCTGCGACCAACGCGTTGCAGTCCGGCGATGTCGACGTGGTCTACTCCATGCAGTCGCCGGAATTGTTGGAGACAATCAACGCTCGCGGCGAGTACAGCGTAGAGGTCGGCACCACCAATGGCGAGGTCGTGCTGTCGATGAATCCCCGCCGGGCACCCTTCGACAATCCCAATGTGCGCAAGGCGGTGATGTATGCGATCAACCGCCAGGACGTCATCAATACTGCATGGGATGGCTATGGCACCGACACCGGCGCAGTTCCGGCATCCCCCGCCGACCCATGGTATTTCGTGTCCGACCAGTACCCCTACGACCCGGACAAGGCTCGGGAGCTGTTGGCCGATGTAGACAAGCCCATCCCTGTAACCATTTCCGTTCCCTCCCTGCCGTACGCGCAGGCGGCGTCAGAAATGATTGTGAGTCAGCTGCGGGATGTCGGCTTCGATGTGAAGATCGAATCCACGGAATTCCCGGCGGTGTGGTTGGCGAAGGTCTACAAGGGCCACGATTTTGACATGTCGATCATCAGCCACGTCGAGGCCCGGGATATTCCCAACATGTTCGGCAACCCCGACTACTACATCGGTTTCGGAAGTGACGAAATCCAGCAGCTGCTCAGCGAGGCCGATACTGGGCCGAAGGATCAGCAGGACGCCACGATGCGCAAAGCAATCCAAACAATTCTTGATGACGCCGCGGCGGACACACTGTTCAATTTGCCGAACATTGTTGTCTCGGATCCAGCTATTTCCGGCGTACCAGTCAATAGTGTGACCCAGGCGCTTCCCTTGGCGCCGATTAGCCGGGAAGGGGGCAAAGACTAATGAATAGGGTTGTTGGAATTATTGTCCGCTACGTGTTGACCCTGTGGGTTGCCAGTGTTGCGGTGTTCGCTCTGCTGCGTGTGGTGCCGGGAGACCCGGCAGAAATCGCCCTGGGTGTGACGGCCACGCCCGAGCTCGTGGCAGAAAAGCGTGCGGCTTTGGGTATTGACCAGCCGCTGCTCACCCAGTACGGCCAGTGGGTTAAAGGCATGTTGACGGGCGACTTTGGCCTATCGATGACCAGCGGTAAGGATATTTCCGAGTTGGTTCTTGACCGCCTGCAGGTGTCGCTGATTTTGGTGGTGTGCGCGATTATTGTGTCGCTGGCTATCGCCATCCCCATGGGGTCGTGGGCTGCGCGTCGCCACCGCCATGCGGATGGTATTGCGATCACGGCCACCAGCCAGGTGGGCATCGCTATCCCCAGCTTCTTGGCCGGTATTGTCCTGGTGACGGTGTTCTCGGTCAAGCTTGGGTGGGTGCCTGCCAACGGGTGGGTGCCGCCGAATGTGAGCTTCACCGGCTTCCTGTCTCGTCTGTTTTTGCCGGTGATGGCGTTGGCAGCTGTGCAGTCTGCAATTATGACCCGCTACGTGCGCAGCGCGGTGCTCAATATTTTGAGTGAAGACTTCATCCGCACTGCGCGGGCCAAGGGGCTAACCACCAAGCAGGCCCTGCGTCGCCACGGTCTGCGCAACGCTGCCCTGCCGGTTGTCACCGTCACCGGCCTGCAGCTTGCGACCGTCGTCGTGGGTGCCGTGGTGATTGAAAGGGTGTTCGTTTTGCCTGGCATCGGCACAATGTTGCTTGATGCGGTGACCACGCGCGACCTTCTGACTGTCCAGACAATTGTGATGCTGCTGGTTGCCTTCACCATCATCGTTAACTTGGTCGTCGATCTGCTCTATGTTGTTCTCGACCCACGGATCAGGAGCTAAGCCATGAACCGCACGTTGAAAATTGGCGCCACGATCGTGGGCATTGTTTTTATTACCGCGCTGCTGAGCTTTGTGTGGACGCCCTACGACCCCATTCACGCTATTGCCGCTGACCGTCTCCAAGGACCGTCGCTCAAGCATCTGTTGGGCACGGATCGTTACGGTCGCGATGTGCTGTCTGCGCTGATGGTGGGCTCGCGCATCACCCTGTATGTTGGCTTGATTTCAGTGGGTATTGGTGCCACCTTGGGTACTCCCTTGGGTGTGCTGGCCGCTGTTCGCGGGGGATGGTTGGAGCAGGTCATTATGCGCGGTTCAGACCTGTTGCTGGCGTTTCCTGCGTTGCTGATGGCTATTGTCACCGGCGCGATGTTCGGGGCGTCGACGGCGTCTGCGATGGTCGCGATCGGCATTGCTACTATCCCTGGTTTCGCCCGGGTGGCTCGCGCCGGTACCTTGCAGGTGCTCAGCCGCGACTACATCCTTGCGGCAAAACTCAGTAAAGTTTCCGGCCCGGCTATCGCTTTCAAGCACGTATTGCCGAACATTTCCGGAATGCTGATCGTGCAGTGCTCTGTATCTTTCGCCCTGGCGATTTTGGCGGAGGCCGCGTTGAGCTTCCTCGGTTTGGGTACTCCCCCGCCGGATCCCAGTTGGGGGCGGATGCTGCACAGCGCGCAGGCGTCTTTGTCCTCGGCACCAGAGTTGGCTTTGTGGCCAGGTCTAGCTATTGCCCTCACCGTGTTGGGTTTCAACCTACTGGGTGATGGTTTGCGCGACTACTTCGACCCGAAAACCAAGGAGCGAGCATGAGTACGCTAGCGATTGATTCACTCACCATTGCGGCCAGCGAGCCTTTGTTGGAGCAGCTCGAGTTAACTATTAGTGGCGGCCAGCGCCTGGGACTCATCGGCGAGTCCGGTTCCGGTAAATCCATCACTGCCCTATCGATCATGGGGTTGCTTCCCGAAAACCTGCGTGCGTCTGGCAGCATCGATTTCGAGGGCCAACAGTTGCTCGGTATGGACGAAAAGCGCCTGTGTGCTCTGCGCGGCAAGCGTATTTCGATGGTGTTCCAGGAACCCATGACGGCGCTGAATCCGTTGATGCGGGTCAATAAGCAGCTGGCGGAGGTCATTTCTCTGCATGGTGGTAGCCCATCGAAGGATCGCTTGAAGCAGATGGCCGCCGAGGTTGGCCTGGCCGAAGAGCTGTTGGGCCGTTATCCCCACCAGTTGTCGGGTGGTCAGCGCCAGCGCGTGTTGATCGCTATGGCGTTGGCTAATGACCCCGATGTGTTGATCTGTGACGAGCCCACCACTGCGTTGGATGTGACGGTGCAAAAAGACATCGTCGAGTTGATTTCTGCTTTGGTTGCCGAACGCGGCACTGCTCTGTTGTTCATCACCCACGATCTTGGTTTGGTCGCCCAGACCTGCGATAACGTCGCGGTGCTGAAAGACGGTGTTTTGGTGGAGACCGGTCCTGTGGATCAGGTGTTGCGCGATCCTCAGCACGACTACACCAAGGGGTTGCTCGCGGCGTCTGATTTGTCTGCTCGCGATGCTGATGGTCATTTGTATACGGTGGCCTCCTCCCAGTTGGCGGGCTATGCGCCGGGGGTGGCTCAGGCCCGACCGCAGTGGCGGGAGGTATCGCGCACGGATGATGACGTCGTGTTGCGCGCGGATCGCATTTCAAAGACGTACGGTCGCACGTTGTTCGGCCGCTCGAAGCAGTACACGGCATTGCATCCGATGGACTTGAACCTCTACCGCCATCAGCGCTTGGGTGTTGTGGGTGGTTCCGGTTCGGGCAAGACCACGTTGCTCAAACTGCTGGCGGGGCTCAGCGAGCCCACTGCGGGTTCTGTGACTGCCAAGGGCACGGTGCAGGCTGTGTTCCAGGATCCTTTTGATTCTTTGGATCCGCGGATGACCATTGGCGATGCTGTTGCCGAGCCACTGCGCGCCCAGGGTATTAATGACCCGGCGCGTGTGTCTGAGGTGTTGGAAGAGGTCGGTATTGATCCGGCCTTGGCCAGCCGTTATCCGCACGAGTTTTCGGGCGGACAGCGCCAGCGCATTTCTATTGCGCGTGCGTTGAGTGTGCGCCCGGATATTTTGTTAGCGGACGAGCCCGTCAGTGCCCTCGACGTGTCCGTGCGTGCACAGGTGATGAACTTGCTGACGGATTTGTGCATCGATTATGGCCTGTCGATGGTGTTTGTGAGCCACGACCTAGGCGTGGTGCGCGAATTGTGCCAGGATGTCATCGTGTTGAATGAGGGCTCGATTGTGGAGCAAGGCCCGGTAAGCCGCGTGCTGCATAACCCTGATTCTCCGTACACCCAGCGATTGTTGGACGCTATCCCCCGCATCACCGAAGTCTAAAAATCTGTTACTAGGAGTTGATCGTATGGTCGCGCGTTGGTGGGTCACTGCTGTGCAGCGGCGGCCACTGGACGCAATATGTAGAGCACGCTGCCCCTGACGGCAGCGGTAATGACCTACTGGTAACCTTCGGCGATGGCGAGCCCACAGCGCGGGTCAATTCTTCCAACGCCTTGGGCCAATTGCCGCGCGTGGAGAGCAAAAACGGTGGGCGTTACCGGGTGGGTGACTACATCATTCAGGGCAGCACGGAGCGCGCCTATGTCACCCACGTTGATAAGCCCGGCTCGGCGCTGATCACCCCTGCGGAGATTTTCTTAAGCGCCGAGCAAAACGGCTAGCGCTAGCGTGTTTCGATCGCGGCGATCGCTTCGGTGACGAGTTCCCAGAAGCGGCCGTGATCGAGCTTGACTGCCACCTGTGTGTGGCAGTCTTCGGGGGCGGGCCCACGGAAGTCAGCCACCGTCATGCCGGTGGTGAGTGCTCCGCTGAGCTCCACGTCGACGGGGACTTTTCGGGTGCTGACGACGCTCGGGTCAATCAGGTAGGCAATGGTGCAGGGGTCGTGTACGGGCGGGTCGACGAAGTCTTGGTTGGCTTGGTAGGCCTTGCGGAAAAAGCCCATGAGGCCGACGACAAATTCGCTGGCCTCTGTGCCCAGGGCCTTGATTTTTTCTTCCACCTCAGGGGTACACAGAGCCTGGTGGGTGAGGTCGAGGCCCACCATGGTCACCGGCCAGGGCTCGTTGAACACGATGTGTGCGGCCTCTGGGTCGACCTTGATGTTGAACTCCGCCACGGCTGACCAGTTGCCCTCGTGGTAGCCGCCGCCCATAAGCACGACTTCGCGAACGCGCTCAACAATGCGGGGTTCTTTGCGGGCAGCCATCGCAATGTTGGTCAGCGGACCAGTGGGCACGAGCGTGATGGTGCCGGGTTCGCTATTCATGACGGTGTCGATGATGAAGTCCACCGCATGGGTGTCTTCCGGCCCATGGGTGGGCTCGGGCAGCTCCACTCCGTCGAGGCCGCTGTCGCCGTGAATGTCTTCGGCGACCTCCACGCTGCGGACCAGAGGCCGATCGCAGCCGGGATAGACCGCGACGTCATCAAGCCTGGCGACCCGCAAGGTTGCGAGTGCGTTTCGGGTGACCTTCGGCAGGGTCTGGTTGCCGCCGACAGTGGTGACACCCAGCAGATTGATGGCGGGATTGCCGCCCGCGAGGATGATGGCGACGGCGTCGTCGTGTCCAGGATCGCAGTCGAGGATGATGTCACGCATGGGTTTTGGCCTCTTTCCTAGCGTTCAACAGTGGTGTTAGTTGCTGTCTTCGGTGCGTGCGGGCGCGGGGATCAGCGTGGAGGTTGCGGCCGCGAGCAACAAAATGACGGCACCCGCAAAGATACCCGCGCTGGGGCTTGCCGCGGTGGACACGGCGAACAGGATCGCGAAGCTCAAGCCCGCGCCCAGGTTGAAGGCGCCGGCGTTCATGCCCGGCAGGTAGCCCTGGTTGTCCGCGGGCGATAGCACGATGCCCAGGCCGTTGAGCATGATGTTGGACATGCCCGCATAGGTGATGCCGATAAACAGCGACAGTAGAAGCAATGCTGTGCGGCTGATTCCATCACTGAGCAGCCACAATACTGCCAGGCCGGCGACGGTGCCGACCAGAGCGATTTGCAGGACGAGCTTGTAGCCCAGCTTGGCGGCGAGCTTGCCGGTGATAGGCCCCATGGCTAGGCCGGCGAGGGCGTAGGGGGTCAGTGTCCACCAAGAGACGACGTCGGCGTTGATGCCTTCGGCTTGGGCAATGTTGGGCACCAGGCCGTTCATCACGGCGAACACACCAGTCATGGTCAACAGGGTGGTCGACAGCAGAGCCCAGGTGCGGCGCTGAAGCATATAGTCGGTGGTCACCAGCGGGTGCGGACTGCGCTTTTCGACGTTCCAGAATGCGACGAAACCAATAATGCCGACGACGATGAGCACCGCCACCAGCCACCAGCGGGCGTCGGCGAGTTTGCCGGCCTCATTAAAGGCGATCAGTACCGAACCCAGAGCGATGACAAGTGGTGCAACGCCTACCCAGTCCATGGGTTGAGTGACGGCCGCTTTAGTTTCCCCGGTGCGCAGGAACACGGCGATGACGGCGACGGCGCAGATCAAGGCCATCACCCAGAAGATGCTGCGGAAACCATAGTGTTGGGCTAGCCACCCACCGGCCAGCGCGTCCACACCGGCGATACCACCGTTGACGGAGGTGAGGATCGCCATGAGCAGTGCGTATTGCTTGTCATTGGGCACGTGTGCGCGCAGCATGATCAGGCACATGGGGACGGTGGGGCCGGCAACGCCTTGGATCACGCGACCAACAAACAGGGTGCCCACCCCGGGGGCTAGTGCGCTAACGACGCAGCCGATGGCGGTAGCCAGCAGCATGCCCAGCAGCACTTTGCGGCGGCCGATCAAGTCACCCCAGCGCGGGAGGAAGAGGGAAAAGAGTGCGGCTGCGGTGAAGAAGGCGGTTTGTGTCAGACCGATTTGGGCGTCGGTGGCGTCAAGTTCGCGGCTCATGGTTGCTAGTGCTGGCGACAGCATGGATGCGTTGAGTTGGAAGGCGAACACTGCAGCCAAGAGCGCAAGCAGTAGGGGTACTGCTTGGGAGTTGGAAACTCTGGTGGTCGGTGTAGTCATGCGGACTATTATCCATGACGCCGCGTTGCCCATCCTGTGAGGCAAGGTTCACTGCGGTGGGTTGAACACGGGGTGTGAAACATGCGGCGGGGCAACCGGTTTTTTACTCAGCTGCGGGTAAGAATGTCTGCGTGAATGTTCAGCCCCGCGATCTGCCTGACAACGTTGATGTTGTTGTCACCTTTGAGGGTCAGACGCGCCTGACAACCGGTTCTTTCCCTCAGCAGTCGGCACCGGCATCCGAGCAGCAGCAGGCGTGGCCTGCTCACAATATTGATGATGACGCCGCGATGGCCAATGCGCCTGCGGATAGTAATGCTGAGCAGCCTGTGTGGGAAAAACCCGAGCAGATTCTCCCCCGCCGCGCGCCACGCATACACTCCGATCCGGAGGGCAACAAGGGTATTAGCGTGGCGGAGTTGTTGGCACGCGAAGGCCGCACTCCCCGCCGCAGGGCCACAGATGAGGCACTCTCACAACCTGAACCCCGATCAGAAGAGACCCCCACCGCGCATTTTGCCCGCGTGCACGGGGTAAGTGCCTATGCTGCTGCTGTCGCGACGGAGACTAAAGCGGAGGAAGAGTCCGTGCTGCGGGCAATGCTCCGCCACAGCGACGAAGAAGATTCGGTGCACACCCCTAACACTGTCGACACCATCGACAGGATTGAATCGGCAGACTCGGCAGACACAGCGGACACGGTTGTTGCCACGCAGGCTGCTGAGCAACTGGGGGCTACTGAACCGGCTGGACTGTTCTTTGAAGAAGAGTTCTTGGAGCGCCCGCGGGTAAGCACCCTTCCGGAGGGCTTCGAGCCGCACCTGATGTGGCCCTCGGCGTTGGCTAATTTGAACCGGTGGCGCTGGGCGATGGCCGCGAGCTTCGTTGAAGCGTGCGCAGGCACCGCCATGATGGGCATGCACGCGTTGGGCTTGGGCGAATCCGCAGTGTATTCGAACGGCATGGGTCTTGCGGGCATCGCTTTGGTGGCGGGTTCCATCACCCAGGCGTGTGCTGCGGAACTGTTGTTCCGTCCCGTCGTTCCCGATGAGCTCCCCTACCCGATCGACCACACAGCAGAGCACCCACACGGCGATGTTTTCGCTGATCAGGATGCACATTTTGGGGAGGAACAATGGAACTAGCGTTGCTTGGCGCCAGCGGCTTGGTGTGCCTGCTACTTCTGATCCGATGCGTACAGGTGTTCCACCTGCACTCCAGCGCGTTGGTGGAGGTAGACGCGGGCCACGGCGGCGTCATCACCCGTGTGGCTAACCCTGTGGAGTACGCCGCTCGTGCCAGGCGTTGGCGGGGTGCGGCCTACGGGTGGGTTGTGGTGACCGCGCTTGCCGTTGTGTTGGGGGTGGTGGGCTCCCATGGCTGGTTTATTCCGGCGTTGGTGGGTTTGGTGGCGGCCACCTACTGTGTGCAGATCAGCCGCCGCCTGTCGGAGTTTACTTTCTAACAACCATCCGGGTTGCCCTACAACCCCAGCTGCTCCCGAGCCACTGGGTTTGCCTCGTAGACGGGGGTGTCTAAACCTTCCATCCGGGCTTTGAGCTGCAGCGCCATGTAGCGACTGTAGTGAGGCGACTGGTGGAGATTGCCACCATGGAACCACAAGTTGAGAACGGTAGTGGGCTTCCACATGTTGCACAGCTCCCCCATCCACGAACCGGGATCCTTCGTGGTATCCGAGCCCAGGCCCCAGCACGGCCTCAGGGCCTGCGCGACGTCAGGACCAATGAGCCTGTCAGCCCAACCGCTCATCGAACCATAACCGGTTGCGCACACCAGAACATCCGCGGACATCCTGGTGCCGTCAGTCAGCACAACAGTTCCCGGCTCAAGGTGATCAAGGCTGTGGAATCCGGCCGCATGGTGGCCACCATTGCTCAGCAGACCGGTGAGCTGGGCGCGAAGGCCGTTGAGCAGGCCGCAAAGCTGGCTAAGGGTGAGCCGGTTGAGGTCGAGGTCGAGGTTCCGGTCGAGGTTGTTACCGTCACCAAGGACAATGTCGCCGACTTCAAGTAAAGCTCGTTCACTGTTTGTTTGACCTGTGTGAGAGTGTCTAAGTATGTCTAGTTCTGTTTCGCCAAAGACCGCTGCCCCGTCTGTTGATGTTGTGGTGGTTGGTTCGATCAACGCCGATCAGGTTGTGCGTGTGCCCCGCCACCCGAAGCCCGGGGAGACCCTGTTGGGTTCTTCGTTGACGCACACGGCTGGCGGTAAGGGTGCGAATCAGGCTGTTGCCGCGGCGTTGCAGGGCGCGCGGGTGGCGTTTGTTGGCGCCTATGGTTGCGACGCATACGCCGATGTCGCGCTGGAGTTTTTGCGTTCCAGCGGCGTCGATTTGGCCGCCACTCGCGAGTTGAACACGAATACTGGTTTTGCTGCTATCCAGGTGTCGGATGACGGGGAGAACTCGATTGTGGTGATCCCCGGAGCGAACGAGCAGGTAGACGCCGCGTTTGTCTCCGACAATGGTTCCGTGATTGATGACGCCGCGATGCTACTGTTGCAGGGCGAGGTTCCGGCTTCTGGTTTTGCCCAGGCTGTAGACATGGCTGTGGCGGCGGGCCGGCGCGTGGTGGTTAATCTTGCTCCGGTGATTGAGGTGGATCGTGAGGCCTTGTTGGCTGCGGATCCGTTGATGGTCAATGAGCATGAGGGCGGTTTGGTGCTTGAGCAGCTTGGCCTGCCGGTGCCGGCGGGCGATGCTGCTCGTGTGGCTGCCCTGCTTGAGGCTGGTTTCGCGTCGGTTGTGATGACTCTTGGTGCCCGCGGTGCGCTGGTTGCGTCTGCAGATGCCCCTGAGCCTGTTGCTGTTGCGAGCCCCAAGGTCACCGCCGTGGATACAACAGGCGCCGGTGATTGCTTCGCTGGTGCTTTCGTGGCGCATATGGCGGCGCATCCGGATCAGTGTGATCTGGTGGCTGCGGCGGAGCATGCGGTATCCGTGGCGGCTTTCTCGGTGCAGCATGCCGGCGCGCAGGTCTCTTACCCTGATAAGGAGGCTGAACTGCCGTGTTAAAGCAAGGATTAATCAACCGTGATCTGCTGGCCTATGCCGCCGAGCTTGGGCACACTGATTCGTTTGTGATTGCGGATTGTGGACCGCCTATCCCGGAGCATGTGCCGGTGGTGGATGTGAGCGTGGAGTTCGGATACCCCGAGTTCTTCGACGTGACCGGCCGCCTGTTGCCGCATATTGTGGCGGAGTCTGTGGTGGTGGCGAAGGAAGCCCCCGCCGCGTTTGGTGAGGAACTTGCCCTCTATGTTGCGGATGCCCAGCAAGAGGTTGTTAGTCATGAGGAGTTAAAACGCCTGGTTGCGGACGCGAAATTCGTGGTACGCACTGGTTCCGTGGTGCCGTATTCGAATGTGGTCGTCCGCTGCGGGGTGCCCTTCTAGTTTCCTCGCTACCTGGCGCCAGTCGGTACGGCCGGGCGCTGCCGGGCGAAAAGGTGCACCATGATCTGGAATATCGTTGGTATCGCCGCAATTTTCTTCATTCTGTCGTCGGTTTCCTACTACTTCAGCATCGACAGGCGCCTGCTGAAGCTGGCTCGTGAATCAAAGTCGGAGAATCGCGAGGGCTCCACAAACCTCGTGCTCGACACCCAGTGTGCTGGTTGACGGGTTAATCAAAACCGTAAGTAGGCGGCTAAATCGCTGGCGGCCCGCGTTTCATAAGGGGCCGCCAGTTTTTTGTGTGTGTGGCTAGCGCTGCTCGGCGCGAAGCCTGCGGGCTGCGCGGAAATAGCGCACGGCCACAACCAGCACCACCAGGGAGAACACCAAGCGGATTGTTGCGACTAGGCCGTTCTGCGGCAGCATAGCCAGTGCGAACATCAGGCCTAGGGCGTAGTAGAGGACATTGTCCTGATAGAGCTTTGCGGCGGGGCTCTTCGCGCGCGGGCCGAACACCGCCAGGGTTTGAATGACGTAGACCATCAGGGACACACCGAGGTGCAGGTAATTGCTGGGACTATCCGCGAAGCTGCCGGTGGTAAATGAGACGACGATGACGGCGAGCAAGACGGCCCACCAGGCGCCTGCCCAGGCGATGCAGTAGTTGGTGGAGGTGTAGTCGGTGGCGGCGCGGCGCTTGTGGTGGCTGGGGGTGTCACTCATGGTTTCTAGGTTACCTACCGGGATGAACACGAGTCTTCCTGCTTCGAGCATCACCAGTAACATGGTGCACCGTTACTGCTGTGGGAGTAGAAGGGATGGTCACTGATGGGCATTGAACGCTTGCGTGCTGCTACTGCCTCACTGCGCTCGGCGCGTGCCCCGGAGGATTACCCCGCACTGTTGGATGTGTGGGCGCGGAGTGTGGCAGGCACGCACGATTTCCTTAAGCCTGAGCATTTCGATGTCTTGCGGGCCCAACTCGTGACGAGTTTCTTCCCCCACGTCACGTTGACGGTTGCGGTGGTTGATGGCAAGCTTGTGGGTTTTTCAGGTGTTGCTGGCGACGGACTCGAGATGTTGTTCGTGGACCCCGACTGGATGGGCTGTGGCGTCGGGACTCTTTTGCTTAATGACGCCGTGGGGCGTCAGGGGGCACGTCGGGTGGACGTTAATGAGCAGAATGAGTCCGCGTGGCGTTTATACGAGTCGAAGGGTTTTCACGTGGTCGCCCGCAGCGACCGGGACGGCCAGGGATGGGACTATCCAATTGTGCACCTAGAAAGGTAGCTTCGAATAGTACTACCGCTGGCGTCGCACCCGAGGTGCGACGTTGATGAATGCTGCGGCGATAAGGATACCGAGCATCGCTGCGGGTGGGTAGATAAAGGACAGTGCAAAGCCTGCTGCTTTAATCAGCAGGTCCGCTGCTAGCCAACCATTTCGACTATTCGTAAGGTGCTCGAACTCAAGATTGTCGGGGTTGGCTTTAACCAAAGACCGGTTGAGTGCGATGGTGCTGATCGTGACCAAAATAGCCACGAGCCCGTAGAGGGCTTGCGGGACGGTTGCGTAGAACTCCTCGTTGACCCAACTGGTGGTGTAGGGAAACCATGCTGCGAAAAACAGCGTCAGCATTGATAGTCGCACGACTGCCGCATCGATGTGTTTGATGTGATGCCACATGTCGTGCTGGTGGATCCACAGTGAACCCAGCCAGAAAAACGATAGGGTGAAGGCAAAATATTCGCGGTAGAGTCCAGTGAAAGCTCCCCAGGTGGGCTCGGCAGGCTTCGGCAGTTCTAGCACCAAAATGGTGATGATGATTGCGAGGACTGCATCAAAGAATGCTGTTAGCCGTTCTTTCCCCATGGTGTTTTTTGGCTGGGTATGTGGTGTCACAGGTCTAGGCGCCTTTCAGAGAGCATGCGTACCATCGCGGGGTCCCGGTGGTCGAAGAATTGGGATGTTGGCTGGTCCAACTCCGCGATGGCTTTCATGTCTTCAGCATTCAGTTCGAAGTCAAAAATGTCAAAGTTAGCTTCGATCCTTGATGGAGTTGCCGACTTGGGAATCGCGACGATATCTCGTTGCAGCAGCCATCGAAGCACAACTTGAGCCGTTGTTTTGCCGTAGCTTTCGCCGATTGCAGCGAGTACGGGGTTGGTGAATAGCCCGTTTCTGCCTTCGGCGAAAGGTGCCCACGCTTCGTGTGTCACTCCCAGTTCTTCCATGGTGAAGTGGGCTTGTGCTTGTTGGTGGAAGGGATGTGTCTCGACCTGGTTGACTGCGGGGAGTACCTGGTTGTGTAGTGCTAGGTCCACTAGTCGGTCGGGCGCGAAGTTGGATACGCCAATTGCTCGGACTACGCCTTGTTGGTTCAGTTCTTCGAGTGCTCGCCAGGATCCGTAGTAGTCACCGTAGGGCTGGTGGATGAGGTAGAGGTCGATGTAGTCGACGTCGAGGAGTTTGAGGGATCGTTCAACGGCCGCTTGGGCGTTGTCGTAGCCTTGGTCGTCAACCCACAGTTTTGTGGTGATGAAAACGTCTTTGCGCGCGACGTCACTGGTGCGGATGGCTTCTCCGACGGCGTCTTCATTTTGATATGAGGCTGCGGTGTCGATGAGTCGATAACCCGTTTTCAGTGCAGTTTGTACGGAGTTGATACATAGGTCACGGTCGTCGACTTGAAAGACTCCGAAGCCGAGCATGGGCATTTCTACGTTGGGGGCGATGGTTTTGGTGAGCATGGCTGCCGCCTTTCTGCTTTTCTTCAGCCGGCGGGCGTGTGATGGGGGCCTGCAGGCTAGGACGCTTGTCACGCTAAAGGGTTCGAGTGGCTCGAAGGCAAATTGTGGTTGGGCCGGCTTATCCTGTTGCTATGGATCTGACTATCAAGGATGTTGCCGACCGAACGGGCCTGAGTGCTCACACGATTCGCTATTACTGCGATCAGGGCTTGGTCCCTTCGGTTCAGAGGGACAGCAACAATCAGAGACTGTTTAATGAGGATTGTTTGGGCTGGCTAGAGGGGGTGAAGGTACTCCGCGAGTGCGGTATGAGCATTGCGGATGTTCGGGCGTATGTGCAGCAATGCCTTAGGGGCGATGAGACACTGTCGGAGCGTATGGAGCTGATTGAAAAGTATGCGCATATCGCTGATGCTCGGTTGCTTGAGGCGCAGGCGCGTGCGGATTACTTGCGAAAAAAGTTGGCTTATTATGCGCAGATTCGGGATGGCCTCGTGCCGGACACGACTGATATCAGCCGGTGGGGTCGCCGCTAGTTGGCGGTGCCGGCGGAATACTCGCGCTGCTGGCTGCGTTGGTGTGGGTGAAAGCTAGGTATCGATTTTTCGTCTAGAAGGAGCCTTGTGATGAGTACTTCCCCTACCCCTGTGACGTTGTATTTTGATGTGTCTTGCCCGTTTTGTTGGGTGACTTCCCGTTGGATTAAGGAGGTGGAGAAGGTTCGTGACGTCGCGGTGACTTTCGCTCCGATGAGTCTTGCGGTTCTTAATGAGGGTCGCGAGGAGTTGCCGGAGGATTATAAGGCGAAGATGCAGGCTAACTGGGGCCCGGCGCGTGTGTTCGCGAAGGTGGCGTTGGAGCGGCCGGAGAAGGTTGACGAGTTGTATACGGCGATGGGCACGTTGATTCATAACGGTGGCCAGGGCGGCAAGCAGGGTTTCGGCGCATATAACGGGGTTATTGCGCAGGCGTTGGAGCAGGTGGGGTTGCCTGCGTCGTTTGCTGACGTCGCGGATACTGATGAGGTTGATGGTCAGTTGCGGGAGTTCCAGGCTCGGGCGATGGAGCGTGTGGGCAATGATGTTGGTACGCCTGTGATTGAGCTTGGGGATCGCGCGTTCTTTGGTCCGGTGTTAACGCGTATTCCGCGCGGTGAGCAGGCGGGTGAGTTGTTTGATGCTGCGGTGGCTTTGGGTACGTATCCGCATTTCTTTGAGTTGAAGCGCGGCCGGGACGAGTCCCCCACCTTCGACTAGACCCTAGCCAGCCCCCCCAAAAAAACGAAAACCCAAAGTGCTAAGAAAATCTACTTTTCTACCAACATGAACGATAGAAAAGTAGATTTTTCATTATCCCAGTGGCATGAAGTTACTGGAATCTCTACGAGCACTGTGCAGCATTGCGTACGTTCAGAATGGAATGTTTACCGCTACCCAGGCTGCTAATGATGGCATTGATGCTAACACTCTTGGACGACTGTCGGCGGAAAACCTGATCTACCGCTTACGACGCGGCGTCTATATCCACGCCGCAGTAGCCGAGACTCCCCACACAGACCTAGCTGCGGCATGGCTAGCGGCTAGGCCCGCCATTTCTGCCCCCGACCGTTTTGTGGAGTGCGACCCCGTGGCGGCGTCGCACGAGTCTGCAGCCTACGCGTGGGGCTTGGGTGATGTAATTCCAGCGAAACACACGTTTACTTGCTCGGTCCGGAAGCATGCCTCCGCCAGCGACGTCTCGTGGGTGATATCAAGCGCACTGGTGGGCTCGTCGGGGAGCAGGATCTTCGGCTCTTGAGCCAACGCCCTGGCAAGGCTTGTCAGCTGCTGCTGGCCACCGGAGGTAGCCCGCACAGGCATGTCTGCCCAGACGCTCGCGGTGCAGCTAGGCCACCCCATCATCCCTTTACAGTGCCCATTCCTCCAGCTCAGCCGTGGTCTTCCACAGGCGGGCATACACGCCCCCGCGGTCGAGCAGTTCCCTGTGCGTGCCGGTCTCGGCGATCCGCCCCGCGTCAAGCACCACGATGCGGTCGGCGGCCTGGATGGTCGCCAGCTTGTGCGCGACAACGATCGTCGTCCGGCCCTGGCATAGGGATTGAATACCGCGGTGCACGGCAGCTTCGTTGACGGGGTCTAGAGCCGACGTCGCCTCGTCGAGGAGCACGATGGGTGCGTCCTTCAGCGCTGCTCGTGCGATGGACAACCGCTGCCGTTGCCCGCCCGACAGTCCGGCTCCGTCTTCGCCGAGGACCGTATCGTAGCCGTCGGGAAGCACGGCGATGAATTCGTCGGCGCAGGCGATGCGAGCGGCGCGCTCGATGTCGCCACGGCTGGCACCGGGGCGAGCGGCGGCGATATTGTCCGCGATGGTGCCGGGGAAGAGATGGACGTCCTGGAACACAACGGTCACCAAATCGCTGCGGTCGCCGGCGGCGATGTCTTTCAGGTTGACGCCGCCGATCCGGATGCTGCCGGAGGTTGGGTCATCAAAGCGAGAAATCAAGCTCAGCACCGTGGACTTGCCGGAGCCCGACGGCCCGACGATCGCAGTCATCTCCCCGGCGCGGGCGTGCAGGCTCACCCCGCTCAGCGCCTCAGTCCCACGTGCTTTGCCGGAAGCTTGCGCCTGCGAGGGATAAACGTAGTTGACATTGCTCAGCTCAACGTCGAACTGCCTCGGGGGCTGCACCGGGTTCTCCGGCTCCGGCAGTGCGGGGATGTCGGAGATGTCCTGCACCCTTCGCAGCGCCGCCTGCGCCATCTGCCACGATTCGTTCGTCGACAGTAGCCCCTGCACCGGCTGATAGACGCTCAATACGATGACTAGGACCACTCCGACCAAGGCCGCGGAGGCGGCCGACTCGGATACCGACCAACCGCCGGTGGCGGCAACGAGAGGAATGCCGAGCATAAGGATGAGGCCGGCCAGGCTCGAAGGAACGATGAGCCGGTGGACCATCTCCACCGAGATGGCGCGGAACTCCTCCACGGCCTGGTTGTACCACTTTTCGGTGCGCTCGCGGGTTGAATAGACCCGCAGCGCAGGCATCGCGGTCACGAGGTCAATCATGCGTGCCGAGGCACCTGCTTGCGCTGCTTGCCGCCGGTCCGCCAGCGCAGCCAACTTCTTACTCGACCACGACATCACCGGCACCATCGCGAGGATCGGCAGTGCCAACGCACCCGCCAGAGTGAGATCATTAAGGCCCACCGCGACGAGCACCAGCAGTGGAATTCCCAAGGCCTGGCCGAGTCGGGGCATTCCCTCCGCGAGGAAGTCCTCGATGAGCTGCAGATCCGTGCTGAGAAGAGCCGCGATGTCCCCGCGCGAGCGTCGCCCGAGCGCATTGACGGGGATCACCCGGAGGTGCTGTAAAAGTGCCAGGCGCATGTTCGCCACGGCTCGGTACGAAGCCAGCCACGACAGTCGTGCCGCGACCCATCCTGCAGCCAGCTGGATAAGCAGTGACGCGGCGCAAGCAAGGGCGGTACGCAGCGCGGTGTCGTGATCAACCTGTTCGCCGTTAATGATGCGGGCAACCAGCCGCATTGCGGAGCCAAATGCAATGCCAAGGGCGAGCGACTGCACGAGGCGCATGAGTACTCCGCCTAGGACGGCTCGGCGGGCGGTGCCAAGCAGGCGGAACATCGTCACTAGTTGCTTCATCGCGTTTCATCCTCCACTGTTTCGTTGCTTTCTGCTGCGGCGGTGCCATTCCACAGGCGCCAGTAGTACCCATTGAGCGCCAGGAGTTCCTCATGCGTTCCGCACTCGACGATCCTGCCTGCTTCCATCACATTGATGCAGTCAGCGTGCCGGATTGTTCCCAGCCGATGCGCGATGACGATGACTGTCCTGCCTTGGGTCAGGCGAGCCAAGCCCTGCTGGATGAGTTCCTCGTTTTCTGGATCCGTTGCCGCAGTGGCCTCGTCGAGGATTAGGATCGGTCGGTCCGCGACGAAGGCGCGTGCGATCGCCAGTCGCTGTCGCTGTCCGCCGGATAGACCCGATCCGCCTTCGCCGAGAACAGTGTCCACTCCCTCGGGTAATTCGTCGACGAAGGCGTCAGCTGCTGCGGCGCGCAGGGCTTCGCGCAGCTCCTCGTCCGACGCATCGGGCCGAGCAAGTGCGACGTTTTCTCGGATGGTCCCTGCCATGAGGTGTGGCTTCTGGAATACGGCCGCGACCTGTCCGTAGAGTTCCGCGTCGCTCAGCTCCGAGATGTCAACGCCGCCGATGCTAACTCGACCCGTATCTGGGGTATAGAAACCGGCAATGAGCTCGCCGACGGTCGATTTTCCGGCGCCGCTCGGCCCCACCAGCGCGGTCACTTTTCCTGCTTCAGCGGTGAAGGAGACGTCGTCAAGCGCGAGGTTTCCAGGCCCATAGGAAAAGCTCACGTGCTCGATTCGCACTTCGCTTGCCGACGCCTCTAAAGCTGCCGCCCCCCGGTAAGCGCCGCTCGAACCCCTGTCCCAGGCCAACCCGGTGTCAGGAATAGCCGACAGCTGTCGCTCGATTTCCACAGCGCCGTTAGAAAGCAACGGCAGCGCCACGAGCCGGTAGAACATCGTCACTAGGGGCACGGGGTAGGTCGGTCCCAGGATCAGGAAGAGTAAGACGGTGGGCACGTCGACGGCATCAATAGCCAGAAGCCACGTCGCCACCGGGGCAATGATCGCAATCGCGCTGGCCACCAGAGTGGAAAAGGGTGCGCCCCACGCAACGAAGGCCCGCCCCCACGAGGATTGGAGCTCTGCGTTCCGACGAACGGCGTCGCTGGTGCGTTGATGCTCCTGACCGGTGCGGTTGAACACCCGAATGACCGGCATCGCCGTGAGGAAATCGAGGATGGCCGCGCCCATGTCGTCTTTGGCCGCAACCCACTGCCCCATTCGATGCCCGTTGGACCGCATGGCGTGAACAATCGTGGCAAAGGCGATGGGGACCAGCACGATCGTCGCGGTTGCCAGGCGCCAGTCCACAATGAACAGCCAGACGGTGACGCTCAACCACACAGTGAGCGCCGCGGCAGCCTCGGGCACAGCGTGGGCGATGAACAGCTCTAGCTTCTCGCAGTGATCGAGCGCCACCGTCTTCGCTCGCGCGGAGTGGATCCGCGCCACGGACCCCACGCTCATCGCATTCCAGGTCCTTCCCAAGCGCAGACGAATCTCGGCAATAACGTCGAAGGCGACAAGGTGCGCCAGACCAGTGGAGACGGCGAAGAAGGTCGATTTGACGACCACCGCCGCAAGGCAAACCAGCGCCATCAGCAACACGGTCCGCGCAGCCCCCTCGCCCGACGTACGCGCGCTCTCAGCTATAGAAGTCACGGCTTTCCACATCGCCCATGCGGGTGTCACTTCCGCGATTCCAGCCACGATGCCGCAGCCAATCGCCAGTGCGAGCAATGGGCCGCGCCCGTTGAGGTGCGCCCACAACAAGCGGGGAGCAGAAGCATAGTCAGGCCTGCTCTGTGCCTGATTCGACTCTTGTTTTATCATTTCCTGTCCCCCATCGTGGATTCAATGGTGTCGAGCATTTCCACTAATCTCTCCGAAATTCCGCTCAAGCCCGGCTCCGACAACACCGTGTAGTGGTGTCCTGGCACCACTACCACCATCGTCTCCTCGGGCAAATTCGATCCCCATCCCAAAAACTCATCGTCAACCGCATCGTCGACGCCCATTCCAACTCCCGAGTTGGCGGGACTTCGCTGGCCAGCCACGGCTAGGAGCGTTGGCACGTTGGCCAATGGCTGTGCCGTTAGGCGGGCTAAGCCGGCGAGATGCCGAGTGAATACGCCGAGGCGATTATCGATGTCTCCCATGTCGAGTCCCTGCCGAGTGAGTACTTCAGACACCGCCTCAACGGGATCTCCCGCAGCGATCGCCGAATCCTCAATAGCCAGACGACTAAAGGCCTGAAGCGAACGTACGTACCGGCGGGCAAACTCTGCGTCGACTTCTGTCTCTGCCAACCCCGTCAGCTCTCTGATGCGATCTGGTGAGTTGGAATCCACGAGCAGCAGGCCGCGAACATCGATCCCGCGCTCAATCAAGGTGCGAGCCAGCAATTGCGCCACGGTACCACCCATAGACCACCCGCCGAGGAACAACCCGTAGCCGAATCCATGCAGCCCGTGGCGTCCTTCGTGACCTAGCTTTGCGCGATGCGCGACAATGACATCACCATAGCAGCGGGCCACGGATTCTAGATCGACGGGCATCGGCGTTCCATCCAGCCCTGGGTCAGCCAAGGCATAAACCGGACGAGGCGCGATTGCACGCGCAAGCGCCATGTAACACAGCACATCGCCTCCCGACGGATGCAGCAGGTACAACGGCTCTCCCGTTCCATCGCTCAGTGGCAAGACGTGCACGTCTGGGTCTAGTTGTGGGCGTGCCACCGCGGCGACACCTGAGGGAGTGGGCTGTGCTAGGAACTCTTCTGGGGTGATGGACAATCCGTGGCGGGAACGCAATCCAGCAATTACGCGCACCATCGACAGCGAATCGCCTCCGGCTTCATAGAAATGAGCAGTGTCATCGACATCGTGGCTTAGGGCACGCGAAAATTCTTGTGTGACCGCATCCAGCGAAACTGGAGAGCAGACTTTCTTACTCCAAGGAAGCACATCTAACGCGTCGTTTCGTTCCGTCTTTGCTGGCGCCGCCAAGGAGGAATCAAGCACCACTTGTGGCGAACGGTTATCGATAAATGCATCAACATGCTCGACAACAAAGGCGAGCAATGACGCGGTGGCATCTTCTGCAAACGCGCCCATTGGCGAATCGAGATTGATGGCGATGGAACCGTTTTCCATCGATGCCTGCAGATCGAGCAGAACCTGCGGGGTGACTACTCGTTCATAGACATCGCTCTCATCAATTCTTGCAGTCGTTGCGTCTTTGGCGCCGTCGCCAAACCCCAGCGTTGACGTGTAAACCACCGGAGAAACAACCTCTTGGCTTCCGCGATGGCGTGAGAGCATTCGCGCTACCTCCACTCCAGTTATTGCAGAGTGCGCCAACGTGATTGCCAACTGTTCGGCAAATCCTTCGTAGAGGGCGTCCCCCCAGCTTCTCGGTTTGCAGTGCACCAGGGAAGTTGTCGCGAAGGGGCCCAAGACGCGATCGATGTCCTCGGCAAGCGGACGACGATTGAAGTAGAGCACAGTCATCAGCAGCTCTTCACAACCGGATAGCTCACAGACCGCCTGAGCCCAAGCTCCTCCAATAACCGCAGTGGGCGTGGTCTCCTCCTCTCGGCACCGTTGGAAGAATTCCTCTGCACGTTTCGCGCTGACGCGCGCGCAGTCACGACGCATTCCCCTTCCTTCGGTCCCTTGGAGGGGAAGCTGCACTGGGGACGGAAGGAGATCAAGCCGTTCGCGCCACCAAGCGGCATCGTGCTCCCTTTTCTCCCGTTCCTCTTGCGCCACGCTTAGCTGGTAGTCAGCAAAGGTCAAAGAAGGCGCCGGGATGACCATATTGGGGTTGTCGGCGAAAGCGAAGAGCTGATCGAAGAAAAGGTAGAACGACCACCCGTCGACGAATAGCAGGCTGGCCTGCACGTGCACACGTGCGCCACCGTGGGGAAGCATCTGCGCGAGTACACGGAAGTTGGGCCATTGGTGAGGATCGATAGGCTCATGTGGCCAGGTGCGGCGGATATCCTCTATCGCCTCCTCGACAGCTTCCTCAGAATGCTGCGAAAGGTCTTCTACCGAAATCGGAAGATTCGCCAGCGCGGGGTCGTCCTCATGAAGAATGACCTGTTGTCCATCATCAGTAATGACTGCACGGAGCATCGGCTGATGCCGGATGAGTGCGGCAACGGCGCGAGTGAGGCTCTCCCCAGTGGCGTCTGGGTCATAGTAGTCAACATAGAAGTGGGCCGAGTCATGCGAGAAGGACCAACCGCCTTGGGAGCCCACGAGATACGCCTGCTGCAACGGTGTCAGCGGGAAAGGCTCGCCTTCTGCGTGGCGCACTAACTCAAAGCTACGCTTGCTTATTGTTCGTCCAGCCAGCGCTGCTGGCGTGATACCGCCTAGAATCTCGTCAATGTCACTGGCGATCCCCTCCCGGCGTAGCGCCGCAACCACTCGGATCGCGTCGAGAGAATCACCCCCCAATGCGCTCCAAGTGCTGTTTGGTTCAATGTCAACGTCGCCGAGGATCCCTCTCCACACGCTGCAGATTTCTTCCGCAGTGCTGTGAGAGACATCCGTGATGGAAGGCATCGAGTCAACTCCCGCATCAGCTTCCATCTCTTGCTCGGGGAGCAGTGCGCGCAGGTGTTTCTTGTAGGACGAGACGAATGCGTTCATTCCTTCGACGCCAAAGATGGAGTTCGCCCCGTCAAACTGCGCCACGAGGCGTCCGCGCCACTGATAGACCTGGTGGTCTAGGCTCACCTGCGGAGTCTGGCTCGCACCCCACACTAGGTCCCCGAGTCGATATTCGCTTTCCCCTCCGTCAACCTGCGTACCCAGAGTCGAGGTAAAAACTACCGGTAGGCGGAACGGTTCACCGTCGTAGGCGCTGCGTTTTGAAACAATCTCGGGGCCAGCGACGGTGGTGTGATCGAGAACCTCAAAGAGACTTTCGCCGATGCCACGAATGTCTTCATCAGGGTGCTCTCCTACGTGCAAAGCACACGGAACCAGCGTGGTGAAATCACCGATCACCTGTTCAAATCCCTGCGGACGGTCAAAAACAGTCAGCATCACAGTCATGTCTTCTGCACCCACATGTTCGGCCAACGTACGTGCGTATGCGGTCAAGAACAGCACGGTTGGTGTGACCTTGAGCGCTCTGGCACGAGAGTGAATCTGGCTGTCTAGTTCTTCATCGAGCCTCCACGTAACCCGATCAAACGTCTCGTTGCTCACGGGCAAGGCTCCGAGGTTCGGTGCCGGTGGCAGCATCTGGGCTCGCTCCTCCCAGAATTGGCGATCAGTCGGGCTCACCCGCTGTCCATCGGCGACAGCGCGAGAATGCTCAGCGAAGTTTCGCGTTGGCGCCGCAGGCAGGGGTATTCCGGCGTATGCCTTGGATAGCTCGTCAAAGAAGAGACCAAAGCTTGAGGCATCACATACGAGCACATCTATAGAGAATCCAAGATGCACCCCGTCCGGGGCGATGGCGGCCGCGACCGTGACCAGTGGCCACTGGCTGGCAGGAGCGGTCCGCGTCGAATACCGTGCTCGCCACCTTCCCAACGCCTGCTCGGGGTCTGCATGGTTCCGGCAGTCAACCACGGGGACGACATACGGATCAGGATTGATGGCTCGATGGCCGTCTTCGGTGACGATCGCACGCAACATGGGGTGTCGACTGATGACGGTGGTCATTGCCTGTCCAAGGCGGTCAACATCGACTGCGTCGATGAGTGTCTCCACGAAGCTGTGGCACGGGTTAGAGTTCGCGCCGAAACTGTGTTGACGACCAATCAGATACGCTCTTTGCACTGGAGTCAGCGGCCATTGTTCTGGCTCAGCTGGCGTCTTGATATCGAGGCTATCAGCGGTTTTATCCTCGGAGGGTGGGGCGTATTTCGCCTCGGGTACTACCCGGCTAAGCATTCCCGAGAAGCTTGGGTCCGCCAGCAGATCGCGCAGGCGCATGTCAATCCCGCATTCACGGCGGACCTCCGCCAGCAATCGCGTTGCCTGCAGGGAGCTTCCCCCTAGCGAGAAGAAGTCAGCCGTATCCACATCAATGTCCTCTATACCCAGCGTCTGCTTCCACAAAGAGCGCAAGCGGGCGGAGAGGTCAGAATTTTGTTCGCTTGCCATCGAAGACTCTGCCGAAGAAGAATCAGGTCTAGTTGCGCGACGTAATGAAGCGATGTCCTTGCGAGTGAGCAAGGTCGTCCCTTCAACGGGAGCTGACAGCAATTTGGAGACACATTCGACAGCCTCGTGCTCTTCAAGCGCATTGTCGAGAAGTCGGTTGCCAAAGGAATTGACCCGTCCGGTTTGCCAGCCATCGCTGGCAACTGTCATCCAGGCGGTGTGAGTTTTTGGCGGGGTCACGCACTCTGCAGCGCGATTGGATGCTGCGTAGGCGGCGAGTCCCACTCCCCCAACGTGTGCGGCCATTGAGGACATGACTAACACGCGACCCGGCGCATCCCCTTCCATACGCGTGCAGGCCTCGGAGACAGCAGCGACGACGTCAGTCTTCGCTTCGAAATGACTTGTCACAGTGTCAAAGTCCGTGAGCTGGGACTCCGCAAAAGCTTTCTCGCCAACGACCCCCGTGGCGACGATCACTGCGCCACGCCGACCGCAACCACTTTCTCGAAGCAATCGCTCAATGTCGATGGCACTGGTTGGAGCGACATGACCCGGCCCTTCCTGCCGAGTGCCGACGACGACCTTGATCCCCTTCTTCTCAAAATGGCGCGACAGCGCCTGCCCAACTCGTCCGCTACCTCCTAGGATGACAACGGTGTCTGGATCTGGCCAAGACGAAGATCCAGCCAAGGAAACGGGGAAAGGTTGCTCTACGTAGGCGCCGGTCGCATCTCCTCGCACGGCCGTCGCCGACTGGGCGGCAGCGCTGACTATGTCGTGATGGGAGACATCACCGCAGTAGGCTACCGCACGGATTCCCGTTTCAGCCGTCACCGAGTAGATGGCAGCGCCGCACACTTTGGCAATATCCCAATTCGGACAGCGGACGGCGACGATCCCCTTTGGTTCCGTGTTTGAGGAAAGCCAGGAAATCATTTCGTGAACTGCGTTCCGCGCGGCACGGTGAATGGCTGCTTCGGTGGAAGAACTGCACGATAGTTCAACTACTGTGAGTTCCTCAACTGCTGCAGTTGTGGAAGGAGCCAAGCGCAGCTCATGCAACCGATGAGTCAGTTCCATTTCTTGCCGGGTGGCCTGACGGGGTGATTGTTTGGGCCAAAAATGACGGCGGTCAAATGGATACGGTGGCAGGGCCACTCGACGAGGAGAATCCGGCTCTGGACTCTGGCAAGGTACCCCGCTAGCTGAGACCTCTGCGACCGCGGCAAGCATCGAGGATTCGCTAATGTTTCCTCGGTCATCGGCCACGGTCACTGTAGCAGTGATTGCAGGCAGACCAGCCTCGCGGGCAAGGGCCGACATCGATGCACCGGGGCCAACATTCACCACGACCACCGAATCTGGGCAGTACTCCACAGCGCTCGTGAGCGTCTGATGAAACTGCACGGGACGTCGCACGTGTTTCGCCCAGAAATCCTGGCTCGACAGATCGTTACGACTGACCTGGCGGCCCAATGATGGCGAAAACACTGGAGTCTCTGGCTCTCGAGCAGCCAGAGACTCCGCCGCTTGGGAAACAATGGGAACGACCTCGTCGACGAAGGAGGAGTGCGCGGCGACGGCGACTGGAACGATTGTGGCATCATCACCCAGTTCCTGCGCGATATGGTTCACGGTCTGATGATCTGCGGAAACCACTGTTGAGCGTGGCGAGTTATAGGCTGAGATCTCGGCGTTTCGATGGCGTGATAGTACTGCCGATACTCTTTCCTGATTGCCTCGAATTCGTATCATGGCGCCGGGAACCGCGTGGGCAAGAGCACGAGACCTAGCGGCAATGATGGGTGCAACATTTTCCAATCCCAAGGAGCCGGAGATAACTGCTGCAGCGTACTCACCCGTAGAGTGCCCAAGCATGGCGTCGGGACGCACTCCGGCAGCGATCAGTGCTCTTGCACACACGATTTCGGCGGCGACAAGCGCGGGCAGCCCGAGTTCAGGGTCATCGGCAGCGACTGAATCAAGACCATAAAACTCGGGGGCACATATGGATCGAATGTCTCCGCTTACGTGCTTGCCAAACTCTTCGGCAATGTCATCGAGCAGCTGTCGACAAGTCTCATTGCGCTCGACCAGCGCTTGCAGCATGCCAGCCCGTTGCGCACCTCCGCCGGGGAAGGCAAAGATGAGCCCCGCTGACTTTGTTGCGGTGCGTGGGGGCGCTACTTCTATCGTTTCACCGTCCGCGCTGACTGCAAGTGCCGCTCGCCAGGGCATCTGCTTACGGCCATGTGTGAGGGTCCAGGCTGCGTCGTCAAGAGACTCGGAGTTTTCACGCGCCCACGCGCTCATTGCCTTCGTCATAGCGAGGACTGACTTCTTCGTCGCAGCGCTGAGGTTCAAAACGGCGGGGGTGGCCCTCCTGTGTGAATTCGGCAGGGACATCTGTGGCGCCTCTTCGACGATGACGTGACAATTCGTGCCCCCGAAACCCAATGAAGAGATTCCGGCGATCCGGCGCCCGTTAATCCCCTGCCAGGCCATGGTCTCGTGGGCGAGCTGGAGTGAGCTTCCGTGCAAATCAATGGCCGATGACGGCTTTCGGCTTCCCACCGTCCCAGGAATGCGTCGATGACGGAGGGAGCCAATAACAGCCATCAAGCTGGCAATGCCGGCAGCTGCTTCTGTATGCCCAAGAACAGATTTACATGAGCCCACAGTGCACCAAGGAGTGGCGGAGTGTCCGAATACCTCCACCATCGCAGAAATCTCAAGGGGGTCACCGACCTTTGTCCCTGTGCCGTGTCCTTCAAGGTAGCTAATGTCTTGTGGCTCGACGTCCGCCATGGCCTGAGCCTGATGGATGACTTCCGCGTGTGCCGCCGCGGAGGGAGCTACCAGCCCGGCGGACCGCCCCCCATCATTGTTGACTGCAGATCCGCGAATGATCGCAAGAATGGGATCGCCATCGGCCACTGCGTCGTGGGCTCGGCGCAGTGCTACAACACCGGCGCCCTGTGTGAACACCGCTCCTGAAGCAGACTCAGAATAAGGGCAAGTCAGGCCGTCCTCCGAGAATGGTCCGTCTGGGACGTAGGTGTAGCCGCTTTCTTGTGGCGTATGCACCGTTGCCCCGCCGACAAGCACCATGTCTGACTCTTGAGCCAGCAATTGGCTGATTCCTAGGTGGACTGCGACCAATGACGTTGAACACGCGGTCTGCACCGTGAAGGCAGGCCCTGTCAGGCTAAGGCGGTGTGCTATCGAGTTCGCGAGATAATCCAAGTAGGTGCCCAAAGAGACCTCCATCGTCTCCACCGGATTTGCGCCGCCAAGTGGCGCAAAGTCTGGAAAGAGCGCGTGGAGGAAGGCTGAGTGCGTCCCGCCGAGGATCACCCCAACGTTATCAATGCCACGTCCAAATCCGTGGCCAGCAGAGTCCAGAGCTTGCAGGCAAAGTTCATGGAGGACCCGCGCCTGCGGATCCAATAGCTCCGCCTCACGAGTGGACATTCCAAATACGTCAGGGTCGAACATTTCGATGTCATCGAGCTTCGACCCCACCGGAACGAAGTCTGGGTCTTTATCGGCCGCATTCGCTGTGTGTGCTAAGTCATGATGGGTAACTGGCTCGCCGGCGCACAGTCGTTCATGGAGCTGATCGATGTTGTTGATGCCCGGGAACCTACACTCGGCCGCAACGACAGCGATATCCGTCGGGGCCAGACCGTTTCGTGCCTCTTGAGTTGCTATCGTCACCTAGATTTCTCCCATCGTTGCCAGCGCAGTACGGCGCCGATTCCTACCTCGAGCGCGTGCCGAGGAATGCGCACGAGTCGAGTTTTCTTCGTTCTTTTTCGCCAGCTTGATGCTGGATTCAGCGTTGCCTTCGACCAGCTCCTCGCCGCCCACACCGCTACTCAGATACGCCGCCAAAGCACTGATGGAGGGGTGTGTAAACACGTCCAAGAGAGTCAGCGCATTTCCTTCACTAACTAGTTGGTTCCTCATTGCAATAAGATCCACGGAGTTGGCCCCGAGATCGAAAAAGCCCCGGTCGTAGTCTGCTGGGCTTACATGCGTTCCCGCCGCTTGCCCCAGTGCTCGAGCAATGTGTTGCTTCATCGCGTCGGCTGTATTCTTCCCAGCCCCGCTCGCCACCTTGCGCGTTCTTGCCTCGCTTGTCGACGAACCGCCTACGCTCGATGGTCCACGCTCAGAGGATTCCTGCGGATTGTGTGGCGAAAAGGCGTGCCACGACACCGAAACAGGTGTCAGCATTTCGGCAAGTTCGGCTACGGTGGCGTCTCCGAGTGCCCTCGAATCGGAAAGATCGTGGGTGGGGTCTGCGATGTAGCGGAGAAGGCTCGACAGCGCCGTCATTAATCCATGAGCTGTTCCTTCTTGCAACGCATCCACCGCATGATCGATGACTATTGCGTAGCCGTCCTGATGACGGAAGAACTGAACATCGATGAGTACCTGGGGCGTCGAGGAAATTGCGTCCACGGTAGTCCCGAATGCGCCAAGCAGTTCTGACTGGTCACCGCCAGACCCCAGCCCGGAAGAGTACACGATTGGCGGAATCATCGTTGCGGCAGGAGCATGGTGGCGCCCCCGCATCGCGTCGTCAGCAGCATTGATTAGCACGTGCATTGCGGCAACGGCACGATCTGGGTAGGAGGCGCTGCCGCCGTCGACGATAGCGGTGGTGGTGTATTCGCCAATGGTTCGCTCATGTCCGCGGGGACGCGCGAGAACCGTAGCGACAATTGGCTGTGGTTCCGATCCGGTGATAGCCCCTACGCTCGTCGAAATTGCGGCAGCAATCACGGAGTCAACGGTTGCTCCCAATTCCGCCGCCCGTTGCTCAATTCCGCGCGCGATATGCCCCTCGATGGTCGTTCGATGCCGCTTGAACCGGCCAGAGGTCGACCTGGACAACGGCAAGACGACGGGTGCGGAATCCTGAGTTTTCTGTTTCTGCTGGATGACCTTGGTGGCGCCGTTTTCCGCGATACGATTTGCGAATTCAAGGAAGCTGCCCTCCGGTGTGGATAAAGCCTTGCCGTGATATGCCGAGAGCAGATCCTCCACGAGCACCTGGGCGCCGATGACATCACAAAAGAGCATGTCAATGGCAAGGAACAGACGCTTGGACCCCTGACTCGGCGCTACCACCTCAATGCTGAGCCACGGTTGTCCACTTGGATCCGCAGCTCCCGTTCGCATCCGCTCTCGGACGCGCCGTAGCTCGGTTTCGAACTCTTCGGTGGTCGTAGTCCGGTGGCACACGATTCCGGGGCGGCAGTTTGGATCCGTGCCCTGAATGCCATCCTTCAGGACGGTCAACTCCATTTCCGGGTGAATATCACAGACCGCGTCCAAAGCGCGTTGTAGCCGTTGAATGTCGAGATCAACGATGTCGACTTCGGTGAAGTAGTGCGGTGCAACCGATTGTCCCAGCCAGGTATCGGCGCGTCCGACCAAGTATCCAACTTGAAGCGGGGTCAGAGCAGCGCGGTGCGCGAGAGGCTGGTCGGCATTTCGAGTACTTTCGATACTCCCTTCTACAGATTGGGGCGAGTCGATTGTGAGATCACACAAGTTGACCCCGCTAGCTGTAGCCTCCAGGCGGGCGCTTTCGGGCAAGTTTTGACGAAGAGTGCGAAGCCATTGTCCTGCCTTTAGGAACTGTTCCTCAAGCGGCTCCTCTGTTTCGGGCAAGAAAGCACGGAAGCTCATCCCCAACTCAATTCCGGACAGAAGCAGATCGTGTGAGCTGGCTACGTCAGTTTGCGGAGTTGGCATTGTAACCGGTGCTTCGACCGGAGTGCCTGATTCTTTCTGTTCCGTGTGCTCATGTTTGGTCGCCAGAGCAAGGGTCTTCTCCCAAGGATCAGAAAGGACGTCGGAAAGCAGTGGCCGGGAACCGGTGGCATCTTCAATTCGATTAATCGTGCGAACGATATCAAGAGAGCTAATACCCAGTTCAGTAGGGGTCAATGCAGAACGCGAGGCAGCAGGCAACGCTTGAGTTTCCTCAGACATACCTGCATGCGTCGTTGCTGCGGGGGACTCTTCGGATTCCGTATCCGAGGGAGTCACGGAATCATCCGCCTGCCATGGATTCGGCAGCGCCTTGTGATCCACCTTGCCGTTTCCATTCATTGGCAGCTGCGAATGGATCACGAAACGAGAGGGAACCATGTAACTCGGAAGAAGCGAATGCAGGTGCTCGCGCAGAAGCTGATCATCGAAGCTTTCTGCATTCGCAGGTACCACGTGGGCCACGAGACGTCGGCGACCGTTTTGGTCGGTTGGTGCAGCACAGACAGCCGACTTGACGTCAGCGCAGCGTGCCAGTGCCGCATCGATCTCCCCCAGCTCAATGCGGTAACCATTGATTTTCACCTGGCGATCCACTCGCCCGAGGAAGCGGATATCCCCGTTGGGAAGCCACATTCCCATGTCCCCCGTGTTATAGAGCCGCTCACCTAACACGTCATGGATGGCGAAGCGTTCCGCTGTCTTTTGCGGATCTCCGAGGTAGCCGCGCGCGACGCCCTCACCACCGATGTACAGATACCCCGGAGTCCGCACTGGTGCGGGGTTTCCAGACTCGTCAAGGATTCTGAACCACTGATTTCCCAAGGCTTTTCCATAAGGAATTGATGGTTCGAATTCGTCATCAGGCGTTATCCGATGATGAATCGACCAAATCGATGCCTCAGTTGCACCCCCCAGGCTGTACACAACGGCGTTTGGAGCCAGTTGCCGCAATCGCCGCGGCAGGGTTACTGGAATCCAGTCACCTGAGAGCATCACCAAGCGTAGGGATTTCAGACTGCGTTGAGCTCTTACCGGGTCTATTTCCGCATAGTCGACGAGCATCTCAAGCAATGGTGGCGCAGAATTCCATACCGTCACTCCGCGGGACTCGATGAGTTCGAGCCAATAGGAGGGATCGCGCAGGCGGGATTCGTCGGGTAGGACGAGAGTACCGCCCGCCCCGAGAACACCAAAAACATCCCACACTGACAAGTCGAAGCTCAAGGCCGATACGCCTAGAGCAACATCATGAGAGTTCAGCGAGAATCGCTCGTTGACATCATCAATTGTGGTTCGTGCTTGGCGATGCTCGATGGCCACACCCTTTGGCTCTCCTGTCGATCCAGAAGTGAAGATGACATAGGCCAGATCACTTGGGTCCACCTCTGGTGCGGGGACTTGCCTAGACGGGTCATCTGCCGGGTGGCTCGTGCACACGGGACGTGGCACAACTCGAGTAAGGTCTTCGGGAAAGCCAACCCCCTCGTCCGCGATGCACAGTTGAGCCTGTGAGCGTCGAACAATCGCTTCCATCCGCTCAATCGGCCACGAGGGATCTACGGGGATATATGCTCCACCGGCGCGCACTACTCCCACTATGGCAGCGATCTGTTCGCAGGACTTCCGCATAATCACCAAAACCGGCTCATCCCCCGCCAGCTCCCCGACAGCTGCCGAATATGCCTCGGCTCGTTTCTGCAGATCACCGCGACTATATTTGCCATCGACGGCAATGATCGCCGTCGCGTCACGGTCGGCTTCGGCTTGACTCCTCAGCGGCGTATCAATGGTGGAATCCATGTGTTCGCCGGGTTGGGGGAGCTTTTCCGAAGCGGCCGAAGGCGTTGTCTTTCTCATCCATGGATCCGAGCAGCGCGCCGGATCGGCCCATGCAGACTCCTCGGAAAGCTCGATGATGGCGGCTTCCGCAATCGTGATGGCGGAATCTGCGAAATCTGCGGGAAGTGCGGCGTCAATACAGTCCCAGGCAAGAACCAGCTTTCCCGCCTCCTCCCAATGCAACAGATCCATCACTACCTGTGGGGTTTGGCTTACGCCAAAGCTCATGGGAATATCCCAGCCACCCTTCGCAGCGCGGTGGCCAACAGCAGAGGTAAAGACCACCGGATACTCGACGGGGAAGTCTCTTTGTTGCTCAGGGGAGCGCATCTTCACGATCTCGGCCGAGGTAACACTGGCATGGTCGAGCGCCGCCCACAGCCCCTCGGTCGCTTCAACCGCCTGTTCAGAGAAGCTGCGTGAACCTCGCGGCACCGCAACGATTCCGGTACGCGTGTAATCACCCACTGGCGAGTGGTCCAAGGTGGTGCCGTCGAAGAACGTCGTCGCAACGCCGAATTCCGCAGGGCAGCCAACGGCGCGCAGCGCGTGCGCAGCCACGGCCATTAATGCTCCCGAGGGGCTCGCGCCGAAGCGGAAGGCGTTGGCGCAGAAAGCCTGCCAATGAGCTTGGCTAAGGATCTTTTGGTGGCGAACGAACTCCACCGTGCCGGCCTGAGCGAGTTCCATTGCAGTTGTTACCCATGATGCGGGGAGTGGCCCTGCAGGAAGATTGGGGGCCTTTCTCTGCCAAAACTCAAGGTCCTTGGAGGTGTTTTTCTCCAGCATAGAAACCATTCGGGGAAAGTTTTGCTCGATGACTCCTGCGTCATCTGGCGTGTCCTGCTCATTCTCCGGGTTTCCGCCTCGAAGGAACCGAGCGATGTCATCGAGCACGCGCATGATTCCGGGGAAGTCGATGAGGACTACTTCGAAACCGAAATGCACGGTCAGCACACCTGGGCTCGATTCAGTTTCGGGGTCGCAGGTGATCTCAACATCGTGGACGGGCCACTGATGCAGATCCGGCACTCGACGCACCAAACGCTTTCGGACCTGTTCAACCGATGTCTCATTGACAGGCACAGCATGAACGACGACCTCAGGGTGAATGTGCTGAATTCCGTTGCGATCGACCGTGGCCCGCAACATGCCGTGACGATTGACGGCGCGATTCCATGCTTCTTGGAAGCTTGCCACGAGCGCTTCTTTGCTGTTCGCCAGGCTTGCATCTCCGCCGAAGGGGATCTCGTATTCCGCATAGAACCGTGTGGAGTATCCGCCGAGCGGGTAGTCGCTTTGTCGGCCTACCCAATACATCGCCTGGGTTGGAGTCAATGGCCCACTCAGAACCTCTTCAGCCACCGAAATGTCGGATTCTTCCGGCCGGGCCGGCTCCGGAGCAACAGGGATCTCCGATGCATTTAGGCTATCTGCGAGACTCTGGACGGTTGCTTCCCCCAAGAAATCCACGAGGGGCAAGCGAACACCGAGTGCTGCTGCGATAGCTGTTTGAAGACGAACCGCGGTGATGGAGTCAAGACCGTGATGCGTCAGTACTTGGCTATCATCCGTGACATCGATGTACTGCGTGACAATGCCCAATATTTCTTCGGTACTTGCATAATTTCGCAATTGACAATTGCTTCTATCTGTGGCCATAATTAGTAGAGGATAAGCGTATTCAAGTTATGTTTTCAACCCTCGAGAATTGCCCATTGACCGCAACTGCCAGAAGATACGTCGTTGATATGACACCTTCGCCAGCGTGACTGGAGCTCTTCAGGTGCGCCACCGCAAACCCCAAGAAGCCATTAACACTGCTGCAAAAGAATGAGCATTGTCACTAATAAATGAAGGAGTATTGATGTTACCCAGGGAAAACTACGAAGTAGTTGTCATTGGTGCTGGCCCAGCTGGGCTAGAGGCCGCTTTGGTGTTGGGGCGACAACGACGCAAGGTCTTGGTGCTCGATTCCAGCGCATATCGCAATGCCGCTTCGGATGCTGCCCACATGCTCTTAGGGCAGGAAGGAACTGCCCCCGCCCTCCTCCGCTCGCGCACCTTGGAGTCACTCAAGGATCTCCCCTATGTGGATTATGCGCTGGACACGGCCAAAACAGCAGAGGTTACCTGCCACGATCAGCGGGAGCACGTAACCATTCACACTGCTGCTGGGCACACCATCGTAGCCCGCCGCCTCATTATCGCCACCGGACAGCGCGATGTCTGCGAGCAGGTGGACGGACTAGCAGAAGCGTTTGGGCGCTATGCATTTCACTGCCCGTACTGCCATGGTTTCGAGGCCTCGGGAAAGGACATCCTGGTCCTAGCCATCCCCGGTGTGCCCATAGCGAAGGCCATCTTCCAGGCGCTGTACCTGAAGAATCGGTTTTCTTCCTCAGTCAGGCTTCTCGCACCTGAAAGAGATATCACCGGGGATTTCGCCAAGCTACTCGCCACCTCCAGCATCGATGTGGTTGACGGCGAGGCGAAAACAGTCACCGGCTCGCTTGGCGAGGTTTCGGTAATAACAAAGGATGAAACGACACTTCGCTGTGAGTTGGCCTTTGCCACACCTCCGACAGAATCCGCGGCGAAAGAGTTGATCGAGTCCCTTGACCTGAACACTCGCGGGGCCTGCATCATGACGGACGACCATGGCAGAACCTCATGCCACCTCGTGTTTGCAGCCGGTGACGTTGCTGTTTCGCCAGAGGAACAAGAACCGATGACTTTCGTGAGCCAAGCCGTGGCTGAAGGCCAACGCACGGCGGTGTGGGTCGATCAAGACTTGTTCATGGAATCTCTGGGAATGACAGATCCCCCGCAGATTGCACCGTCAGATGAGAGCTGACGGGCCGACAACGCCCGACAAGCTAATAATTTCCACCAATCGAACAATCGAAAACACAAGAAGGACTATTCATGCACCGTAGAGACTTCCTCAAGTTCATCGCCGCCGCCACCACCGTCGCGGCTGCCTCCCCAATCATCTCGGCCTGCTCCTCTTCCTCTGATTCGGAGGGAGCGTCAGAAAGCAAGGCAAGCGGGAAGGCACTGGACACGCTGCGCATCGCAGCCATCGGCAGCCCGGGCGAGAACCTCAACATTTCCGAGGCGCTGTCTACCGCGACGTGGGCAGCCCTGTACGCGGTCTACGAATCCCTCGTCATCGCAGGTTCCGCCAAGCCCGCCTTGCAGCTCGCCAGCAGCGCCAAGCCCAACGACGATGCATCTGTATGGACCATCACGCTCCGCGAGGGTGCCACCTTCTCCGACGGCACGCCGGTGACCGCGAACGATGTGCTCGCCTCCGTGAAGCACATCGCAGGAAACCCCATGCACGGGATGTCCTACGCAGACGTCGACGTCGCTGCGTCCAAGGCTGTCAACGACACCACGGTGGACATTGTGCTTTCCCGACCCCGCGCAGATTTTGTCGACTCCGTCCTCGCGCTCAACAGCCTGGTTTACAAGGGCGGCGACCCTGCCAACGGCATTGGCTCCGGCCCGTATGTCATCGACTCCGGGGACTCCGGCCAGGGGTGGAAGCTCACCGCCAACGAGCACTACCCCGCCGACATGCGCGTTTCTAAGTCGCTGGAGATTCAGGTCATCGCAGACGCCCAGGCACGACTGCGCGCTGTTGAATCCGGCGCCGTTGACCTGGCCATGGATCTTCCGGCTACTGCCCGGCGCAGCCTGCACTCAGCGGAGGTGTGGAGTCCGGGCGCCGTCGATTCCAAGGGCCTGCTGTTTATCCTCAACACCAAGGTTGCGCCCTTCAATGATGTTGAGGTGCGCCGCGCCATGAAGATGGCGCTGGACCGTTCCGCGCTCGTTGACGCTGCACTTGACGGCACCGGCACCCCGGGTACCGACGTACCGGGTCTGGGGTTTGCCGATTATCCATCCGACCTTTCCGAGCCGAAGATGGACAAGGATGCCGCCCGCAAGATCTTCGAGGACAAGGGGGTAAAGAAGCTGACCCTGGTCACCGCCGACTTCACCCCGGGAATGAACGACGGCGCGGATGTGCTCGCGCGCCAGCTCAAGGACTTGGGAGTTGAGGTCGAGGTGGAAAAGCGCGACCCAACAACCTACTACTCCGACATGGAAGCATTGAAGAAGCTGCCTTTCTTCGCCTCCTACTTCGTCAACCGCCCGCTTTTGTCCGCGCTGCCGTTCATGACCGGCTCGAAGGCGATGTTCAACCTCTCCGGGTTCGGTACCGAGGGAGACTGGGACAAGCGCCTAGAGAAGCTGCAGGCGGAGACCGACGCCGACGCGCGCGCCAAGCAGCTTGCAGAGCTCGCCCGCACCATGCAGGAAGATGGTGGCGAGTTGCTGTGGGCCTACGCCAACGAAATCCATGGCCGCGCCGCAGGGGTGCCCGACTTGCCGGTCTCCCAGTCGGTTCCGATTGCCACCAAGCTGCCAGCTGCGAAGAACTAAGCGCAAAGGAGCAGGTCCACGAGGATGAACATCGCCAAAGTGAGGTCGACTTCAGCAGATTCCACGACTCCAGTCGCGGTACGCATCGTGAAGCGAACTGCTCGATGGGCGGCAGTGCTGTTGTGCGCGGCGGTGGGTAGCTTCATCGTGATGGACCTGCTCCCCGGGGACGCGGCGACGGTGATTGCTCGCACCTCCGATCAGGCCCGCATCGACGCCATCCGCGCGGACCTGGGCCTTGACCGCCCGCTGTCGGTTCGACTGTGGGAGTGGTTTTCTGGTCTCTTCTTTTTCAGCGATGGCGGCACGCTTTTTGCTTCGCAACGATCGGTCTGGGAGGCCTCTGCTTTTGCCGCCCGAAATTCGGCATACCTGATTGCGATCGCGCTTCCACTGCTGCTTGTGATCGGTGTGGGAACGGGTGTGTTTACTGGGCTTGCGCCCTCGAGCTGGCGTGACAGGCTCACCAGCCTTGGCGCTCAGTCGACTCTTGCCACCCCGGATTTTGCCGTCACCGCATTGTTGCTGGCTGTCCTTGCGGGCGCACTCAAGCTTGCGCCCGCAGTGTCCCTGGTACCGCCGGGCGGCACCCCGGCCGACAACCCGGGTGCACTCATCATCCCCTCCCTGGCCATCGCACTGGTTGGCGGGGCGTGGTTGCAACGATTGGTGCGCGCTGCGGTTGTCGATGCGCAGGCGTTGCCGCACGTGCGCGCCGCTCACCTATCAGGCATGCACCCGCTGTCGGTCTTGAGGCTGCACACCCTACCGGCTGCCTTCGGGCAGATCGCGCAGGCCAGCGCGGCGACCATCCCCTACGTAGTGGCGGGCACCGTGGTGGTGGAAAACGTAGTGGGCTACCCCGGCATTGGCACCACGGTCACCCACTTCGTTGTTTTCCGCGAGACCGTCGCGGTGGCGACCCTCACCACCGTCTTCGCCGCAATAACCGTCGCGTCCTTCGCCCTCGCCGATGTCATTGGGAGACACCGATGATTCTCCAACACCGCAGCGTTTCTGCGGTACTGACGGTCGCCGCGTTCGCCCTGTGGACGGCGGTTATCCTCGCAGCACTTGCCGGCCCGGCCCTCAGCGCGGCGTTGGGGTTGCCGGATCCCACCGCGCCGATGTCTCGGTCCTTCGACCCTCCGTCAAGGACACATCTCTTGGGCACCGATCACTTGGGGCGCGATGTTGCGGCGCGCATGCTAGTCGGCAACGCCGCATTGGTCGTGCCGCCCGCTCTCGTCGCCGCGGCTGCAAGCACCGTGGGCGTGTTGCTGGCCGTGTGGTCTGCCACTTCCCGTCGTGCTTGTGCGATCATCCGCTTCATCGGCGACACAATTTTAGTGATGCCCCCGATTCTCATCATCTTGGCCACGGTCACGGCCGTCCCCGAAGGCTACGTCGCGGCGGCGGTAGCGGCCTTTGCGCTGTCGGTGCCGATGTCGATCCGCTACTTCTACCCCACCGTGACCCAAGCGCTGGGTTCGGGATACGTGGAGTATGCACGCGCCACGGGAGCCAGCTGGCGAACAATCGCCGTCTGGGACATTTTTCCCGCCGTGCGCCGATCGCTCATCGCCGACTTCAGCATCCGCTTCGTGGCAGTAGTCTTCCTCATCGCGACCGCGAGTTTCCTCACCGGAACCAACAGCGGAGCAGACTCGACGTGGGCGGCGATGGTCGGTGCCGAGTTGGGCGGAGTGGACCTTAATCCGTGGGCCGTGGTGAGCCCGACGCTGGCGATCATCGTACTAACGGCGTGCCCCGCCCTGTTGTTGGAACTACGCATGGGAGGCAAGCGATGACCGCTGGCGTGGACATTGATGTCGATCGGCTAAGCATCAGCACGGTCGCGGGGCCAGACCAGGCAGGGTACGCGGTTGTGTCCGACATCAACCTGCAAGTGACGGAAGGTGAGTCGATTGCTGTGACCGGTGCGTCCGGCGCGGGCAAGACCACTCTGGTCAAGGCGCTCATCGGCGAGGTCGGCACGGGGCTGCGCGTCACCGGCGGCAGCGTTTCCGTCGCAGGACAGCACCCCTTGTTGCTGCGCGGCCAGGGGCTGCGGGCCTTCCGGCGCGCATGCGCCTTCGTGGATCAGGATCCGGGCGCGGCCTTGCCACCGCGCTGGAGCGTGCGCCGGATCATCCGCCAGCGCGCCAAGGCCGGGCGGATTGCCGAGCGGATCTCGGACGAAGTGATCCTTAACCTCCTCGACGACTTCGGGCTCGGCGGCATCGAGGACATCCTAGAGCGCACCCCACGCCAGCTCTCCGGCGGGCAGCGGCGCCGACTGGGCATCGCCGCCGGCATCGCTGGACACCCGAAGCTGTTGCTTATCGACGAGCCCACCGCCGGCGTCGACCGTGCAACAGCACGGCTCATGCTCGACAGCCTGAAGGTCGCGCGAGATCGATCGGGAGCGACATGCGTGGTCATCACCCACGACCCGAGTGTTGCCGCGGAGCTAGCCGACCGCGTGCTCAGCGTCGGGGACACCCCCTCTGTGCTCCCCACAGCGACGGACAAAGCCGCCTCGACGCCAGCGGTCGAACCAGCGGGCGCCCAAGACGCCCCCGCTAGACCCGCTCAACGCTCCCACGAGGCCGACACGATCCTGCGCGTCGATGGCCTAACGCTGTCCCACGGCGCGCACGATGTTCTCACCGGGTTCGACCTCAGCGTCGACCGCGGTGCGATCGTGGGGATCTCGGGACCATCGGGCCGCGGAAAGACAACCCTGTTGCGCGCCATCGCGGGCCTGCACGCTCCGGTGCGCGGAAGAATTGATGGTCCGCACCCCAGCAGCGTGAGCTGGATCCCTCAGGAATCGGAGCTTTCCCTCAACCCGGCCGTGCCGGTTGCGACCATCCTGCGACGCGCCGCGGGCCGCCACGCCGCCGATTCGGCCATCGCCGAGGTCCTCGACCTACTGGATCTACCGGATTTCCTCCGCTCCCCGCGCACGCGCGGCCGCCTGCACCACAGCAAACGGACCCGCCCCGACGAGCTCTCCGGCGGGCAACGCCAGCGTGTCAGCGTAGCTCGGGCCTTGCTGTCGCAGCCGACGCTCTTGCTTGCCGACGAGCCCACCTCCGCCCTCGACGGCGCGAACGCCCAGCGCGTGATCAACGCGATTCGAGCAGGCAAGTCCGCGCGCGCAACCATCATCGTCAGCCACGATCCGGCAGTGCTGGCGGCCTGCGACCGCGTTGTTTGCTTGTAGCGTGCGCCCGCCTACCACCTTTCTTAAGCTCCTTGGCTTGTATGCACGCTTGTCGACGCCTACGGCCGCCGCCCTCGACCCCACGAGCAGGTAGGCTGGGCGGCACGAAAGGACGGTGAAGGTAGATGAGCAGAAAGTGGTTGTGGATCCTGTTCCGTCAGCGGTCAGTTCATCGCTGAGTCAACCGCTGGCGGATACACCACTCAAAAGGACTTGACCGCTTCGACATGCACAATATTGTGCCAGCGCAAAGCCATGGGTGGTTAAACAGCGAGAGCTCCAGGGGTACCCGAACTTCTGGCGGCCTAGCGCTCTAGGATCATCTCCCGCAAGCGGCGCACAATCGCGGCACCATCCTGGCCAATGCCATCATGCTGGAACTGATTAGTCACCCACGGGCGCAGATCCCGCCACTGATCAGCCGTCGCCATCGACAAAGAATAAGGCACAAAAATATCATCCAGATACACCGCAGCAGCCGCCACCGGGGCGCGATCCTTCAGCGTCGCGGCGTCATAAAGCGAAGTCCACTGATCAAACGCAGCTAGCTCCTCCGCAGCCTGCTTATGCTCGCGCAAAGCCGGGTCCTCATCAAACTCCCACGGGAAAATATGCTCACCCGTCAAGTAGAATTTGCCCGCCGTGCGGGGGTCGGCCTGCTCCTCGAAACCCTCCACCTGCTCGCGCACCCGATGCGCCGACCACGCAGTCGCACCCGGCACCGTGCCGCCATAAATCGCCTCATGCACCAACGCATACAACGGATGCCCCGCAAAACTCACCCGGGCGCCCACATCCACCAAAAAATCCTGGCGCAAACGCTTCTCGCCCCCAACCACAACAAACGGGTCCTCCAACAAATAACCCAACGTATCGAAACCCGTGCCGCGGCCCAACGCAATGCCAATCGTCCGGAAACGACGCGAAGACAAACGCTCACCCGTCGGCAACAACTCCTCAGCATTATCCAGATGGTGGCACACCTCGCGGATGGCGGCCTCCGCAAAGGGGAACTGGGCATAAAACTGCTCACTACGCGCCGCAACCTGCGCAAACGTACGTCTATAGACCTCGTCCACACCCGCAGAGATATCCGGCAGACCGCCGGTGAGCATCGCATGCGAAATGCTCTCCGGATGGCGAGAGGAATAGGTGTTAATACAGAAGCCACCAAAACTCTGGCCAAACAACGCCCACTGATCCACCCCCAACTCGCGACGCACAGCCTCCGCATCCTCCACAATCTGATCCGCCCGCAACAGCTTGAGATGCTGCGCATCCAACACCTGCGCATTAGAACGCCCTGTACCCCGCTGATCCAACAACACCACACGGTAATGCTTCAACAACTCCCCCACCCAAC
>SKEK01000013.1_pt1 | contig 118891 bp, 130 predicted proteins | sample 4826761 | NCBI WGS metagenome assembly SKEK01 (sample SAMN11008811, study PRJNA524170) | human gut metagenome | biome: Human fecal sample; material: Feces; isolation source: fecal sample from pouch patient p32 | host: Homo sapiens | place: Israel: Tel-Aviv | collected 2015-10-13 | reverse complement strand
CATTACGGATTATATTTTTTATTACAACAATAAACGTATCAAGACAAAATTAAAAGGACTCAGTCCTGTGCAATACAGAACTAAATCCTTTCAATAATTTATTGTCCAACTTTTTGGGGTCAGTACAAAAGAGCCTTTTTTATTGCCATGGATTGTAAAAACGTCCATGATTCCATTCAAATAGTAAAACTGTGATAAGAACAAGTATAACAGCTACAGTGATTGTCAAAATATCTGCCACTGTGAAATTTTTATAAGTGTACCAAGTACGCTTTTTATTTTTCCCAAAACGTCGTAATTCCATCGCCGTTGAGACCATATCAATTCGCTTTAAAGAACTAAAAATCAACGGAATGATAATCTGAAGATTACCTTTAACACGCTTCATCAACTTTTCTTTTTGGGTTAATTCAAGACCACGCGCTTCTTGTGACATTCGAATCATGTAAAATTCTTCCTGAACATCTGGAATATAGCGCAATGTCAAACTTACCGCATAAGCAACCTTGTAAGGCACACCAATTTGATTAAGACTTGAAGCAAATTGACTAGGGTGCGTTGTTATGAGAAATAGCACAGCTAAAGGTACTGTACAAAAATATTTCAAAGCTAAATTAAACAAATAAAATAATTCTTGGCTTGTCAGATAAAAGCGACCATAACCTTGCCACAAAACCGTTTTAGCACCGTAAATGTGCTCACCATAACTTGGTTCAAACACATAAACCATCAAAACATTTAAAAGCGCAAAAAAGCCAATAAACTTGATAACAAACGAAATTTGTTTCCAACGAATATCTGCCATCTTAAACAAGATAAGCGATGACAAACCAACAACAGCAATCAATCGTGTATCATAGGTTGTCATACAAGCCACAGAAACCAAAATAAAGAAGATTAATTTGCTGGCACCAGATAATTGATACAAGAACCCTCGCCCACTTTGATAACCAATAAAATGATTAGCCACGGCATCCTCCTTGTTGCTTAATGTAGTAATGTGTCAAATCAATTGGATTGATTCCTAATTTCTCCGCCAAATCAAATAGACTTGTCTTTTTCAGATTAGCTCTATCCAAAATATCAACCTGACTAAATAAATCAACTGGTGTGCAGTCTGCAATGATTTCGCCATCACTAATCGCAATACTACGATCCGAATACTCGAGCATCAGCTGCATATCATGTGTAATCATAATAATCGTGTGGCCTGCTTTGTTTAACTGATTGAGGAAAGCCATGATTTCTGTATAGTGCTTCTTATCTTGCCCTGCTGTTGGCTCATCAAGTAAGATGATTTCAGGATTCATAACTAAAACTGAAGCAATCGTAACACGTTTCTTCTGACCAAAAGAAAGAGCTGAAATTGGCCAATTACGGAATTCGTACAAACCACACACTTTCAAAGTCTCTAAAACACGTTGTTCAATTTCTTGCTCACTGATACCCCGCAAACGAAGACCAAGCGCAACTTCATCAAAAATCATCGTCTGACTAATCATTTGATTTGGATTTTGAAGAACGTAGCCAATCTTCTCAGCACGTTCTTTGATAGAATCTTCCATGATTGATTGTCCCTGGTAGCAAATATCACCTGCTGCTGGTTTGATGAATTGACAAAGAGCTTTAGCTAAGGTTGATTTTCCTGCACCATTTTTCCCAACGATGGCAATACGTTCACCTTTATGAATAGCAAAGCTAACATCTTTTAAAATCGGCTGATTTTCCTGATAACTAAACTTCAGCCGCTTCACTTCTAAAATAGGGTCTTTTGGCACTGTATTTGCTGATTGACTTAAACCAGCCACGGTAATCTCCGATAAATCTAATTGACTTAAATCTGACAAATGCTCTGCTTTGGTCACATCGACATTTAAATCTTTCAAAGCTGTCACATAAAGAGGCTCACGAATTCCATTTTCAACCAACAAGTTAGTCTTTAGAAGATCATCTGGATGTCCATCAAATAATGTCTGACCATCATTAATCAAAATAACTTTATCCACCTGACGATAAAGCACATCCTCAAGACGGTGTTCAATAATAATCGTTGTCGTTTGCCCTTCTTGGTGAATACGATCAATCAGTTCAATCGTTTCTTGCCCAGATTTAGGATCTAAATTAGCCAGTGGTTCATCAAAAAGTAAAATTGGACTTTCATCAATCAAAACACCTGCTAAGCTCACACGCTGTTTCTGACCACCTGATAAATCTTGTGGACGGCTATCTAGAAATGCCGTCAAATCGAGCTTATTAGCCCAATAATTGATTTTGTCAGTCATTTGAGCCAACGGAAGGCAATCATTTTCAAGCGCAAAGGCTAAATCCTCTGCTACTGTCAGACCAATAAACTGGCCATCTGGGTCTTGCAAGACCGTAGACACAAGATGCGATTTGTCATAAATCGACAAATCAAAAGCATCCTTGCCTGCAATGGTCAATTGACCACTTTTTTCACCATGATTAATGTTTGGAATAATCCCATTTAAACATTGTCCAATGGTTGATTTTCCTGATCCCGACGGTCCAACAATCAAGACCTTCTGCCCTTTCTCAATGGGCAGATTAAGGGATTTTAAAGTTGGCTCTGCTTGAGCATCATATTTAAAAGTGAAATCCTTAAACTGAATAAGGGGTTCCATAAATCTTCTCCTAAAAAATGATTAAGAGTAGGATAACCTTGTCATCCTACCCCGTTACAAACGGCTCACATGCGAGCCTGGATAATACTAGAATGCTATGTGATAGTCTAAGCAGAACTCCTAGCCCTGCTTTTCCAAAAAAATTAACCTTTTGTTAGACTACCTGATTGTGTACGTGTTTTTGAGTAAACAGCTAAAAGCAATGACCCGCCAATAGCAATTGTCAAGCTATTAATGGCAGCTGATAGAATACCTTGAGTAAAGACTTTACTTGCTGGTTCACTATAAACCAAAATATCACCATACGGTGCAATAATCCCCCAACCAATAACATTAGCTAGGATTTGTGCACTGTTAAACCATACTAAATCTTTTTCAGTTAATTGACCTTTTTCAATCTTGATTTTTTTAGCCACAAGTCCGATAGATAGACCAATCAAACCACTCACAAGTACCCATGTCCACCATGGTGAACCATATTGAAGAGCATCTTTCAAAGCATGTCCGATAAAGCCAGAAAAGAATCCAACAGTTGGACCATAAACAACGGCAAATAGAGCAACCACTGCGTATTGCAATTGAAGATTTGTATTTGGAATAGGTGTTGGAATATTAATTAATGTTCCGATGATAATAAACAGTGCAGCCCCAATCCCTGTAGCCACAACAGTCTTGATTGAATTATTTTTCATGACTTATTCTCCTCTATAATAAACTTATCTATTTTTCTAAGTATAATGCTTTAGAAACCTTACTTTAACGCCGTTTTATTTTACCACAAATAAAGGACATTTTAAAGACGCTTATTTATTTGAACTAGCCATAAAAAGGCTTTATATAAAAAATAGCTGAGCTTTCGCCCAGCTATCTAGTCTTAATTAACTTTTTTCTTTTTACCCCAAACAGATTTTTCAGCAACTGCTGTAAAGAGAACATCTGTTGAAGAGTTTAGGGCTGTTTCACAAGAGTCTTGAACAACCCCAACAATAAATCCAACACCAACCACTTGCATAGCAAGATCATTTGAAATACCAAATAAGCTACATGCAACAGGAACCAAAAGAAGTGATCCTCCAGTAACTCCTGATGCTCCACAAGCAGACACAGCGGATAAAACACTTAGCAAGAAAGCTGTTGGAAAATCGACGTGAATGCCTAGCGTATTAACCGCAGCAAGTGTCAAAACATTAATTGTGATGGCAGCACCACCCATATTGATAGTAGCACCAAGTGGGATAGATACCTTGTAAGTATCTTTGTTCAAGCCTAACTCTTCACAAAGTTTCATATTAACGGGAATGTTAGCTGCAGAACTACGTGTGAAGAAGGCTGTCAATCCAGAATCTTTCAAGCAACGGAAAACCAATGGATATGGATTTTTGCGCATGAAGAGAAAAGCAATAAATGGATTAATAACTAAAGCTACAAAAAGCATTGTTCCCACAAGAGCTAAAATCAAGAAACCATAGTTTGCTAAAATCTTAACCCCGTTATCTGAAATTGTTTTAAAGACAAGGCCTAAAATACCAAATGGTGCTAAATTAATAATCCAACGAACCACTTGTGACGTAACATCAGCGATAGTTTGTAAAAGCTCTTTCGTTTCTTTATTTGAATTTCTAAAAGCAAGACCAAAAATAACAGCCCAAGTCAATACACCGATATAGTTAGCTGTTCCCAATGCATTAATTGGGTTATCAACCATTTGTAGTAGAAGACTGTGGAAAACCTGCCCAACTCCTTCAGGAGATGACAATTTTGGTTGCGTGGCAGTATTCAAGGTCAGAGTGATTGGGAAAAAGTAGTTCACCACAACTGCTACTAGGGCAGCTGCTAAGGTCCCAACAAGATAAAGTCCAATAATCGTTGACATATTGGTCTTTTGTCCCTTTTCATTTTGTGACAATGCGCTAGCAACCAAAACAAAGACAAGTAATGGCGCTACCGCTTTAAGCCCACCAACAAACAAATCACCTAGGATACCAATAGCTGAAACCTTAGGAAGAGTCATTCCTAAAATAAATCCAAGAATAACACCAATGATGATTCGTTTGATGAGACTAGTTCTATTCCAAACATTAATAAATCGTTTCATGGTAGCTCCTCAAAAAAATATTAACGGTTTTAATCATAATATAAAACAAGTGCTTCGTCAAACGAATTATGGCAGTTTTTATGCCATGACAGCACTTTTATTGCGGATTTTTTCAATTTTTTGAAAATTTTGTGATTATTTCTAACATGGCTCCTCCTTGATATAACAACGAATGTCAGCTTTTTAGCAAAAAAATAGCGATTTTCTTCTATTGACGTTAGAAATGGAGTTCGATATAATAAGCTGCACATTATTTTGCTTAATGAGAGAGTTTAACTAAGCAAAATATTATCTTATTTGTTTATTAGGAGGACATTGATGAAACCTGTCAAAAATATCTATATTATCATCGGTTTCATGTTATTTGCTTTATTCTTTGGGGCAGGTAATCTGATTTATCCAGCCTTTTTAGGAATATATTCCGGAAGTAACCTTGCGTTAGCCATTCTTGGTTTCTGTTTAACTGGTGTGACACTACCACTTTTAGGGGTCGTCGCAGTAGCCTACTCAGGTGCGAGTGATATTGAAGATTTTGCACGTCCAGTTTCTCGCCACTATGCTTTGCTATTTTCAATCGCACTTTATCTATCAATCGGACCATTCTTTGCCATTCCAAGAACGGGTGCTACTTCATTTTCAATCGGTATTGAACCTATCTTTGGTGACAATCTGATTGCTAAAGTAATCTACGGTTTGGTCTTCTTTGGGATTTCTTATTTCCTAGCAATTAAACCAAATAAAATCGCTGACCGTATCGGGAAATACCTAACACCTGCTCTTTTGATTATCATTGCTATCTTGGTTGTAGCCTCATTTGTAAAACCAGCTGGTGATATTGGAACAGCTTATAACGCTGCCAGTGATATCAGTAACGCTTTTAAAGATGTTCCATTCGTTGCTGGACTTATCCAAGGTTACGGAACAATGGATGCCCTTGCTTCACTAGCCTTTGCCATCATCGTTATCGACGCTAGCAAATCACACGGAGCAAAAGGAAAAGCTGAAGTTGCTACACTTACTTTCAAATCAGGACTAATCGCTACTGTACTACTTGCTCTTATTTATATCTTTGTGGCTCGTATTGGTGCTTCATCACAAAATCTCTTTGATTTTTCTAACGGACACTTTATGTTTAAAGGTGAAGCAATCGATGGAGGTAACATCTTAGGCCAAGCTGCTCACTTCTATCTTGGAAGTATCGGGCAAATCATTCTTGCTGCGGCTATTTTCCTTGCTTGCCTAACAACGGCAACTGGATTGATTACTGCCTGTGCAGAGTATTTCCACAAATTGCAACCAAAAGTTTCTCACGTTACTTGGGCAACTGTCTTCACTTTGATTGCATTATTCTTCTACTTTGGCGGCCTTTCTGAATTGATTAAGTGGTCACTTCCAGTACTCTACTTGCTTTACCCATTAACAGTCGTTATTATCTTCTTGTCCTTGCTATCAAAATTCTTCAAGAAAGATCGCATCGTTTACCAAATTACAATTGGTTTTGCAGCTATCCCAGCTCTTTATGATGCCCTTTCAACACTTGCAAAAATGACTGGACTTTTCAGCCTACCAGCAAGTCTTGTTAATTTCTTCAATGGATTTGTGCCACTCGGACAATTCTCACTTGAATGGGTTAGCTTTGCCATCGTTGGATTCATTATTGGATTCATCTTACACAAAACTAAAAAAGCTTAAATCATAAAAAACCAACCTTCTTAGTAAGGTTGGTTTTTTTGTGATTATTTTCCAAGTAAACTAATACATTCCTGAATGTGTTTGGTATTTTCAATCTCATCAACAAAGCCAATAGCATAATCCGCATAGCTAATAGCACTTTCACCTTTATCATTAAAGGTAAATTCTTCACCCGCAAGAATATAGTTCCCTGTACGTTTACCATCTGCGTGGAGCTCATTTAACAAAGAAACCTGAGGAACTAATACTTTGGGATATCTTCCAAGCTGTTGAAGATAAGAATAAACCGATTTTCAAAGCTAGTGATGACACGAACCCAAACTGTCTTGTTGGTCGTGTGGCTAATTCAGTCTTACAACCACACATTAACAAAATTCAGGAAACTTTCCAAGCATCCCTAAAAGCCGTTAACTTGGCTAGCCTAATTGAGGATATGGACCAGCAATTAGAAAAACTAGATTTCAAAAACCTCCCTGAAAAACCTTAAAAAGTTAATCTAAAAAGAGACTCACAAATGTGAGCCTCTTTTTAGATTTATTTATGACTAAGTTTTTTGGTTAAGAAATCACCGACAAATTGGATAATAAAGACAAGAACTAAGATACATAGTGTCGCGATAATTGTGACATCCGCTGCTGAACGGTTGTATCCATAGTAAATAGCAATATAACCAAGACCACCAGCACCGATGGCACCAGCCATCGCTGTTTCACCAATAAGTGAGATAAGAGTCACTGTTGAGACACGAATCAATTCTGGCAAACCTTCGCTAAGGTAAATCTTGATGATATCCCAAAGTGTCGCACCAGAAGCTTGTGCTGCTTCGATAACTCCCTTGTCCATTTCAGAAAAGACTACTTGAACTTGGCGAGCATAAAAGGCAAATGTCGCCGCAGATAATGGAATCAAAGCCGCTGTTTTACCAAGGTTAGTTCCAACAAGAGCGTAAGTGAAACCTTTTAAAATCGCAAGCAAGATAATAAATGGAATGGCACGCACAATTGACGTGAAAATATCCAAAACTTTAAAACCAAAACGATTGCTCAAAACGCCATTTGGTCCTGTTAGAACCAAAAATAAGCCCATAACAAGTCCTAAAAGACCACCAATAACAAAAGACCAACCTGTCATGTAAATAGTCGCTGAAAAGGCATCTGACCAAGAATTTGTCCCTTCCCAGCCAATGCGGTAAACATCAGGCATATTTGTAGAAATCCATTCAATCATTTAGGCACCTCGTTTCAATACTGTTAATTCAATTCCAGCAGCAACAATAGCTTCTTGCGCACCCGCAAGTGCAAAGGCTTCACCAGATAAGACAACAATCATCTCACCAACTGGTGTATCATCCAAGATTTCAATATTTCCGTAAAGAATATTAGCTGTAACTTCGAATTGTTTGTAGATTTGGTTAAGAATTGGTTCATCAGTTGATGTTCCAGCGTACTTCAATTGAACAAGCAAATCATCTTTTGGCAGATTTTGTACAATAGCTTGTTTTTCAATTTTAACCAAGGCATCTTCAATACCAGTTGCTGTTTTAATAAATTCTTGTGTTAATGGTTCTTTAGGATTTGAGAAGATGTCTAGAACTGATCCTTCTTCAATCAAGCGACCATTTTGCATGACAGCGACACGGTGGCAGATGTCTTTTACAATTTGCATTTCGTGAGTAATCATAACCACTGTCAAACCAAGTTTTTGGTTCAATTCTTGCAATAGCGCCAAAATTTGTTTGGTTGTTTTTGGGTCAAGAGCTGATGTTGATTCATCAGAAATCAAAATTTCTGGGTCATTAGCAAGCGCACGCGCAATCGCCACACGTTGTTTTTGACCCCCTGATAATTGTGATGGATAGTTTTCAGCTCGATCGGCTAAGCCTACCAATTCCAACAACTCAGCAACTTTTTGATCTTTTTCTTCTTTGCTTAATTTTGAATGACGAAGAGCAAATGCCACATTTTGGCGCGCTGTTTTTTGTGCCATCAAATTAAAGTGTTGGAAAATCATCCCAATTTTTTGACGTTTTTGACGAAGGGCAACTCCTTTTAATTGAACTTTTCCATCTGAAAATGTCACATCATCACCAATTGTGATTTTTCCTGCTGTTGGGGCTTGTAACAAATTAATCGTACGTACCAAAGTTGATTTTCCGGCACCAGAATACCCAACAATTCCATAAATATCGCCTTTATTAATCACAATTGAAACGTCTTTTACCGCTTCAATCACACGTTTTTTCTGGCGAAAAGTAATATCGATATGCTCTAAATTAATAATCGGTTTTATCATAACCCTTACTCAACTCCTCAAGATTTACTCACTTATTGTCTTATCAATTCTATCATTTTAAAACAATTTTCAAAACTTTCCAACATCATATTCTACCATATTCTGTTGTTTTTTAAAAATAGAGAATGGCGTGTTTCACACACGCCAGCTCTAAATCTTCAATAAAATCCTTTAGTCTTCAGAAGAAACTTTTGTACCCTTCCATGCTGGGATATCAACGTTATTTGAAGCATCTTGGATGACTTTACCAACTTCGTCAGTTTGGTAAACTGAAATCAAAGTCTTGATAGCTTTAGCTTTATCAGATTTCTTCCAATCTTTTTGAGCAGCAATGACGTTAACCCATTGGTCTGAGTTTTTATCAACTGCTTCTTTGTAAAGTGTTGTTTTGTAATCAACTTTTGCTGCTTGAGCGTAAGAGTTGTTAACGATAGCGGCATCTACTGATGACAATGTAGAAGCTGTTTGTGCCGCATCAACTTCTTTGATGTCCAAATCTTTAGGATTTGATGAAATGTTTTTGATTGTTGCTAATTCATCACCATTAACATCCAATTTAATCAAACCTGCTGATTGAAGAAGGTAGAGGGCACGACTTTCGTTTGAAGCATCATTTGGAACTGAGATAGTTGCTTTGTTAGGAATGTCTTTAACATCAGTGTATTTAGCTTTACCATTTTCTGTACCTGAGAAGATACGGATTGGACTAAGATATGTGTCAGCTACTTCTACCAAAGTTCCTTTATTTTCAGAATTCCAGTTGTTCAAGAAATATTTGTGTTGGAAGGCATTGACATCAACTTCACCATTTTGAAGTGCTTCGTTTGGTTGGTTATAATCAGTGAATTCAACCAATTCGATTTCCACGCCTTTGTCTTTAGCCAATTCTTTGACTTTATCCCAAACTGGTTCAGTTGCATCATCCAAAGTCATGATACCAACTTTAAGTTTTGAATCATTTGAAGCTGATTTTGAACCACCACACGCTGCCAATAAAAGTGTTGAGACAAGAGCTACACTAGCCAATCCAAGTAATTTTTTTAATTTCATATCTATTTCCTCTCTCCTTTAACTCGTGATTTCATTCTAACCTAATTAGTTATAGGTTTCAAATTGTTAAAATCAAGGGTTAGTTATAGTTATAAACTATAACTAAATTATTTTTCTGATGGAACCGTCAAGTCTTTCGCGCTTGGAACATAATCTCCACCGAGATATTTTTGTGCCAAATCCGACAAAGTACCATCTTTTTGCAAGACTTTCAAACGTTTATTAACAAAGCTTTGCAAATCTTTTTGATCTTGTCCAAGAATGAAATAAATGAATGGTTGTTCATCAGATTTCAACTCGATAGTTTTCAAATTATTCAATTTTTGATTTTTAATAATGGTATTTACCGTAGGAGCATCAAAAATCTTGAAATCAAACTTATCGTCATTCAGATTTGTCAAAACTTGAGTAATATTTTCGTTAGTGTAGTTGAGGTCAACAGGTTTGCTGCTATTTTCAGCGTTAAATTTTTCAAGCTGTGCTGCTGTTGTTGTTCCTTGAACCACTTGTGTTGAATGTCCTGCAATGTCATCGTATGAAGCAATATCTGAGTCTTTTGGCACTACCAAAACTGATGGTGTTGACCCGATTGGATAAGAATAAAGGTATTTTGCTGAACGTTCTTTGGTATAACTGATATTGTTGCCGCCAAGCTGATATTTCCCAGAATCAAGTCCTGTGAAAATAGATGACCACTCTGTCTTCTTGAAAGTCACTTTGTACTTATCAGAATCTTTGAAGATAGCTTTCGCCACCTCGATATCATAACCAGTTAGTTTACCGGATTCTTCGTAAGAGAAAGGTGCTGTCGTTCCAACTGTCGCAAAAGTCAGCTCTTTCTTATCAGATAATGCATCTGATGATGGCTTTGATGAGCAAGCTGCAAGAAGCATTGCTGAGACGAGAGCTAGTCCTGTTATTCCTAGCATTTTTTTCATAATCGTCATATTGTTTCCTACCTTCTTTAAGAGTTGCTTACATCTTAACATCCAAGCGACTTCTTAACAAATACTTAAATTCTATCACCGCGATAAAGAAATCTTATCACCCTGCTAGTCTTTTCCCTTTGCAAAATAATCTAGCAAATAAAGAGCATTCTCCACAAAATAATTAACAGCCGTTGGTAATGCCTCATCTTTAACCGTAAAAGTATCATGATGAAGGTCAGCAGCATCCTCATCGCCGTTACTTCCAATCAAGGCAAAAACCCCTGGAATTTTCTCCTGATAAGCTGCAAAATCCTCACCAATTGTCAAAGGTTCAACCGTTACAACTTCAGCAAATGTTTTTGAATGCTCAAAAATAAGAGGTGTCAAAACCTCATCATTAAAGGTCACTGTCGGTGTTTTTCCCCATTCAATCGTAACATTGGCATTGAATTGGTCAGCAGTATTTTCCACAATCTTAGTAAAAGATTTTCTCAAATGCTGGCGCGTTTCTGGTGAGAATGAGCGCATTGTACCTTCAAAATAACCTGATTCAGGCATGACATTCCAAGCACTCCCTACATCAATGTGAGTCACAGACAAAACAGCAGACTCAAATGGAGAAACTGTACGACTGATAATGGCTTGCAAATTATTGACAATGGTCGTAATAGCTAAGACCGCATCTGTTCCAAAATCAGGACGCGCCGCATGCCCACTTACCCCACTAATTGTCACTTTGAACTTATCCACCGCTGCCATGATAGCCTTTGAGCGCAGCCCAATTTGCCCAAGCTTAAGGTGGGGATAATTATGATAACCAATAATAGCTGACACGTCTTTTAGCCCACCAGCTTCAATCACCTGATAAGCGCCTACAGATACTTCTTCTGCTGGCTGAAAAATCAAACGAATCGTGCCCTTTAATTGCGCCTCTTTTTCCTTTAGAAGCTCTGCAGCACCAAGAAGGCTAGTTTGGTGGAAATCATGTCCACAAGCGTGCATAGCGCCGTTTTGGCTGGCATAATCAAAGGCATTCTTCTCTTTGATAGGAAGAGCATCAATATCCGCACGAAGAGCAATAACAGGCTCTCCTTGACCAATCTCCGCAATAAATCCCGTCGGCAAATCCGTCTCAAGAATGTGAATGCCTAACTTTGAAATATATTCCTTCAAAAAAGCAGTCGTCTCAAATTCATTCTCCGAGATTTCTGGATGTGCATGAATTCTACGTCGAACCGCGGCTAATTTAGCATAAAAATCTGATATCATTTTGACTTCATCCCCTACAAACTATTGACCACATAAGAGAAAATCTTCTGGCTTTCTACTTTTTCTAACAGTAATTCTGGATGCCATTGGAAACCTAAAATGGGCGTTCCATCCTTACTTTCATAAGCTTCAATTGTGCCGTCACGTGGGTCACGCGCTGTTGCAACCAAACTTGGTGCCAACTCTTTCACACTTTGTTGGTGGAAAGAATTAACCCAAGTACCATTAGCAACTAGCTTACTAACGCGGCTGTTAGGCAAAATTTCTACTTCTTGTGATGTCCCTGAAAACTCTTTTTGCCAGTGGTGTTCAACCTTTTGGTTCAAGGTTCCACCCAAAGCAACGTTAAGCAACTGCATACCACGGCAAACTGCAAAAATTGGTTTCTTTTGCTTCAAAGCCTCTTTAATCAAAGCTAGCTCAAATTTATCACGTTCCAAGCTATAATCATCACTGTCAATTGATTTTCTTTCACCATAAAATTCAGGAGTTACGTTTTGACCGCCTGATAGGATTAATTTATCAATCATGTCGATGTAATCTTTAGCCAAGTCTGGACTAGCAACAGGAATAACAATCGGAAGTCCCCCAGCTTCCTTGACCCCGTCAGATAAACTTCTTGATACCACATCATATGGCAAACCAGAGCGTGCTGGAAGTTCTTTGATATTTCCTGAAATGCCAACAACAACTTTCTCCATACAAGCACCCCACTTTCTATCAATTATAAGAAGCCACTTTCTAAGTTAGAAATATTGTAAACCAAATCCCCAAAGATTACCAATAGTTATTTTTTATCAGAGAGATAGGCTTTAGCTATAACCAAAAAAGACACCCAGCCTTTCGACTGAATGTCTCTTTCTTTTATACTATCAGATTAGAAATCAGATACGTTGTGGTAAACTTTTTGAACGTCTTCGTCATCTTCAAGAGTGTCAATAAGTTTTTCAAATATTTCAAGGTCTTCACCTTCAAGAGTTACTTCTGATTGAGGAATCATTTCAAGTTCAGTAACTTTGAATTCTTCGATGCCGTTAGCACGCAAAGCTTCGATACCTTTGTGAAGGTCAGTTGGAGCTGTGTAGACAGTTACTACACCATCTTCTGCTTCAACATCTTCAACATCAACATCAGCTTCTAGCAATTGTTCAAAAACTCTGTCTGCATCGTCACCATCAAAGACAATAACACCTTTTTTGTCGAACATGTAAGAAACTGAACCAGATGCTCCCATATTACCACCGTTTTTACCAAATGCAGTACGCAAGTTAGCAGCAGTACGGTTAACGTTACTTGTCAAAGTATCAACGATAATCATTGAACCGTTTGGTCCAAATCCTTCGTAACGACCTTCAACGAAAGTTTCGTCTGTATTACCTTTTGCTTTATCGATAGCGCGGTCGATAACGTGTTTTGGTACTTGCGCTTGTTTTGCACGTTCAAGTACAAATTTCAAAGCTGAGTTTGATTCTGGATCTGGTTCACCTTTTTTAGCAGCAACATAGATTTCAACACCAAATTTAGCGTAAACTTTTGAGTTAGCACCATCTTTGGCAGTTTTTTTGGCAACAATATTGGCCCACTTACGTCCCATGGGTAGTCTCCTTTGTAAAGATTTTTATTTATTTTAGCATGATTAAGTGATTTGACCGATAAAATAGCCAAATCATTGAACTACTGAATTAGCAAAGCTAAATTCGTAATCCTTTTTATTATAGCACTTTGACAGGGCTGTGTAAAATGTTCCTAAAAATAAAAAGCGAAAACTGAGCTCAACAAAAGCCCAGTTTTAAGTCTGTTTATGTAAGCGCTCATTTAATGATTCTAATCGGCACTTTTCCCCAAGTTTGTTCTTGAAGGTGTGGATTACCAAGCTGATAGACTTGGTCGGCTTGCTGGGTCACCGCATCCCACGGTTTGGCACCGATTCGAGCCACGATATCCACAGACTTTTTCACCATTTTCAGGTGTTTCTGCCCTTTTGGCGTAAATCCCAGCACGTGAACAGCTTCTGGTAAGGGCTTTTCCACAGCTCCCACCAAAATATAAGCCAAAATACGGCGCACACGCGCTTTCGTGTAGCGCTTCGTGGTAACTTTATCCACCAATTCGTCCACAGTCGCCACGCTCCTAATAGCAGAGCGGATACGGCTGGCTAACTCTTCATTAACCTGGAAAATTCCTGTTAAATCAGGGTTTGTCACGATTTGATACTTGAGCAATTGGAAATAATTCTCCCAAGTTACTTGAGGGGCACCTAGGAAAAGGTCAGCTTGCGGCATAAATTTATCCACAAAATCTTTGTCTTGTCTGTGGATACGCAAATTTGTCGCGGACGCAAAAGCCACATCGGTGTCTAGCGAGTGATAACCTGCTCCCTGACGCTTAATAGGGCTAAGCTGAATCGCCTTTCCAGCGCAAGCTTTGGCATACGATAGCCCTAAAATGTGGTTTGGCGTATCACCTGTGAAGTTGACACCAGCAAAGGTCTCCCACATTTTCTGCGTTTTCTGTGGATAAGACAGATTATCTGGCAAACTTTGCAAGTAATCCACCATTTTCTGTTGATTATCCCCATAAATCTGTGAAAAGTGTTGATAATCCAGATTTTCTTCCGTGCCAAATGCCAACTTATCCACACCTAAACGATCTAAAATATCCACCGCACCTTGTGCAAAGTAATCCGCTGACTGAACAGCCACCAAAAATGGCAATTCAACCACCAAATCAGCGCCATTTCGCAGCGCCATTTCCGCGCGTGTCCACTTATCCACAATCGCAGGCTCACCACGTTGGACAAAGTTTCCCGATATGGCAATAATCTTGACCCCCTCAGCCTGCGACAGCAAATACTTATGCCCATTATGAAAAGGATTAAATTCAGCAATAATACCAGTAACAGTCATGTTGTGCTCCTATGTACTTTAGAGATAGAATATCGCGCATCAAGATTTTGTAATGTATCGTATATTCCCACCACATCATGTGCATATTGCTCAGAATGATTATACTCATAAGCAATCTCATAAATCCAATTTCCTAATTTAGAATGATTATTGTACAGTTCTTGTATATTCTGAGTAAGTAAAAAAACACTATGATAATCATTTAATGAATCATTTTGCGCGATATTTCGAGTAGATGAATTTACTATCTTTTCAAAAATCCTTATAACTTTTGGTCTTTCAAAATCTTCGATTAATAAAATTGAGGAAACTAAATAAAGTAACTGTTTATCTAACTTTAATAATATATCAAATTTCGATAAATAACTATCAAATTTTCGTAAAATAAATTTATTACGCTTCAATGTATAGTTATCATTTTCATAGGTTACTTGTATAGCTGATACAATAAACATTCCCAATATTAAATACAATTGAAAAGTGGTATTGCTAGCATTAGGTAAAATATCCCCAACGTTACCTGTAAAAGCTATTACTGATAAATAGTAATTTAACATCAAAGAACTTATTGCTATAGAAAAAATAAAAATTTCATTCACCAGTTTTCGTCTACCTAACAAAATAATAAGTAAATATTCACCTAACCAAAAAAATAATGAAATCAACCAAAGTTTATTAAACCCAATCGTCAAAGTACCAAAATTATCATTTAAAAACCATATTACAAGGTAGGTAAAACATGAAAATACAGGCGATATAAAAATCCAAAAAATAACGCTGTTTGTACTTATAGTATCATTACTATTAGAAAAAAAACGAGTAGTAAAGCCTTGGTATTCCTTTAAATTTATTGATAAAAAATTTTTTAAAGCTAAAAATTCTAGAACTACTGTAATAAAAATTAACATAAATTGAAGCATAAAAAACACTTTCTACATACTTAAAAACGCTCCCCCTACTTCTGGCACACAAAGAACCAGCGGTTTGATTTTTTGCGTGGCTTTTTGTCCTCAAAGTCAGCGTAGAGTTTGAATGATTTGAAGCCTGCTTGCTCCAAGAGGATATCGTAAGTTAGGACTTCATAAGTGCGTTCTTCATGAACTTCGTCATAGCGTGTGAAGCGTCCATCCTCGTCTTGCAGAAAGAAAGTCAATTCATGCACAACAGAATGTGGTGCCTCATCAGCATAGGTATCCCAAACCATGGCAAATTTTTCTGCATTTTCATGGTAAGAATAACCAGGAAAAACGGTGTCAGTTTGGTAAGTTGAGTGCACGTCAAAGATGAATACTCCGTCCTCATTCAAACAGTCGTAAACTTGTTTAAAGACATCACCAACCTCAACTTCATCAGCCATATAACAGATAGAATCTGAATAACAGGTCACCAAATCGTATTTTCCTGCTTGCGACAAATCGAGCATATTACCTTGTTTGAACTCGATAGCTTCGCTAGCTGCTTTTGCACGTTTTCTTGCGATTTCAAGCATATCCTCACTCAAATCAAGCCCTGTCACGTCAAAGCCAGCTTTAGCAAAACGTACTGACTGAATCCCTGTTCCGCAGGCTAATTCCAAGAGCTTTTTCTTATCTGTTGGAAAATGGCGGAGCGAAAAGTCTGTCCACTTGTCATAAAGGCTGTCGTCCATGATGGCATCATAAACAGCAGCAAATTTTTCGTAGTTTTTGTTCATTTTCGTTTCTCTTCAAGTTTCAAAAACCTTGCCAAATGGCAAGGCAAGATTATCCTTAAGCAAGGTATTCTGACACGTCAACCATAGGTGCTTCGTGCCACAATTTTTCGATGTTGTAGTGTTCGCGTTCGTCTTCTGAGAAGATGTGAACAACAACATCGTTAAGGTCAAGAAGTATCCAACCAGTACGGCTATCACCTTCAGCGTGACTAGCATCTCCACCTGCTTCTTTAACTTTTTCACGGATATTTTCAGCAATAGCATCCAATTGACGAGTGTTCATAGCACTCACAACTACAAAATAATCAGTCACACTAGTCAACCCGTAAAGGTCCAAAATGACCATATCTTCTGCACGTTTCTCATCAGCTGCTTTCACAACCAATTCTAGTAATTCTTTTTTATCCATTTAATCCTCTTTTAAAATTTCTTCTAAATCAGCCACTTGGGCAAAACGTCCATTCCAAGTGCTTTCATAATGCTGTATTAATTGTTCTGCTGTAATTTCTCTTTCAGCAAAGGTAGTCGTGCCATTTTTAATAACTGCCAAATCATAGCCAAACTCAAACGCCACCTTAACAGTCGTATCAATGCAATAATTCGTTGCCATGCCAATAATAATCAGCCGCTCAATAGCTTGGCTATCCAGATAAGTCTGTAAATGAGTTTCTTTAAAAGCACTATTATAATGCTTATCAAAAATTTTCTCGTCAACTTCTGGAGCAATAGCTTCGTAAATTTTCCACCCATGACTTCCTGTTAGTAGTTCATCGTCATTGTGGCGGACGTAAATCACCTCAATGTTTTTCTCACGACAAGTGGCGATTGCTTTTTGCCAGACAGACAAGCAGTTATCAACTGCATACGGTTTAGCCTCTATCAAGGCTGTTTGAATATCAATCACTAACAGAGCTGTTTTCATTTGTCATCTTTCATAAACCCAACATACGCATTATAAGTTTCAATGGTTTGTGGGAAGATTGGAAAGGCTTGGTGTGCAAGGTGCTCAACGGTATGAACCGTTTCATAAGCCACTGCCTTATCTAACGATTCTTTGGCAACCACACGCGCTTCTTCCACTAATGGAAAACGGCGACCTGGCTCGATATAATCAGCAACATAGATAATCTTATCAAGTAATGACATGGCTCCAGAGCCAACAGTGTGCGTCTCAATGCTGCGCAAGATTTCCTTATCTGTCACACCCAAGTCTTCTTGAATCTTGTAAATACCAACCATGCCATGCCAGACATTGTTGCCCCATTTTTTGAGTTCTGGGTCAAGATTATACTTGTCAATCAAGTCTAAAAATTCTTGGTCTGAAATCTCTTTGGCATAATCGTGGATTAATCCAGCCAGTCCAGCTTTTTCCGTATCATAACCATAACGCTCGGCTAGTTCAATCGCTGATTTTTCCACACCAAGGACGTGTTTAAAACGTTTCTCGCTCATGGCTGATGCAACTTTTTCCAAAAGTTCAGCACGTTCGATTCCCGCTGTGTATGTCTCATAGGTCACGATAAAGACCTTCTTTCTCAATGTAGTCGATAACAGCTGGTGGTGTCAAAAAGTTTGGTCGGCATCCAGTTTCAAAGTGATGACGAATCAAGCTTGATGAAATATCCATCATTGGCACATCTACCCAAATGACAGGATATGATGTTCCTGCCTTGTATTTAGGACGTTGCACACCAACGAATTGAACCATTTTGATCAATTCATCAATCTTATACCATTTTGGAAGGTAATCAACCATATCAGCACCGATAATGAAATAGTAATCCACGTCTGGATTTTCTTCAATTAAAAGTTTCATAGTATCGTAAGTGTAGCTGATACCTTTACGTTCTAATTCGATTGTCTCAATATCCAGACCTTCAACACCCTCAATAGCTAACTCAAGCATTCTCAAGCGGTGTTTTTCATCAATCGTTTCTTTTTTATCAAGATGTGGTGGGGCATATTCGGGCATAAGAAGAACTTTGTCCAAACACAATTGTTGGCGGACTTGGTCAGCAACCACGAGATGAGCATTGTGGACAGGGTTAAAATTTCCGCCTAAAATACCAATTTGCTTACGATTTTTATCTTTTTCTTTTTTCTCCAGTTCCACTTTGGTAAATGGAGTAACTAATTCTAATGCCATATGACTACCTCCGAGCTAGGTATTACCTACCAAGATCATTCAACTACATTGCCCGTTAAAAACAGACTATTTATTCAATTCTTTTACTTTTGGTGAGATTTTACGGTTTTGTTTTTTAGATGATTCTTTGTAAAGAATGATGATACGTCCGATTTTAAGGACAGTATCGCAACCAATCTCATCTTCTAAGATTTCAGCCACTTCATGGATGTCTTCATCAGTATTTTGAAGAAGAGTGACCTTAATTAATTCACGCGCATCCAATGCACTGCGGACGCTTGTTTTAATTTGGTCGTTAAGACCGTTTTTCCCAATTTGTACAATTGGTTTCATTGAGTGTGCTTGTGATTTCAAAAAAGCACGTTGTTTTGATGTTAACATATCTATAACTCTGAGGGCATTCTCAAAAGCAGATGTCACTAGATAGTCATCTGATTGCTAGCCCAAGCTCAAATCAAGTAAAATTGACTTGAACTTCCTTTCTTTTTATTTTCTTTAAATCAATGCTTTACGAAGAAGAACAGCTACACCTTCTGGTGCCCAAGCTGCAATCTTCACCGGATTAGCTTGTGAGGCTTTAATACGAATCCAACCAAGTCCTGAATAAACCACATCCATTTTATCTTTGATGGTAAATTCATGACGGACCAATTTTGGAAACTCAGCCAATTCTTTATCACTTGGTGGTGTCAAAAGACTACCAACGTGTTTGTCGTAAAAGACATCAGCACCAGCTAATTTAGTACGGTGTAATTTCAAATTATTATCAAAATAAGCTGTGAAACCTTGTTTATCTCCTGAGATAAAATCAAATCGACCCAAACCAGCCAAGAACAAAGTTTGTTCTGGATTAAGTTGGTAAGTTTTTGGTTTGATTTCTTTTTTCGGGCTGATGTATTTTAGATTCTTATCGCCAAGGTAGTGCGCCATTTGGTGACGGTGAATGATACCTGGTGTGTCAAAAATGTAAGACCCATCATCAAGTGGAATTTCAATTTTATCAAGCGTTGTTCCAGGGAAACGAGACGTTGTGATAATGTCCTTTTCACCTGTGATTTCTTTGATGATTGCATTGATAAGTGTTGATTTACCAACGTTTGTAACACCAACGACGTAAACATCACGACCTTTGCGCAATTTTTCAATCTTTTCAATCAAGTCTTTGATGGCTTGATGGTTTTGGGCACTTGTCAAGATAACATCAACAGGACGAAGTCCTTCTTCATGTGCACGTTCAGTCAACCATTGAGTGACTTTACCTGTCTTAACAGATTTTGGCAAAATGTCTTTTTTATTTCCGACAAGAAGAACATCATTGCCTGATACAAAACGTGACAAACCTGGGATAACTGACCCATTAAAATCAAAGATATCCACAACGTTAACCACAAGAGCATCACTATCCCCAACTTCGTGAAGAAGTTTTAAAAATTCATCATCAGTAATGTGCACATCAGTGATTTCATTGTAGTGACGTAGTCTAAAACATCTTTGACAATACAATTCTCCAGTCTCTAAGCCCTTTTCAAGAGCAGCTTTCGGTGTGTATCCTGCTTGTTCTTTATCTTCTGTTTGAATTTTGGCTCCGCAGCCAATACATACTAATTCTTCCATTAAATTCCTTTTTGATATTGGATTTTTCCGTATTTTTCTTCAAGTTTAGCCCAAACACGACGTTCACGCCAGCGATTAATTCTAGTATTCCAAGCATCAGATTTAACCAAAGGTTTTACCAAAACAGACTGAATATCAGCACGGTGAGCCGCACGAATATCTGTCATCAATTGGTCACCAACCATGATAACTTCATCACGGTCAAATCCATAACGCTTGATGGCTTTATTAATACCACGTGTGAAAGGTTTCATTGAACGGCTAACAAAGTCCACACCAAAGCGTGATACCGCACGATCCACACGCGAATGGCTGTTATTTGATACGACAACCACCGAAATATCCGCCATAGTCATTTCATCCAACCACGCACGAACTTCTGGTGTGCCATCTGGGTTATTCCATGCAATCAAAGTATTATCCAAATCTACTAAAACGGCATGAATCCCATGTCGCAACAAATCATCTGCTCTTAAATCATAAACTGCCTCAACCACAAAGGTCGGCCTATAATCGTCTATACTCAAATTACTCTCCAAAAAAATATATTTTACTATTTATTTTAACATATTTGCCAAAATATGGCGAATTGAAAACCATTCCCTCATAAGGAAATTTAATAAAAAAAGAACCCAAGGAAAGTTTTCCTCAAGCTCTTTTAAAATTTTCTTATTCTTTAGGGTCAATATTTTCAAATTTTAAATCTGAAACATTGATTTTAACACTGATTTTATCGTCAGATTTGAGATTAAGTAATTTTTCTAAATCTTGACTAGCGTATTTTGCTACTTTCTTCTGATATTTTTCCTGTGCTATAACATTGTTACTTGTTTTATAAATAGCATTTTGGCTTTTTTCATCTAAAAATTCCATTGCTTTTTTATTCGAAGTAACAACATCAACTGTTTTATCAATAATTCCAGATGAAGAAGACAAAATTTCAAGGCCACCCTCTTTTTGTGAATCAACTTTTACAGTTAAAGGATTTTTGAAAGTTAAGACATTGTCCTTGATTTCAATATCATTTTGTGAAATATCAGTTAACTCCAACTTGAATTCTGTTTTTACAGGAATTTTCACTTCCAGTTTACGACTAACAATCAAATCAGCAATTGTCTTTGTCCAATCTGGCCAATCTTTTGTTGTATTTGAATTAAAACTTTGAGTTTGCGTAGTCTCTGCTGCTGCCTCAGCCACAAGTAATTCATGTCTCTTTGAAAAATGTTTAACAACAAATTCGTATTTATCCTCTGTATCACCGTCAAAGATTTTTTTAAACCAATTGTTACCTTTCAAATAAAAAACAACAGTAGCAATAACAACAAGAATCACTACGATCCTAGCAATTTCTTTTCCTAAAGCTTTTCCGATACTTTTCATAATCATTTTCCTCCATTTTTAACAAATTTCATTATAAATATCGCAATAAAGCTTGTCAATGACTTTCTCAAAATCTGTCAAAAAAAGAGGTGAGACGAACCCGCTCAACCTCATATTTGATAACATCTAAGCTTCTTTTTCTTTACCATCAACAACTCTAAATAAGATAATCAATTCAATAACAGCTAAGACAAGCAAAATGATAAAGGCATTTCGTGACCCTCTAGCCGTTGCTTCTGAATAGCTGATACTTGTGTTTGATTGACTGAGCGCAACAACCAAGGATGCAACGGTCGTTCCAACTGCACCAGCAAATTGTTGCAAAGTATTAAAGATAGCATTGGCATCTGCTCGTTTGTCTGAAGTTACTTGTTTTTGACCATTTGTCATAATATTACCAAAGGCAATTCCAGTACCTGCCATTGATAGAATATAGATAACAGTTAACCAAGTATTCGGTAAATGCAAGGCCAAAATACTAAAGAGACAAAGAGCAAAGGCAAGTAAACTAACCCCAAAAATAATTGGCTTTTTAGCACCTAAACGGTCTAAAATTCTGCCGCTAAATGGTGCAAAGCAGGCACCAATAATTGCTCCTGGAAAGACTAAAAGACCTGCGACAATTGAACTTGAATAATTTACTAGCTGAATGTAATTCGGGATAATAAAGGACATTCCTAGATTGACAATTTGAAACAGGAAGAAAGCAATGACATGTCCAGCAAATTTACCATTTTTAAGAATAGATAAGTTAACAATTGGCTGTTCTAGATGTGAAGAACGTTTTACCAAGACAAGAAGACCAGCAATTCCAACTACCAATCCTCCTAAAACAGGCACACTAAAGAAATCATATTCAGCCAAATTATTAATTCCTAAAATCAACCCAACAAATAAGCAAAGAATAGCTATAACGCTAATTAAATCCAAACTTTCACGCGCCACTTTATTTTTTTGTTCAATAGATGTTACCCCTAAAATTAAAGAGATTAACAAAAGCGGGGTAAGCAAGACAAAGACAAAACGCCATCCAAAATGCGATGAAACAAATCCACCAAATGTTGGACCAATCGCTGGTGCAACTGCAGTAATCAAAGTGCCAACACCCATCATCGTACCGATTTTACTCATTGGAACTTGATCCAAAATAATATTAAACATCAAAGGAAGCGCAATTCCGACTCCAATCCCTTGGATGACACGTCCAACCAAAAGTAAAGCAAAACTTGGCGCAATAGCATCGATTAGAACACCCAAAATAAACAACAAGTTGGCTGCTAAAAAGACTGATTTTGTCTTAAATGAACGTTTTAAGTAAGCTGACAAAGGTACTACTGACGCCACTACCAAAAGGTAGATTGTCGTCATCCATTGAACCGTTGATGTGTTAATATTAAATTCTTTCATCAAAGTCGGAAAGGTAATATTCATGGCAGTCTCAACTACGACACCGCAAAATGACAACATTCCTGCACCAACAATAGCCCTAATAACTTTTGCTGAAATTTTTTCTTCCGACATATTTCCCCCTTATTTTTCTTTGATATAATAGTGCAAAATTTTTTCAAAAATAGCGATTTCTTCTTCTGTAAACTGATTTTCTAGCTCAGCATTTTTACTCACAAAATAATCTTGGCAAGCATCAACTAAAGCCAATGCTTTTTCAGTTAAATGTACCGACTTTTTCCTAGCATCTTTTTTGGAAGATTGGCGATAAATTAACCCCTTTTTCTCCATTCGTTGCAAAAGTACTGTCGTTGTTGAACGTTGAATATTAAACTCTTTTTCAATATCTTGTTGAAAATATTCTTCTTTCCAATCATGGCTCAAAAAATCAATAATCGACATTTGTGTTCCCGTTAAGTCATAAGGTTTAGCAAACTTATCAAACTCACGGCTTAACTGATTACTTGCTATTTTAACCATGCGCCCAATATTTTTTTCCATCGCAGTCCTCCTTTATTTTCGTTAGCTACCTAACGTTTAGCGAGCTAGCAATATATATTATAAAAACATCACTAATCATTGTCAAGATTGAAAACAAAAAGACACGGCAAATAACTATCGCCATGTTTTTAAGTATTATCGTAATCGTCTGCGTAATGCTATTAAATCTCTTAGTGAGATGAGAAGCACAGCAACGATAATCAGTAACATTCCAAGAAAATCCATTGGGTAAAAGACATCCTGCATCAGGATAACTGTGAACACAACAGATGAAATCGGCTCAACTGCCGCCATCAAACTTCCTTTGACAGAACCAATAATTGCTGTTCCCATAAAGAATAAACTGTAGTTAAGAATTGTCCCGATACCAATGATACCAAAGAGTCCAATCAAGTTTCCTTGATTTAAAACAAGTGGGTATTGCCAAGCCTGCGTTGTAAAAAATGAAATTGTCCCACCCATGAGCATCCCAAGTCCAATGACTGGGAAACTACCATATTCACGGACATATTTTGCTGGCAAAACAACACAAAAAGCTGCTGTGACAGCAGAAAGTAGACCAAAGACAAGTCCTTTAGGAGTAATCGCTAAACCATCTAGACGACCGTGTGTCACAATGATAAAAGTTCCTAGTACAGCAAAGAAAATGGCTAAAAACTCATTGATTTCTGGAATTCGTCTTTCTTTTAATGCGACAAAAAATAAAACAACAATCGGTGACATGTATTGTAAAACCGTCGCTGTTCCTGCATTGGTATAATCAATTGCCACTAAGTAAGAATACTGGTTCATCAAAAAACCGAGAACTGCAAAAAGCAAAATTCCTACAAGCGCTCCTTTTGAACGCAAGACTTTCACCAAGTTCTCTCTATATTTTGTAGCAGCAATGGCTGTCAACACAGTTCCAGATATCAGCAAACGCATGCTAATCAACTGACTAACATTCATTCCACGAGACATCAAAAATTGCCCACAGACCCCAGAAAGTCCCCAAGCAATCCCTGCGATGAATACCATGATGCTTCCTTTAAGATTTTTATTCATGTTATTAATCACCTTCTCCAATAATGTGCGAGTACCAGTATAACACATTTACCAAAAAGACGTCATGACTCTAACACCATATTTTTATAAAATAATCTTTCTAAAAATTCTTTATTACACGAATACTAAAAAAGTTATGACTGCACCTAAGCAACCATAACTTCTAAATCATTATTGATGTATTTGTTTATTCACCACAACCAAATCACGTAGCGAAATCAAAATAACTGCTGCAATAATGAAAATCATTCCAAGAAAATCCATCGGGTAAAAAATTTCATGCATGACTGTTACTGAGAAAAAGACAGATGAAACTGGCTCGATGGCTGCAAGTAGACTTCCCTTGACTGCACCGACAATAGCTATTCCTTTTAAAAATAAGCTATAAGCAAAAACTGTCCCGACAATGATGATGCCAAACAATCCTAGCAAATTTCCTGGATTTAGTACTAAAGTGTATTGCCATGGTTTTACCAAAATTGGAAAAGCAACGCCACCCATAATCATGCCAAGACCAATCACCGTAAAGCTACCATACTCACGAATTAATTTCGCCGGCAAAATAATATAAAACGAATAGGTTACCGCAGAAAATAATCCCCAAGCAAAACCTACTGGCGTGATAGCTAAGCCATCTAGACGTCCGTGTGTTGCAATAATATATGTCCCCAAAATTGCTAAGATAATCGCCAGAACTTCACTTCCTCGTGGTAGTTGCTTTTTCCTAATCGAAACATACCCCAAAACAAGAATCGGTGCCATATACTGTATAACCGTTGCTGTTCCAGCATTGGTACTTTCGATTGCTCTTAGATAAGCGTACTGATTTAGCACAAGCCCAATCAAAGAAAATAGGGCAATACCACCAAGCACTTTTAATGACGTCACAGCCTTCAAAAACGTCTCACACTGATTGAGTGCTGCAATAGTCGTCATTATCACACCAGCAGTAATTAAACGCACGCAAGACAATAAATCGACATTCATTCCATGAGCCATCAAATATTGCCCAGAAACCCCAGAAATCCCCCAGAATATGCCTGCAACAAGAACCATAATAGTCCCCTTAAACATCTTATTCATCTTAACTCCATCTACCTTACCAAATAAAATTCAGCTCCAAGTATAACACATTTAGCAGCTAGAAAACACACCCATTCTCACACTTTTTGTAAAGTAATCTTTCTAAAAATTCTATCAGTTTTGTGCATTATAAAAAAACAGCACTTGCCGAGCTTTTGACCAACATCTGACCATTTACTAACTAAAAAAATCACCCCGAAGGATGATTTCTTAGTTATCTTAGTCTTCTTTTAATTTTGCCAACTCTTGGGCCAACAATGTAAGGGCAACTTGTGGGTTTGCTTTACCTTTTGTGGCTTTCATCAAGAATCCAGTGAAGGCTTTATCAGCATTACGTTTACCTGACTTGAAGTCAGCAACGGCAGCTTCATTGTCCTCAAAGATTTGATGGATAATTGGAATAAGCACTGCAGGATCAGAAATTTGAACCAAACCAGCTTTTTCAACGTATTCACGCGCAGAACCACCATTTTTAGCCAAGTGAACAAATACTTTCTTGGCAATTTTTGATGAAATGGTACCATCAGCGATGATAGCAAGCATTTCAACAAGGTTTTCTGGTGTTAACAAGATTTCAGAAAGTGTTTTGTTTTCACTGTTAAGGAATTGAGCCACTTCACCTTGCAACCAGTTAGAAACGTGTTTGGCATCACCACCAAGAGCTACTGCACTTTCAAAGAAATCAGAAGTTGCTTTTGTTGCAGTCAATTGGGCAGCATCATAAGCTGTCAAACCAAATTCATTAATGTATTTAGCACGACGTTCTTTTGGAAACTCTGGAAGAGTTTGACGCATTTCTTCAATCCATTCATCAGACACTTCATAAAGTGGTAAGTCTGGTTCTGGGAAGTAGCGGTAATCTGATGCACCTTCTTTGACACGCATCAAGATTGTTTCACCAGTTGATTCATCGTAACGACGAGTTTCTTGTTGAATTTGACCACCTGAGCGAAGTACTTGCGCTTGACGTTTTTGCTCGTAGATAAGTCCTTTACGTACATTGCTAAATGAGTTCAAGTTTTTCAACTCAGCTTTTGTACCAAATTCTTCTTGACCATAAGGACGAAGAGAAATGTTGGCATCCACACGCATAGAACCTTCTTCCATCTTAACGTCAGAAATACCAGTGTATTGGATAACTTCTTTAAGAGCAGTTAGGTAAGCGTAAGCTTCTTCTGGTGAACGCATATCAGCTTCAGATACGATTTCGATAAGTGGCACACCTTGACGGTTAAGATCAACATATGAGTAACCATCAGTACCGTGAGTGTTTTTACCAGCATCTTCTTCCAAGTGGGCACGTTCGATACGGATTTTCTTAGCTGAACCATCTTCAAGTTCAATTTCAATCCAACCATTGTATCCAATTGGTTCATCAAATTGTGAAATTTGGTAAGCTTTTGGATTATCAGGATAGAAATAGTTTTTACGGTCAAAGTGCATGTTTTGGTGAATGTCCATGTTAAGGGCTAGTGCTGCTTTAATACCAGCATCAATAACACCTTTATTCATAACAGGAAGAACACCTGGGAAAGACCAGTCGATAACGTTTGTATTGGTATTTTGGTCGTTACCAAAATGTGTTGATGTCGGTGAAAAAATCTTTGAATTAGTATTTAACTCAACGTGGACTTCAAGCCCGATGACTGTTTCAAAGTTCATTATTTGTCACCTCCAAAAATAACAGGTTGTTGTTTATGATAATCAGTTGTTGCTTCAAAAGCAGCGGCTGCTTGATAGATTGTTTCTTCACTGTATTTAGGACCAATCAATTGCATACCAACCGGAAGACCTTGAGCAAATCCAGCAGGAATTGAAATACCTGGAAGACCAGCCAAGTTAACAGGAATTGTCAAAATATCAGCCAAATACATAGAAACAGGATCGTGGTTAAGAGTATCTAAACCAAAGGCTACGCTTGGAGCTGTTGGACCTAAGATAAGATCGTAGTCAGCAAAGATTTTTTCGAAGTCACGAATAATCAATGTACGAACTTGACCAGCTTTTTTGAAGTAAGCATCATAGTAACCTGATGACAAGCTAAATGTACCAAGCATGATACGACGTTTCACTTCATCGCCAAATCCTTCACTACGAGTGTTCACGTAGATGTCTTCAAGATTGTTGTAATTTTCAGTGCGGTAACCATAACGAATACCATCGAAACGTTGCAAGTTTGAAGAAGCTTCTGATGATGCGATGATATAGTAAACGGCTACGCCGTATTTACTGTGTGGAAGACTAACTTCTTCAACAGTAGCACCAAGTTTTTCAAAGTGTTTAGCAGCGTTTAGAATTGTTTCTTTAACTTCCGGGTCAATACCTTCACCAAGATATTCTTTTGGAAGGGCAATCTTCATACCTTTAATATCTTGACCAATTTTACCAGTAAAATCAGGAACTTCACGATTAGATGACGTCGCATCTTTAGCATCATGACCAGTAATAACGTTCAACAATTGCGCATTTTCTTTAACAGTTTGGGCAAATGGACCAATTTGGTCAAGTGAGCTACCAAATGCAATCAAACCAAAACGTGAAACACGTCCGTAAGTTGGTTTCAAACCAACAACACCATTGAAGGCTGCAGGTTGGCGAATAGAACCACCAGTATCTGAACCAAGTGATAAACGAACTTGACCTGACGCTACTGCAGTTGCAGAACCACCAGATGATCCACCAGGAACTTTAGTTTGGTCCCAAGCATTTTTAGTTTTCTTGAAGTATGATGTTTCAGTTGAACCACCCATGGCAAATTCGTCCATGTTTGTTTTACCGATAACCACCATATCTTTGCCGTAAAGTTTTTCAACAGCAGTCGCATCAAAAATTGGTTCGTAGTTATAAAGCATTTTAGATGCTGCAGTTGTCAAGATACCACGTGTTGAAATGTTATCTTTAACAGCTAAAGGAATACCTGACATCACATTATCAGCGTCGATACCTTTTTCATCGATAGCTTTTGCTTGTGCAAGCGCAGCTTCTTCAGAAACAGTGATGAATGAATCAACAGCTGCTTCACGTTCTTTAATATCTTCAAGTGTTGCTTTTGTTAATTCAACTGCTGAGATTTCTTTATTGACAAGAAGATTGTGCAACTCATCAATTGATTTTGTATTAAATGACATTATGCATCTCCTCCGTCTTCTAAGATAGCAGGAACTTTAATATAGTAATTTTCAGATTGAGGCACGTTTTTAAAGAGCTCATCGCGATCGTCACCAGCTACTGCCACGTCTTCGCGCATAACAGTCTTACGATCTGCCATTGTCGTTGTTACAGGGACACCCTCTGTATCAACTTCGTTCAAGAGTTCTACCATATCGACAATCTTAGACAAAGTTGTCGCAAATTCTGTTGTTTCTTCTTCAGAAAATGACAATTTTGACAGATTTGCTACATGACGTACTTCTTCTTCAGAAATTTTCATCTCTATCTCTCCTTGATTAAATTAAATCGTAAACCAAATTTACAACATAGTCCCTAAAATTATACCACATTTTACTTTTCTTTAACATGTAAAAGAAAGGGAGAAAGCTCTTTCCAGAGAATTTTTCACACTTTTCTTCTAAAGCAAAAAAAAAAGAAGTGGTTATCCACTTCTTTCAACTTAAACAATCTTTGCACCTAAAACATTTTTGAAATGATTTAAAGCAAATTGATGATTTTCTTGTGTTAAGCTTGCTACTGCCGCAGCAGGAATCTCAATATCATACCCAAGATTATAAGCATCGATAGCTGTGTGTAAAACACAAATATCCGTTAGAACACCTGTCAGACCAACCGTTGTGACACGACGTTCACGTAGTCGAATATCTAAATCAGTCCCTGAAAAAGCAGAATAATGACGCTTATCCATCCAAAAGACACGTTGATCTGACTGGATTGTTTCATACAAGTCGGCTAGTTTACCATACAAATCACGTCCACCTGTTCCCTTGATATTATGCGGTGGGAACAATTTTGCTTCTGGATGAAAATCATCACCTTCATCATGAGCATCAATGGCAAAGAAGATATAGTCTCCAGCTTCATACGCTTCTTTAGTTACTCGGACAATATCATCTTCAATAGCTTGCGCTGGTTTTCCAGCAGTCAATTTACCATCGTCAGCTACAAAATCGTAGGTATAATCAATTGAAATAAGAGCTTTTGCCATTAATTATATTCCTTTAATTTGTCAAAGATACCTTCATTGATGACTTTAAGGTATGTACCTTTCATACCCAATGAACGGCTTTCGATGATACCTGCTGATTCCAATTTACGAAGGGCATTAACGATAACTGAACGTGTGATACCGATACGGTCAGCGATAACTGATGCAGTCAAGCGACCTTCAGTTCCGTCCAATTCACCCAAAATAGCAGATACAGCTTTCATTTCTGAATATGAAAGTGTGTTGATAGCCATGTTAACGGCTGTTTGTTTACGGATTGTTTCTTCAAGATTTTCAGTTTGAAGATTAAGCAATTGAATACCAACTACTGTAGAGGCGATTTCAACAAGGATTAAATCGTCTTCTGAAAATTCTTCATCGTTACGCCAAATGATAAGAGAACCAAGGCGCATACCACCACCATAGATTGGGGCGATTGTTGTCAATCCATCAGGATAGATATCTTTTGATTCAACTGGGAAAATTGTCAAATCATTATCTACAGACAAGTTAGCTTCAGTATCGTAAACACGACTAGCTGCTTTTACGTAACTTTCTGGGAATTGTTTTGCTTGAAAGAATTCCTCAACACGGTCAGTATTAGTTTTGTATTTCATTGCATAACCAAGAAGGGTTCCTCCCCCGTTGATAATGCAAGAGTTACAATCAATAATGTCAGCAAGTTGAGCAGCCATTGTGTTATATGGCAATTCAGTATCTAGACTATCAACAGAGCGTTGCAAAATTGATGTAATCTTACGTGTTTTTTCTAATAAATTCGGCATTTTCTACTTCCTTTGCGTTATTTGCGTTACAATTATATCAAAGGAACCCTTATTTTGCAAACAATTATCAGAAAATTTCTGTATCTTCTGACATTTTTATAAGCGAATACTTTTTAACCTGAATTTAATTAAAAAAATTCATTAGAACGTTCGCTTTTAAAGCCTTATCAAGCTAAAAAAGTGATATCATTCTAATGAATTAATCCTTAACGTTTGTACTGACTAAGAACGCGTGTTAGTTTCTCTTGAACCTCAGCTAATTCTTCAACACGTGGCAAATAGACAATTCGGAAGTGGTCAGGTTCATTCCAGTTGAAACCTTTACCTGGAACCAACATGACTTTTTCTTGTTTTAGCAGTTCTAAACAGAACTGTTCATCGTCATCAATTTGATACATATTACGGTCGATTTTAGGGAAAATGTAAAGTCCTGCTTCTGGTTTCACTGCAGACAAACCAGGCACTTCATTTACTGCCTTATAGATGAAGTTACGTTGTTCATAAATACGACCACCAGGAATCAAAAGTTCATCGACTGATTGATAACCACCTAGAGAAGTCTGAACAACATTTTGTCCTAAGACGTTTGCGCAAAGACGCATATTGGCTAACATATTAAGCCCTTCAATGTATCCTTTAACATTTTGTTTTGGACCTGATAGGACCATCCATCCAACACGGAAACCACAGATTCGGTGTGATTTTGATAAACCATTCATTGACACACAGAAAACATCAGGTGCTAAGCTAGCAATGGCAGTATGTTTTTTGCCATCCATAACCAAACGGTCATAGATTTCATCTGCAAAAATAATCAAGTCATTTTGACGAGCAATTTCCACGATTTCTTTCAAAAGGTCATCGGGATACAAAGCACCTGTTGGGTTATTTGGATTAATGATAACAATAGCTTTGGTATTTGATGTGATTTTGGATTTGATGTCATCAATATCAGGATACCAATTAGCTTGTTCATCACAAAGGTAATGCACGGCATTTCCCCCAGCAAGGCTGACACAAGCTGTCCACAATGGGTAATCAGGCATTGGCACCAAGACTTCATCACCATCATCAAGAAGGGCTTGAAGTGATATTGAGATAAGCTCAGAGACACCATTTCCTAGATAAATATCATCGATATCCACATGTGGAAATCCTTTTAACTGACAGTATTGCATGATAGCTTTACGAGCAGAAAAAATCCCTTTACTATCAGAATACCCTTCACTATTACGAGCGTGAGCAATCAAGTCACGGATAACCTCATCTGGCGCTTGAAAACCAAAGGCAGCTGGGTTTCCGGTATTAAGGCGAAGAATTTTCTCACCGTTAGCAATCATACGATTGGCTTCATCAAGAATTGGCCCACGAATATCGTATGCAACATGTTCTAGCTTTGAAGATTTATCAAATATTTTCATAGATTTTACCTCATTTCAAACATTATAAACTTTCCTTTATAATTTTTCAATCCAAGAAAGATTCGTTAATCGCAAAAAATAATCAAGATAACTGTCATTAGCTGCCAGCTCTTTTTCAATTTTCCGAACGCTAGTTGGGTAGTCTGTAATAATGCCGTCAGTACTTGTTTCTAAGTACCTTTCAATATCATCTCTAGAATTGATTGTCCAGACGTAGATTTTCTTACCATTTTGGTGAGCTTTACGCGCTAGAAGTTCATTGTAAGAGAAGTCTTCAATTGCATAAAAATCTACTTTTTGACTTGTAAAATCACCCAGTTGGAATGAAATGGTGTAACCAGACTGAATAGTAGAATCAAGCTTTTTGACCTTCTCAATGGTTTTTAAGTCAGCTGACATAACCAGATAAGAAGAGTCAACATGCAACTCTTTCATTTTATCCACAAAGAGTTGCTCATAATTGTCAGGTTCATTTCCAGTTGGTTTTAACTCCACCAACAACTTAATACCTAGTTGTTTCGCCTTAGCCACATAGTCTTCAAAAGAAACCAAGTGTGACTCATAACCATTTTGTTTTATTTTCAAACCAAGGATATCTTTAGCTTGAGATTGAGAAATCGTAATATTTTTCCCTGTCAGACGTTTAAGATTATCATCATGACTGACAATAAAATGGCCATCTTTTGATAAGATAATATCTAATTCTGAATAACTTGCTCCTGCCTTAGCAGATGCTTCTAAAGACTCTAAAGAATTTTCAACACCCTGAGAAAGCATGCCTCTGTGTCCGATAACCGCTAAATTTTTTGACGGGTCACCAGAAGCTTTCAAAGCGTTGTATGTAAAATTAATACCACCAATAAGCAGTAAAAGTCCAGTTAAAGCTAACATGCGATGTTGCTTTTTATTTTCTCTTATCGGCAGCTTTTGAGGAGTTTTAGGGTCAAAACCTTTTAATAAATAGGAAAGAAAAGCTAACTTGAAGACCAAACGTCCTGCAAAAAGAACACCCCAAACAAAAGATAAAAATAGCGTCTCAACCCAAAAAGTCTTCTCACTGCCATCAACCAAAGCTGCTAAGCTAATTCCTGCAGCACTTAAAAGGCTAATAATAGCTGTAATGATTATAACCACAAGACCAAAGCCTAACACTCGAAAGATTTTCCTACCCTTAGTCAACTGCCAAGATTCCTTCAATGAAACCGCAAAGCGATTGTATTTTTTAGTCACTGCCAAAGGAAGAGCGTAGATAAAACGAAGATTGAGGTAAGCAAAGATAGCATATAATCCAAAATAGATTATTTTCCCATTTGTAGACTTCGTCAGCTCTCCAGAAATAAAATTAGGGATATATAGATTTTCTAACAGAGCAGATGACACCAAAAATTCGATAAAAGGAATTGTTAATATCAAATAGAAGAGAAAAGCTAAAAAATGCCAACCTGAAATAGATTTAAAAAAATGACGGCTTCTTTCCTTAAAATAAAAAAGTCCCACTCCTAACTTAGCTTCCTTACACTCGATGATTTCTACTAATAAAGAGAATTCTAGATAAATCAAGAAAGCCAGCAACAAAAGATACACAAATAAGAGACCTAAGGTGAGTGGATTGGTTAAAAAACTTAAGAGATTATCCGTTGCCATTCCAGGAATATTTGAATTAATGAGAACAACTTTTAAAAGGAGAGCTAATAAATAAGCGCCAATTGTCGTCATTAAAAACTGGAGAATACTTGCTCTTAAGACATAAATATACTTGTGTTGATTCAAATCTTTTAAAACCAATTTTATATCTTTAATCATACTTTTCCTCACTTTTACCATTATAGCAAAAATATTCAGAAAAATTCCTTAAACGCTTTCATTTTTAAGACAAATAGGTTATAATACTTTTAGGGATATTTCTTTAGGTAAATGTAAGCGTTTAATGCTACCTTATCTTATCCCGTCTAGATTATTAAAATTATTGATATGGGCAGGAAGTTTGGAATGCGAAATGTTGTTACGTTTTAACAACAGACGGATAACTAACCTTAGTTCTCGATAAACCAAGATTTCTTACCAGTCCTATGTTTTCGCTTGATTTTACGCTCTTGCTAGCATAATTAAGGAGGCAGCTTATGTCACATCATTATGAAAAAATCCTAGTTGCTATTGATGGTTCTTACGAATCAGAATTGGCTTTTGAAAAAGGGGTAAACGTTGCACTACGTAACGGCGCAGAGTTACTACTTACACACGTCATTGATACACGCGCACTTCAAAGTGTTGCTACTTTTGACACTTATGTTTATGAAAAACTTGAACAAGAAGCAAAAGAAGTGTTAGATGACTATGAAAAACAAGCTCGCGACAAAGGTTTAACTAAAGTCAAACAAGTCATTGAATTTGGTAATCCTAAGACTCTCTTAGCACGTGATATTCCTGACAAAGAAGGAGCTGATTTAATTATGGTTGGGGCTACTGGTCTTAACACATTTGAACGACTTCTCATCGGTTCTTCATCAGAATACATCATGCGTCATGCAAAAGTCGATTTGCTAGTTGTTCGCGATAGCGAAAAAACATTCTAAGTCTTGAGTAATATCAATTCTCTTTAATAATAATTTTTAATCAACTATTCTATAATTACGAAAAAAACCAAGTTGGTCTAACGACTAGCTTGGTTTCTTTTTTTACGATTAAGTGATTTATGAATTTGTCGGTCCAATTCACGTTTGATAGCTGGTTCTGGTGCAAATTTTTCTTCCCAATCATCTGGTTTTAAAATCTTGTGAGTAGTCGGGTCAAAATGTGCCTGACCATCAGGGAAGATTTTTCCCATATTTGATTCATGAATAATATCAAAGAAAGGTTTTGGGTCAACTCCCATTAAAACAAAGGAACCATAAGTCAGGTATAACAAATCTGTCAGAGCATCCACCTGACCAACAAGAGGTGTTTCTGGGTGTTCTTTACTTTTAATCTTAGTCACGGCTTTATCAACAGCTTCGTGCAAGTTAGCCACTGACTGCTCGAAAGCTTCTGGATTTCCCTTACTTGTCGCATATAAGAACTCGACAATCTCTTCAACCTTGAAGTCTGAGCGATGATCAGCTTCTTCGACACCATAAAGCCGTGGTGTCTCACAAGTTTCTCCGTCCATTTGATGGTGGAAATCTTTGACTTTATTGAAGTTGTCATCTTGACTATCAAAGTGTTCACCAACTTCAACATGAATCAAACCGTAGTGAGCTAAGGCTTTTGAAATACCATCATTGTTGTTAGTATCTGTTGTATAAGTGGCGATAGCTTTTACAGATTCTTTGGCATTTCCCATAGCAACGCCAGTGCCGACACCAGATAACATTTCAATATCATTATCAGAATCACCAAAGGCCATGACCTCATCTAGGCTAAAGCCAAACATCTCACCGACTCGCTCAATTCCTTTGACTTTGGATTGTCCTTTTGAAATCAAGTCAGCTGAATAAGGGCTACTACGTGTGACTTTAATATGAGGAAAAGCATTTTGAATATTAGCTGTTTCACCTTCAGTTGCCACAAACACCACTTGATAAATCGGTTGACGCATAATCGCCAATAACCCATTTAAATTTTGTGGTTTGAAACGTCGGATAAAGTGTTTAAAGCTGCGCTCCACCGCTTTTGCCCAACGTTTCGGGACAAGTGTGCTAACAACTTGACCAAAACGACTTGTCCCCATGTTGATAATACGAGAACCTACCAAACCTGAAGCTGTTCCCAGAGAGATTTCACGGCGATGATCATTGGCATAACGAATCAAACGATAAACTGTCGACACAGCCATTTGATTATGATAAAGCACCTGATCTCGTGTAAAAATGTACTGACCATTATAAGAAATCGCAAAATCCAAACCAAGATTTTCTAGATATGGTTGCACAAAACCTGGCCCACGTCCTGTTGCCACTCCCACAAAAATCCCTTGTTTTTTCAAGCTATTAATAGCTTTCAAGGTCGATTGTTGCACATTCTTACGATCATTCAAAAGTGTCCCATCAATATCAAAAAATACTGCTTTTATTGCCAAACCGTTTCTCGCCCTCCCTCTTTATGTTAAAATAGATTATATCACATTTTTAAAAGGAAGTTTTATTGTCATGAAAAAAATCCTTGTCTTGCACACAGGTGGGACCATCTCAATGCATGCTGACGAAGACGGTAATGTCCGCCCAGAAAATGATAATCCGATGAATCACGTCGGTGTCAATCTTGAAGATATTCAAGTGACATCACTTGATTTTTTTAATGTGCCGAGTCCACACATCACACCAAGACACATGTTAAAACTTTATCAAAAAATCAAAGAAGAAGCTGATAACTTTGACGGTGTGGTTATCACTCACGGAACAGATACTCTTGAAGAAACGGCTTATTTCCTTGATACCATGGAAGTTCCTAACGTTCCAATCGTGCTTACTGGTGCTATGCGCTCATCAAATGAACTAGGGAGTGACGGTGTTTACAATTACCTCAGCGCCCTTCGTGTTGCGAGTCACGAAAAAGCAATTGGTAAAGGCATTTTAGTGGTTATGAACGATGAAATTCACGCCGCAAAATACGTGACAAAAACTCATACTACTAACGTTTCAACCTTTAAAACACCAATCCATGGACCCTTAGGCATCATCATGAAACATGATATTCTCTTCTTCCGAACAGCTGAACCTCGTGTTCGTTTTGATTTACAAGATATTTCAGGTACCGTTCCAATTATCAGAGCTTATACTGGTATGGGTGGCGATGGTATTATTAGTTTCCTTAATCCAAGCAATGTTCAAGGTGTGGTCATCGAAGCGCTTGGAGCTGGGAATATGCCACCACGCGCTGCCGAAGAAATCTACGACCTCATCAAACAAGGCGTTCCTGTTGTTCTTGTCTCACGTTGCTTTAACGGAATTGCTGAACCAGTCTACGCCTACGAAGGAGGCGGCGTTCAACTCGCTAACGCTGGGGTTATGTTCATCAAAGAACTCAATGCCCAAAAAGCCCGCCTAAAACTTCTCATCGCTTTAAATGCAGGTCTAAAAGGACAAGAATTAAAAGAATATATTGAAGGGTAATCATCTGATTAATGCTAAAAAGCTGAAGCAATTGCTTCAGCTTTTTTGTTACTCTTCATCAGGAATGTATTCTAAAATATCACCAGGTTGACAGCCTAACTCACGACAAATCGCATCTAGTGTCGTTAAACGAACCGCTTTTGCTTTACCTGTTTTTAGGATAGAGAGATTAGCATTTGTAATACCGATACGTTCAGCTAATTCACCTGATTTCATTTTTCGTTTTGCTAATTCAACATCAAGATTAATTTGAATCATATGACTACCTCTAAATTGTAAATTCATTTTCCTCAGCAATGACATTAGCTTCTCTTAAAATCATTGAAAATACCCAAACAATAAATGCCGCTACTAGATAAGCCCAGTCAACAAAAGATAAAACTCATGAACCAGAACACAAACTTTGGAACCAACTATCTAAAAATGCAAGGGCAATAAAATTATACTCAACATAACGTGCCAATTTTACATTTTCTGGAGTAAAAATATTATTATCGATAATATTTTTGAAAAACATTTTCACAAAAACAAGGAGCGCAATCCAAAGGCATGAATTAACAGCAAACAAACTAAGAGATGATGGCGAATGCAAAAGCTTTTCTGGAATATTTACATCAAATGAAAAACCATTTCCAGCTTGATTCATCAAGTTCAAATGTGGTTGTGTCAACGAAAGAGAAATAGCAACTACTGTAGATAAAACGATTAAGACGATTGCAATATTAATCACAACATTGGCAACTTTCAACGCTTTACAGTTTGTTTTCTTTATGATTGTCTCCTTAAAATTATTTTCCCGTTAAGCTAAGCGACGAGTGCGAAGCCATTTACTAATTACAACAGCAAGGGCTAAAGAGCCACAAACTGAAAAGTCAACTGTCATATTACTTGTATTAGAAGCATTTGTCAAGATGTTTTGGAAAACTGATACCACAAATGTGTAAAGAGTTGCTTTTTTCAAAAAGCTATAAGCTCGATCTGAAAGAATATCAGCAACTGTCAAATCAGAAAGGAAAGTTTTCATTTAGTAAGTCCGTAAATAATGGCACCATTTACCAGACAAGTCAAAAATGTAATACCCCAAGTATGTTGGCTCTTGCTAATTGCCCACTCAATCATACCGTATTGGCCGAGAGCCATTTTATCATAACCGTAAAAATGTGAAGCAAAATCAGCAAAAATGATTAAAACAAGCCTCACAATAGTGATATTGATAGCAATTTTGGCAATAGTTTTAGCAGCAGTTTCGATAGTTTTTGTGTTCATGATAAACCTCCTCTTAAAGTTAATTGATAATTGGTAAAATGACGATAATTTTTGGGTTAGGCCACGTGACGTCCACGTAGGTATTTAACAAGTAAGAAAGCAAGGCAGAAATAAGCGCAAATTGAAAAATCAAAAATAAGTTGAGCTTGGTGCATTGATGTTGAAAAAAATTTTGAAGAAATGATGCAAAGAATGTGTAGATGCTTGCTTGTTTTAAAAAGTGGTATATTTTGTCAGCTAGTACTGCTTTTACAGTGAAGTTTGCAATGAAATGTTTGAGTTTTGTCAATCCGTAAATCATGGCACTGTTTGTCAAGATTGTCAGTGCTGTTAGTAGCCAAGTGTTAGTATCTTTTCCGATTGCCCATTCAATCACACCGTATTGTCCAACGGATTTAGTATCGTAACCATAAACATGTGAAAACAAATCCGCAAGGATTGTTAAGACTAAAACGATATTTGTAAGATTGATAGCAACCTTAGCGACTGTTTTGACGATGTTTTCGATAGTTTTTGTGTTCATGATAAATCTCCTAAAAAATGTTTTCCTATTGGATTTGTGGTTGAGCTTAATTGTTAAATCCGTTTTGCGATATTAAATTATTCTTTTTCGAAAACATTTTATTGTTTTTCGATATAATTAGTATACTGCAAGTTTTTCGTTTTGCAATACTTTTTTATCGAAAAACGATATTTTTTGCGTAATTTTTAAGAATTTTATCCAAAATCAAGGATTTTCCATAACAAATGCCACTAAAAAAGCCCAGTCACTTTCGACTGAGCTAAATTATCACCATGGTCTTATGTCTTTTAGGGATTTTACTGCCATAGCATTTATCAAAAAAGAGTCCTCTTTTATCAGCCTACTTTCCGTAAGCTGGTTTCTCGTCAATTTTTTTAGCAAATGTCATCTTATAAGTTACGTTTATTATCATAAGCTTACCTCATCTTTCATTTGGTAAAGCCATTATAAAAAGGAAAGCTTAAGCTTTCCTTGTAGAAATCTTTCATAAACCTTAATCAAAGTTACCTTTATCTTTGAGATTTTGAGTGATGATTTGCCATTGTGGTTCTTGGCGCCAATTTGGATTTGAAACGATCTGGCTAGCAACTCGTCTAGCTTCTTCTAAAATATTATAATCTTCCACAATATCTGCTACTTGAAATTCCGGAATTCCAGATTGTCGTGTTCCAAAAATTTCACCAGAGCCACGCATTTTAAGATCAGCTTCAGCCAGTACAAAACCATCTGTAGTTTCTGTCATGATTTTCATGCGTTTTTTTCCTGTCTCAGTCTTTGGATTAGCAACCAAAATCGCATAAGATTGCTTGTCACCACGCCCAACACGCCCGCGCAGCTGGTGTAGCTGACTAAGTCCAAAACGATCAGCATCCATGATAATCATAATAGTTGCATTTGGCACATTGACCCCAACTTCAATTACTGTCGTTGAGACCAGAACCTGACTCTTTTGAGCTTTAAAGTCTTGCATGATAGCTTCTTTTTCTTCATTTTTCATGCGTCCGTGCATCAAAGCCACGTTGGCACATCCTGCAAAATACTCAGACAAATCTTCATGCAATGCAATCGCATTTTTCAAATCCAGAGATTCAGATTCCTCAATCAAAGGTGAAATGACGTAAGCTTGCGCACCTTTTTGCAATTCTGTTTTGACCCAGTCAAGGACAATATCCAACTGCTCATGCTTAACCCAGCGTGTGATAATTGGTTTTCGCCCTGCAGGCAATTCATCAATAATGGAAACATCCATTTCACCAAAAGCGGTAATGGCAAGCGTACGTGGAATAGGCGTCGCTGTCATCATAAGCACATCAGGATTTTCGCCTTTTTCGCGAAAAATACGACGCTGATTGACCCCGAATCGGTGCTGCTCATCTGTAATAACAAGTCCTAGACGATGGTAGCTCACTGCATCTTGAATCAGCGCATGTGTTCCCACAATCATATCCACAGAACCATCCGCAATGGCAGCAAGAGCGACTTTTTTATTAGCTGCCTTCATACCTGACGTCAAGATAGCAATGGATAAATCAGGGAAAAACTGTGTTAAACTCTCGAAATGTTGTTCAGCCAAAATTTCTGTTGGCACCATTAAAGCTGATTGAAAACCAGCCGTGTAGGCTGCATACATGGCAAGACTTGCAACTACCGTCTTACCAGAACCAACATCCCCTTGCAAAAGGCGGTTCATATGGCCACCAGAGCACATATCAGATAAAATATCACTAAGACTGCGCTTTTGCCCACCCGTTAAATCAAACGGCAAGCTCGCTATCTTATCAGCCACTTTTTGCTCATCGTATGCAATCATAAGACCGTTAGCTTCTGATTTATTATCTGCCTTCAAAACTTGCAGATTCATCTGAAAATAAAAAAGTTCTTCAAACTTTATACGACGAAGGGCTTGCTTGTATTCTGCTAAATCCTTTGGAAAATGCATGGCTTCAGTTGCTCTTGCTCGCCCTAGTAAACGGTACTTACCCAAGAAAACTTGGGGTAGATTCTCAGGCAACCAATTTTGTGCACCAAGAGCAAAAGCAGATTTTATAGCTTTAATCAAAGCATTTTGCGAAATGCCCTGCGCCACACGGTAAACAGGCTGCATATCATCTTCAACCTGCGCTAAAATCTTCATACCAGTCACTACGGATTTTAGAGCATCCCATTTTCCGAAAATCGCCACATCACTGCCAAGCTCAACTTTATCTGCCAAATAAGGCTGATTGAAAAAAGATACCGCAATAACGGCTTCACCTTGCTTGATTTTAAAAGACAGTCGATTACGCTTATAACCATAATACTGAACATTTGCTGGTGTTACTACTGTTCCAACAATAACAGCTTTTTCCCCGTCAACTAAATCTAAAACACTCTTGCTCTTAAAATCTTCATAACGAAAAGGATAATAAAGTAGCAAATCCTCAATCGTATAAATGTCTAATTTATGGAATTTTTCTGCCGACTTAGGACCTAAGCCTTTCAATTCCTCAATTGATGATTGTAAATTCATAAGACCTCACTTTGCTATTATTATAACAAAAAATAGATTCTAAATCGCCGTAAGAAAATCACGATAATCTAGAATCCTTTTTATCTTATTTTGAATAGAAACGTGGGATACGGTCACTTAGAAGACAAAGTACTTCATAATTGATAGTACCACGTTTTTGAGCTAAATCAGTAGCTGAAATAGCCTTGTCACCTTCTTGACCAATTAAAGTTACTTTAGTACCGATTGGGAATTTTTCTGGCAAACGAATCGTGATTTGATCCATTGACACGCGCCCAATGATTTCACAAAATTGTCCATTCACAAGAACTGAAAAACCTTGCAAATCACGAGTCCATCCATCAGCATAACCAATTGGAACAGTCGCAATATATTCTTCTTTTTGAGCAGTGTAAGTTGCACCGTAACCAACAGTCGCACCAGCTGGGATTGTCTTTACGTGAACAAGCGCTGATTCCAAGCCAAGAGCTGGTTTAATCGGATATGGAAGAGCAATATCTGTTCCACTTGGATTCAATCCGTACATCACGATACCAAGACGAACGATATTGAAGATTGTTTCGCTGTGCCAGATACTTGTCGCTGAGTTACTAGCATGAACAAGGGCTGGTTTTTCACTCAAGTTGTTAACAATATTTGTAAAGAATGCCAATTGCTCATTAAATTTAGTATCATCAGCTTCATCAGCTGTAGCAAAGTGAGTGAAGATACCTTCTACATTAGCGCCAGCTTTTTTCAAGTTAGCCATTAAGCTTTCAGCTTCTTCAAGACTACGTACACCAATACGTCCCATACCAGAATCAACTTTCAAATGAACGTTAACCCCTTTAAGGCTGATGTCTTGCTCATTTGCTAAATCAAGCCATTCTTGGCTAGCAACAGTTAAGGTAATATCGTAATCACGTGCTAAAGCAACTTCATTAGGCATGATAACACCCAAGATTAAGATAGTTTCTTCAATACCTGCTTCACGAAGTTCGAGAGCTTCATCGACATTTGATACACAAAAACCGTCAACTAAGTGGTGCACAGCTCGCGCAACCTTTTTAGCACCATGTCCATAAGCATTAGCTTTAACAACCGCAAAAGCTTTTTTCCCTTCTGGAATATTAGCTTTAACCGCCTCAATATTATCACAAATAGCCCCTAAATCAATTAAGGCTTTTGTTGGTCGGTGTAAACTTGAAATCATTTTTTCTCCTCCAAAGCTAGTAAAAAATTTCTCGATTAATCCTACTTTTCATTTTTCAAAAAATTTGTTACTCATCATCTTCTAAGATAACACTGGCTTGCACAAGATTCCCCGTATGAGAAAGTGAGATAAAGCATTTACCAGTAAAAGGTGACTGGGTAATCTCAGGCGTACCTAGCTGGTTATTCAAGATTTCAATATCTTGAAAACCAAGTGTCCCAATTCCAGTCCCCATTGCCTTAGCAAAAGCTTCTTTTGCAGCCCAACGTCCCGCCAAAAATTCCATTTGCCTTTTCTCAGCCTTAAAACCTGAAAAAACTTGAAATTCTTTTTCTGTCAGCACGCGCTTTGCAAATCTATTATTCTTCTCATACGCTCGCTTGATTGCATCTATTTCTTGCAAGTCAATGCCATGACCAATAATCATACGTCTCCTTTGTGAAAAACGATTTTAAACCAAATCAAAACTCTTATCAGCTTAATCGCTTAATGATTTCCAAAACTAAGGAGCTGAGAAAAATCCCCAGCCCCATAGGTTATTCAATTAATTAGAATAGCAATTCCTCATAAGAATCATGACTTAAGGTTGCATGGATTTCACGAATCAATTTTTCAGTTTTATCCCATCCTAGACATGGGTCTGTGATCGATTTTCCAAATACCTCTGGTGTATCTTGGCGACCATCTTCCAAGTAAGATTCAATCATGAATCCACGTACATACTTGTTAATTTTATCACTCCAGTCGCGATTAATCAATGTTTGACGGACAATACGGATTTGTTCAAGATATTGTTTACCAGAATTATCATGATTTGTGTCCACAACGATAAATGGATTTTCAAGTCCCATTTTTTCGTAGTGCGCAATTGCTTTCAACAAGTCATCATAATAGTAGTTTGGCACATTTTCGCCATGCTCAGTTAGTGCACCACGAAGAATAGCATGCGCCAATGGATTACCATCTGTTTCAACTTCTGCATTATGGTAAATGAAGTTTTGTTTGTTTTGTGCGGCATAAATACCGTTAAACATCACATTCAAATTACCAGATGTTGGATTTTTCATTCCTGCAGGGGCATCAATTCCAGAGGCAACAAAGCGGTGTTCTTGGTCTTCAACCGAACGAGCTCCAATAGCATGATATGACACCAAATCATCTACCAAGGTAAGGTTATCAGGATACAACATCTCATCTGCAGTTGTCAAACCAGTTTCTGTGATAACTCGATAATGCAAATGACGAACCGCAGCAACACCATTAATCAAATCTGGAAGTTTTGATGTATCAGGCTGATGCATCAACCCTTTATAACCATCACCATTTGTACGCGGTTTTGCTGTATAAACACGCATGACAATGAAAATCTTATCTTTCACTTCTTCTTGAAGTTTCGCTAAACGATGAGCGTATTCAAGTACAGCATCTTCATTATCAGACGAGCATGGACCGATAACCAAGAGAATACGGTCATCTTCACCTTTGATGATTTTTGCCAATTCAGCATCACGTGCTTTTTTCTTAGCAAGAAAATCACCTTCTAGTTTTGATAGTTCTTTGACTTGTGCAATATCAATCGTTGCACTTTTTTGATGTATTCCCATAATTTATTTACCTAGTGTATCGTAAATTTCGTGAACAAGTTTTTCGGTATTGTCCCAACCAAGACATGGGTCTGTGATTGATTTACCAAAGACTTCAGGTTTGTCTTGACGTCCGTCTTCTAAGTATGATTCAATCATGAAACCACGAACGTATTTATTGATTTTTTCGTTCCAATCACGGTTAATCAATGTTTGACGGACAATACGAACTTGTTCTAAATATTGTTTTCCTGAGTTGTCATGGTTAGTATCGATAACGATAAATGGATTTTCAAGTCCCATTTTTTCGTAGTGCTCGATAGTATCGATGACATTATCATAGTAATAGTTTGGCATATTTTTACCATATTCGTTAAGTGCACCACGAAGGATAGCATGTGCAAATGGATTACCAGATGTTTCTACTTCTTCACCGTTAAACAAGAATGATTGTTTATTTTGTGCAGCATAAATACCGTTAAACATAACATTCAAGTTACCTGAAGTAGGGTTTTTCATCCCTGTTGGGACACTAATGCCTGAAGCAACAAAGCGGTGTTGTTGGTCTTCAACTGAACGCGCACCAACAGCAATATAAGATACCAAATCATCTACCAATGGAAGATTTTCTGGATAAAGCATTTCATCTGCTGTTGTTAAGCCAGTCTCTGAAATCACACGATAATGAAGGTGACGAACGGCTTTAATACCGTTAATCAAACTTGGTGCTTCTGATGTATCAGGTTGGTGCATCAAACCTTTATAACCATCACCATTCGTACGTGGTTTTGCTGTGTAGACACGCATTACCATAAAGACACGGTCTTTAACTTCTTCTTGAAGTTTTGCCAAACGACGAGCGTATTCAAGCACAGCATCTTCATTATCAGATGAGCAAGGGCCGATAACCAAAAGAACTCGGTCATCTTCACCTTTAATGATAGCTTCTAATTCGCGATCACGAGCTTCTTTTTTAGCTAGAACGTCACCAGTTAATTTTGATTCTTCTTTAAGAGCATCGAAATTAATCTTTTTACTTGTTGCTTTAAATGACATATATTTTCCCTCTCCTGAAATTAGTTAAGATTTCATCTATTATACCATTTTCAAGAGGTTTTTCAATGAATTGTCAGAATTTTCTGTTGTCTTTTTTGAAAATGTTTACGACCGTGGCAATTTTTGAATTTTTTACCTGATCCACATGGGCACAAATCGTTACGTTTAACGTTAGAGTAATCGATATCAGATTTTGCTTGAACATGTTGAGCAGAGATATTCTTTTCAGCCATAGTTGTCGCACGTTCAGTTGAGCGTTCACGTTCTTGTTGGTGAATTTGTGCTTTCATCATTGTACGTGTCACGTCAAATTCAATGGCACCAATCATTGCTTGGAACATACGGAAACCTTCTGATTGGTATTCAACAACAGGGTTATTTTGAGCGTATCCACGCAAACCAACAGATTGACGCAATTGATCAAGGGCATCAATGTGGTCTGTCCACTTGTTATCCACAACCATCAAAATCAAAACTTTTTGGAATTCTTTAACGGCTTCTTCATCGTGAAGTTTAGCGATTTGAGCATCGTAAACTACCAAAGCACGTTTGTAAAGTTCTTCTTTGATTTCTTCAAAATCTAGATTGTCAAGGTCAGCTAGTTTGATAGAATCTTCCGAAACCAAGTTTGATTTAGCAAAATTCAAGATAGCCTTGATACCTTCTTCGCGGTCTGCACGGCTGTGAGCATCAACAGCACGATTAATTGTACGTTTAATCATTGCTTTGATTTCAGGTGCCAAATCACGGTCTGCTGTGATAACATCGTGACGTTCAGCATAAATGATTTCACGTTGTTCACGCATCACATCATCATATTGAAGGACTTGTTTACGCATATCGTAGTTGTTACCTTCAACACGTTTTTGAGCTGATTCCACTTGACGTGTCAACATCTTAGATTTGATAACAGCTTCATCTTCATCAAGGTTCATGCGATCAAGGAAAGCTTTAATACGATCTGAACCGAAACGACGCATCAAATCATCTTCAAGAGATAGATAGAATTGTGATTCACCTGGGTCACCTTGACGACCTGCACGTCCACGAAGCTGATTATCAATACGACGGCTTTCGTGACGTTCTGTACCGATGACACAAAGTCCACCAAGTTCACGTACACCTTCACCAAGTTTGATATCTGTACCACGACCAGCCATGTTAGTTGCAATTGTAACGGCACCACGTTGACCAGCGTTCATGATAATTTGCGCTTCTTTAAAGTGGTTTTTCGCATTCAAAACTTCATGTGGAATACCAGCTTCAACCAATTTCTTAGAAATAATGTCTGATGTTTCAACGGCAACAGTACCAACCAAGACCGGTTGACCTTTAGCGTGACGACGTTTAACATCTTCAACAACTGCTCTAAATTTAGAAGCAAGTGTTGGGTACAACAAATCTGGGTGGTCAATACGTGCTACAGGTTTGTTAGTTGGAATCGGAATGATACGCATATTGTAAACTTCGCGGAATTCCTCTTCTTCAGTTTTGGCTGTACCAGTCATACCTGCCAATTTTTTGTACATGCGGAACATGTTTTGGTAAGTAATTGATGCACTTGTCTTAGATTCTTCTTGGATACGTACACCTTCTTTAGCTTCGATAGCTTGGTGCAAACCATCAGAGAAACGACGACCTTCCATTGTACGACCAGTAAATTGATCAACAATCAAGATTTCACCGTTTTCACTAACCACATAATCAATATCCAAAATCATAATGTAGTTAGCACGAAGAGCGTTATCAATATAGTGTGTTAAGGCAACATTTTCCAAATCATAAAGATTTTCCAAGTTGAAATATTCTTCAGCTTTATCGATACCACTATCAGTTAGACCGATTGTTTTTGTTGGTACATCAATGACATAATCAACACTTTCAAGTGTTTTAACGAATTTATCTGCACGAATGTAAAGTTGACTTGTTTCTGAAGTAACTTGACCAGAGACAATCAAAGGTGTTCTTGCTTCATCAATCAAGACAGAGTCAACTTCATCGACCAAGGCAAAGTTCAATGGACGTTGAACCATGTCTTCTTGGCGAACAACCATGTTATCACGAAGGTAGTCAAAACCGATTTCTGAGTTTGTTGAATAAGTGATATCACAGTTATAAGCTTCACGTTTTTCGTATGGTGATTTAGCAGAAAGGTTGATACCTACTGAAAGACCTAACCAGCTATAAACTTCACCCATTTCAGTCGCGTCACGTGTTGCAAGGTATTCATTAACAGTTATAACGTGAACACCTTCACCTGCAAGTGCGTTAAGGTAAACTGGCATAGTCGCAGTCAATGTTTTACCTTCACCAGTACGCATTTCTGGCACGTCACCATTGTGCATAACAATACCACCCATGATTTGAACACGGTATGGATAAAGCCCAAGAACACGTTTTGCAGCTTCACGAACAACCGCGAAAGCTTCTGGCAATAACTGATCTAGCGTTTCACCATTTTGATAACGTTGTTTGAATTCTGGTGTTTTTGCTTTTAATTCTTCATCAGACAAAGCGGCCATCGCATCAGCGTATGACTCAACTTTCTTTGCAATTTTTTCTAATTTTCTTAGTTCGCCTTTATCGTTTTCGATAACAGTTCGTAGAATATTTGCCATCCCAATTCCTTTCGATAAACTTATCATTACATTTTATCATAAAAAGCGCTCCTATACAAGAATACGCTATCATGACAACTAAGCCATAAACTAGATAAAACGGTATGATTTTTTAGTATTTATTAATAACATTCTAAGTATTTTCTGAGCATTCACCTGTTTCGATTATACTCTTTTTTCACCTTAACAACAAGAAAGCACTGTATTTCACAGGAATTATCAGTGTAAAAAAAGATTGAAGAGCAGTCCCGCAGGACTTTTCCTCAATCTCACTTACATCTTGTTAATCAAAATAAATTAACGTTCTGAAACTTTCTTAGCTAAGGCAAAGTTTCCAAGTGTTGCAGAACCATTTTCAGCAACTCCTGGTGTTACGATATATTCAGTAACATCTGGAACTAGTACATAATCATTTAACAAAGCTTTAAATTTATCGCGAACACGTTTTAACATGTGTTCTTGTGCCATAACACCACCACCAAATACGATGACTTCTGGACGGTAAAGAAGTGTTGCTTGAATAGCTGCTTGGGCGATGTAGTAAGCTTGAACATCCCACACGTCTGAGTTAAGTTCAATCAATTCACCACGAATACCTGTACGTGCTTCAAGTGATGGACCAGCTGCCATACCTTCAAGACACCCTTTGTGGAATGGGCAAACGCCGCTAAAGTTATTAGCAACATCATGTGGATGTGGAGCAACATAGACGTGACCTGCTTCTGTGTGACCAAGACCACCGATGAATTGAACATTTTGAATAGCGCCAGCACCGATACCAGTACCGATTGTGTAGTAAACAAGGCTCTTAACACCTTTACGGACAATTATTTCACCGTAAGCTGAGCTATTAACGTCAGTTGTGAAATAAAATGGGACTTTGAAGTGTTTTGAAATCAAGCCAACCAAATCAACATTAGCCCAATGTGGTTTTGGAGTTGATGTAATATAACCATAAGTTTCTGAATTTTGGTCGATATCAATCGGACCAAAAGAACCAATGGCAATACCAGCCAAATCTTCTTCAAAACGTTTGAAGAAAGCTACTGTTTTATCAATTGTTTCGTAAGGTGTTGTTGTTGGAAATTGAACTTTTTCAACAACTTGGAAATTTTCGTCACCAACAGCACAAACAAATTTTGTTCCACCTGCTTCTACACTACCGTATAATTTAGTCATGTTATCTCCCTTTTAAATGCTATTTTATACACAATATTATACAAAATTTCAAAAGATATATCAAGTATAAAAGCGCTTATATTTCCTTATTTACAAGGTTTTAACTCCATTTAAAAAGAGGTATCAAAGTACCTCTTAAAATATACATATATATTTATTCAAGTTCAAGTAACGCAACACCTTCAGAAACTTTTCCTTGAGCAACTGGAGTTACTTCAGAGTAATTTGCAGTATTTGTAACAATAATCATTGTTGTATCATCAAGACCTGCTTGTGCGATAGCTGAGCTATCAAATGTCGCAAGAACATCACCTTTTTTAACTTTTTGGTTAGTAGTAACTTTTTGTTCGAAACCTTTACCTGCCATTGATACAGTATCGATACCGATGTGGATAAGGATTTCTGCACCGTTGTCAGATTTCAAACCGTAAGCATGACCAGTTTCAAATGCAAGTTGAACAGTACCATCAACTGGTGAGTAAACTGTGTTGCCTTCAGGCTTTACAGCGATACCTTTTCCCATAGCTCCTGATGAGAAAACTGGGTCATTTACTGATGAAAGTTCTACAACTTGACCAGCAAGTGGGCTTACAACTGTTTCTTCAGAAACACCTGCTTGTGAAAGAGCTGATACTTCTTTAGCAACTTCTTTGCCATCTTTAACAGCGTGTTCATCTGATTCGACTTGAGCTTTAGCAGCGTCTGCTGCTTCAGCCGCAAAGACACCTGCTGCTTTTGTTTTTCCGTAGAAGTATGTAAGAGCAAATGCAACAGCGAAGCTGATTAATTCACATACAACGTAGAATGGGATTGAAGAAGCGTTGATTGAAAGGAATCCAAGGAAACCTGCTGAACCAAGTGAAACAGCAACTACTTTAACCAAACCTGCAACTGCTGCTGCAACTCCTGAACCAATCAAAGCACAGAAGAATGGGAAACGGTATTTCAAGTTAACACCGAACAAAGCTGGTTCTGTAATACCAAGAAGCGCTGATACACCTGCTGAAGATGTAAGACTCTTAGTTTTAGAGCTTTTAGTCAAGAACCAAATTGCAAATGTTGCTGCACCTTGTGCAACGTTAGCCATTGAAGCAACTATGAAGATGAAGTCACCATAACCAACACCTTTTGTCCATGCTGACAACAATTGTGTTTCAATAGCTGGGAATGACTGATGAAGACCAGTCATAACGATTAGTGAATAAGCACCACCAAAGATACCCATTCCGATAAAGCCTGTTGTGTTATACAACCAAACAATAATATCAGTAATAGCGTTAGAAACGACCATCATTACTGGACCAATGACTGTAAATGTCAAGAATCCTGTAATCATTACTGACAACAATGGGGTGAATGTAAAGTCAACTGATGATGGAAGTTTTTTGTGGAAGAATTTTTCCAATACAGATAGCAACCAAACAGCAACCAATACTGGGATAACTTGGTAAGCGTAGTTTGTTTGTGCAACATGGTAACCAAAGATATTCCAGAATTCAGAAGCACCACCAAGATCTGGTGTTGTCATGATCATACCAATAGCAGCACCCAAGAATTGGTTAGCTCCGAAACGTTTAGCAGCTGAGATACCTACTAAAATTGGCAAGAACATGAATGGTGCAGCTGACATCAATTGAATCATGGCAGAAATACCATCAATAGCTGGGAACATTTCTTCAATTGATTTAGGGCCGAATAATCCTTCAGCTGTCAAGAAGTTACGTAATGCCATCAAAAGACCACCTGCAACAAGCGCAGGAATAATTGGTACGAAGATATCTGATAGCAATTTAATCAACGCCATGATTGGGTTGAATTTTTTACCACTACTTGCAATTTGTTTCAAGTCATCAGTAGAAACTTCTGAAAGTCCAGTTTCTTTGATTAATTCATCATAAACAAAGTTGACATCACCTGCACCGATGATTACTTGATATTGACCATCAATTTTAAAAGTACCTTTTACATCTGGATTGTTATCCAAAGCTGCTTGGTCAACTTTTGTATCATCCTTAAGTACGAGACGAAGACGTGTCGCACAGTGTGCAGCTGCAATAAGATTGTCTTTTCCGACTGCCTTAACGACGTCAGATGCTACCTTACCATAATCCATTACAGTAACTCCTTTATAAAAAAATTTGTGAACTATTTTGTAAGCGTTTCACTTAACTACATTTACATTTTATCATAAAAATATTTTATGTCAAGCGTTCATCATATTTTTTTCTTTTTGGACGAAAACAATTGATTTTTAGGGCGAAAACGTTTACTATATTACTATAGATAGTATTTAAAAAGGAGAAAAATATGGATTTACCAAGAGAAGTGCGTTACCGTCCTTATGAGGATTGGAGCACCGAAGAATTAGCAAAAATTAACAACAATGTCAAAAAATCTCCTTGGCATGTTAGTTACCACATCGAACCAAAATCAGGACTTTTAAATGACCCTAACGGTTTTTCATTCTTTAATGGAAAATACACATTGTTCTACCAAAACTGGCCATTTGCTGCTGCTCATGGACTTAAACAATGGGTTCACACTGAATCTGAAGACTTAGTTCACTTCCATGAAACAAACGTAGAACTTCGTCCAGATACTAAAAACGATAGCCACGGTGCTTATTCTGGTTCAGCCTACGAAATCGACGACAAACTCTTCCTATTCTATACAGGAAATGTCCGCGATGAAAATTGGGTACGTGACCCGCTTCAAATTAGCGCATGGATGGACAAAGACCGCAACATCACTAAGATTGAGAACGTTCTTATCCACCAACCAAAAGACGTTACAGAACACTTCCGTGACCCACAAATCTTCAACTATAAAGGTCAATTCTACGCAATCGTAGGTGCTCAAAACCTTGACGAATCAGGCTTCGTAAAACTTTACAAAGCTGTTAACAAAAACGTCGAAAATTGGGAAGAAGTTGGAAACCTTGACTTTGATAACAGTGGTTCAGAGTACATGATTGAGTGTCCAAACCTTGTTTTTGTTGATGATAAACCAGTTCTTATCTACTGCCCACAAGGACTTGATAAAGCTGAACTTGATTATCGCAACATTTACCCAAATACCTACAAAGTATGTCAATCGTTTGACACAGAAAATGCAAAACTAGTCGGGGCTTCTGACATTCAAAATCTTGATTATGGTTTTGAAGCCTATGCGACTCAAGCATTCAACGCCCCTGATGGACGTGCGCTTGCTATTAGCTGGATTGGACTTCCTGACATCGACTATCCAACTGACCAATACGATTACCAAGGTGCTCTTAGTCTTGTTAAAGAACTTTCTATTAAAGATGGTAAACTTTATCAATACCCAGTTGAAGCAATTACTTCTCTTCGTGATTCTTCTGAAACATTCGCTGACAAAGCACAAACCAACAATACTTATGAGTTAGAGTTAACATTCCCTGCAAATCAAAAATCAGAACTTCTGCTTTTTGCTGACGACAAAGGAAATGGACTCAGCTTGACTGTAGATACTAAAGACTGTAAAATTATCCTTGACCGCAGTAAAGCCGGTGTTCAATACGCTACAAAATTTGGTATTACTCGTGAATGTACAATCGATACGAAAGAAACAACAGCCAATATTTTTGTAGATAATTCGATCATTGAAATCTTTATCAATAAAGGAGAAAAAGTATTTACTAGCCGTATCTTCCCAGAAGCTGGTCAAAATGGAATTACACTTAAATCTGGAGACGTCACTGGTACATACTTTGATTTGAAATACTAATATGGTAGCAAAATTAACTGACGTTGCTGAACTTGCTGGGGTAAGCCCAACAACCGTTTCACGCGTTATCAACAACAAAGGTTATTTGTCAGAGAAGACAAAACAAAAAGTCCAAGAGGCCATGAGAACTTTGGGATATAAACCAAACAACCTCGCCCGTGGACTCCAAGGAAAATCAGCCCAACTTATCGGCTTAATCTTCCCTAATATTAGCAATATCTTTTATTCTGAGTTAATTGAATATCTTGAAATCGAGTTATTCAAACATGGTTATAAAACGATTATCTGCAATAGCGAAAATGACCCAGCCAAAGAACGTGAATACATTGAAATGCTTGAAGCTAACCAAGTTGACGGCATCATTTCATCTAGTCACAACCTTGGCATCGATGATTACGAGCGCGTCAGTGCACCAATTATTGCTTTCGATAGGAACCTAGCTCCAAACGTCCCTATCGTTGCTTCAGACAACTTTGAAGGTGGAAAACTAGCTGCTCGCACACTTCAAAAAAATGGTTGCGAAAATATCATTATGATTACCGGACACGATAACACTGACTCACCAACCGAATTACGTGCCCTTGGTTTTACATTTCAAATTCCGCACGGTGAAGTTTTCAAAGTTCCTAACAACTTATCCACAATTCGCCGTGAAATGGAAATCAAATCCATCATCGCAAGCAATCGTCCAGACGGGATATTTGTTTCAGATGATTTGACAGCCATTTTGACAATGAAAATCGCTAAACAGCTAGATATGAACATCCCTGATGATTTGAAAATCATTGGTTATGATGGCACATCATTCATTGAAAGTTACTTCCCACAGTTGACTACTATCCGTCAACCAATCGATGAAATTGCAAGTCTACTTGTCGATATTCTCCTAAAACGCATCAAAGGTGAAAAAACAAACAAAGACTACATTTTACCTATCTCATTGATTCCTGGGGGAAGCATTTAAAAAGAACAGGGTAAGCCTGTTCTTTTATATTACTCTTTTTACTTATGCACACAACAAAAAGAGAGATGTGTATAACATCTCTCTTTCATTTATTATTCAGTAACAAACTGACTCAACAATCCATTGACGAATTTTGCTGATGTTTCGTCTGAATATTTCTTAGCGATTTCAATAATTTCATTGACCGCAACACGACCTGGTGTTTCTTCGAAATATTTTACTTCGTAAAGACCTAAACGAAGTAAAGCTTTATCAGTCAACATTAAACGTTCTAGTGACCAGCCTGCTTTTAAGTGACCTTCAATTTGTTGGTCAAGCTCTGCTTGCATGTCGCAAACACCCTTAACAAGATTAAGAAGAAAGACTGGAACTTGAACATCTTCATCTTCTTCGATTGTCTTATCATAAGTATATGCAAATTCAGCAGCCGCTAAATATTCTCCACCAAATTCTAGGCTAAAGAGTGCTTGGAACGCACGCTCACGGAGGTCACGTCTTGAATTTGTAAAATTATTAGTCATCCAAGAAATCCTCGTCAAACAATGCTTTCAAATCAGGTTTTGGCGTTTTCTCAGGAACGATTCCTTCAACGTGGATATTTACAGATGAAATAGTCACTTCTGCCATATCGTAAACCGCAGTTTTAACAGCTTGTTGAATTGCGATTGAAACAGCAGGAACGTTGACACCGTATTGAAGATAAACATAGATATCAGCGTTAACTGTTCCGTCTTCTTCAGTGTGAAGATATACACCTTTACCTAAAACTGTTTTGCTGAAGCTGTCTGCCATGGCTTTGTTATGAAGTGAATGAACACCATCGACTTTTGCTGCAGCGATACCTGTGATAACTTCTAGTACTCGTGGTGAAATAACAATATCACCGATATTTTCAGTTGTCATAAGCATTTCCTTTCTAATTAATTTTAAGGATTAAAAGTAAAGAGAGCGGTACCCTCTCTACCCGCTCTAATGGCAAGCTTAGGCACGTGATACGTAAGTACCTTCTTGCGTATTGATTACCAATTTTTGACCAATTTCGATGAAGTCTGGCACGTTAACAACAAGACCTGTTTCAAGAGTTGCAGGTTTACCAGAACCAGTAACTGTAGCACCTTTGATTGATGGTTGAGTGTCAGTAACTGTCAATTCAACTGTTGTAGGAACAGTAACACCGATAACTTCAGTTCCGTAGAATTGGATTTTAACTTCTGAGTTTTCAAGGATGTAAAACAATTCTTGTTCTACGTTAGCAACTGGGATTTCGTATTGCTCGTAGCTTTCAGTATCCATGAAGTATGCTGTATCATCCATTTTGTAAAGGTATTGTGCAGCACGTGTTTCAATGATAGCTTGTTCGAATTTTTCTTCTGGACGGTAAGTTGTATCAAAAGTTGAACCAGAACGTACGTCACGGAGTTTCATACGCATAACTGTGTTACCTTTACCTGGTTTGTGGTGGCTTGCTTCGAGAACTTTGATGAGTTTTCCATCAGCTGTTACGAAAGTCATACCTGCTCTAAGCTTACTTGCTTCAATCATTTATTCATTACCTCTTATAAATTATTTATCACTTCATTTTACCATAAAATAAGCTTGGGCTCAAATCTTTTATGGTCTTACTATGGGATAAGACAGTGTTAGCACTGTCTAAAACTTATTCTTCTTAGTCAGCCATACCAAGTCTTACTTCTGGAATATCATGCTGAACGTATTCGACACCTTTTTGTTCCATTAATTCAATCGCAAATGGATGCATGCGATAGGCAGTTTTATAAGTGATTTTCTTAATGCCTGCTTGAAGGAGAGCTTTCGTGCAGTTAATACACGGAAAATGTGTCACATAAATCTCTGTTCCTTTAGTTGAAATGCCTTCTTTAGCACACTGGATAAGCGCATTCATCTCGGCATGAACAGTGCGGATACAATGCCCATCTTCCATTTTGTGTCCTGCTTCGCTACAGTTATCTGTTTCAGAAACACCACCATTGTAACCAGTCGCAATGATACGATTATCTTTGACCAAAACAGCGCCAACAAAGGCACGATCACAAGTTGAACGTTTTGAAATCAACTCTGCATTTGCCATAAAATAATCTTCCCAAGAAAGTCTATCAGTCATTGATTTTTTCCTTTACTACACGATTTTTAAGATAAATTATAATCAGCCCAAGCACAGCAATTGCCATACAGAAATACGAAGCAATTTTGTATATGCCACCTGGTGCTTCAATAAAAAATGTTAACCCAACAAGTCCAAGCGCAACATAATGAACAATGCCATTAATTCCAAACTGACGTGATTGACTTAAGGCTGACAAGAAAAGAACTAGAATGAATTCCAAAATGAAATAATTCTTACTACTTCCCTGCATTAAATCAATAACAACCGTAAAAGAGAGCATCGCAGATAAAATCATCACAAGGATAACTTGTAATTTATCTTTAATAGTCAGTGGTTTCATAACATCTCTCCTACAAAACAATCAATTCTTTGGGTGCTAAAGTTAAGACTTCACAACCATTTTCAGTAACGACAAGGTCGTCTTCAATACGAACACCGTATTTGTTATCAAGGTAAATTCCTGGTTCATCCGTAATAGTCATGCCAACTTCAACCAACTCATCTGAATTGCCAAAGAATGGAATTTCATGAATATCAAGCCCAATGCCATGACCAATTCCGTGTGTGAAGTGCTCACCATAACCAGCTTTTTCAATCACATCACGCGCCAACTTATCGTAATCACGGCGAGTCATTCCAGTCTTAACCGAATCAATAACCGCTTGATTAGCACGCAAAACCACATCATAAATCTCACGCTCCTCATCAGTCGTATCACCAATGTGAATTGTACGCGTCATATCGCTGACGTAGTGATTGTAATAACATCCAAAATCAAGCGTCAAGTTTTCACCAGATTGGATGACTTTCTCACTGGCTACGCCGTGAGGCATGGCAGAGCGGTAACCTGATGCTGCAATAGTCTCAAAAGATACCCCAGATGCACCGTATTCACGCATACGAAAATCAAGAAAATTTGCCACTTGCAATTCTGTTGTCTGACCTGGTTTGATGAAATCAAGCATGTCAGCAAAAGCGCGGTCGGAAATCGAGCAAGCCTTACGAATCGTTGCAATCTCAGAAGCATCTTTAATCATGCGCAATTTTTCCATGAAGTTCGTCATAGGTGCCAAGTCATACCCTGCAAATACACCTTGCAGCATTTGATAATAAGCAAAAGATACTTGGCTGTCAAAACCGATTTTATCCAAATTATCAGATGCAATCACCTTAGCAATCTCAGAAAGAGCATCTCTACTTTCGATGATATCAAATCCTTGAACCGTTTGCTTAGCAATCAAGGTATATCGAGCATCTGTCACAAACAAACGGCGTGTTTTGGAAATAAAGACAGTCGCTGATGTTCCCCAAAATCCTGTCAAATAATAAACATTATTTTGGCCAGTCACCAAAAACGCATCTAATCCTTTTTCATCTAACTTTGCATCAAATCTTTTCAGTCTTGCAAGCATGTCCCTCTCCCTCTCGCTTTTTTAAGATAATTATACCAGAAAATCCTTGATATAATCGCTTTTTTCACGTATTTTTACAAAATATTTAACTGGTAAACAAATTTTATCGCAAAAAAACATCAGGTTCTTTTAAGTTATTGAAGTTACTTTTTTTGATAAATAAAATACTCAAAATAGCAAGACTTATGCCGTAAACAAAATAAAGTGTTTGGTAAGTTTGAAAACCTAAAACTTGAATCACCAATAAAATATCAGTGCTCATGATATTAACTAGAGCGGTTAAACTAACCACCCATTTTTCAGCATGGCTACTTTGTAAAAGCATTTTTAAACTTTCGTAAAGTGGTGTGGCTGCCATGATTAGCATAGTAAATGCCGTAAGTGCAATGATATTTGTATTGATTTGGCTTAATAAGAATTCAGCAAAGATATTAGCACAAAGCGTCACTATCACTGCAAATCCGAAACTCATTAGATAACTATTTCGATAAATCACGCGCATAAATGACTTTTTTTCATGCTTTTGACTAGCCTGTGGCAAAAAGACAGAAACCGTACCAGCATACATATAAGCAGGCAAACAAACTATTGAAAATAGCTGACTAATCACTGCATAGATAGAGAGAATTTCTAACCCCTATCTTCCCATCAAAGCATCAAATGCCATGATAAAAAGAACACTCTCAAAAATTGCCTGAATGGTTAAAGGAATCCCAAAAAGAATTAACTCTTTTTTACAAGTTGACTGAGATTTCAAAGCCTCAAAAATCACATCGTGAACTAAATAAAAATAAGCCAAAACCACTAAAAACAAAGAAGTTATAGCCGAAATCGCTGCGCCCTTCACTCCAAAAATTAGAACCAGATAGTAATTCATCACCACATCAAGCAGCGAGCTAACAAGCCCAATCCAAAAAATCAGTTTGGTTTTCAACTTTTAAAACATTTGTCAACAAAAATGTTAACAAGGTCAGAAGAATATACGGTGACATAATAACGAGATAAAGTGTTGATAAGCCAAGCAATTCTCCTGAAAATCCATAAAATAAACGTAAAAAAGATTTTCTAAAAACTACACATAGAACTAAAAAGCTAGCACCTATCACCACATCAAGTAATAAAGAGGACTTAAACAAATCTTTAAAATGCTTCTTGTCATTTTCCGCAAAAGCTTGCGCCCCTTTGATATTAAAGGATAAGCTAAAAGCGCCTAAAATCCCACCAAAGTCAAACAAGAAATTTTGAATCACAGATATTCCAGAAAGTGCCACGCTTGAGTCATTAACCGCAAAATGCAGTGACAATTGATTAATCAAAAGCTGTGCAATATTTGTTGCAATCAACGGAAAAACATACCGATTAACTTCTTTTGAATAAGACATAAATCCTCCAATAAATCTCAACAGCAGCAGAACTGCGCCGTTCCCCATAAATTGGCTCCATATAACACAAAAGCCAGGCAAGATAACTTACCTGGACTTTTTTACTTCAATTTATCTTTCAAATATTGTCCTGTGAAGGATTCTTTGACTTTGGCGACTTCTTCTGGTGTGCCTGTGGCAACGATTTGTCCGCCACCAACACCGCCTTCTGGTCCAAGGTCGATAATATAGTCAGCTGTCTTAATCACATCAAGATTGTGTTCAATAACAAGCACGGTATTTCCATCATCCACGAAACGTTGAAGGACTTTAAGTAGACGAGCAATGTCATCTGTGTGAAGACCTGTCGTTGGTTCATCGAGGATATAAAGGCTCTTACCAGTTGAGCGTTTGTGAAGTTCACTCGCCAATTTCATACGCTGTGCTTCACCACCAGAAAGGGTTGTGGCTGGTTGTCCAAGTGTGACATAACCAAGTCCAACGTCTTTGATAGTTTGCAATTTGCGTGCGATTTTAGGAATTGGTGCAAAGAATTCAACGGCATCGTTGACTGTCATATCAAGGATTTCAGCGATATTTTTATCTTTGTAATGAACTTCAAGCGTTTCACTGTTATAACGTGTACCGTGGCAAACTTCACATGGTACGTAAACATCTGGCAAGAAGTGCATTTCAATCTTGATAATACCATCACCAGAACAAGCCTCACAACGTCCACCTTTGACGTTAAATGAGAAGCGCCCTTTCTTGTAACCACGAATTTTAGCTTCATTGGTCTTAGCAAAAAGGTCACGAATATCATCAAAAACACCTGTATAAGTTGCAGGATTTGAACGCGGTGTACGACCGATTGGGCTTTGGTCAATGTCAATCAAGCGTTCGATGTTTTCCACACCTTCAAGTGCTTTGTGTTTACCAGGTTTGGCAGAATTTCGGTTTAATTTTTGAGCGACAGCTTTTTTCAAAATACTATTGACCAAGGTTGATTTTCCAGAACCTGAAACACCTGTGACTGCGATAAATTTACCAAGTGGGAAAGTCACATCGATATTTTGCAAGTTATTTTCGCAAGCACCAAGCACTCGTAGGAAACGTCCGTTACCTTTACGACGCTCAAGCGGAACTGGAATTTCTTTAGCACCAGACAAATATTGTCCAGTGATTGATTTTTTGTTTTTAGCCACTTCTTCTGGTGTCCCAGAGGCAACGATTTGCCCACCAAATTCACCTGCACCTGGTCCAACATCAATCAACCAGTCAGCTTGACGCATGGTGTCTTCATCGTGTTCAACGACAATCAAGGTATTACCAAGATCACGCATTTTCTTCAAACTATCAATCAAACGGTCATTATCACGTTGGTGAAGTCCGATTGACGGTTCATCAAGAATATAAAGGACACCTGATAGATTTGAACCAATTTGCGTTGCCAAACGGATACGTTGGCTTTCACCACCTGACAAAGTCCCCGCAGAACGTGACAAAGTCAAATAATTCAAGCCGACATTATTTAAGAAAGTCAAGCGGTCTTTGATTTCTTTGACAATCGGTGTAGCAATTGTTTTTTCATTTTCAGAGAGTTCTAGGTGATTTAGAAGTTCCAAATGGTCAGCTACTGACAAATCAGAAACTTGTCCAATGTTCATGCCATTTTCACCGCCCACGCGCACACAAAGCGCTTGATTATTCAAACGATAACCGTGACATGTTGGACATGGCAACTCATTCATGTAACCGCGCATGACATTACGAGTGAAGTCGCTGTTTGTCTCGTGGTAACGACGATTGATATTGTTGACAACACCTTCAAATGGTAGGTCAATGTTGCGTTCGCCACCAAAATCATTGACATAATGGAAGTGGAATTCACGCTCACCTGAACCGTAAAGCACAAGATTTTGCTCTTCTTCGCTCAAGTCTTCAAAAGGTGTATCCATATCAACACCAAAAGCTTCCATAGCTTGCCCAAGCATAGCAGGATAATAGTTTGATGAAATTGGATTCCATGGTGCTAGCGCACCTTCACGAAGAGTCTTACTACGATCAGGAATCACCAAATCCAAGTCAACTTCCAGTTTATTTCCTAAACCATCACAGGTTGGACATGAACCAAATGGCGCATTAAATGAAAACAAACGTGGCTCCAATTCGGGAACAGTAAAGCCACAGACTGGGCAAGAATAGTGTTCTGAGAAAAGCAATTCATTGCCATCCATAGTGTCGATAATGATATAACCATCAGCCAAACGAAGCGCAGCTTCCACAGAATCAAAGAGACGTGAACGAATGCCGTCTTTATTAATCAAGCGATCAACAACGATTTCGATATTGTGCATTTTACTCTTAGAAAGTTCAGGCACCCCTGAAATATCATAAATCTCACCGTCCACGCGCACACGTACATAACCGTCTTTTTGAATGCGGTCAAAAATCGTTTTGTGTTGTCCTTTTTTACGACGAACTACAGGCGCCAAAATCTGCATACGGGTACGTTCTGGCAATTCCAAAACTTGGTCAACAATCTGTTCAACAGATGATGCCGTAATAACACCGTGCCCATTAATACAGTAAGGCGTCCCCACACGCGCGTACAAAAGGCGCAGATAATCATTGATTTCTGTCGTTGTTCCTACAGTAGAGCGCGGGTTTTTACTAGTTGTTTTTTGGTCAATAGAAATCGCTGGGCTAAGTCCTTCAATCGAATCCACATCAGGTTTTTCCATATTTCCAAGAAACATGCGGGCATAAGCAGACAAGCTTTCAACGTAACGACGTTGCCCTTCTGCGTAAATCGTATCAAATGCCAAACTTGATTTTCCAGACCCCGACAAACCGGTCACAACAACTAATTTATCCCGCGGAATCTCAACATTGACATTTTTTAAATTGTGGGCACGAGCCCCACGAATAATCAATTTATCTTGCATGATCTATGAGATAAGCTAAGCTTGACACTAGGCCACGCTTAGCTTTCCATCCTTTCTTTACGAGTACATTTTCTTCTTATTTCATTATAACAAATTTTCTACTTTTCTCTGTCCCCAAAAACTGCTAATTGTAGTATAATAGACTAGTATGTAGAATTTTGTCTAAAAAGAGATTATTTTACAACTTAAAAAAATCATTGAACAAGAACTAAAGACGGCACTTTCGCTGGTGGTCCTAACTAGTTATCATAGTTTAATAGTTCTTGCATCTCATCGCAAAAGGAGGGGTTGTTTTTATGGAACAAATGTTTCTATCAACAGCGTTAGAGTTTAAAGAAATCAATACATTCGAGCCAGGAGCTTGGATTAATTTGGTTAACCCCTCCCAGGAAGAGTCTGTGAGTTTAGCCGAACAATTTAATATCGATATCACAGACCTTCGTGCGCCACTCGACCTTGAAGAAACATCACGTATCTCTGTCGAAGACGATTACACTTTGATTATCGTCGACGTTCCAACCTACGAAGAACGTAATAATAAAAGCTATTATGTAACAATTCCGCTAGGTATCATCGTAACTGACAACGCCGTTATCACAACGTGTTTGCAAGAATTAACCCTATTTGATAACTTCTTCAATCGTCGTGTGAAAAACTTCTATACCTTCATGAAGACACGTTTTGTTTTCCAACTGCTTTATCGTAACGCAGAGCTATTCCTAACAGCCCTTCGTTCTATCGACCGTCAAAGTGACCGAATCGAAGCTGAATTGGAAAATGCTACACGTAACGAACAATTAATCGACATGATGGAGCTTGAAAAATCTATCGTCTACTTGAAAGCCTCATTGAAATTCAATGAACGTATCGTTAAAAAACTTTCAAGTAGTACCAGCTCTTTGAAAAAATACATCGAAGATGAAGATTTGCTTGAAGATACTTTGATTGAAACACAACAGGCGATTGAGATGGCTGGCATTTATGAAAATGTCTTGAATGCCATGACTGAAACAACCGCTTCAATCATCAACAACAACCAGAATACCATCATGAAAACCTTGGCTCTGATGACCATGGCACTTGATATTCCAACGGTTATCTTCTCTGCCTACGGGATGAACTTCCAAAACAACTGGTTACCATTAAACGGTCTACCACATGCCTTTTGGTACATCGTCTTCATCGCTGCTGCCATGAGCTTGTCTGTGGTATTCTACTTCTTCAGGAAGAAATGGTTTTAACCTGCCAATTTCTGTTGCGACTACAGTCGCTAACAGAAATACGGAAGAATCTATCAGGATTCTTCCTAGGCAGCTCACTAATTCGTAATTTTGTTAGCGATTCCCTAACTCTCTTACTAGCTCGAAATTTGATTATTATCGAATCAAATTTCTCTCGTTGTGACTTTATTGAAAATGAATTTTAGGCATTTACTAGTTAGAAAAAGCAAAGGTTTTGTTTTCTCTAACTAATAACTGACTTTATCTTATAAAACCTTATATAGGAGAATATTTATGGATTTAACTAATCTTACTAAAAAGAACCAAGAATTTATTCACATCGCTACTAATCAATTGATTGAAGATGGTAAATCTGACGAAGAAATCCAAGCAATTTTGGAAGAAGTTTTACCAACAATCATTGAAAACCAGAAAAAAGGCTTAACTGCTCGTGCCCTTCTTGGTGCACCAACAGTTTGGGCTGCTTCTTTCACTGAAAAAGCTTCCGATGCCAAAGCAAACCAGGAAAAGAAAAACGATAACCCTTGGTTAATGTGGTTAGATACATCACTTCTTTTCATCGGAATCGTTGCTCTTCTTAATGCACTTATGGGATTCTTCAATTCAGCAACAACTAGCTCTGGGCTTTTCTCACTTCTTGCCCTTGGTTTTGGTGGGGGTGCTGCTATGTACGCAACTTACCACTTCATCTATCGCTTCGCTGGTAAACCTAAGAGCGAACGACCAGGTTGGAAAAAAACTTTCCTTGTACTTGGTTTAGCAATGCTTGGTTGGGTTCTCCTATACACAGCAACTGCATTCTTACCAGCCGTTCTTAACCCACAATTACCACCAATCGTCATGTTAATCATCGGTGCTGTGTCACTTGTCGGACGTTATTTCCTACAAAAGAAATACAATATCCTAAACGCAATGACACCACAACAATAAAAATAACCTCACTAAGCATAAGGTTTAGTGAGGTTATTTTTTATTTAGAACGCAAACTCAAAACAACGTCATCTGACCAAGTTGAGGTCATTTTAATCTGATCAAGATTTTCAATCGTAATTTTTTAGCTGAGAAATATGTTTTCTTGTGGTAACGAATATTGAAATCATCCTGACTGTCTTCTTTAACATCTGTTAATGATTTGTCATTCAGTAAAAAATCAGTCTTCAGACCTTTTTTCAGATCTTCTTTTGTAAACATGATATACACTGTCCCAGAAAAGTGATTCTCTAAAGGTAAAACCTCGTCTTTATTTACCACCAAAATATTTTTAACATTTAGTTATTCTTCACTTTGATAAGCTTGACTACTTTCAGTTTTTAATGGCACCAGCGGTATCATAAGTAGCTTCTGAGATAATGCCACAACCCGATAACAGTCCAAATAATAAAGTCACTCCCAAAACCTCAATTACTTTCATCATAATCTCTCCTATATTCTAAAATATCTCCCGGCTGACAATCCAACTCTCTACAAATACTCATCAAGGTATTAAACCTGACCCCTTTTGCCTTTCCAGTCTTCAGAATAGACAAATTTGCCTCAGTGATTCCTATTTTCTCAGCCAGCTCCTTAGAGGTAATATTTCTTGATTTTAACACCTTATCTAAATGTACTTTTATTTCTTCCATATCAAATAATCTCATCGTGGTCTTTTTGTAATTTATAACCACGTTTTAGCATAATAATAGCAATATCATTGATAATGATAAAAACAATATTCACAAGATAATCTTTTAAAGATAAATCAAATAAGCTACTTGCATCAGCTATTTTAGAAAAATTAAGTGATATGTTAACAAGTAATTGAATACCTGTGAATAAAATCTGGTAAAGAAGAACTTTAGAAAGCAAATTGATGTTTTCGGAGCAAAAATACTCTTCATCTTGAAAATTTATCAACAACTTATCCAAAGCTCGCATTATCCTAAACAGAAGGTAAAAAATAATCATAGCCATTATTAAGACAACAATCGGAATCTAGACAGAGACTTGGATACTTTGATAACCATAATCCAAAGTAAATAAGCCACCGTAATTTTGCCTAGCAAAAAATACTGCAAAGATACCAAATCCCATCAAAATTATACCTACAAGCGATAGATAGCGTATTATTTTAACAACTTCTCTTCCAACTTTTAAAGCAACCTCTTTCATAAGTCTCCCTCTAAATTATTGTTTTACAATAATCATATTTTTAAAATTATTATAAAACAATAATTCCAACTTGTAAACTCAAAAAAGATTTTTCCACACAAAAAACGACCTCTTTCGAAGTCGTTTTTTCTGATCACCGCAACGAATTAGTCTTCGTTTACGAATGGCATAAGAGCCATAACGCGAGCGCGTTTGATAGCTGTTGTTACTTTACGTTGGTTTTTAGCTGAAGTTCCAGTTACGCGACGTGGAAGAATTTTACCACGTTCTGAAACGAAACGGCTAAGAAGCTCAGTATCTTTGTAATCAACATATTCAATTTTATTAGCTGCGATGTAATCAACTTTTTTACGGCGTTTGAATCCGCCACGACGTTGTTGAGCCATGTTTTATTCTCCTTTATATTATTGTTGTTTCAAGTTTAACACTTGAGGTGTCCATATCCATTAGAATGGAAGATCGTCATCTGAAATGTCCATTGGGTTTGAATTACCAAATGGGCTTTCGTCACGACCAAAGTTAGGTGTTTGTTGTGAAGGTTGTGATGAGAAACCACCATTAGAAGATCCACCAAATGATGAATTGTTGTTAAATTCACCGTTGTAAGAACCACCTGATTGACCTTCACGTGTAGCACGACTTTCCAAGATTTGGAAATTATCTGCAACGACCTCAGTTACGTAAACACGTTGGCCTTGTTGGTTTTCATAGTTACGAGTCTGAATACGACCAGTAACACCAACCAATGTGCCTTTTTTAGCCCAGTTAGCCAAGTTTTCAGCTTGCTGACGCCAAATAACACAGTTAATAAAATCTGCTTCGCGTTCACCATTTTGATTCTTGAAGTTACGGTTTACAGCAAGTGTAAATGTCGCAACTGCTTGATTAGATGGTGTGTAACGGAGTTCTGCATCGCGGGTCATGCGACCGACAAGTACTACATTATTAATCATAAAATACCTTCTTACGCGTCAAGTTTAACGATCATGTGACGAAGAATGTCACCGTTGATTTTTGAAAGACGGTCGAACTCGTTAAGAGCTACAGCATCTTCTGCTTCAACGTTAACAACGTGGTAAAGTCCTTCACGGAAATCTTTGATTTCATATGCAAGACGACGTTTTTCCCAGTCTTTTGATTCAACAACAGTTGCACCATTGTCAGTCAAGATAGAGTCAAAGCGTGCTACCAAAGCGTTTTTAGCTTCTTCTTCAATGTTTGGACGAATAATGTAAAGAATTTCGTATTTAGCCATTGATATTTTTCCTCCTTTTGGTCTAATGACCCGTGACCGAAATCACGAGTAAGTGAGGTATACTCACAATAAACTATTATACTATAGCTTCAGAAATTGCGCAAGATATATACGGAAAAGAAAGTGTTTTTATCCTAAATTTTTTACCATTTTATTTTCCCCAAAACAAAAAAGCAGGTGTGCTCTGCTTCTTTGCTTAAAAATCGCCTTTATTAGAAACGGCTAAGTTTGTCTCATAAATCTCCGTTGCAAAATCTAATTCTTTTCTAAAAGCATTTGCTTCTTCGCGACTTTCAAAAATCTTTTGTGCTTGAACATACTGTTGACCACTGCGCCAGTACATCTTCCTAACAACCCACATATCCTTACCTCGCTTTTCGCTACTATAATTCCAATTATAGCATAAATTTTATGAATTGTTGCAAAATTAAGTCTTGTATTTAACTTTTAATATAAACTTCAAATTGACTTAACAAAAAATTTGTGAAAGCGTAACAAAAAAAGATGAGCTTATCGATTATCTTCAATCTTTTTTAATTATCCTTAAAAATTATTTTTAATTGATTAATCGTTTCTTGGTAGTTTTTAGAGTTCATTTGCGGTCGTTTAAGTCCCTTTTGACTGAGGTATTTACCAACTAGGTCACCATGACGTTTGAGGTACCTGCTACTTGTTATAACAAAGATATAGATAACAATAGCAAGGCAGATTGGAATACCGATAAACGGTGCAATATATAACGCATTGAGCTGCATGGCATCAGAAGTGGTCTTATCTTCACCATCAGCATTTGGAATGCGATGCCCGCGTACCAGTAGACGTTGGGTATTTATCCCATAAGGTGTACATGTCACTAAAGTCAGATAATCTTGATTGGGAAGTCTGAAATTGTTCCTCCATCGACAATTTGTGCGGTTACCATTTTATGTTCAACACCTGCATTATCAGTGTACTTGAAGGTTATATTATGAGTAGTTGTTGATCTCGGACCACCAACTTTATTAAGATTTGCTTTTGACTCAGAAAGATTGCTTGATGTTACCAAGGCATAAGCTGAAAATTGACTATTATCAAAAGAAACTGATGTAATCTTATGATCGATTTCTTTAACATCTTTTTACGAAATATTTTCTTGTGAACCATCATCAGGAAAATGCAAAACATCAAAGTTATCTTTGGCATCCATAGCTTCTTTCGGTATGATTGTCACCTTAACGTCAGCTTTTGGTTCAACTTTTTCACCTTTTGATTCAAAAGTAATGTCATAGAAAAGGACACTATCAATCGTCTTTGCTGTTAAAGAGTTTTTGACTTTTTCATAATTTGATTGATAAGCTTCATCATCAGTTTTGATTTCTTTAACAGTCAAGCTTGTATCTTTAGGCAATTGCGCATCCGCATTAACATCAGCTGTAATCGTATAATCTTGATTAGTTGCTGTTAATGTTGTTGCCGGTGTAATTAAGTCATTCTCAGTTGATTCTGTCTGAGAAGTATCTGCTTCTTGTGAACTTTCAGTTGCAGAGCCTAGATTGCTATCAGAATCTCCCAGAGCTGGAAGGCTTGGTGGCAATTGACTACTTTGTTCTACTTCAACACCAGGTTCTTCTCTAGCTCTTTCCATATCTAATGTGATAGCAGGCAAGATTAGAAGGTATGTCGTTACCAGAGCTACCATTACTGCAAGGAAAGTCGCAAGTTTTTTATGCTTTTTAATTAAATTACTTTTTCTAAAAAAATTTCCCATCGGCTCTCACTTTCCTCCCGTCCTAAAACACAGTGAATAAGCTTCGATAATACTTTTAATTTAGAGTTCCAATATCTGATAAAGACCAGATTCTAACAATTAGTTTACCAACTAATTGTTCATCCGAAACCGCACCGACAGAAGCATTTCGCGAGTCAATAGAAACTTTACGGTTATCTCCTAAAACAAAGATAAGATTTTCTGGAACTTAGTAAGGGAACTTGATGGTTATCTCACCATAAGCCTTGTTCTCGATATAGGGTTCATTTATTTTCTTGTCATTGACGTAAACCGTACCATCTTTTGTGATGTTGACCCAGTCGCCAGATTCAGCAATGACACGTTTAACTAAGATATTATTATTATAATAAAACGCGACGATGTCCCCTATCTTAAAGTGATTACTCTTAACAGCTAATACGATATCCCCGCTTTCTAGCATCCCCTTCATGGATTTCCCATAGATCCTGAGGGTTGGAAGGTAAAGCATAGCTACCAAAATCGCAAAGGCGACTACTACAATTAACATAAAAACCGTGCTTCTTATCTTCTCGGTAAAAAGGTCACGGTATTTCGCTTTTTTATATAACTCTTCAATCTCACTGGTTGTGGGAAGAGTAATTTCGTTATCCTTTTTCATACTCCGCTTCTCCATTCATTTGTTTAACATTCTTAAGGTACAAGTCTGCTGCTCTTTGGCTTTCTTCAAAAGCCTTTGTCAAACTAAGGGAAGCTTCTGCGATAGAACCAGCGTTGGCTAGTTTTATCTCTTGATTTTCTAATTTTTCATTGGCTTCTGCCAATTCATCTCTTAATCGGTCGATTTCTTTACTCTGCGCTAGCATGATTTCATATAGTTCGATACGTTTTAATCTTCGAAAATTACTTCTACTCACATAAATCGCCTCGATTCTTCTTATTATTAAGCGTTCTTCTTTAATCTCATTTTAGTACTTCTGATCTTTATTTTTTAATTATTTTCTGTAGATTTTATTAAAAAATTTCGGCATTTTTGGTTTTATGAAAAAATTTCTTATGAATACAAAAAAGAAGCTGAGAATTTTTATCTCAGCTTCAAAAAATTTTTTCATATGTTATCTAACATACCATTCTCATAAGGAGTTAGGCTGTTAGATTATTATCTCCGTTTTTATAGCGATTTAAATTCATTTTCAGCATTGTACATATACCTCCATGAGTTTTTTAGTCACTACTTTTTTACATTGGTATCACTCCTTTAGCTATTTTATGCAACTAGCTAAAGTATCACCATTTTTATATCTTGCTACGTTCATAAGATACCTCCATTAATTGAAAATACTCACATAACAACGATAATAATCAAATTTTTTCTGTTTTTTTGATAGGGCGATTGACTCGTCGCCATATCTTTTTTGAGTCTCCATTTTTGTAACGGCCTACATTGATTGCTTTCACATCTATTACAACTTTCATTAAAAAATTAAAAGCTTTTTTTCAAACATGGAAGCAATATGATTAGAAGCCCTTTCGATTACTACTGTTACTAGCAACAAAATCAACCGGTATTATTTCTTGCGCTAGCTATTTCTAATCGTTCACTTCCAATTAATATCTTCATCTAAAATGTGACATCACTCCTTCATTGACCTAAATTCAACTAGTTGTTAGTCTCCATTTTTGTAACGACCTACATTCATCATCAACATAAGACGTTCCTCCGATGTTTCTTTTGTTACAATTTTTTTGAGATTTGAGGTATAAATCTTTATGGCTAATCAAAGTGACTAATCACCATTTTTATAGTGTCCTAAGTTTAATTTCAACATAAGCGCCACCTCCATAACGTAAAGTTAACTGTGCCTACTTAACTCTGACTAGAGACTTTATCACCATTTTTATACCGGGCAACATGTGGCTTCATCATAAGAATTGTTACCTCCTTATTCCGTTTCTTCTGTCATCCTTCTTTACACTTTTATTATAATGTATCCGCTTACCTTTTGCCAAGAGATATGTGCTTTTTATTAAAAAATTTTTTCCAAGAACTTTTATTACCCTTAAGATATGAACTTTGCTAAAATGGAAACATGATTAATTTAACTGATTATGGGATTAAGATGTGGGACGATGAAAAAATCGCTTCTTTTCGCCGTACCCTGCTCAATTGGTATGATAATGAAAAACGCGACCTGCCTTGGCGCAGAACTAAGAATCCTTACTTTATATGGATTTCTGAAATTATGCTGCAACAGACACAAGTGGTTACGGTAATCCCCTATTATGAACGCTTCTTAGAATGGTTCCCAACGATTGAAGATTTAGCCAATGCTCCTGAAGAGAAATTGCTAAAAGCTTGGGAAGGACTAGGTTACTACTCTCGCGTACGCAATATGCAAAAAGCTGCTCAGGAAATCATGGAAAAATTTGATGGTGTCTTTCCTGATAATCACAAGGATATTCTTTCTTTAAAAGGAATTGGCCCTTATACGGCTGGTGCTATCGCAAGTATTGCCTTCGGTTTGCCTGAACCTGCTGTTGATGGGAATGTCATGCGCGTGATGGCGCGCCTTTTTGAAGTCAATTATGATATTGGTGACCCCAAAAACCGCAAAATTTTTCAAGCGATTATGGAAATTTTGATTGACCCAGAGCGCCCTGGAGACTTCAACCAAGCACTGATGGATCTGGGGACTGATATCGAATCAGCCAAGAATCCTCGTCCAGATGAGTCTCCGATTCGCTTTTTCAGTGCAGCTTATTTACACGGGACTTACGATAAATATCCGATTAAACTTCCTAAGAAAAAGCCCAAGCCGCTACAACTTCAAGCTTTTGTCATTCGAAATAGCAAAGGTGATTTCTTATTAGAAAAAAATCTTGATGGGCGCTTGCTTGGCGGCTTCTGGTCATTTCCAATCGTGGAAATAGACTTTATCGGACAGCAGCTAGATTTGTTTGAAAAATATACCACTTCCCTTCAAATCGTCTCACAAAAAGCACTTTTCGAAAGAAATTATCAAGTCGCTCCTGACTGGACTAAGCGAGAATTTAACCTAGTCAAGCACACCTTTAGCCACCAAAAATGGACTATTGAACTTCTTGAAGGATTAGTGAATTCAAACAAAGTAACTACAAGTAAAGAACTCCGCTGGGTCTCACAAGACCAACTTCAAGATTATCCCATGGCTACACCACAGAAGAAGATGCTAGCAGAATATCTTAAGAAAATTGATTAAGACCAATTTAAGCAAAGCTTTCTATAATATAGCCATTCCTAATGATAATATCTCAAGATGAATCGTTTACGGATATTAAAAACGTATCCTCAAGTAAGAGCCCTGATGTTTCAGGGCTTTTTTTCTTGTCATACTATATTCTTAAAAAATGATACTTTCCTCTCTTATAACAAAAACGTTTTCAATTATTTTGAAAAAGGAGTATGATAAAGGTAATTATTTGTGTAAAAAGAGTTGACTATATGTAATTAGTTGCTATTGTTGGGACAAATTCAACTCGTTCAACAAACCGTAAGTTGTTGAAATTTATGGCTAAGCATTTTGCTGATGTGGCCGACATTGAGCTGCTTGAAATCAAGGATTTGCCTGCCTTCAATGAACCTGAGGATAAGATTGCTCCTGCTGTTGTTGCTGTCTTTGCTCAAAAAATTGCTAGCGTAGACGGGGATTATCATCGCTACACCTAAGTATGACCATACCATTCCAGCACCACTATCTTCTGCTCTTGAATGGATTGCCTGCACAAGTCGCGCGCTAATCAATAAACCAACCATGATCGTGGGAGCTTCTCTTGGAGCACTAGGAACATCACGCGCACAACTTCACCTGCATCAAATCTTGGATGCCCCTGAATTGAAAGCTCGCATCATGCCTGGCACAGAATTTCTTCTTGGACATACCGAACAAGTGTTAGATGACAACTTTAACCTAAATAATCCTGAAAAGGTCTCTGAACTTGAAGATAATTTCAAGGAATTTCTAGTTTTTGTAGATATTACCAATCAAGTTATCAGCAAAGCTAATACCAACCGTAAAAAAGCTTTTGCTTGGGAAAAAGACTAAGAGGTTTATTATGAAATTAGTTGCTATCGTCGGAACAAATGCTAAACACTCATACAACCGACTTCTACTCAAATCCATGGCAAAACATTTTGCCAAAGAAGCAGATAAAGAAGCAGATATTGAAATCTTGGAAATCACTGATGTTCCAATGTTTAATGAAACTGATGACCAAACAGAGTCTGCTGTTATCCAAACTTTCAACACTAAAATCACTGAAGCTGATGGGTTATCATCGCTACACCAGAACACAATCATACCATTCCATCAAGCCTAAATAGTCTTATCGAATGGCTGTCATTTAACATTCACCCTTTGACAGGCGAGCCAATTATGATTGTGGGAGCTTCATATGATATTCAAGGTTCTTCACTCGCACAACTTCACCTGCATCAAATTTTGGACGCCTCAGGCGTTAATGCCGTTGTCATGCCTGGTAGTGAATTTTTACTTGGGCGTGTCCAACATGCCTTTGATGAAAATGGCGACCTCAAAGACCAAGGAACCATTGATTTCTTAGAATCTTGCTCCTTCCGCTTTATTCACTTTGCCAATATTGCTAATCAGCTCAACCAACCTGAAGACGTACGATTTGAACCCGGTACTTATCATGTCACTACTGTCAGTCACAATGGTGATTTACCGATGTCTGTGACTTTGTCAGAGGATCGCATTGAAGCTATAGATATTGATTCTTCTGGTGAAACTGGTGGTATTGCTGACGTGGTCTTCACTCGTATTCCAGATGAAATCATCGAAGGGCAAACTTTGAATGTCGATGCCATTTCTGGAGCTTCAGTCACTTCAAAAGGTGTTCTAAATGGAGTCGCGCGTGCGGTTCGTCAAGCTGGTGCTAATCCCGATGCTCTTCGTTCACGTCCAAAAGCACCATCAGCTCTAGACAAAGAAGATAAGACTTATGACACTGACCTTGTCATTGTCGGCGGTGGTGGTGCTGGACTTACTGCAGCTGCACGTGCCCTTCAAGCTGGAAAAAAGTCATTCTTGTTGAAAAATTCCCAGCTGTCGGCGGAAACACTGTTCGTGCTGGTGGGCCAATGAATGATCCTGCTTGGCAATATACATTTCCTGCTAATCCTGGTGAAGCGTATAATTTACAAGAACTTCACGACATTGATGAATCAACTATCGATCCTGAATTCTTGTCTGATTTCCGTTCTCTTAAGACCGAAATTGAAGAATACCTCAAAGACCCAACTTACCTCTTTGACTCAAAACTTCTCTATCGTATCCAAACTTATCTTGGTGGTAAACGCAAAGACCTCAAAGGTCACGAAATTCACAGAAACTACGAACTCATTAGCGTCTTAACAGAACGTGCTCTTGAATCTATTCGTTGGCTTGAAAATATCGGTGTTGAATTCTTACGCGATGAAGTAACTATGCCAGTTGGTGCTATTTGGCGTCGTGGTCATAAACCAAAAGTTTCGATGGGAGTTACTTATATCGCTGTCTTGAAAGATTTCGTTTTGAAAATGGCGGTATTATTCTAACAGATACCCAAGTTAAAGAACGCGTTGTGACCGATGGTATCGTCACAGGTGTCAAAGGTAGCGGACGCAATGGACAAACTATTACCGTCAATGGTAAAGATGTGATTTTAACAACAGGTGGATTCGCAGCCAATACTAAAATGCTTCAAAAATACAACACTTACTGGTCAGAAATTGATGATAATATTGCCACTCCAAATACGCCTGCTGCAACTAGGGACGGTATTTTAGTTGGTCAATCTGTCGGCGCCGACCTTGTCGGTATGGGCTTTAGCCAAATGATGGCAGTATCTGACCCAGTGACTGGTGCACTTTTCACCGGTCTTCAAGTGCCTCCAGCAAACTTTATCATGATCAACACCAAAGGTAAACGTTTTGTCGATGAATACGGTAGCCGTGACCAATTATCACAAGCAGCTATTGACAACGGAGGTCTCTTCTATCTTATCGCCGATGAAAATATCAAAGAAACAGCCTACAATACCAGTCAAGAAAAAATTGATGCTCAAGTTGAAGCAGGTACCCTCTTTAAGGCTGATACCTTGGAAGAATTGGCTGAGCAAATCAACATTGACCCAGCTACTTTGGTAGAAACAATCACCAATTACAATTCTTACGTTAACACTGGGCATGGCCCTGAATTTGATAAAGGTGCCTTTGACCTTAAAGTCGAAAAAGCACTATTTTACGCGACACCACGTAAACCAGCCACACACCACACCATGGGGGGTTGGAAAATCGATACACATGATCATATTATTAACGAAGATGGCAAAGTTATTAAAGAACTCTTTGCCGCTAGTGAAGTCGCAGGTGGTCTTCACGCAGGTAAACATCTCGGTGGTAACTCATTAACAAACATCTTCACATTTGGACGTATCGCAACTGATACAGCTATCAATGAATATCTTGATTAAATTGAAAAAATAAATACCACCAAAATATGTTTCTTTGACAATAAAAGTTAGTTCATGCTATAATACAGTCAACAATAAGGAGAATGTTTAGAATTAATCTTCTAGGCATAAGAAAAGCACCCTATCCGCCAAGACTAAGGGTGCTTTTTTCGTTATTCACAATCTTTTAACAGCTTAGAAAAAAACATCAAATCCTTTTACATACAAAAAATTCCAGATTTAAAATCTGGAATTTCTAGGAGATTCGCAACAGCTACTTTATGTCAACAGCTGCTACAACTATGAAAAAGAAAGTTTATTTAGGATTGACTATAGTATAGCCAGACTAGCTTAAGTAAAGCTGAATTTTTTCTTATAGAAAACTTAACTCAGAAAAACTTTAACCTCAAACTGCGAAAAATCCTGCTAGGTCAGCTGTTAGGACATTAGCTACTGCAAACTGATACTTTCCACGAAAATGCGCTAAGTGTGTCATGGTTCTGATATTGTATTTCTTGGCAAATTTTTTGTAAGCAACATAATCAATATCTTTGGTATCAAGGCAATAAATCACTTGGTCAATTTGACTGAGTCTGTCTAAAGCATTTTGAGTATCAACATTATCAAGTCGACCAATCAACAAATAAAAATCCTCTTTAGCTACCATTTTCCCCTTGACCTCATCAAGACTTACAAATTGAATATTATCTGCCGTTTCAGCTTTAGCATCCCCACAATGAAATAAAAAGGCTAGCAATAACAAGCCAAAAATCGTTACAAGTCGCATCTCTTTTCCTCCTACTTATTTATTCGAAAAAGAAAAGAAAAAACACTAGAAAATCTGGTGATTTTATCAATTTTATTTTTCTGAATAGGGAACCAGGTACAATTTTCTATTTAAGTATTCAGCTAAAAAGATTTCTCTAGGGTTATCAATATTTTGTTCCTTAAGTTTTTCTAGCAGCCACTCTTCATCCTGATTGATTAATTCTAAGACATCATAATTAATGCGACCATTACTAATCAGTGGGAATCTCGGATTTTCCGAATTTTTATCTAGAATCGTTAGCTTGCCATTTGGCTCCATAATGGCACTCTTGACATCTTGGGTCGAATTCAAACCTTCCATTCTCAAATGGAGCATCAGCTGGTCTGCTGTAACACCTAGTTGTGCACAATTTTCCACATTCACTTTGCCGTCTTTGATCAAAATCACTGGATTTCCCACAACAAGAGATTTAATGTATTTATTGTTAATCAAAAGTTTTACGATAATAACCACCAAAGACCAAATCAACAAAATAATCAAAAAGGTCGAAATGGAAATCGAACTGTTGTAAATCACACCACCGATAATGCCACCAAGGACAAAGTTTTGAATCTGATTTAACGGTGTGTTTGCTGAAAATTCATATTTTCCGAGAACGTTAATCTGTAAAATCGTCGCTAAAATTCCTAGAAAAAATTTGATACTTATCAACACGTACATATTCATCGGCTACTTTCCTCCATTAACGTAAACACGGTGGTCAATCACGTGTGTGCGCTCAAGTGTATAAGAATTATTATCATCATTCAGATGAACAGTGTAGTCTTCCTTATTATAACGAACGATGATACCATCTTTTAAAGTTGTTGAATTGACTAAGACATCCTCAGGTTTTAAATCCTTATCCGTAGCCACACTTTTGATGAATTTGACAAGAACTTGTGACTGCGAAAAATCATGGTTATTTTGCATGTAATCTTCAACTTGAATCCCCAGAAGAATGAACATCAACACCACGATACCAATACTAATATCCCGAAGACGCGTCTTCAGCCTATTTCGCATGTAGTGCAGACTTGTCAGCATCACAATAGCAAGCAAGACAATCAAAATCACAGATCTCAAAACCAGATTAAAAGACTGATGCTGCGTAATGTAATCTAAATTATAGAAATTCATCTCACGTCCTCCTAAAATCCTTTTCTTTAGCTTTTTTACCATTATACTATTTCTAACACCAAAAAACTCCCGAAAAATTTCAGGAGTTTATCATCTATAAATGCTTGATTAGCTCAATTCAGCAACGATTGCTTTGATTTGGTCTTTAGTGTGAACACCAGCAACTTGTTTCACAACTTCACCATCTTTTTTGAAAAGTAATGTTGGAATTGACATGATACCAAATTTTTGAGCTGTTTCTGGATTTTCGTCAACATCGATTTTAACGATTTTAAGTTCGTCTTCGTCCATTTCTTCTGACAATTGTTCCAAGATTGGAGCTTGCATCATACATGGACCACACCATGTTGCCCAAAAGTCAACAAGGACAAGACCTTCATTAGTTTCTGCTTCAAATGTAGCATCAGTAATATTGTGTGCCATAATATAATTACCTTGAACTCCCAGATGGGCTGACTTGTTTTTTCAATAAAAAACGGATACGAATCAACCAAGCATCTCAAAGTTCTTTTTCCTTTTCTATTAGCTTATGAGCCTATTTTACGGGAAATTTACCATTTTGACAACTAATTGCTACGGAATTTTCTTTTTTTGGAAAAATTATCATTTTCCCCCTATTCTAGCTCATGTGCTATAATAAAATTATCATTACTCAGAGGAATCCTATGAAAAATTACGCTGATTTTTATGCCAAAATAACTGACCCAATCCGAAAAAATCCACGCGCTGTTCACAGTTTGAGACTTATCAACAGACTATTAACAGCGGTCATGTATCTGGTCTATCCGCTACTGCTTATTTACCTTTTTCTCAAACAGCAAAGCCAACTTATCCCAGCTATCTTTATCCTCGGAGTGTCGTTTATCCTTGTATCCTTGATGCGAAAGATGATTAACGTACCACGTCCTTACGAGGCTTGGCAGATTAATCCCCTCATCCAAAAAGATACCCAAGGACAATCCATGCCAAGTCGCCACGTCTTTTCAGCAACGATTATCAGCATGGCTGTTTTGCGACTAAATCCGATTTTAGGAATTCTTTTCCTTGTTTTATCGCTAGTTATCGCTATTTGCCGTGTCATTGGTGGAGTTCACTACCCGCATGATGTTGCGGCTGGTTATCTTATTGGCATCATCTGTGGATTATTACTTTTTCTTTTTTAGTTATCAACATCAAATCCCCAACTTAGTCGAGCTGGGGATTTTTTTATCATTTCTTCAAAAGATTTTCCACTTAGTTTTCAACAGGATGCAAATTTTTAAGCGATAAATCCAGAATCTTCGCTGAATGCGTAATCGCTCCGCTTGACACGTATTGAACTGCCAAATCTGCGTAAGAAGCAAGATTTTCTCGAGTGACATTTCCTGAAATTTCGATTTCAGCTCTGCCATCAATCAAAGCTATCGCTTCTTTCATAACATCGTGTTCCATATTATCAAGCATAATGATATCAGCTCCAGCTTCGACCGCTTCTTTAACCATACCAAGTGTTTCCACTTCGATTTCGATTTTACGGACATAGGGAGCGTAAGCTTTAGCAGCAAGAACGGCTTCTTTAACACCACCAGCTGCACCGATGTGATTATCTTTCAAAAGAACGCCGTCTGATAAGTTATAACGATGGTTTTTACCGCCACCGATTTTAACAGCGTATTTTTCAAAAACACGGTTATTAGGTGTGGTCTTACGTGAATCAAGAAGCGTGATCGGACTGTCTTTTAGAAGCTCAGCCATTTCACGGGTGTAAGTGGCAATCCCACTCATGCGTTGCAAATAATTCAGTGCTGTACGTTCTCCTGAAAGAAGCACGCGAATGTCACCATAGACTGTGCCAAGCTTTTGTCCTGCCTTAACAGCATCACCATCTTTCACCAAAACGTCAAATTGAGTACTTGGGTCAAGTAAATAAAAGACACGCTCGAAAACAGGTAAACCACAGATGATTCCGTCTTCTTTACAAATCAAGTCAACTTGTCCAGCCACATTTTCAGGCATCACACTGTTTGTTGATACATCTTCATTATTAATGTCTTCTGAAAGAGCACTTAAAATAAGTGGATCAACATTTAATTTTAGGGTAATTGGATCTAACATCATTATCCTTTCTCATCTCACAAAACTGCTAACCAATGACAGTTTCTAATTGATTTTGTTCTGTTAATTTTTCGACAACTAATTTCTTGTAATCATCTTCTAAGATATCTTCATCTTGGTAATCAAGTAAATCAATCTCAGCCAAACTATCTGGAAGTGTTGAAACACTATCATAATTTGCTACCAAATCTTTGGCTGCACGTTTAGCAAAAACAAGACTTTCAAGAAGTGAATTACTTGCTAGACGGTTTTGACCGTGAACACCATTACAAGCTGTTTCACCAACTGCATAAAGAGCATCCATAGTTGTCTTACTATGGTGATTAACCTTGATCCCCCCCATGAAATAATGCTGTGCTGGCACAACAGGAATGCATTCTGTGAATGGGTCATAACCAGCTTCACGACAGTGTGCCAAGATATTTGGAAAATGTTCTTCCAATTCTTTTTTAGGAATCGTGCGTAAATCTTCCCAGACGTGATCTGTTCCATCTTTTTCCATTTGTTTTAAAATGGCTTGCGCAACGACATCACGCGGCTGTAATTCATCAACAAAACGGTTCATATGTTTGTCGTAAAGAAGGGCACCTTCACCACGAACAGACTCAGAAATCAAAAATGAACGTTCTTTCGGATTTTCTTGGTAGAGTGTTGTTGGGTGAATTTGCACGTAAGACATATCCTTAAGTTCGATACCGTGTTTTAGTGAAATCGCTAAAGCATCACCAGTCAAATGTTTGAAGTTTGTACTGTTTTTATACAAACCACCAACACCACCACTTGCAAGAACTGTCACATCAGCTGTAATCTTTTCAAGTTCACCGTTTGAAAGGCGCACAATACCACCGTAACAACGATTATCTTCTTCTAAGATATCAAGCAGACAAGTATCTTCCATTAAAGTAACATTTGGCAATTTCTTGACAGCTGCTAAAAGTCGGCTTGTAATTTCTTTACCAGTTGTATCTTGATAGAAAAGAATACGTTTATCAGAGTGTGCACCTTCTCGTGTGAAGGCAAGATTACCATTTTCATCACGTTGGAAATCAACACCATAGCCGATTAAATCTTTGATGACATCAGGTGACGATTTAATCATCAAATCAACAGAAACTTTATCATTTTTGTAGTGACCAGCTCGCAAGGTATCTTCAAAGAATGAGTCGTAGTCAGACTCATCTTTCAACATGCAAATACCACCTTGTGCCAAGAAAGAATCACTGTGTTCTAATTTATCTTTAGAAATAATGGTAATTTGAAGTTCTTGTGGCAAGTTTAAAGCAGTGTAAAGTCCTGAACAGCCACTACCGACAATAAGTACATTTGTTTTCATAGAAACCTTCTTTTTAATTGTTTAACAACAATCATTTTCTGAGCAAAATAGCATCGTTTCAATAGGTACCCTAGCTATTTCACACTTTTTCTGAAATATATTTTCATCATACGATTCAGAACATATTTTACCACCAATCAAGACACCTGACAAGACACCTGAACGAATTTTATTTACAGGTGTCTTGACACCTTAAAAAAGAGATACTATAATATGTAACTAAGACAGTCCTAGGAGGATTTCATAAAATATAATGAATACACGAGAGATGCAAGACGAAATTTTACGTCTCAAAAAAGAAAAAGGGGTTTGTATTTTAGCACATGCCTACCAAAGTCAAGATATTTGGGAAGTTGCTGATTTTATCGGCGACTCATTTGCTTTGAGTAAATACGCTGCCAAAGCCCCACAAGATACAATCATGATGTGCGGAGTTCGTTTCATGGCAGAAACGGTAAAAGTTCTCTCACCTGAAAAAACAGCTCTTCTTGCCAACCCAATGGCTGGTTGCCCAATGGCTGCGCAAATTGATAAAAAAATCGTTACTTGGCTAAAAGAAGCTCACCCAGATTACACAACTGTCGCTTACATTAACACCACATCTGAAGTGAAAACTTTGGTCGATGTCTGTGTCACATCATCTTCAGCTGTCAAAATTATCAACAACATTGATAATGACAAGATTCTTTTCGTTCCAGACCGTAACCTTGGTCAATGGGTTGCTGAACAATGTCCTGACAAGCAATTTGAATTTTTCAAAGGCGGTTGTCCGACACACATGCGCATGCGCAAACGTGACGTTCTAAAAGCGCGTGAAGCTCACCCAAATGCTAAAGTACTTGTTCACCCAGAATGTCTAGCTGAAGTTACTGAGTTAGCTGATTTTGCTGGAAGTACTACAGAAATCATGGCTTACGCTAAAAACAGTACAGACGAAGAATTTATCATTGGTACTGAAAGCAGCATTGTCGAACACTTACAATTTGAATGTCCTGATAAACGCTTCTATCTACTTTCAACTGAATGTGTTTGTCACAATATGAAAATGACGACATTAGCTGATATTTACAACTGTTTACTCGGACGAGCAGGCGAAGAAATCATTCTTGACGAAGACACTATCAAAGGTGCTCGTCATGCGATTGACCAAATGATCCTGCTTGGTCAAAAATAAATTATTTGCATTTTCTACACACAAAAAAGCCCGCAATATGCGAGCTTTTTATTGTATTTTAGCTAAATAATATTTTACCAGTGAAATAGATTTGATAGCCAAAAAGCTATTGATATTTGTCCTCTGTGCTTTGCAGGAGCATCCAAAAATGATTTTGAAAAATCAATGATTGCCTTAGGTGCTTTATAATGATGAGTCACCAAGTACCAAGAAATTGATTTGCTTAATCTTGCTGCCACAAAACTAGCTGGCTCGCCCTGATTCAGACGAGTTTTAGAATCCGATAGCATCTGTAAACACTCTGGCGTTTTCTTAACCTCATCATCTGCCATCGTTTGTTCTAATAATAGAATAAATTCATCTTCTTTCATCATTCTCCCTATGGAATAATAATTCCAAAACCAGGTCTTGGGTTCCATGGACCATAATTGACCCATCCATTACCAATAGTTCTAGCAGTATAAGAACCTGCTTCCCTAGGATTCATGCGGCAGGTTGCAACTTTTTTTCCTGGTTCATCCCAACAATAAACTCCAGGAGCTACACGTGTGGCTCCTCCCACAATTTTCTCTAAATCAGTATCTGTCATAGAATGAAATGCTATAAAATTATTTTCAGTCATAAAAACCTCCCAATTTAACAAGCTAAAATACTATTTCAGTATACCAAAAAATCTTGCTTGTGAACGTCAATGTCGTAAACGGTTAAAATTCAGTCGCGAACCGTCATTTTTTATAGGAAGAAGTTGAAAATAGTAGTTGTGTTATGTATAATAACAGAAGATTGAATTTTCTGATTTTTATAAAAACACATCAAATACATAATGTTTCTTGTATAGTTTTTAACTATCTGTAATGATATTAATACACTGAATACGAGAACATATGACGTAGATGGAAGTAAAGAAGCTTGTTTTAGATTCTGGGGAACTCATCATAATAAGAAAATAGAAAAATTTAATAACAAAGATAACTTTTCTAAATGCAAAAAATGTTGGTGCAAGAATATGTGCATGGAATGTGTTGCAAACATGATTGACGGATACTCTACAACAATATCTGAAACTGGAACCTTTTTAAACTGTCAAAAACAAGAATTAATGGAATACTGTATCTATAGGGTAATTGCTATCTCTAAAAACGATAATAAACTCTCTAAACTAGTCAATAATTTTGAAAGGTTCATAAGATATGCTTAAAGAATTCATTTCTAAAAAAATTTTATTCATTTATCTAGTATGTGTTGTCATTACATGGCTCGAAGCAATCATTAATCCAAGTGTCGTTAGTATGGTTGTGAAAAGTTTTGAACATCAAAAATTAGAAACACTTTGGTATGCTCTTAGTCTTGGAATTGGTGGAAATATTATTCTTTTAATTGGTTTATCAGGGAAGAGATATTTCTATAGTAAATTAATTGCATTTTTTAATTTTAAAATTAAGAAGAAGGTTTTTTACCAATTTTTACACAGCGATTCTATAGCAAACAACGATATACTGTCTGATTTAGAAAATGATATTCAGCAACTCGAAAATAACTGCATTGAACCTGCGGTTATTATCCTATCCTCTCTTGGCTTTACTCTTGTATCAGCTATCTATGCTTTATGTACCAATTTTTTACTAGGCTCAATTTTTATCCTATTTTACTCAGTGCCTGCTCTTTGTAGCGGTATAGGTTCAACAAAACTAGATCTCATTTCCATGCAAAAATCAGAAATGAACCAGTCTTATCTTTCAAAACTGACAAATATCATTGGTGGTTCAAGAGTCATAAAAAATTACCATGGTGAAAAATTCTTTTATGAAAAATACTCACAAGAATTACATAAAAATATCACCCAAAATATCGTCTATGAAAAGCAACGTACCATAAATAATAGTCTCGTTAATGGAATTGATGCTTTTTGTTCTATTTTCCCAATCATCATTGGTGGTTTTATGACCTATTATAGTAAATTATCAGGCGCAAGTTTTATTGCTATTTATTTAGTATCTTACAATATCAGTTATCAATTTCAGGAACTTTCCTATTACATTAACACATTTAAATCTAGCAAAAATTTACGTCAAAAATATCAACAGATTTTCAATGTCACCACAGTTGATAATATGAATAGTCACACCAATTTATTTCCAATTCATCTTAAAAATATCAATCTTACATTTGATAACAGCGTTATCTTTTCTAATTTTTCTTATCACATCGAATCAGGACAAAAAATTGCTATTATTGGTCCTAGTGGTTGTGGAAAATCAACCTTACTTAATATCATTTATGGCGACATCGTCCCTGATTCTGGTCAGATTTTATTCAATGGAAAAGCTCTACAAAAACAGCAAATAATGCAAGCTACTGCATATATTCTTCAAGATAGTTATTGCTTTAATGAATTAACATTACAAGAAAATATTGCTTTAAGTAAAACTTTCAATGTCGATAAAATGGATAGAGTACTGAATTTGGTCAACCTTTCATATTTAAAAGGAAAAGTTATTAATCCTGATACAATATCTGGTGGAGAAAAGCAGAGAATAGAAATTGCACGAAGTTTGTATCATGATAGTACTTTGATTTTAGCTGATGAGGTCAAATCGAATTTAGATGCAGCTAACGCTAAACAAATTGAAGAGATTTTATTGACTATTCCACAAACCGTCATAGAAGTTATTCACCATTATAATGACGATACGTTAAAACATTATGACCACGTTATTGATTTATCACACCAAAGATTTTAATTTCATACTCAAAAAAGCCTAGGACAGTCCTAGACTTTTTACATTTAACCAAGATTTGCGATGGTACAGCCACTACCACCTGCATTTTGTGGGGCGTAGCCGAATGATTTGACGTGCTTGTTGCGGCGAAGGTATTTTGTGACCCCTTCACGGATAACACCTGTTCCGATACCGTGAATGATATCAACTTGAGCCATGTTGTTAAGCAAGGCTTGGTCGATAAATTCGTCCAATTCTTGCATGGCTTCTTCATAACGTTTACCACGAAGGTCAAGTCGGGCACGTGGTCCAGCAGATTTCTTGCTTTTCTTAACCACATGAACTTGTTTTTTCTTAGGTTTTCGCGCTTCTTCTTGAACTTTGACAAGGCTAAATTCGTCTTCTTTAAGCATCATCTTAATGAGACCAACTTGCACTTCCCATTTACCGTTTTTCGTTTGGTTAATCAAGGTTCCGCGTTGACCATAAGCTGTGACGATAATATCATCACCCACGCGCGGTGCACGCAATTTCTTGGCTTTCTTAAGAACTTTATTTTTCGATAAATCAACTTCAGGCGCTAATTTTTTCAACTGGCTTTTAGCTTCGATCACTTCGTGCGGTTTAAGGCCAGCTTTGTGATGAAGATTTTTGAGGATTTCTTCACTTTCAGCCATGGCTTTATCCACAATTTCTTGTGCCTTGTCAGAAGCTTTTTCAAGTTCTTTATCTTTGGCGTGTGAGAATTCGTTATAAAGTTTCTTGACTGCACGGTTGAATTTGAGGTTATCTTGTTCCACTTCTTTGATGTGGTCAAGACGTTTGCGGCTTTCGTGCGTTTGCTCTTCCAAACGTTCGATGATGCGGTTAACATCCGTATCAGAATCCATCAAACGCTCTGCTTCATTGACAATCACTTCTGCAAGACCTAATCGACGAGCGATTTCAAAAGCATTTGAGCGTCCTGGCACACCTTGCATGAAATGATAAGTCGGGCTCAAAGTCTCTGTGTCAAACTCCATGCTGGCATTTTCAACAAACTCTGTCTCGATACCGTAAGCTTTTAACTCAGGATAATGGGTTGTCGCCATGGTTTTGACTTGCATCAAACGCAAATGTTCCAAGATAGAAATGGCAAGACTTGCCCCTTCTTGTGGGTCAGTTCCTGCCCCCAATTCATCCACAAGGACCAAGCTATCTTTATCAGCAGCTGCCAAGATATCCACAATATTTGTCATATGGCTTGAGAATGTTGACAGGCTTTGCTCGATAGATTGTTCATCACCGATGTCAGCAAAAATCTCATTAAAAACAGCCACTTTACTACCTTTATCAGCAAGAATTGGTAGACCAGATTGCGCCATTAATTGTGCCAATCCCAAAGTTTTCAACATGACGGTTTTACCACCGGTATTTGGACCAGTGATAACGATAACTGTCAATTCATCTAAGAAATGCAAGTCATTTGCGACTGGATTTGTCAACAGCGGGTGACGAGCTTGCAAGAGTTGCACAGTCTTATCTGTGGATAACTGTGGGACAACTGCTTTGTTTTCTTGCATGAAGAGAAATTTTGCATGCACAAAATCCAAATGTCCCAAAACCCAAGCATTATTTCGAATAATATTAGTATGAGGGCGAAGCATATTTGACAATTCGCGTAAAATACGAGCCATTTCATGGCGTTCATCTGCGCGTAATTGTGTGATTTCTTCATTTAGTTGCACCACTGCACGTGGCTCAATATAAACGGTGCTTCCTGATGCTGAAATATCATGCACAACCCCTGAGATACGGTTGCGGTAGCTATTTTTCACAGGTAAAACTGCTCGACCATTACGACTAGCAATCAAAGTCTCTGTCAAATGGTCAGCTTGCTTTTTCAAGATATCCTGCAAGACTTGACGAACTCTGCTTTCATCATGATTGATTTGACGACGAATACGGTCTAATTCATGACTTGCAAAATTCTCAATAAATCCACCATCGTTAATGGCTTGTAAACTTCCTTGCAGACTTGGCAAAAGCTCAATTTTCTCAAAAAGAGTATTTAAAGCCGTCAAGTTAACATTTTCCAAATCGTTATAGAAATGCTTAACTTCTGCTGATACTTGCAAGATTTTTTTAATATCAATAATCTCTGAAACGTTAACATCAGCATCCAATTCTAAGCGACGCATACTTTCAGAAATATCACGCAAACTGCCAAGACCAAATCCGTGTTGCTCAATGAAAATCTGCTCCATATCAGACATTTCATCAAATGAACGTGAGATACGATCTGATTCAGTCATTGGAGAAAGTTGACGTAATTCCTCCTGCCCTTGCTCAGTTTGTAAATAGCCAGCAAAAAGTTGCTTGACCTTATCAAATTCTAACTGTTCTAAAATTCTGTTATTCATATCACTATTATACCAAAACTCATCTCATCAAGCGCCATTTGGCACTTGTGTTTTCCTTTAAATATAAACTGAATAAGTCTGAGATAAACTACCCCAGACTCTCTTACATTATCCTAAAATTGCTGTCACCCATAGTGACTTAATGATTCCCGCTAATGGCTGAAAATCATTAATAATTAGACGTACTAACCAACTACTTGATAGCAAATTCTGCACCATTGACATAGGAACAGTTGCAAGTAATGTCAACAAGAGATTGCAAGATATCAGTGTTACTAAAATCGCCAAAACGCCACTGACACAATTAACCTTGACATTATCAAAATGATGAAGTGGCAATAAATGCACAACAATCCCCAGTAAACGAAAAAGCGCATAGACAACCACATAAATAGCTATGAAAGCCACCCCAGCATAATAAACTCTATCTAAATCAAAAATATTAACATCCGTGAAGAAATTCATGCTGGCACCTTGTCCTGCATTTGAATAAGGAATCCATAAAGTAATCTCTTCAGATAATGCTTGATAAAAGCGGCTAGCCACGACTAATGACACAATACTTGCTACAAAATAGTAAGCTTGTAAAATAATACCTCGTGAATAGCCAATGTAAAAATGCCAAGCTAAAATCAGCAAAATAAAAACTGATAACATATATTATTCCTCATCAGAATCAGATTTGCTGGCTTTCTCCTTGATATCGTCAATCGCCTCAGAGCGGAGAGCCGTCAATTCTTTTTCCATTTTTTCAACTTCAATCTCACGACTAAGCTGAGTTGAAAGCAAATTGAGAGCCATCAAAATAGCAATCGTTTCATTATCAGCTTGTGGTAATTTTTCTTTGATTGTATTATATTTTTCTTTGGCTACACGCTCAACTTCCTCCATGAAGAGGTTATCCTTATCTGTTGTCAATGTGAGCGACTTTTCTCCAAAGACGAATTTATAACGATTTTTGCTTTCCATATAGTCACCTCTTTGACATTATACCTTAAAATAAACATTTCGTAAAATGAAAGCGTGAAAATCCCAGTTTCAACAGGCTATTTTGCCACCTTGTCATCTTTTTATGTTACAATAAAATTATGGATACAATTGTTATGAAACTAGGGAAAATTGACTTGCAAAACCTCATTAAAACACTAGCTGGCAAACAAGTCACAAACAATAATCCCTACGTCACTTTTGCCGCAAAAGTAAATGGCGCCACAGTGCTTGTGTACACCTCTGATAAAGTCGTTTTTCAGGGAAATGCTGCACAAGAAATCGCAAGCCAATTTGGCTATCAAGCGTCAGAAGACACACAAGATACTAAGGCTGGTCAAGCCATGCCTTTAATCGGTTCAGATGAAGTCGGCAACGGTTCTTACTTTGGTGGCTTAGCGGTTGTTGCTAGTTTTGTAACTCCTGATGACCATGCACTTCTAAAGAAACTTGGTGTCGATGATTCTAAGAATTTAACAGACAGCAAAATTCGCCAAATCGCCCCAATCTTAGAAGAGAAAATCAAGCATAAGGCTCTGCTATTGTCCCCTCAAAAATACAACCAAGTCGTTGGAAAAGGCAAGACGCATAATGCAGTCTCTGTAAAAGTAGCACTTCACAATCAAGCTATTTATCTGCTACTGCAAGATGGTGTAAAACCTGAAAAAATCGTGATTGACGCTTTTACTAGCCGTCAAAATTACGAAAAATATCTCAAAAACGAGGTAAATCACTTTGACAATCCTTTAACCTTAGAAGAAAAGGCTGAAGGAAAATACTTAGCTGTCGCAGTTAGCTCCATTATCGCCCGTAACCTTTTCTTAGAAAATTTAGATAAACTAAGCCAAGAAGTACAGTACAAACTCCCAAGTGGTGCTGGTAACAAATCTGATAAAGTAGCTAGTCAAATCCTAGCAGCTTACGGCATGCCTGGCTTAGAACACACTGCAAAACTCCACTTTGCAAACACCCAAAAAGCACAAAATTTATTAAAAAAATAACATCGAGGAACCAATTATGAAACAATTCATCAAAGAATGGGGACCTTTTATCCTCTTTTTCATCGCCCTTGGTCTTGTTCGTCTTTTCCTTATCCAGCCTGTGAGTGTTGACGGTCACTCTATGGACCCTACACTAGCTGATGGTGAACGCCTAATCGTTCTAAGAACTGCCAAAATTGATCGCTTTGATATTGTTGTAGCGAAAGAAAAAGAAGGTAACAAAACTAAAGAAATCGTTAAACGTGTTATCGGACTCCCAGGTGATACCATTACCTATAAAGACGATGTTCTTTACGTCAACGGTAAAAAGACAGACGAACCTTACCTAGACAAGTACCAAAAAGCTTTCGAAGATGATGATTTGCAAGACATTTACTCTTACAACACCTTATTCCAACAACTAGCTGAAAGCTCTGATGCCTTCACCACTGCTAAAGACGGCAGTACTGAGTTTACTGTCAAAGTTCCAAAAAATCAGTATTTCTTGCTTGGAGATGACCGCATCGTTTCAAAAGACAGCCGTGAAGTCGGTTCCTTCAAAAAATCAGCTATCGTTGGCGAAGTCAAATTCCGCTTCTGGCCACTCTCAAAAATTGGAGGCGTCAACTAAGTTCAATGAAGACTTAACTCATACGAGTTAGGTCTTTTTAATGCGATGTTTGTCTATCCCATTGGCGAATGATATAATAAAGCCACTATAACAATCAAGTAAGGATGACTTATGGAATACTTCTTTTCTGGCACTATTGACCGTATTATTTTTGAAAATGCCAGTAACTTCTTTAAAATCATATTACTCGAAATCGCAGATACCGATTCTGACTTTGATGATTTTGAGATCATTGTCACAGGAACCATCGCTGATGTCATCGAAGGCGAAAACTACACCTTCTGGGGAGAATTAACCCAGCATCCAAAATATGGTGAACAGCTCAAAGTAACCCGATACGAGCGAACAAAACCAACATCTTCTCGACTCATCAAGTACTTTTCAAGTGACCACTTTAAAGGCATCGGTAAAAAGACAGCTGAAAAAATCGTCCAACTCTATGGTGATGATACAATTGATAAAATTCTAGAAGACCCTAGTAAGCTTGATAGTATTTCTGGACTCTCTAAAGAAAATCGTGACAATTTTGTTGCCAAATTAAAACTCAACTACGGTACTGAACAAATTCTCTCAAAGCTCGCTGAATACGGCTTAACTAATCGCGTAGCCATTGACATTTTCAATCATTATAAGGAAGAAAGTTTAGAGATTATCCAAGAAAATCCTTATCAACTGGTCGAAGATATTCAAGGTATCGGCTTTAAAATTGCGGACCAGCTCGCCGAACAATTGGGCATTGAGGCCGATGCACCGCAGCGTTTTCGTGCCGCACTCGTTCACAGCTTATTTGAAACCTCGGTTGAAAATGGGGATACTTACGTTGAGGCGCGTGATTTACTAGAAAATGCTATTACCATTTTGGAAGAAGCCCGCCAAATTGAGCTAGATGCTGCTGCCGTCGCTAAGGAATTATCAACACTTATCGCTGAAGACAAGGTGCAAAACATCGGTACAAAAATCTTTGATAATACACTGTTTTATGCCGAAGCTGGTATCAAGAAAAATCTAACACGTATCCTTGACACTCCACTAACTAAACAGTTTTCAGATCAAGACTTACAAGAAGAAATTGAAGACATCGAAAACACCTTTGGCATTTCTTATGATGCTGTCCAAAAAAATGCCATTAAAGAAGCGCTTCAAAGCAAAGTTTTCATTCTAACTGGTGGACCAGGAACTGGTAAAACAACCGTTATTAACGGTTTGATTGCTGCTTATGCTGATTTACATGGCATTGATTTAGAGAAAAAGGATATCCCAATTGTTCTTGCTGCGCCAACTGGCCGCGCGGCACGTCGTATGAACGAATTAACCGGCCTTCCAAGTGCAACCATTCACCGCCATCTTGGTTTAAATGGCGACAATGACTATCAAGCCATGGATGATTATTTGGACTGTGATTTGATTATCATCGATGAATTTTCAATGGTAGATACTTGGCTAGCTAATCAGCTCTTTAGCTCCATTTCATCAAATACCCAAGTTATTATCGTTGGGGATAGTGACCAACTTCCATCCGTTGGGCCTGGGCAAGTGCTAGCTGATTTACTCAAAATCAAAACACTGCCACAAATAGCACTCACAAAAATCTTTAGGCAATCTGAAGAATCGACCATTGTCACACTGGCTAATCAGATGAGGCAAGGCATCTTGCCAGCTGATTTTACCCAGAAAAAAGCTGACCGTTCTTACTTTGAAGCTGGTGCTCAGTATATTCCTGAGATGATTCCAAAAATCGTCAGCGCAGCTATTAAAAGTGGCATCAACCCTCAAGAAATTCAAATTCTAGCGCCTATGTACCGTGGCGCTGCTGGTATTAACCACCTCAATACAATCATTCAAGATTTGCTTAATCCGCTCGGTGACCAATTATCATTTGCCTTTGGTGATATGAATTTCCGTAAAGGGGACAAAGTTCTTCATTTAATTAATGATGCCGAGCTCAATGTCTTTAATGGAGATATTGGCTATATCACAGACTTGATTTCAGCCAAATACACAGAATCAAAACAAGATGAACTCTACATCTCTTTTGACGGGACTGAAGTGATTTACCCTCGTAACGAATGGCACAAAATTACGCTTGCCTATGCTATGTCCATTCACAAATCACAAGGGAGCGAATTCCAAGTAGTTATTCTGCCAATCACGCACCAAAGTCGTCGTCTTTTACAACGCAATCTGATTTACACAGCCATTACCCGCTCTAAAAGCAAATTGGTTATGTTGGGAGAAATTGCTGCCTTTGATTACGCCATAAAAAATGAAGGCTCTAAACGCAAGACTTATCTCGTCCAACGCTTCACAGCAAATCCAGAAGGCCTTGACAACTCAGAAGCGATAGAAAATCCAGACGAGGCAAAAGAGAGCCAAAATGAGCCAAATAAAGCATGTTCTTCCACTGCTCACGTTGAAGAAGAAAAATCCGACAAGGATGTTCAACTTATCCTTGATTTTGACGAAGACAAACCAGATAACGTCAAAGAATACCGACTAACAGAAGAAAATCTTCCATTCATCGATCCAATGATCGGTATCACTCAAGAAGATATCGAACAATTTTTCAAAAAATAATAATAAAAAACTAGGATTTTTTAGCCATAAATTCCTAGTTTTTCTTATGCATTTGTTTTGTATAAATATAAATTTTTAGATGATAGAATAGCTTTATACTTAAAATATTTAGAGACTTAAAACGATTTAATCCTTGAAACTAAAGGGTTTCTTGATGTAACATCTCTTGATAGAAAAGTGTTTACATATAAGGAAATTGTGTTATAATATCTGTACTATCACAATAGAATTACCATTGTTTTTAGGAGGTTTGAAATGGTTTCTTATGAAAAAATTCGTCAATCTTTGCGTTCTTGGACGCTTTTTATCGCTTGGGTAAATGTTCTTGCTGCTTTAAGTAAGGTTTGGAGTATCATTAGCTATTATGTCTTAGTTAATAACTTTGATACCTTTAAAGAACAACTTGATGCTGAAAAAATCAAGGTTCTTGAAGCTACTACTAATGTTGGCAACGTTATTATTGCTGTTATCGCTCTTATAGTTAACATCATTGTAGCTGTTTTAGCATTCAAAAACTTATCAAAAATCAAAGACAATGCTCCAAGTTTATCACCTTACCGCATTGCCTTGATTTATACTGTTGTTTACAATCTTGCAAGCTTTGCCTTGACTGTATATCTTAATATCCCACTTTCACCATTCAATATCGTTTTGCCACTTGTCTTTTTGGGACTTTATTCTTATGTGTACAACAAAGCAGCGCAGCTATTAGACAAAGAAGACGATGAGACTGATTCTGAAAGTGTTAATCAATAAACTTTTAAGAAATCAAATACCGTCTCAGACCTTGAGCTAAGACGGTACTTTAATTTTTAAAAGAGATTTAATGGACGAATATTATCTTCTAATCCCGTGATAGTAACCCCAAGAAGACGCACACCAGATTTTGATTCTTCTAAACTGTCAAATAGCGCATGAGCAGCTTGGTCAATCACCTCAAAATCATTGGTGACATCATCTAGTGTTTTACGCTTGGTTAAAGTCGAAAAATCCGCGTATCGAACCTTCAAAACGACAGTGCGACCAACTTTATTATTTCGCATTAAACTGTCCACAACTCGACGTGTATTTTTTGAAATCTCCGACTTAATATCAGCATCCTCGTACAGTAATTTACTATAGGTCCGTTCACTCCCAATAGATTTTCGAATACGATTGGGTCTGACTGGTGAATTTGAAATACCTCGCGCTTTGCGGTACAAATCATAACCAAAGCGCCCGAAATGATCAATCAAGGTCATCTCTGGTATTTCTAATAAATCCGCCCCCGTAAAAACACTCATTTGATGTAGTTTTTCAACCGATTTTTTACCAACACCATGAAATTTTTCAATTGATAATTTTTTCAAAAAATCCTGCGCATCTTCTGGCAATACTAAGATTAAACCTTTCGGTTTATCATAATCCGAAGCTAGTTTAGCTAGAAATTTGTTATAAGAGACACCGGCTGAACAAGTCAGGTGAACTTCTTGCCAAATATCATATTGAATCATTTTAGCAATTTTAATCGCTGACTTGATGCCGAGTTTATTTTCAGTCACATCCAAGTAAGCCTCATCAATCGACATGGGCTCAACAAGATCAGTGTAACGTCTGAAAATCTCACGAATTTGCATTCCTATTTCTCGGTATTTCTGATAATTTCCAGAAATAAAAATAGCCTGTGGACAACGTTCATAAGCGTCTTTTGAAGACATAGCCGAATGAACGCCGAATTTTCTGGCTTCATAGTTACATGTCGATACGACGCCTCGTCCACCCGTCTTACGCGGATCAGAGCCGATAATCACAGGCTTTCCTTTGAGGTCTGGATTATCCCTTTCTTCTACTGATGCAAAAAAGGCATCCATATCAATGTGAATAATTTTTCGAGAAGTGTCATTAATTAATGGAAAAATAAGCATCATCCAGTCCTTTCTGACTCTATTATAACAATTTTCATTGCTCTCAAGCAAAACTTACAATTTTCTAGTACAGTTATCTTAATTTTTAAAACTGTACTAGAAAAGATTCTTGTTTTTTCCAATTTTTTTGCTTGGGAAAACGCTTCCTTTGTGCTACACTTATACTTGTAAATGTAACAGATGACTTGTTACTAGAATTTAAGGAGAAATCTCATTATGGCGACTGTTAAAACAAATGCAGATGTTTTTGAAAAAGCCTGGGAAGGCTTTAAAGGTACTGACTGGAAAGAAAAAGCCAGCGTTTCTCGCTTCGTTCAAGCTAACTACACACCATATGATGGTGATGAAAGCTTCTTAGCGCCAGCTACTGAACGCTCTCTTAAAATCAAGAAAATCATTGAAGACACTAAAGCTAAATACGAAGCAACGCGTTTCCCAATGGACACTCGTCCAACATCAATCGCAGATATTCCTGCCGGCTATATTTCAAAAGACGATGAATTAATCTACGGTATTCAAAATGATGAGTTATTCAAATTGAATTTCATGCCAAAAGGTGGTATCCGTATGGCAGAAACAGCACTTAAAGAACATGGTTATGAACCAGATCCTGCTATTCATGAAATTTTCACAAAATACACTACTACAGTAAATGACGGAATTTTCCGCGCTTATACATCTAATATTCGCCGTGCCCGTCACGCTCACACAGTAACTGGTCTTCCAGATGCTTACTCACGCGGACGTATCATCGGTGTTTATGCTCGTCTTGCTCTTTATGGTGCAGACTACTTGATGCAAGAAAAAGTTAACGACTGGAACGCTATCACAGAAATCGACGAAGAATCTATTCGTCTTCGCGAAGAAGTTAACATGCAATACCAAGCTCTTGGTGAAGTTGTTAAACTTGGTGACCTTTACGGTGTTGATGTCCGTAAACCAGCCATGAACGTTAAAGAAGCTATCCAATGGGTAAACATCGCCTTCATGGCCGTATGTCGTGTTATCAACGGTGCTGCTACTTCTCTTGGACGTGTGCCAATCGTTCTTGATATCTTTGCTGAACGTGACCTTGCTCGTGGTACTTTCACAGAATCAGAAATCCAAGAATTTGTCGATGACTTTGTCTTGAAACTTCGTACTGTAAAATTTGCTCGTACTAAAGCTTACGACGAGCTTTACTCTGGTGACCCAACATTCATCACTACATCTATGGCTGGTATGGGTGCTGACGGTCGTCACCGTGTTACTAAAATGGACTACCGTTTCTTGCACACACTTGATAATATCGGTAACGCTCCAGAACCAAACTTGACAGTTCTTTGGACTGATAAATTGCCATATTCATTCCGTCGCTACTGTATGAAAATGTCACACAAACACTCTTCAATCCAATACGAGGGTGTGACAACAATGGCTAAAGATGGTTACGGTGAAATGTCATGTATCTCATGTTGTGTATCACCACTTGACCCAGAAAACGAAGAACAACGTCACAACATCCAATACTTTGGTGCTCGTGTAAACGTCCTTAAAGCTCTTCTTACTGGTTTGAACGGTGGTTACGATGATGTTCACAAAGACTACAAAGTATTTGACATCGAACCAGTTCGTGACGAAATCCTTGATTTCGAAACGGTCAAAGCTAACTTTGAAAAATCTCTTGATTGGTTGACTTCAACTTACGTAGATGCCCTTAACATCATTCACTACATGACTGATAAATACAACTACGAAGCTGTTCAAATGGCATTCTTGCCAACTAAACAACGTGCCAACATGGGATTCGGTATCTGTGGTTTCGCTAATACCGTTGATACTTTGTCAGCAATCAAATACGCTACTGTTAAACCAATCCGTGACGAAGATGGTTACATCTACGACTACGAAACAACTGGTGACTTCCCTCGTTGGGGTGAAGATGATCCTCGTTCTAACGAACTTGCTGAATGGTTGATAGAAGCTTACACTACTCGTCTTCGTAGCCACGAACTTTACAAGAACGCTGAAGCTACTGTATCACTTCTTACAATCACTTCAAACGTCGCTTACTCTAAACAAACTGGTAACTCTCCAGTTCACAAAGGTGTTTACCTCAACGAAGATGGTACCGTAAACCTTTCTAAACTTGAATTCTTCTCACCAGGTGCCAACCCATCTAACAAAGCTCGTGGTGGTTGGTTGCAAAACTTGAACTCTCTTGCAAGCCTTGACTTCTCATATGCTGCAGACGGTATCTCACTTACAACTCAAGTTTCTCCACGCGCTCTTGGTAAGACATTTGATGAACAAGTTGATAACTTGGTAACTATCCTTGATGGTTACTTCGAAAACGGTGGACAACACGTTAACTTGAACGTCATGGACCTTAAAGATGTTTATGACAAGATTATGAATGGTGAAGATGTTATCGTTCGTATCTCAGGTTACTGTGTCAACACTAAATACCTTACTAAAGAACAAAAGACAGAATTGACACAACGCGTCTTCCACGAAGTTCTTTCAATGGATGATGTTGCTGAAACTGTTGCTGCTAAATAATAAATATCGAAAAAGACTTTGTCAGTTGACAGAGTCTTTTTTTGTCCTTAAAATAGAGCTATGAGAATCAAACAAACCAGAAATACACTTTCAAACACCTATTTAGATGCCATGAAAATCCGTCAAATCGTTTTTGTAAAAGGCCAAGGCGTTCCTTTATCTCTTGAAATCGATGAAAACGAAGCTTATTGCCTGCATTTTGTTCTTTATAATGACTTAGGAAATGCTGTCGCTACCTGCCGTATTTTGCCAAATCAAGACCACAGCAAAGCCACCTTGCAGCGCATGGCTGTTCTTCCTGACCAACAAGGAAAGCATTTTGGAAAACACCTTCTAGAAGAAGTCATCACTTTTTGTAAACAACAAGGATTTAAAGAAATGATTCTTCATGCGCAGTTAACAGCAAAAGGCTTTTACGATAAACTTGGCTTTATTCCTTTTGGTGAAGAATTTGAGGAAGCAGGCATCCAACATATCAGTATGATGAAAACTTTATAAAATAAAAAAGCACTCCTGACCAAAAGTCAAGAGTGTTTATTTTCACTGTTTAGAGATGAATAGTATATCTGACTGCTTAGGACTATTCTTTTCCTCTTAAGCGACGGAATTTAGCCTTAATGGCTTCTGCAATATCATTTCCCTGCTCTTTTAAATGATTGACACGACGTTCATTCATGTCTTCTTGAACCTTATCATAAAGTTCATCTTGAACTTGACCTGCAAGTTCAACTTCACGAGCAAGGGCAACAGCATCCCAACGCATAATATTAGTCTTATAAGGAGCAAAGACATGGTTCAATATATTTTCGTCCTCTTCATGCACCAAAGCAATAACAGCAACATCGCCCTCAAGTAACTTAGTTGTCACTTCTTCAATCAAGCTATTGTCAGTAGCGTCTGTCATACTACCACTTGCAGCACCAGCAAGACTTCCGATACCATAGCCGATAATAACACCAATTGGTCCACTCAAGATACCAATCAAACCACCAACAATGCCACCAATCGTTGCATATTCACGGCTAGTGTCATCGAAATCAACAGAATCTTTGATAGTGATTTTACCATTTTCATTCTTGACCAAGGCAATTTGTGCGATTTGGGTGTGGTTGTCTTGCTTGAAAGCTTTTAATTCTGAAAATGCTTGATAAGCTTCACTTTCAATATTGAAAACAACAGTAAGTACATCTGCCATAACCTTATCCTCCTTTTCTCTGGCTACTTTCATTATAGCACTTTCACGCTAAAAAAGCCGAGAAAAATTAAAACGTTTTCACAATAATAGCAATCTTTTTAAAAATTTTCCTGAATCCAGTTAGAAATTTTCTGACGTTCTTTAATCCAAAGCGGACGGTCATCGTAAGAATAGGTCCTATTAGTTAAGAAAATAGCCGCTTTTTGCTCTTTATGGTTACTAGCCACATAAGTCCCCGTATAACCCGTGTGGTCTAGCCAATCTCCTTCTTTATTCCAAGCAAGTGAACGTTCCTTATTAGCATGACTAAAGTTTTGCCAAATATCACTCGCAAAATCATCCGTCAGATAATGCTGACACAGCTTTTCAAGATCAACTAGATTAGAAAATAGCCCAGCTGAGCCAGCATGATTTTTAAGCACCTTAGCTTTAGGGTCATGGACAACTCCGTCAGAAATCCCTGCTACCGTTGGCACAGCACCTTTAACTGGTCCAAAACCTGTCTTAGTCATGTCAAAAGGTTCAAAGACAGTTTCTTTGAAAATCCCATCTAAAGATTTCCCAAAAATACCTTCTAACATGAAACCAAGTAATAAAAAGTTAATATCTGTGTACAAGAAATCTTTTTTATCTTCTACCGTAATGTGATTAATAGCCTCTTTTAACTCCTTGGCGTTAAGTGCATCACGATTCGGAATAAAAGGATTAATTCCACTGCTATGTGTTAAGAGCTGGCGAAGCGTTAGTTTTTCCTCATGAAAATCAGGATAGTACTGCTTAAGTGGCGCATCAATATCCAACTTTCCTTCACGAACGAGCGAAATAACAACCGTTCCGACACCAACAACCTTAGATACAGAGGCCAAATCATAAATTAAAGCAGGAACAACAGGAGCCTTACCATCAATCGTTCCAATATAATGCTCTGTCCATTGATTGTCTTTAAAAAGAGCTAAACTAGCTCCATGATAAATATTGCGATCAATTTGATCATTGATAATGTCTAGCAAATCTGTCATTTGATAAACCAAATTTCAACTTGACTAGGATCTGAAAGAACCAAAACACTTTCTTTTTTATCTAAATAGATAGATTGTCCTTTAGCCTCTAAATAATCAGCCAAAGCTTTAAGATTGTAGTTCTTAGGAACCTTAAATTCTAGGATTTCTAAATCCCATGTTTTTTGAGGGTCAACAGTTAAATTTGCTCCATTTCCTTGTTCAAACTGAAGATCTAGCGGCAATTTACCTCCGAATACGGTTTGATAAAAGGCTTGTGTGCCAGCTTTGTCAGCAACATTTAGTGTCAAACTTTCAAAATGGAACTCAGAAACTTCTTTTAAATCATCATTTTCAGGAAATGTTTTGTTCTCAATTTCTCTTAATTCATGGATGTTATCTTCTGAATGCAAGAGGAAAAGGTCACCTTCTGGAGATACTGTTTCAAAAGCATAACCACGTTTACCTTTGAAAAGTCGTTCCACATCGATGCCGTTACCTAAAATACCTTCAATTTCAGCTGCTTTAGGAATTTTAACGACAATTCTATTAATCTTTTTGTCACCTTCAACAGCACAAGTATCTGGTGCTGGTGATTCTTCAATGACAAAATGAGCATTTCGTTGTTTTGTTGAAAATACAGCAATAGCATTTTCTTCATTCACTAACTTAAAGCCTAATTTTTGATAAAAATCGATGTTATGATCACGATTGTTGATACGTAAAACGGGATGCCTAAACGTGACTCCGTTAAATAAAGTCATAATTATCTCCTCACAGTGTTTTTTGTTAGATTATGTTGTACAAGTTCTTACAAAAATAAGGACCGAGCCTTTTCTATTTTAGAAAAAAATAGTCAGTTTGACAAGAAATTATGCTCTCCTGGCATAATAAAAAAGAACCCGAAGGTTCTTTTCTGGTTTATTATCTGGTTATCTTATAGGTATAAGAATTTGAACAAGGCAACTGCAGCTACACCAGCAAGGATTGGAGCTACAACTGGTACCCATGAATACCACCATTTAGAATCGCCTTTATATTCACCAAGAATTGATTTTGGAAGCAACGCATGGACGATACGTGGACCAAGATCACGTGCAGGGTTAAGACCAGGACCAGTAGGACCACCAAGTGATGCAACAAGTGTCATTACAAGGAAACCAAGTCCTAAGTGAGCAACAGCAAGTGAACCTGTAGTGAAAGGAGCAACTTGAGTTGCAGCTGTAGAAGCATCATAACCTACAGCAGTCAATTTTGCAACTAATTCTGCACCGAAGTAGTTTTTAGTAAGTGCCATAGCACCGAAGAAAAGTACGAATGAACCTAGGAACTCATTCAAGAAACCATTAATCCAAGCAGCTTTGTGACTTTCTTTTGTACCGTCGTCAACAGCTGAGATAGTTGAGAATGAACCAAGGATAGCATTTGGATTTTCAGTTTTAAGGTAGTATGGCTTGTGTGTCATAACGACAAGCAATTGACCAAACATTGCACCAAGTAATTGAGCAATGATGTACTGTGGAACGTGTGACCAGTCAAACAAACCTGAAACTGCAAGTGCAAGTGTGAAGGCTGGATTAATGTGGTTACCTGAAACGTTACCAAACATGAGTGCAGGAATCATAACACCAAAACCATACCCAAGTGCGATGATAACCCACCCAGAGTTATTCCCTTTTGTCCCCTTAAGTTCCACATTAGCAACTGCACCATTACCAAGAATGATGAGTAAAGCTGTCCCGATAAATTCTGTGATGTATTTCACAGTCCATGAAAAGTCCATGTCTTTTTGTTTCCTCCAAAAAAAAATATAGCTTAGACAACTAACATTTTATCAAGTATAATAGATAATGTAAAGGTTATCTGTAAAATTAAAACGTTTACTTTTAGAAGGAGAAATTTTCATGAAATATAACCAATTCTCTTACATACCAAGGCCTGCCGATACTTGTGAACAAGAATTACAAGCTCTTGGATTTGAGCTTAACAAACGTCAATCTGATAAAGAGACACTGGAGCACTTCTGTCGTAAGATTTTCTTTAATTATAAAGACACGGATTACCCACTTCACAATCTTATTGCAGATTTTGAGACAGATTTACTGACATTTTTTAAATCTGATCGTCCTCTAACGGCAGATATTTTTTATACCATCACCCTTCAATTACTCGGATTCACACCACACGTTGATTTTACAGATACAACTGACTTTTTAGAGAAAATCGATTTTCCAATCAATTACCAAAAAGGTCACATCATCGAGGCACTTTACCAGCTTCTTCTTAGTCGTCAAAAAAACGGTATGACTTTGCTTGATGACTTGATTAGTAAAGGACTTATCCCAGTTGATAATGATTATCATTTTTTCAATGGTAAATCTTTAGCAACCTTTAATACAAATGATTTAATTCGTGAAGTTGTTTATGTACAAGCTCCGCTTGATACTGACAATGACTGTCAATTAGATTTGGTTAAAGTTAATATCATTCGTCCTAAAACTAGCCACAAAGTACCAACAATGATGACTGCTAGCCCTTATCACGAAGGGACAAATATCGTTGCTAACGATAAAAAACTTTACAAAATGGAAGGCAACTTAGCTATCAAGCAAGCAGGTAAAATCAGTGTGGAGACACGTAACTTCGAGCCACTTGAAACTCCTGAGCTAGACCTTCCAGTCGGTGATGCTGAAGAAGGTTTTAGCTTTATCGATCCTTATACCTTGAATGACTATTTCTTAGCTCGTGGATTTGCAAATATTTACGTTTCAGGAGTAGGGACTGCTGGTTCAAATGGTTTTATGACAAGTGGTGACTACGCTCAGGTAGAAAGTTTTAAAGCTGTTATCGATTGGTTAAATGGCAGAGCAATCGCCTTTTCTAGCCACCGTCGTGATCAAAAAGTGCTAGCTGATTGGTCAAATGGTTTAGTTTGTACCACTGGTAAATCTTATCTCGGAACTATGTCAACTGCCCTTGCCACAACCGGCGTTGAAGGACTAAAAGTCATCATTGCCGAATCAGCTATTTCGTCTTGGTATGACTACTACCGTGAAAATGGTCTTGTCTGCAGCCCTGGTGGTTACCCTGGTGAAGACCTCGATGTCCTTACCGAATTGACTTACTCACGTAATTTGCTTTCTGGTGATTATCTCCGTAACAACGCACACTATCAAGAACTTTTAGATGAACAATCTTCAGAACTTGATCGTACTTCTGGTGATTATAATCAGTTCTGGCATGACCGTAACTATCTTCCTCATGCTGATAAAGTGAAAGCCACTTGTGTTTACACACATGGTCTTCAAGACTGGAACGTTAAACCGCGTCACATTTTTAACATTTTTAACGCATTGCCAAGCTCTGTTGAAAAGCATGCCTTCCTTCACAATGGAGAACATGTCTACATGCACAACTGGCAATCTATTGATTTTCGTGAAAGTATGAATGCTTTGCTCTCTCAAAAACTCTTAGGTCAAGATAATCATTTCGTTTTGCCAACACTTATCTGGCAAGATAATAGCCAAGAACAAGCTTGGACAAGCTTAGCTGAATTTGGCAGTAACAATCAATCAACTTTAGCCCTTGGTACAGACCAAAAAATCATTGACAATCATTACGCCAAAGCTGAATTTGAACGTTATAGCAAGAATTTCAGAACTTTCAAGAGTGAGTTATTTACTGGAAAAGCAAATGCCATTTGCCTCGATTTACCAATTGAACACGATTACCATATCAATGGGCAAATCACTCTACATCTAACCGTCAAATCTAGTGAAAATAAAGGAATTCTGTCTGCCCAAGTCTTAGACTATGGCGAAAAGAAACGTTTTAAAGATGTTCCTTCTGTACTTGATTTATACGCTATTGATAATGGACGCAATTTCTCACGTGAAGCTCTCAAAGAATTGCCATTTACCAAAACCAGAGAACGTGTCATCACAAAAGGTGTTCTAAATCTTCAAAATCGCACAGATTTGTTAACAATTGAAGATATCCCTGCCAATGAATGGATGACCATTGATTTCACCCTTCAACCAAGCATCTACAAATTGAAAAAAGGCGACACTCTCCGCGTACTTCTCTACACAACAGACTTTGAGCACACTATCCGTGACAATAGCAATTACATTTTGACAGTTGATTTAGACAAATCAACTTTGGAAATTCCTATAGAGAATAACGTGAGGCTTTGACACATAAGCATCCTCCTATCATTCTTAGAAGAAAAAATCCTTTCTAATCTATCACATAGGTTTACAAATTTTAATAAGACCCCTGCTTACTTTAAAAAATCAAAGAATATCATCTCATACAAAAACCTCCTCTATATCTTATGAACAAGAGGAGGTTTTTGTGTTTTTATACTCAACGAAAATCAAAATTAGACTGGGTGACGTAGATTCAGATAAAACTCCGTTATTTTATAATTTGGAATAATAAGCTAAAAACTTCCGTTGAAGATTTTCACACCTCAAATCAAGTCACAAACGTCTGGGTTTAATTTTCAAAGAGGGTTATTTATAAAAGGTCACAGTCATTTTAGTTCCTAATCCTAGCTGACTTTCCACCTTAATATCAGCATGATGTTGATTGACTGCGTGCTTAACAATGGAGAGCCCCAAACCAGTGCCACCCAACTTCTTCGAGCGACTCTTATCAACTCGATAGAAACGCTCAAAAATGCGTTCCTGCTCATCTTTGGCGATACCAACTCCAGTATCCTGTACTGTCAGAACAATATCGTCCTCATTCGAGGTGATATCGACAGTCACATCCCCCTTATCACGGTTATAGATGATAGCATTATCACAAAGATTATAAATCAAAGAATGAATAAGGGCATGGTTACCAGTAATATAAGCTGGTTCCCCTAATAAATGCAAGTTGATATGACGTTCATTTGCCTTAGCAGATAAACTATCTAAAACTTCCTCTGATATCTGATAGAGATTGACGGGTTCCATAGCTAACTCTTCTGACTCATCAAGATGTGACAGTTTAATAATATCTTCTACCAATTGGATCATACGTTGAGACTCACTGTGGATTTTCTCAGCGAATTGTGGAACATCTTTTTGCGCAACAACATCACTAGCCAGCATTTCAGAATATCCAGAAATCAAATGTAACGGCGTTTTCAGTTCATGAGAAACGTTTGCCGTAAATTCGCGGCGCAGCTGCTCTGCCTGAAGTTGCTCTGTAACATCAAAGAAAAGAATTGCTAAACCAGTCACCTTATCCTCAGAGTGAATAGGACGTACCATAACTTTGTAATGCGCGTCATCTAATTGCAAAATCCCTTCTTGTTTGCGACCCTGAAGACCTTTTTCTAGCCAATTATTTAGTGACAGGTTACGGAGAATTTGCAACATATCTTTACCCAAACAAGTTTGATCAGTCTGCAAAATATCCTGTGCTGCTTGGTTGATACTGATGATACGACAGTTATTGTCTAACAAAATCATACCTTCTTTAATTTTAGAAATAATGGTATCAAATTCTGATTGACGTTGTTCTATCACAACTTCCCGCTCAGTGACTTCCTTTTGATGTCTGGCAATCCGTCTTAGAAGGGGTGAAATTTCTTCATAAGCATCATTTTCAAGCGGATGGTCAAGATCCAGTCGATTCAATGGTAACACAATACTCTTAGCAATAGAGTGTGAAAGCCACAGAGAGAGTAAGAAGGCCAATACAAGAATAAGAACCAAAGGCTGGAACATACGAAATAAAAGCACTAAAATACTGTGTCTAGTAACAGATAAGCGAATAACGGTTCCATTATCCAAGCGCTGAGCAGAATAAAGTGACTGAGTGGTTAAGGTTTTCGAGTATCTAACACTCTCACCGTAACCATCTTTCAAAGCTTCTTTGATTTCTTCTCTATTAGCATGATTGTCCATGATCTGTGCATCAGACTCATTATCATAGAGAACTTTTCCTTGATTGTCAACCCAAGTGATTCTGACATTTGACATCTTGAGCTCATTAAAATAATCTTGGCCTTCCAGAGAAACCCCTTGAGCAGCTAAGGCTGTCTCTGTCTGCAACTGTTCCTTTTGTACTTGAGTAAAGTAGCCATAAAGCAAGCCAACAACCATAAATAGAGTTACAAGAAGAACACCTAGCGTGGCAAAAAAAGTTGAACGAAAGATTTTCTTAATCATCTGTTACCTCCAAACGATAACCAACACCACGAACTGTCTTAATCAGATGACTAGCATCTCCAAGCTTCATACGAAGGGTTCCAATATGAACATCAACTGTCCGTGTTTCTCCGATAAAGTGTTCTCCCCAAACTTTATCCAAAAGTTCTTGCCGCGTAAAAACACGGCCAGGATTTAACATCAATAAAGATAGCAGATCAAATTCTTTCAAAGTTAATTCGATTTTTTGTCCATTATTTCTAACCGTGTAATTCTTTGCATCCAGAGAGAGGTTTTTTATTGTCAAATGAGTTTCCTGTTCCTGATTGGATGTACGTCTGAGAACTGCTTTGATGCGAGAAATCATTTCCATCATACCAAACGGCTTAACCAAATAATCATCGGCACCCAAATCTAATCCTTTGACTTTATCAAATTCTGTTCCTTTAGCAGTTGTCATGATTACTGGAATATCTTTTGTCATACCATTTGATCGTAGGGATTTTAAAATGGTCAATCCATCATCTACAGGCAACATGATATCTAACAGTATAAGCTTAGGTTGCTCTTCTTCCATGGCTTTCCAAAATAGAACGGAGTCAGGAAACCCCTGAGCCTCAAACCCTGCTGTTCGTAAAGTATAAAGCATCAGTTCTCGAATATCATCATCATCTTCAACGCAGTAAATCATGTTTCTTCTCCATTCAGTTCACCAGTGATTGAAAAAATTACCCACTTAGCGACATTGACGGTATGGTCACCAATTCTTTCCAAATATTTGGCAATCATCAAAACATCAATAGTATATTCACCATCATTTCCAAGTTCAGCAATATGGGCAATTAAACTTGCCTTTATTGTATCAAATTCTTTATCCACTGTGACATCTTTTTGGATAACTTTTAAAGCTAAAGTCTCATCATCATGGACAAAGGCATCCACACTATCTGTTACCATATGGACAACGTGTTTGACCATTTGCTTGAGATGACGAAACTCAGCTCCTTCATGAACATGACCATCACCAATAATATCAACAATTTCAGCAGATTGAGCACCAATACGCTTCATATCATAAACCATTTTCAAAGCAGCTGAAATACGTCGCAAATCCTTGGCAACCGGCTGTTGACGAAGCAGTAACTTAAGACATTGTGATTCAATATCTCTTTCCATCTGCTCAATTTTTTGATAAGTTTTGCCAACATCATTAACCAGATGCTGATCATTTTCACTGATGAGCATTAAGGATTTTGAAATAATTTCCTCACATAACGACCCCATCAAAATTAAATTGGTATTGAGTGCATGCAGTTGATTTTCAAAGGCTGAGCGTATCATCCGAATCTCCCTGTTATATAATTTTCTGTGCGTTCGTCTTGTGGCATTGAAAATAGTTGGCTTGTTTTATTGTACTCAACAATTTCGCCCAATAAGAAGAAGGCCGTCTTGTCGGAAATCCGCACAGCTTGTTGCATGTTGTGGGTCACCATGACGATAGTATATTTTTTCTTGAGTTCAATAACCAAATCTTCAATTTTTGCTGTTGAAATCGGATCTAAGGCACTTGTTGGTTCATCCATGAGGAGAACTTCAGGTTCAATGGCCAAAGCTCTAGCAATGCAAAGCCGTTGCTGTTGACCACCAGACATACCAAGAGCAGATTTATTGAGGCGATCTTTGACTTCGTCCCAGATAGCGGCTTGTTTTAAGGAACGCTCCACAATTTCATCCAATTGAACTTTATTGTGAATACCGTGAGTTCTAGGCCCGAAGGCAATGTTGTCATAGATGCTCATCGGAAATGGATTGGGTTTTTGGAAAACCATACCTACTTTTTTACGAAGGACATTGATGTCTAAATCACGGTAAACATTTTCTTTATCTAATGTGACCTCTCCGGTAATGCGGCAATTTTTCACCAAGTCATTCATTCGGTTAAGACTTTTTAGCAAGGTCGATTTTCCACATCCTGATGGACCAATGAAAGCTGTAATTTCATTGCTGGCAATTTCCAGATTAATGTTTTTTAAAGCTTTGAAGTCTCCGTAGTAGAGATCCAAATTTTTAATTTCTATTTTATTCATCGCTTGTTTTACTTCCTAATCGTCTAGCAATCAAACCTGACACTAGATTAATGATAATAACTAATACTAAGAGAACCACTGCTGTAGCGTAGGTTTGATTGACATAAAGTCCCTCTCCTGAGATAGCATACATATGTACAGCCAAAGTCCGTGACGAACTGAAAATACTTTTCGCCACTTCAGCAACCGTACCTGCTGTAAAAATCAAGGCGGCTGATTCTCCCACAATTCGCCCAATCGCTAAAATAATTCCTGAAAAAATTCCTGGCATGGCGCTAGGAAGGACAATTTTAAAAACTGTCCTAAGTTTACCCGCCCCAAGTGCAAAAGCCCCTTCACGATAGGAGTCTGGTACTGAAAGCAAAGCTTCTTCTGTTGTTCGCATAATCAGTGGCAAAATCATGATACTAAGTGTAACAGCTCCTGACAGCAAGGAAAGTCCCATGTGAGCAAACTTAACAAAGAAAAGAGCGCCAAACAGTCCATAGATAATGGAGGGAATCCCAGAGAGCGTTTCAGTTGCAATCCGGATAACACTAACAAAAGGGTTATCACGACGCGCATATTCTACCAAGTAAATAGAGGCCCCTATACCAATAGGTACGGCAACACTTAATGCCAAAATGGTCATAAAAACTGTATTGATTAAGGCCGGTAACAACGATACATTCTCACTATTGTAAGTCCAAGCAAACAAACTCATGTTTAAATTGGGCAAGCCTTTGACCAGAATATATCCGACCGTGAAAGCAATTCCGACAAATGTTATCAAGGCAGCACCATAAACTAACAAATACAACATTAATGATACCAGGTCCCGTCGGCGTGACTGCCAATCTTGCTTGAAGCTACGGTGATTGATATTTTCCATGTCTACTCCTCTTTATGTAACAACGAAAAGCTGATGTTAATGATTAGGACAAATATAAAAAGAACAACAGCTGTCCCTATAAGAGCCTCTCTGTGAAGACCGCTAGAGTACCCCATCTCCATAACAATATTGGTTGTCATAGTTCTGACCCCTGATATCAAGGAATCTGGCAAGACAGCTTGGTTACCTGCAACCATGATAACTGCCATAGTTTCCCCGATTGCGCGTCCAATCCCTAAAATGACAGATGCCAAAATTCCCCGCTTAGCTGCTGGCAGTACTGCAAAAAAGATGCTACGCTCATGGGAAGCCCCCAGAGCTAAACCACCTTCATAATAGGATCTAGGAACAGCACGAATAGCAGCCTCAGAGACACTGATAATAGTTGGTAAAATCATCAAACCAAGCAAAATTGAAGCGGTAAATACCCCCATTCCAAAGCCACCGATGTTATCACGAACAAAGGGAACTAAAACAACCAAACCAAAGAAACCATAAACAACCGATGGTATCCCTGCCATGAGGTTAATAGCCGCCTTGAGCGGTCTATAGATGGCTTCTGGACAAAAAGAAGACATAAAAACCGCTGTCAAAACTCCAACAGGTACCCCAATAATAAGCGCCCCTGCTGTCACATAAAGTGAACCGACAATCATTGGAAAAATACCAAAAAGGTTGTTAGCCGGTCTCCATACAGTTCCGAAAAGAAAGTTACCTAAACCAATTTGATGAATAGCAGGAATCCCACTCGAAAACAAAAAGATGCAGATTAGTAGCACGGATAGAACAGAAATGCAGGCGGTAAGAAAAAATACCGCTTGCATCATTTTTTCTTTTGTATGATTCATTCATGACCCCTTAGTCTGAAAGACCGTTCCAGCTTGTTGTCTTACCTGTAAAAATAGTCTTGACTTGTTCGCTTGTTAAGCCATCAACTTTGTTATCTTTATTAACAATAACAGCAATACCATCTATCGCAATAACCGTTGAGCTGACTCCTTTAGATGTTTCTTCATCTTTCAAATCACGTGACGCCATTCCAATATCAGCTGTTCCCTCGATTGCATTTGTGATACCTGTTGAGGAGTCGCTTTGTTGAATCTCTACTTCAACCTTAGAATTGACTTTGCTATAAGCTTCTTTTAATTTTTCCATAACTGGTGTGACAGAGCTTGATCCTGAAACCACAACCTTGCCAGAATCAACTGAAGATTGATAGGCTTTGGTATCGTCAAGTGGAATGTAACCATTTTCTTCTACGACAGCTTGACCATCAGAACTTAAAATAAAGTTGATGAAATCTTGAGCAGCCTCACTTATCTTATCTTTAGTCACAATGTTAAATGGTCGAGAAATCTTGTAGCTTCCGGCTTTAATATTGGCAACACTTGCCTCAGTACCATCAATTTTCAGAACCTTGACGGTATCATCCAAAGAACCTAGCGAAGTATAGCCAATAGCTGACTTATCTCCAGCTACTGTCGTTAGCATAACAGAGGTCGAGTTAGTAACAATGGCTTTGTCCGTTGTCAAATCAACTTTTTCACCATTTTGCTCTTTTTGAACTCCGAAAAGTTCAACAAAAGCACCGCGTGTCCCAGACCCATCTTCACGGGAAACAACGCTGATGTTACCAGATGCAGATGAAGAGTCCCCGTTTGATTTGCTACAAGCTGAAAGTCCCACTAGAGCTGTTAAGCCAGCTAGGGCCAGTACCGAAAACAATTTACATTTTTTCATGATGTTCTCCTTTAAATTCTTTACAATGACCATTATAGAAAGCCAACATCAAATCTATTACCATACTTTTGTAAAGTTTTTGTAAAATCATTACCAAACGCTCACTCTTATCACACAGTTAAAATAGGCAGTTACTTCAAAAAATGCTATAATAAATAAAGCTTTAAGAAATACTCAAAAAGAAACATAAGGCAATGAAAATTTGACAAGAGGGTCTAACCCCTTGCTACGAAAGGAATCACAAAAATATTATGATGAATATGCAAAATATGATGCGTCAGGCTCAAAAACTCCAAAAACAAATGGAGAAAAAACAATCTGAACTTGCTAGTACAACTTTCACTGGAAAATCAGCTCAAGATTTAGTTGTTGTTGAGTTTACAGGTGATAAAAAATTGGTGAACATCTCATTCAAAGATGCTATCGTTGACCCAGATGATGTTGAAACACTTCAAGACATGACAACACAAGCAATCAACGATGCACTTTCTAAAATCGATGATGCCACACAAAAAACACTAGGCGCATTTGCAGGAAAATTACCATTTTAATGACATAATCAAAAAAGCTCGAACCTTAACAGGTTCGAGCTTTTTAAGCTTCTTTTGCTGTTTCTAAACAATAAGATTTTTCATGACAATGTGGGCAAGTTAATTTTCGCGTTTTAGGAGTATGACGAGCAAATACGAATTCCCTATACGTTGGTTGAAAAAGTTGGTGGCAATTGGGACAGATATAAGCTATTTTACGTAAAAAATGATAAGACAATGTTAATAATATGCCAACATACACCAAACCAATACCGATACCAACACCTTGCCAAACAACAGATTGTGGACGACTTGTAAGCCAAGCAACACAAAGAACAAAAATAAGAATCGTTGCTAGATTACTAATCCACATCCGTTTTTGCAAACGACGCCAAACTAATTGATTTTTCATGGTAAGAGAAATGTCTGTTAAAAATTCTAGTGATTGTCCTGACTGGCTCTTAACTCTGTCAAGCAAGTTTACAGCAATGTCAAGTTTAGCTTTCTTTTCTGCAAGTTGCTCTTCAGTTTCTTTGATATGTTCTACGAGAAGAAGTTCTAAAACCTGCTTAGCATTTTTTTCAGCAAAAAGACGCTTAATTTGCTCGATTGGAAAATCTATTTCTCGTAAGAAACAAATCATGCGCAGACGTTCCAAATCACTCTCAGTATAGATACGACGACCACCTTCTGTCAATTGTGACGGTAATAGGATGCCACGCTTATCATAATACTGAACCGTACGAACAGAAACACCAGCTAACTTGGCTAAATCACCAGTAGAATAGGTTTGAGGCATTCCTTTCACCTCCTTTCTGCCCTTATTATAGGACAGAACCTAAGATCACAAGTAAGGGGTTACCTTAGATGATTTTTTCGGTTTTTGAAAAAATAGCAAAGCTCTTAGTCAAAAAAGTCACCCAAAGCAGCGAATGGATTGTCACCATGCTCCTCTTCTTGCTGAATCAAATAAGATTTATTCTCATCAAATTCCATAAATTTCTCATAGACTAGTGCTGTCATGCGAGCATCTTCCATAGAATTATGCCCGTGACCAGATATTCCTAAAAAGTCAGCAACACTTGTTAATTTAAGATTAGCAATACCATTTAAATCTGAGCTACGACGTTCATAAGCTTCATCATACAAATCAACCTTGTAAAGCTCTATCAAGTCTAAATTATTTTCAGCTAACAAAGGAAGGTCTGATTTCAAAGCATTGTAGCCAACGAGAGCTGTTTTGCCAACAAAATCTTTAAAATTAGCCAAGACTTTATCTAATTTTGGCGCCTTAGCAATTTTTTCAGACGTGATTCCTGTCAAACCATTAATAAAAGATTGTAAAGGCACATCTGTGTAAACATAAGTGTCAAAGTTGTCAACTTCTACACCATCTCGAAATTTTACAGCAGAAACCTGAATAATATGACTGATTTCAGCAACAGTATTAAATTCCAAGTCAAAGGCAATATACTCAGATAGCTTTTCCATAATTCCTCCCTAAAAATATCATCTTTTCTTTATAAAACAAGCTGGAACTTTCGTCCCAGCTCCGCCTAATAAGCCTATTTTTTACCAAAGAGACGAGCAAACAATCCTTTCGGAGCGGCTGCTTGTTCTTCTTGCTCTTGAATAGCTTCTTCTGTTTTTGTTTGAATTTCTTCAAATTCAGCCTTAGCTTCATTAAGTTCAAGTTGAAGACGTTTGCTATCTTCCATAGCAGCTAGTGTCAATTGTTGTTGTTGATCTAGTTGCTTGTCTTTCTCACCGATTTGAACATCTTTCACTCGAAGTTGTTCATCTTTTGAAGCCAATTGTTTGTCCTTAGCTTTTAGTTGTTCATAGAGACGTGTAATCTCTGTATTTTTTTCATCAACTAAAATTTCTAAAAGTTCACGTTGTTTTGTTTCTTCGTCAATTGGATCATCTTCAAAAATGGTTTTTTTATAAATTTCTTCTAATTTGATCAAGCCGCTACGATTAACTACTGTAACACCTTTTTCATTTTTATCTACATCTTCTTCTGAGAGATTCTTAACACGATTATTAACCGCTTGGCGGCTAACTCCTAGAATCTCAGCAATTTCACTAACTGTTTTCTCGATTGCCATAATATCCTCTTTTACATTGAAATACTTATGAAAAGGATAACATATGAACACTTGATTGTCAATTTTTAGCCAGTTACTTGACTGCTTAAAGCTTGAATTAATAGGCTTTTTTTGCAACTGTGTCAACTTTCTGTTATTTTCTGTAAACTCGCTACTCTATTTCAAAAATATCCATTAGCATTTGACTACGGGATAGAAATATTTTATGCTACAATGATTATATGAAAAAATACGATACAATTATCATCGGCGGGGGACCTGCTGGAATGATGGCTGCTATTTCCAGCAGCTATTATGGCTACAAAACATTACTGATTGAAAAAAATAAACGGCTCGGCAAAAAATTAGCTGGTACAGGTGGTGGTCGTTGTAACGTCACAAATAACGGCACTATCGATGACCTGATGGAAGGCATCCCTGGCAATGGACGTTTTCTTTACAGTGTCTTTTCTCAATTTGATAACCATGATATTATGCGCTTCTTTGAAGAAAATGGCGTTGCTTTAAAAGTTGAAGACCATGGGCGCGTCTTCCCAAAAACTGATAAATCCAAAACAATCATCGATGCTCTAACACATAAAATTAGCGAACTAGGAGGCATCGTTTTAACAAATACCGAAGTCGTTTCTGTGAAAAAAATCGATAACCTTTTCCACATCAGATCTGCTTCAGATGAGTTTGTCTGTGAAAAACTCATTGTCACAACTGGTGGGAAAGCTTATCCATCAACTGGTTCGACTGGATTTGGCTATGAAATCGCTCGTCACTTCAAGTTAAACTTAACCGAACTTAAAGCAGCAGAAAGTCCTTTATTAACAGATTTTCCACACAAGGAACTTCAGGGAATTTCTCTGAGCGATATCAGCCTATCTTATGGGAAACATCACATTACACATGATTTACTCTTTACCCACTTTGGACTATCTGGACCCGCTGCGCTTCGCATGTCTAGTTTTATTAAAGGTGGAGAAACTATCACACTCGATGTTATCCCCAATATATCCACAGAAGAACTTCTTGCCTTCTTAGAAGAACATCGTGAAAAATCCCTTAAGAATACTCTTAAAATGCTTGTTCCTGAGCGCTTAGCAAACTTTTTTGCTCAGCCATTTCCTGAAAAAGTCAAACAACTGACCCCAAATCAAGAAAAAGAGCTTGTGGATAAGATAAAAGCTTTACCAATCAAGGTCACTGGAAAAATGTCTCTCGCAAAATCCTTTGTAACCAAAGGCGGCGTTGACTTAAAAGAAATCAATCCTAAAACTCTCGAAAGCAAGCAAGTTCCTGGCTTGCACTTTGCTGGCGAAGTCCTTGATATCAATGCCCACACAGGTGGTTTTAATATCACGGTTGCCTTGTGCACAGGCTGGGTTGCTGGAAGTTTACATTATTAACAATTGCTGAGAAATCCAATTTTGGATTTCTTTTTTATATATTTAAAAAATATTTAACTAGTTAAGGTTTTTCGTTTGATTCTTAACATAAAAGTGTTATAATTAATTTTGTTAACCAGTTAACTAAAAGGAGATATTATGGCTAAAAAATCAAAAATCGCTAGATACAATAAACAATTAAAACTCATTGAACAATACGAAGACTTGCGTTGCAAACTAAAAGCTAAAGGTGATTACGAAGCTCTTCGTAAATTACCACGCGACTCAAATCCAAATCGCTTGAAAAACTGTGACCGCATTGACGGTCGTCCTCATGCTTACATGCGAAAATTTGGCATGGGCCGTATCAACTTCCGTAATCTTGCTCACGAAGGAAAAATCCCTGGGGTCACAAAAGCCAGCTGGTAATATATCTAGAAAGAAAAAAGTTTTTATCACCAAAAAAGCAGACGTAGTCTGCTTTTTTAGTTAATGTAATAAGTGTAATAACAGTTATCCACAGTTAAACGTGGAAAATCCTCAGGTAAATCTGCCGAAGTAATTTCTTTAAAGCCAGATTTTTGATAAAAATATTGAGCAGCTTCAAAATCGGATGTTGTTCCAAGAAATATCGCCTTTTTACTATTTTCATAACAATAAGTAATAAATTCTTCTAATAACTTTTTCCCTAAACCTAATTTTCGATAAGGTTTTGCAACAAACATTTTCTTTAAAGCAACATTCCCATCTCTAAGTGCAACTAAACCAAGACATCCAATTACATGACCACTGCTGCTATTCACAGCCACCTAAAGCTGTCCACCTTTATTTTGGTATGAACATTCAATATCCAATAAATCAGGTTGAGCAGATAGCGTGATTGGAAGTAGAAATCCATTTTGTTGAATATCTAAAATCATCTCTTTTACTGACTGATTAAATTTTGGCTCAAAAATTCTGATTTCCATAAACTCTCCCCTTTTATTTAATTGTATTTGCAATAATATTTCTCATATTATAGCGTATTTTATTGTAAATGCAATATTTTTTTGATAAAATTTATTCGAGGAGATAAGATGTTTAAAATCATTCGTACTATTGGTGACATTACGCGTACTATTCAAATAGATTCTAACAATCACTTTAAAGAATTTGGCTTAAATAATAACCTTTATATCTATATCGTTCGTATCTGTGAACAACCTGGTATGTTTTTAGGGGAATTAGCTGATAATGTCCAAATTGATCGCACAACAGCCTTTAGAACCATCAAAAAACTTGTTAAACTTGGCTATTTTGAATTAAAGAAAGATTCTATTAATCAAAAAATCAAGCGTGTTTACCCAACAAAAAAAGCCATGGACATTTATCCACAACTTCATGAATATGAACAGCAACAATCTGATTTGCTATTATCAAACTTATCCACAGATGAAGTTTCTCAGCTCGAAAAACTCATGTCAAAATTAAACTACTAAACCTGGTAATAAATCAAAAGCCCCTGAAATTTTCAGGAGCTTATTTATATTTAATCCAATGTATCAAAGACTAGACTTGGTTTGGCATTTAAATCAAGTCCTGCAAAATGTCCTTTGTCGTATTCGATAGCTGCAGCTAGTGAAACCATTCCCGCATTATCACCACATAGACGCAGTGGCGGAATAACAACTTCTGCTTCTGTGATTTCATCCGCTAAACGTTCACGAAGGCCTTGGTTTGCCGCCACACCACCTGCTACCACAAGGGTTTTAACTGGATATTTCTCCAAAGCTTTTTTGGTTTTAGCCATTAGAACATCTAAAACAGCTGCTTGGAATGATGCTGACAAATCTTCATTTGATAGAGTTTCACCTTTTTGAGCCGCATTATGATGGAGATTAATAAAGGCTGATTTCAACCCTGAGAATGAAAACTCAAGATTGTCTTCTTTGATCATCGCACGTGGGAAATCATAGATATCTTTTCCTTTATGTGCCAATTGATCGATTTCACGTCCTGCTGGGTAAGTCAATCCCATCACACGACCAACTTTGTCATAAGCTTCACCTACAGCATCATCACGTGTTTCACCAACAATCTTATAATTACCTGGTTCAGACACATAGACAAGTTCTGTGTGAGCACCAGAAACCAATAAAGCCATCAATGGGTATTGAAGTTCTTTTACTTCACGTGCCGCCATTAAGTGTCCTGCCATGTGGTTGACTGGAATCAATGGCAAATTGTTAGCCCAAGCAAAAGCTTTAGCAGCCGCCATTCCAACCAGAATCGCACCAACCAAACCAGGTCCGTATGTGACCGCAACCGCATCTAAGTCGCTAACTTCAATGCCTGCAGTTTCCAAAGCATCCTTAAAGCAAGTTGTAATTACTTCAACATGGTGACGACTAGCAACTTCAGGCACAACACCACCAAAACGCTTGTGACTCTCGATTTGGCTTGCGATGACGTTACTTAAAATCTCACTTTCATTTTTCAAAACCGCAATACTAGTTTCATCACAAGAACTCTCCACGGCTAAAATATATCTATCTTTCATCGATTAATTCCCTCTTATTTACCTTCGCGCTTCATGATAATCGCATCTTCTACTGGTTCATGATAATATTGCTTACGCTTACCAATAATGTCAAAGCCCCATTTTTTATACAAAGCTTGTGCAGGAGTATTTGACGCTCTCACTTCCAAGAAAATCGGAAAATCAACATAGTCCAAATCAGCCAACAATTGACTACCTAAACCATGTCCTTGATAGGCTTTTTTAATGGCAATATTTGTAATTTCTAGTTCTCCAGCCAATTGTGAAATGGCTAAAAATCCTACAATTTTTTCATCTTTTTTGACAAAAAAGTAATCAACATTATCCTGTTGCATGTCTGATAATATCTGTTTTTCAGACCAAGGAGATACTGGATAAACATCTGACAATATCTCATAAACAGCAGTGACACTTGCCTGTAAATCTTTCATATTAGATGCGATTGACATAGTTTGCACTTGGATTTTCTATGTGTGTTTTAAGCCAATTTTCTTCTGCTTCGACACGTTTTAGATAACTTGGCACAAAGCTATCCACATCAACTGGTTGTAACTCTTGACCACGTTTACCAATAGCATAAGCTGACGGCAAAACAGAAAGAACCTTAGCTTGCGGAAGGCTCTCAGCAATTTGGTCGCTGAAATTAGCGACTTCACCAACAAACATAACAGATTCTTCATCCTTAACTGCTTCAAGAACATCGACAAAGTTCATGCGTTGGTCGTCTTTAAGAGATTGACCATCTTTGTAAAAACCAGCATACACATTATTACGTCGAGCATCAATCACTGGAACAACCAATCCATCAAAATCAGCTACCGCAGCAAGCGCATAAAGACTAGAAACACCTACCAACTCAATATTTAAAGTGTATGCCAGTGTTTTTGCAGTCGCAACTGCCACACGAAGCCCAGTGTATGAGCCAGGACCTTGAGCCACTGAAATTCTATCCAAATCAGTTGGTTTTAAATCAACTGCTTTCATCAAAAAATCAATCGCAGGCATCAAATTAATACTGTGATTTTTCTTAATATTGACCGTTACATCGGCTAGTAAATTTTCACCATCCAAGATGGCAACAGACAAAGCCTTACTTGAAGTATCAAAGGCTAAAACTTTCATCATTTAAATTCCCTCACTTGATTATACTTCTTATTTTATGATATAATTTTAATAATTGCAACGAATCAAGGTTAAATCAATTACTCAGAAAAAATTTAATAAGAACTGGTCAAGTAGCAAGTAAGTACAAGCTAGTTGACGTGTTTTGTGTAGTTTGATTAACCACAGGTATATCAAGAAAGGAAAAAACTATGATTTATAAAGTTTTTTATCAAGAAACAAAGGAACGTAACCCACGCCGCGAACAAACTAAAGCTCTTTATTTAGAAATCGACGCAGCTAACGAACTCGAAGGACGCATCAAAACACGTAAACTCGTTGAAGAAAAAACACCTTACAACGTTGAATTTATTGAACTTCTATCAGATAAACACCTAGCTTACGAAAAAGAAACAGGTGTCTTTAAATTAACGGAGTTATAACATGTCACAAATCAATTTAAAACCTGAAGAAGTTGGGGTTTACGCAATTGGTGGTCTTGGAGAAATCGGAAAAAATACTTACGGTATTGAGTACAAAGATGAAATTATCATCGTTGATGCTGGTATCAAATTCCCTGAAGATGATCTTCTCGGAATTGATTATGTTATTCCAGATTATTCTTATATCGTTGAAAATATTGACCGTATCAAAGGGCTCGTTATTACCCATGGTCATGAGGACCACATTGGTGGAATCCCATTTCTCTTAAAACAAGCTAATATCCCAATCTACGCTGGACCATTGGCTCTTGCACTTATTAAAGGAAAATTGGAAGAACACGGACTTCTCCGTGATGCTAAACTCTATGAAATTAATGCTAATACAGAATTAACATTTAAAAACCTTAGCGTTACTTTCTTCCGCACAACCCACTCAATTCCAGAACCTCTTGGAATCGTTATCCACACACCACAAGGTAAAATTGTCTGCACAGGGGACTTCAAATTTGACTGGACACCAGTTGGTGAGCCAGCAGATATCCACCGCATGGCTGCCCTTGGTGAAGATGGCGTTCTCTGTTTATTATCAGACTCAACCAACGCTGAAATTCCAACCTTTACAAATTCAGAAAAAGTCGTTGGACAATCTATCATGAAGATTATTGAAGGCATTCATGGACGTATTATTTTTGCATCATTTGCTTCAAATATCTACCGTCTCCAACAAGCTGCCGAAGCTGCCGTTAAAACAGGACGTAAAATCGTTGTTTTCGGACGTTCTATGGAAAAAGCCATTGTCAACGGTATCGAACTTGGTTATATCAAAGTTCCAAAAGGAACATTTATCGAACCAAGTGAACTCAAAGACTATCACGCTAGTGAAATCCTAATCATGTGTACAGGTAGTCAAGGAGAATCAATGGCTGCACTAGCACGTATTGCCAATGGTACACACCGCCAAGTCACATTACAACCTGGCGACACCGTTATCTTCTCATCTAGCCCAATTCCTGGTAACACAACAAGTGTTAACAAACTTATCAACACTATCCAAGAAGCTGGTGTAGAAGTTATCCACGGAAAAGTTAACAATATCCACACATCTGGTCACGGTGGGCAACAAGAGCAAAAACTTATGCTCCGCTTGATGAAACCAAAATTCTTCATGCCAGTTCACGGTGAATACCGTATGCTTAAAATCCACGCTGGTTTAGCGATGGACACAGGTGTGCCAAAAGACAATATCTTTATCATGGAAAACGGTGATGTGCTAGCTCTTACAGCTAACTCAGCTCGTCGTGCTGGACACTTTAACGCCCAAGATATCTATGTTGATGGTAATGGTATTGGAGATATTGGTGCTGCCGTACTTCGTGACCGCCGTGATTTATCTGAAGACGGTGTTGTTCTTGCCGTAGCTACTGTTGACTTTGATAGCCAAATGATTTTGGCTGGTCCAGACATTCTTAGTCGTGGATTTATTTATATGCGTGAATCTGGTGACCTTATTCGTGAAAGTCAACGTGTTCTCTTCAATGCTATCCGTATTGCTTTGAAGAACAAAGACGCAAGTATCCAATCTGTAAATGGCGCTATCGTTAACGCACTTCGTCCATTCCTATACGAAAAAACCGAACGTGAACCAATCATTATTCCAATGATTCTCACACCAGATGATAAATAACCAAAAAGTCTAGTTGATTCAGTCAACTAGACTTTTTTATTAACAACTTATCCACAGAAACTTAAAAAGCCTGGAATTTTGTACTGACCCCAAAAAGTTGGACAATAAATTATTGAAAGGATTTAGTTCTGTATTGCACAGGACTGAGTCCTTTTAATTTTGTCTTGATACGTTTATTGTTGTAATAAAAAATATAATCCGTAATG